>WNFP01000610.1_pt1 | contig 27261 bp, 24 predicted proteins | sample 5400201 | NCBI WGS metagenome assembly WNFP01 (sample SAMN13153355, study PRJNA577476) | soil metagenome | isolation source: 115 cm saprolite under Madrone tree | place: USA:California | collected 2016-06-14 | reverse complement strand
GTCGCCCCGACGATGAATCCAGCCATTGGCCCGTCCCTTGAAATTGCCGGGCTGATCCTGGCGATCATGTCTTGGCCGTGCAATTACCTGGCTGGTAATGATCCGATTGATAGGGACTGAAGCAGATGGGGTCTTTGCGACTTTGCTTCGGTGGAATGTTGGCCCAGGCGCCGCGCTCGTTGACGAACGCTCTGATCCAGTCTGCATCGGAGCCCAGATCTGCCAGCAGCATCGGTCTGATGATGCCCCATTCTCAGTCGCTGAGTTCATCGTGCATGATTCGAAGCTCCAGTTTCGGGGCTCGAAACATGTTCTTCCCGACGCCACAACACCAAAAGGGGGTTCTGGAATTCCCCGCTCACCGGACATGCCGCGGACATGGCGCAGGCGACGCGAATGACCCTCAACGGGCGAGCAGATCGGCAAAGGATTGACTAGACATCATGGCGTCTGAAATAAGGGCGCCTCACGTCAACTTCCGGGAGGCGCGAAGGTGCGAGCGTTACTTTTCACAACTGGGTCACCATTCGCTCGAGCGGTTCGGATCATTCTTGATGAGTTGAACCTCGACTATGAGAAGCGCGAAGAAATAACGACGCCCTCGGCGCAACAACGTGCAGCAGCTTCACCGACGTTGCAGGTTCCAACCTACTGGGAGGGCGATGTGCGGTTGTGGGAAAGCGGTTTGATCGCCGAGTATCTGCTGCACACCTACAAGAATCGGCCGGATGCAGAGCCGCCGCTTTCCGAACGGGCCTGGCGGACGTCCAACGAATGGGGGGACAAACTCATACTCTCGACGATCCAGACGCTCGGCACGGCAATCACGACCATCTCCCAAATGAAATGGGCCGGCGTGGCCGTGGATGAGAACGTCCACCTGACGCGCTCCGCCGAACGCTTGCCTCATGTGATGAGCTGGCTGGAAGACCAATTGCCCGACGATCGATCCGGTTTCCTTCCCGGCTGCGTGTCGATCCAAGACATCTTTCTGGCATGTCACCTGAGGTTTGCCGAGAATCGTCCGATTGGCATAGATGCGCGTACGTCGAATCATAGGAGGATTTCAGGATTGTTGTCGCGTCTGGACGAGCGTCAAAGCTTTCGCGCCAATCCGATCCGGTGGTGGGAGCCCGGTGTCACGGGATATGAAGCGGACGGAACGCCGATCTATCGCCGCTAGGTCACCGGCTTGCCTTCGTCCGCGGGACCATTAGTCCCCTGACCCAGAGCCGAAACCATCGGCTCGTCGAAATGTCACCTCGTCGACCCTGGACAAATCGGCGGGCCATTGCTACCCCATTTCGATGACCAAACCGTCCATCCCCAAGCTGCGGGTCCACTGTTTCGCCATTTCCCTCGACGGCTATGGCGCCGGCCCGAACCAGGACCTCGCCAATCCGCTCGGCGTCGGCGGCGTGGCGCTGCACGAATGGGCCTTTGCCACCCGCACGTTTCGCCAGATGTTTGGACAAGAGGGCGGCACGACCGGCATCGATGACGGTTTCGCGGTGCGCGGGTTCAACAACATCGGGGCGTGGATCCTGGGCCGCAACATGTTCGGGCCGGTGCGCGGCCCCTGGCCCGACGACAGCTGGAAGGGGTGGTGGGGCGACAACCCGCCCTATCACACCCCCGTCTTCGTGCTGACCAGCCACCAACGCGCACCGATCACGATGGAAGGCGGCACGATTTTCCATTTCGTCACCGATGGTATCCACGCAGCGCTTCAGCGAGCGGCCGACGCCGCCAACGGCCAAGACATCCGACTTGGCGGCGGCGTAGCCACGATTCGGCAATACCTTCGCGCCGGGCTGATCGACGAGATGCATCTGGCCATCTCCCCGATCCTGCTGGGCTCCGGGGAGCACCTCCTCACCGGTATCGACGCAGCAAAGCTCGGCTATCACTGCACCGAGCACGTTCCCACACCCAACGTCACGCACGTCGTCCTGACAAAGCGCAAGTAACCGCAGGCGCCCAATGGCTGACCAAATCACCACGGCGCAATCCGAGACCGAAGCCTTCCTCGACCTGTTCGAGACGGCTTGGCGGCCGCTCGATCCGCAATTGCGCGCCGTCATGCGCTCGATCTACGGGAAGCTGAGGGGCGTGCCGCCGCCGGCCGAGCTCTCGGTGGAGGAGCTTCGGCGGATCAACGCGAGCCTGTCGTTCTACTTCAATGCCGGCGCTCCGCCCTTACCCCACATCGAGGAGCGGATCATCGCAGTACCCAGCGGCCGCGCGCGGGTGCGCCGCTACGATCCCGGCACGGCCGCACCGGCGCCAACGGTCGTGCTGCTCCATGGCGGCGGCTGGGTGATGGGAGATGTGGACACCTACGATGGCTTCGCGCGTCAGATCGCGCGGCGCTCGGGCTTGCGCTGCCTCAGCGTGGAATGTGCGCGGGCGCCCGAACACCCGTTCCCCGCGCCGCTCGACGACTGCATTGCGGCATTCCGGTGGGCTGCCTCCGACGGATCGGCGCTCGGCATCGACGGGTCACGACTGGCCCTCGTCGGAGATTCCTCCGGCGACAATCTCGCCCTTGGGGTCTGCCTTGCCCTGCGCGATGCCGGCGCCAGCCCGGTCCGGGGTGCAGCATTGCTGTATGGCGCCTATTCCCTCGATTTCGACAGCCCGTCCCAGCGGGCCTTCGGCAGCGGCGCTTATTTCCTGGGCACGGCCGAAATCGCGCGCTACGCGAACGATTATCTGCCCGATCCCGCCGCGCGGCAGAATCCGCTGGCGGTGCCGCTGCTGGCCGATCTCGCCAACCTGCCGCCGCTCTATATCGGGGCTTGCGAGTTCGATCCGCTGCTCAATGATTCCGAACGCCTGATGGCGCGGGCCACGTCCATGGGCACGCAAGCGGAGCTCCGTGTCTGGCAAGGCATGGTCCATGCCGCCGTCGGCCTGATGGGCTGGATCGATGCCATGGGCCCGGAGGTCGATCGCGTCGGCGCCTTCCTGCGTCGCGTCACAGGTGGCGGCTAGCACGTCCGCCGCCGCCCGCTCACGCTACACCCGCGTCTATAGCCCCATGGCGTCAGTCGCGGTCGCCCCAATGGCGATGGTGGCGCCAACCGCCGTATCCACGATCGTAATACCCGAAGTTGAAGCTGTAACTGGGAGGGGGTGCATAGTAGTAGCCGGGGTCGTATGAGTAGCCATAGCCATAGCCCGGACCCGGCTGCTCGTAGACACAGCCCGCAAGCGGTCCCGCCAACAGCAGGGACAACAGCGTGTTACGAAGGATGCTCATGTCACACCTCCACTGGGTCATGCCTCGGATCTAGGCCACAAGCGCGCGCCGCCCTTGGCGCAGATCGCGATCGGCCCGATCGCGACCTGAAAATTGTCATGGCTCTCCGATGCTCGAACAAAGCCTCCTTCGGAAAATTGACTTGCATCGCTTTCCGGGCGCGGCCCGGAGAGCCTTCACGGAATCAACGGCCGAGAGCGCCAAAAGGTTTCATTAACCATTATGGCCGTGTCTGGGCTGGTTCTCGGACTGGTTCTCGGGCCGCGTCTCGGGCATCGCGGCCCAGACGAAAACGGTCGCGGCAAGCCCGGCAAGGGCAAGGCAGGCGAAGGCCGCGGGAATGCCGAGGCGATCCGATACCCAACCGGCGAACGTCGTGCTCAAGGTGGCACCGATCCCGATGGCGAACCCGACCAGCCCGAGGGCGAAATTGAAATGCCCGGATCGCCCGGCCAGGTCGCTGATCACGAGCGGCACCATGATCCCGAAACAGGCGGCGGCAATTCCGTCCAGCGCCTGCACGATCACCATCAGTTGAGGATTCGCGATCAGGGCGAACAGCAGCCCGCGCACAGGCAGCGTGGCGAAGGCCAGCAGGAGAATGATCCGGCGGCCGCCGGTCTGCGCGATCCGACCGACCGAGGGCGAGAGGAGGGCGACCACGATCTGCGGCAGCACGATGCAGGCGGCAACGAGGAGCGTCGCGTCGGCCGGGGCAATTCGCGTCAACTCGCCGCCGACCAGCGGCAGCATCGGTGAATTCGCGAAGGTGAACAGAGCGGCACAGGCCGCGAAGATGAGAAGGCGCCAGTCGGCGAGAACGCGCCTGAGAGGCTGCGCCGACGCAGTCGGGCTTGGCTCTCGCGTTCGCGGCGGCGCGGATTGGGGCGGCCCCGACGGGCTCCCGGCCCGAAAAAGCGGCCTGAGAGCGGCGAGCGCGGGCAGCGTCAGCGCCGCGGTCAGGAAAAACACCGCGCGTTCGCTAAGGAGATATCCGCAAATCCCCATCAGGATCGCGCCCAGCCCATTGCCGATGGATGAGAAGCGCACGTTGCGGCCCAGCCTCAGGCTGAATCCGGCAGGGCCGGCAATCGCCAGGCTGATCGCCGCAATGACCGGGCCGAGCGTGCAGCTCGAAAAGCCGTGCAGCACCTCGGCTGCGTAAACCGACAGGGGAATCGGCCACAGAGCGAACAAAAGGGCGCTTCCCGTGAAGGCAAGGATGCTGAAGAAACCTACGGCATATTTGTTGGGCACGGCGTCGACCAGCGCGCCCGCCGGAATCTGGCTCGCCATGGCCGTCAGCGTGCCGATGCTGAGAGCAAACCCGATCTGCGTCTGCGTCCAGCCCTGGGTGGTCAGATAGACGGCGATGAAGGGGCCGAACCCGGTCTGGATATTGGCGACGAAGAGATTGAGCCAGTCGAGGCCCCGGCCGACGGCGCGGATGTCGGGCCGGCTGCCCCCGGCGCACGCCTTGTCGGGCGGGACGCGAGGAGAGTCAGTTGCCCGCATCGGGCGGCGCCGGATGTCCCACCGTGGCCGGCCCGATCATTTTGTTGGACGGGGCAGCCGGGTCATATTCCGGTGCCTTTTCCAGATCGTCCTTACTGACTTCGATGAGGAGGGGTGCGCCTTCCGCCCCAGGCCTGAAATGAACGAGCCGCCAATCGATGGCGATCTTGCGCGTGCCGACGCCAAGGAATCCGCCGAAATCGATGATCAGGGCCTTGGACCGGCCATCGCGGCCGACGACGACATCGACGACGAGGCCCATCGGCTCGCCGGTGAGGCCTTCGACCTTGACGCCAAGGATCCCGGCGGCGCGCGTGGCTAGTATCGTCTCGAGGATATGGTGCGGTGGCCGGAGGATGGGCTTCTTGGAAAGAGTTTGCGGCGCGCTTTTCGCCGGGGCTTGAGCGGGCGGAGGCTGCGATGGCGGGGGCTGCGAGGGCGAGCTCGTGCTCCCCCCGGCGCGCGGCGTGCTCCACGGAAGAAGGGCCAGCACAAGGGCCAGGCCGACGGCGCGCGTTCCCGCCCGCAAGCCCCCCGGCGGATCTGCGTTCATTTGCGTCCTGCAGCCGAAAGCTGGCGGACGTACATGCGGCTGTAGGCCCCTTCTCGCCGGAGAAGCTCCGCCGGCGAGCCCTGCTCCAGGATGTGCCCCCGGTCGAGCACGACGATGCGGTCGAAGGCGTTGACGGTCGAAAGCCGATGGGCAATGGCGATCACCGTTCGGCCGCTGAACAGGCGCGTGAGCGCCGCCTGGATTGCCTGCTCGGACTCGGTGTCGAGCGCGGAGGTCGCCTCGTCGAGCAGGATGATCGGCGCGCGGCGCAGGAAGGCGCGCGCGATTGCCAGGCGCTGGCGCTCGCCGCCCGAAAGCTTGAGCCCGCGCTCGCCTACGATGGTGGCGAACCCCTGCGGCAGGCGCTCGATGAACTCGGTGCATCGCGCCTGCTCGGCCGCGTCGTAAACCTCGCTGTCCGTCGCATCGGGCTTGCCATAGCGGAGATTCTCGAGGATGGAGCGATGGAACAGCGATATGTCCTGCTGCACGACGGCAATCGATTGGCGCAGGCTCGCTTGCGTGACCTTGGTCACGTCCTGTTCGTCGATCAGCACATGACCGCGCTCGAGGTCGTAGAGACGCTGGATCAGGGCGATCACGGTCGATTTGCCGGCGCCGGAACGGCCGACGAATCCCACCCGCTCGCCCGCATGGATGTGGAGATTGAAATCCTGCAGCACCCGCTCGCCGTTGGGATAGCTGAAAGAGGCATTCACGAAGGTGACCGCACCACCCAGGCTGATGAGCGGCCGCGCGTCCGGGGCGTCCGGCATTTCGTGCGGCAGGCACAGCACCTGCACGGCCTCGCCCAGTTTCGCGAAGTGCTGAAACAGCTCCACCATGGCCATGGCCAGATCGCGCGATGCGTGCAGCACCGTCATCCCCAGCGTGGTCGAGAGCACGACGTCGCCCGTCGTGATGTGTCCCGCCCGCCAGAGAGCCACCGACCAGGTGAGCACGCCGGCGGTTACCGCGAAGACCGATGCGGCGTGGAACAGCCGCACGCGCTCCAGCGATTGCAGGCTGGCCCGGTGCGCCCCCATCTCGTCGCCGATCCGGTCGGCCAGGCGCCTGCACTCGCGCTGGGCCGAGCCGAAGGCGCGGACCAGCCCAATATTGCCCACTATATCGGCAAGCTCGCCGCTCACGCTCGCGGCCCGGCCGGCAAACTGCTCATGCAGATGGCGCCGGCCGGCGGCGAGCTTCAGGATTGCCACGCCGAGGAGGGTCACGATGAGGGCGAGGACGCTGGCCATTCGCCCGTCGATGAACCCCAGGACGGCGATGCTGCTGACGACGGCTGCGGCCGGCGGAATGGTCGTCCAGGCCAAGGCGTTCTCGATCGTCCATACCGAGTTGGCGGCGGTGGAGATCCGGCTTGCGAGCGCGCCGGGAAAGCGGTCGGCGAAGTAGCGCGCGCCATGGCCGGAGAGATGCCCGAACAGCTCGAGACGGATATCGCCGCCCACCGCCACGAAGACATAGCTCGCCACCCAGCCGGCGAAGCGCCACATGAACTGGTCTCCCGCGACGAGGCAAAGCAGAAGGGCGACGGCGGCCCAAAGGGTGAAGCTCGTCGGGTGGGCGATGCCGAGGGTGTCGACCAGATTCTTGATGGCATATTGCGCGCCGATGGCGCAGCCCACGGCCGCGAGCACCGCCGCCAGCACCATGAGATGACCCGGCAGCCGGCGGCCGATGTGATGCAGCAAGAATTGCAGCGGGCCCCGCGCGGCAATATTTGAAAGGAGCATTGATACGCCTCCTTGGGCCTCAACCCGTCAGCACGATCTCGAGCGATCCTTCGCGCCTGAGCACGGTGACCTCGACGCCCTCCGCGTTGCGGCGCAACAGCAGATCGACGGAGGCCTCGCCCAGGCGCAGGTTCGAAAGCCGCAATTCGCCGACCGAGGACGGCAGCTGCGGCGCACTGAAGCGGATTTGGCGCCGGGCCGGGGCGAAGGAGATGCCAAGCGCCGCCCCCAGCACTGCGAACACCGCCGCCGAGGCCCAGGCCTGGGGCGAACAGGCCACCGGATAGGATGTGGGCCCGGTGCCGGGCCGCCGGGGAAATCCGCAGAACAATTCGGGCAGGCGGCGGTCGGTCATGAGCTGGGCCGCATCGAACAGGCCCTGCAGAAGGCGCAAGACCGGCTGCTTCAGGCCATAGCGCGAGAGGCCCATGGCGATAAGCGCATTGTCCTGGGGCCAGATCGAGCCGTTGTGATAGGCGATCGGGTTATAACGCGGCTCGCCTTCGGCCAGGGTGCGGATGCCCCAACCGGAAAACGAATCGCTGCTCATCAGGGTTTCGGCCACGCGGCGGGCGCGCTCCGGCGAGGCAAGCCCGGCCAGAAGAACATGGCCCGCATTGGACGCGCGCACCTCGCAGGGCCGCTTGCCGGCATCGAGCGCCAGGGCGTAGGTGCCGCGGTCCTCGAGCCAGAATGCGCTCTCGAAACGCTGCTTCAATCGATCGGCTGCCTCCTGCAGCTGGACCGCCTCGTCCTGCCGGCCCAGCGCGCTCGCCAGCTCCGCCCCGCCGCAGTAGGCGGCGAAGGCATAAGCCTGGACTTCCGCCAGCGCGATCGGCGCCTCGGCCAGGCTGCCGTCGGCGTGGAAAATCGCGTCGTTGCTGTCCTTCCAGCCTTGATTTGCCAAGCCGTTCGCCGACTTCCGGTCATATTCGAGAAGTCCATCGCCATCGAGATCGCCGTAGTTTTTCATCCAGGCGAAGGCCGCTGCAGCGTTCGGCCAGAGCGCGCGGACCAGATCGAGATCGCCCGTACGCGCGTAGTAGGCGTTGAGAAGCATAAGGAAGAGCGGCGTGGAATCGACACTGCCGTAATAGCGGGCAAAGGGTACTTCCCCCAGCCTCGCCATCTCGCCCCCACGGGTCTCATGCAGGATCTTTCCGGGTTCCGCGTCGCTTGCCGGGTCGAGGGATGTTGCCTGATGTGCCGCCAGATAGCGCAAGGTGCCCGCGGCGAGCCCGGGATCGCTCCACAGGCATTCCAGGCTGGTGATCAGGCCGTCCCGGCCGAAGGCGGTGGAGAACCAGGGAATCCCCGCATAGGGATAGGGTCCATGAGGCGTCTCGGTCGTAAGCATGTCGAGGTCGGCGCGCGAGCGGCGCAGCCAGGCGCAGAAGGCTTCGTCGTCCGTTTCCACATCGGCGGCGCGCGCCTTGCGTTCGGCGATCCGGCGCTGCTGGCTTTCGAGGGCAGCGGCGGGCGTGGTCACGCTCATCGCCCGTCCGTCGCGTTCGCATCGAACCGCCAATCGGAATATCCGCGTTCCGCCCGGCAACAGGCGGAGGTTCCAACTGGCGCTGGAGGGCCGAACCCCATCCTCCGGCGGATCGAAGGCCAGATGCGTACGCAGAACCACATCGTCCAGCCCGCGATAGGCGAGCACCCGGTGGCCCCGGCGCGATTCTTCCGGCAGCATCGTGCCGCGCCTCCGGCGCACCGTGCCGCGCACCTCGAATATATCGGCGAAGTCGGCGCCGAAATGAATCGCGAGCTGCAGATCCGTCGGCGTCATTCCGTAGTTCTTCACCTCCAGCGACTGGAACAAGGCGTCCTCGCCGAGCAGGATGCTGCTGTGGACATGCACGGTCGCCTTGGCGAGGCGAAGCTGGCCTTCCTGCATCAGATCGAGATTGGTGAGATCGGCCGAGAGCGTGAGGTTCTCCTCGGTCACCGTCGAGGACAGCAGCAGCGGGCGATGGTCGTCGATCGTGACCGTGAGATGAGACAGATGTCGCGTGTCCTCGAAGAACAATCCTTCGGCCGCCGTTCCGTCGGCTTGTGCGCTGCCCCACTCGTCAAGCACGACGAAGCAGTTGGAATGCTTGAGGACCCGGCGCTCCCGCGCCGCGCCGGCATCGGTCGCCGGAATATAGAAGGGAGAAACCCGCACGATCTCGCCGGATGTCACATCGCGGGCCAGCATGACGATCAGATCGCCTTCTGCAGAGGCCGCTGGCGGGCGATCAGTCCGCGATAGATCAGCAAGTAGTCCTCGGCCATCCGGCGCGCGGTAAAACGCCGCTCAAAGACACGTCGGATCTTGGCTCGGTCGAAAGTCTGCAGACGTCGGGCGGATGCTGCTGCCTGCTCTTCGTTGTCGACGACAAAGCCGGTGAGCCCATCCTCGACGACTTCCGGAACCGAGCCGTTGCGGAACGCAATGACTGGCGTACCGCATGCCATGGCTTCGATCATGACCAGACCGAAGGGCTCCCGCCAGGCGATCGGGAACAGCAGGCCGGCCGCATTGCCAAGAAAGGCATTCTTGTCGTTGTCGCTGATCTCGCCAAGAAATTCGACATGGGGTTGATCGAGCAGCGGCTCGATCCGGTCGTGGAAATATTCTTCGTCGGCGCGGTCTACTTTGGCGGCGATCCTGAGCTTCATGCCAGCCCGCGCCGCGATCCGGATGGCGGCATCGGGCGCTTTTTCCGGCGAGATCCGGCCAAGGAAGGCGAGGTACCCCCCGCCCCCGAAGCCGGGCAGGAGAGAGCCCTCCGGGATGCCGTGGTGCACCGTCGCGATATAATTGGCATGGGGCAGGGGCTCGCGCTGCGAGTCCGAGATCGAGACGACAGGCGCCTCGTCGAAGATCCGGTAGAGGGGCTGGAGTTCCGGCAGATCGAGCCGTCCATGCAGGGTCGTGAAGAAAGGCGCTTCCGCGCGGTGAAGCATCGGGTAACCCAAATAGTCGACGTGCGAGTGGATGATGTCGAACTCATCGGCCCGGCGGGCGACGGTCTCGAGCATGCAAATATGGGGTGCCAGGTGGTCGCGTATCGTCGGATCGAGCCGGAGTGCCTTGCTCCGTACAGCCTCGAGCTGCGCCTTGGTCACGCTGTCGCCGCTCGCGAACAAGGTGACGTCGTGGCCGAGTGCAACGAGTTCGTCGCAAAGATAAGCGACGATCCGCTCGGTGCCGCCATAGAGCAATGGCGGGACCGCCTCCGTCAGCGGAGCTACTTGGGCAATTTTCATGATTCCTTCACCTTGATTTGTCGGTCGCGGGTGCCGTGGCCGGTCGATGTCAGGTAGCTCTCCCCGCCGGTTCAGGGAGCAGGCGAAGGAATTTTAATGAGGGAACACGCGCCCGGTGCCGAGCCTTGCCCGACAGACTTTCCGGACGTTTGCAGCACGCGGACTTCCTCCGGCCCAAATGGCATACCGCTTTGTGCCTCCCACGCAATCCCTTGAGTCATTCCCCCTGTCCGTCTTCATTGTTTCGTTCTGCAGAGGTGTAACTCGGAAAAAAATGTAGGGTGGCCATGCCGAAGTTTCCCGTGGCATTCCTGTGGCCGGGCCGTTGGGGTTTCCAATCGTCGTGTTCACCGCTCGGCTGACGGGGCGGAGGAACGGGCTGTAACAATATTTGGTACTTCGCCCGGGATCCGAGGCCATGGCAGGAAACGGCGAAGCGTCCCGGATATGTCCCAGGCGTTGTTCCAGGGCTTGCGCCGCCCCAGTTGTTCTAATCGGAGCAGGCTTTGCGAAATTCCAGGTGACGGCAGCCATGGCGACAACGACAGTCTTCGATACCGACGTGCCCGCGCGTCTCGATCGGCTGCCATGGGGGCAATTCCACAGCCTTGTTGTCATTGCTCTCGGGGTTACCTGGATCCTGGATGGGCTCGAGGTCACGCTGGCGGGTTCGGTTGCGGGCGCCTTGAAAGAAAGCCCCGTCCTGATGTTCGGCAATGCCGAAGTCGGGCTCGTGAGCAGCGCCTATGTTGCGGGCGCCGTTGGCGGCGCGTTATTTTTCGGCTGGCTGACCGACCGGCTGGGCCGGCGCAAGCTGTTCTTCATCACCCTCTTCGTCTACATCGCCGCCACCTTGGCAACCGGGCTTTCGTGGAACTTCTGGAGTTTCGCCTTGTTTCGCTTCCTGACCGGCGCCGGCATCGGCGGCGAGTACGCGGCGATCAACTCCACCATCCAGGAGCTCATTCCGGCGCGATTCCGGGGCTGGACCGATCTGGCCATAAACGGCAGCTTCTGGATCGGCGCGGCGCTTGGGGCGCTGGGCTCGATCCTGCTTTTGGATCAGGCCGCCTTCGGGCCGGATACCGGTTGGCGGCTGTGCTTTCTGATCGGCGCCGGCCTGGCACTCGTCATCGTCGCGATGAGATTCTGGATTCCGGAAAGTCCCCGCTGGCTCGTCATCCACGGCCGGCCGAGCGAAGCGCATTCGATCGTTGCCCATATCGAGCAGCGCTTTCGAACGCGCGGCAAGGCTCTTTCCGAGGAAGGTCTCGGTCGGATTCGCCTGCGCGCGCGGCGCCATACGCCGCTTGGGGAAGTGTTCGACACGTTGTTTCGGGTTCACCGCCGCCGCGCTCTCGTGGGCCTCGCTCTGATGGGAGCCCAGGCCTTCTTCTACAACGCGATCTTTTTTACCTATGCGCTGGTCTTGACCGACTTCTACGGCATATCCGCTTCCCGGGTGGGACTCTACATACTGCCTTTCGCCCTCGGCAATTTTCTCGGGCCGCTGACGTTGGGCCGCCTGTTCGACACCCTTGGCCGGCGCAAGATGATCGCCGCGACTTATATCCTGTCCGGGCTGCTGCTGGGCGTCAGCGGCTATCTCTTCCAGCAGGGCGTGCTGACGGCTTGGACACAGACGATCGCCTGGATGATCGTTTTCTTCTTCGCCTCGGCCGCCGCCAGCTCGGCCTATCTGACGGTCAGCGAGACCTTCCCCTTGGAGGTGCGCGCACTCGCCATTGCCCTGTTCTATGCCATCGGAACGGGGCTCGGGGGCATTGCGGGCCCGGCGCTATTCGGCCGCCTGATCGAGACCGGATCGCGCACCGAGGTGCTGATCGGCTACCTGATCGGCGCCGCCCTCATGGTGGGCGCCGGCATGGTGGCGGCCATCTGGGGCGTGGCGGCGGAACGACGGCCCTTGGAATCGATCGCCAAGCCACTGTCCTGTCTTTGAGAATGAGCTATGCGGCCGCTGGTCGCGCCCCGGCGCGACTCCCTGGCCGCGCTAACTCCGGCGCAACGGCCTTCGCTCTTGGCGCGCCCGCGCCGTGCGGCCATCGTCCTAATTGCGAGCAGCAGCGCTGGACTGGACATCTTTCCTGCGATCATCGAAGCGGTCATGGCGGGTCGGCATCCCTCGTTGTCGTGGTTGGGGGTGTCGCGAAAATGCCACCGGCCATGCACGGTCATCGTCGAAGGGCGTAGACATGGGGGCGGCGAGGTCAAGTGAAGTTGATGTAAGTTTTTCGTTGGTGTTTGCCCGGGTAGGGTAGCTTACGGTTCCGAACCTCGGCCAGCGGCGGGGACCTCGCTTTGATTGCCGTGGGCGGATAGCTCGTTCGATGCCATGATGCATCGGTTTCGCGGCACTGATGAAGTCTGGGAAGTTGATGGTTTTCGACGAGATCTTGAACGCATGCCTCTCGCCACAGAACGTCTGGGCCAGGGACGCTATCGGCCTATTCCTGGCCCCATTCGTTCACGAAAATGTCGCGATTGTCGGCGGCGCGGCTTTGATCGTCGGCCACCGTCTGCCGATCTGGCTCGCAATTTCGAGTTTGTATTTTGGAATGACTGCGAGCGACCTCGGACTATATTGGGTCGGGACAGCGGCACGTCGCAACAGCAGCGCGCGAAAGTTGTTCATGAGCGAAAAAATTTATCGACTGAGTTCATTGATGCAAGGCTACATGGGAACCATCATCGTCATTTCCCGATTGATCCCGGGAATGATATTCCCGAGCTATGTCGCTTGCGGATGGTTAGGCCTGCCTTTCAGGCGTTTCGCGATTCTGAGCATGGCGTCAGCAGCGATCTATCTCCCGATTGCCCTAGCCTTGGCGGTGGGTTTTGGAAGGGTTACCGCCGACCGATTTGGCGATTGGGCCTGGATCGGGTTGATCGTGCCGCTTCTTGCTGCCGGAATATTGGCGGGCAGGCTCATGGTGAAGAGATGAAGCGAGACTCGGTATTGCGGCTCTCAGGCAATAAATCCGGGTCCGTCGCTCGCGAAAGCAAGACGGCAAGTTACGACCCTCTGTTGCGGAAAGCCGGGGCGCAGATGGACGGCGCGAGAACAAGTCTCCTGTTGCGCAGCCCCACTCTCCACAAGACGCGCCGCACATGCTCGCACTTCGAATTTTGGCCAGGCTTCGTATTCTATGCGCCAATCTTTCTGTATTGGGCTTGGCAAGGGCTTTTGCATCGCAGCCTCACGGTTCCCACAATCGCCAACCCTTCCATGGAGTACGGCGGACTCTGTGGCGAATCGAAAGTGCGGCTCTTTGAAAACATGAATTCCAAGGGGCGGCGCTGGTTAGCGCCATACGTAAGCATAACCCGCGGCGGTCCGAACGAAACCGATCATGATGTCAGGCGCGTCCTCAGCCTCGCCGGCAAGGAGGGTTTGAACTTTCCATTCGTGGCAAAGCCCGACATTGGTTGCCAAGGTGCCGGCGTTCGCGTGGTCCGCGATATGCCAGAGCTGCGAGGCTACGTCGAAGCGTTTCCACCGCAGGAGGCATTCCTGCTGCAGCAATTGATCGATCACGAGGGCGAGGCGGGAATTTTCTACCTTCGACGACCAGGCGAGGAAATCGGCAGCATATTTTCTCTAACCCTCAAGTTTTCCCCCTATGTCCGCGGCGATGGCGTTTCCAGTTTGGAGCAGCTGATCCGCGATGACCCAAGGGCCGGCCGCGTGCCCCATCTATACCTGCCGCGACTGCGAGATCGCCTGAACTGGATTCCAAGCCGTGACGAGAAAATACGCCTCGTCTTTGTGGGCAATCATTGCAAGGGCTCGATTTTTCGCAATGGCTGTGAATACATTACGCCCGCTTTGACGCGTCGAATCGATGACCTCGCAAAGACAATCCCCGACTTTTACTTCGGACGCTTCGACGTTCGCTTCTCTTCGCTTGCCCAACTTCAGCTCGGGAAGGGGTTCACGGTGATCGAATATAATGGAGGCGGAAGCGAGGCTACCCACATATGGGATGCCGATACCCCTCTATCGGCCGCGTATCGCGACCTGTTCAGGCAAGTGCGCCTGCTATTCGAATTTGGCGCCGCGAACCGCAGCAATGGACACAAGCCTGCTCCATGGCACCAAATCCTCGGCGCATGGTACCGGGAAGGCCGTCTAAAGCGGCGTTATCCAATCAATCAGTGAAGCTGCGGATGGGGGCAAGACAGCCTCGCGCCCAATCATGTAGTCGTCGGGGCTTGAGCCTGGTCTGATTGCGTTGCCCGGGCTCGATTCGGGGTGCGAGGTCGGCCATCTGGACCAAGATCGAGCCTTTGGTTCCGTTTCCGTTCCCGCACGTTGTCGGGTGGGGACCCGCGCGGCCTATGCAGTTGATTTGCCATCATAAGCCTTTCTCAGGCCTTCGATATCCAGCTTGATCATCTGCAGCATGGCCTGCATGACTCGCTGCGCCTTGGCCGGATCGGGGTCAGCCAGCATCTTGGGGAGGACGCTGGGGACGATCTGCCAGGAAATGCCATATCGATCCCTAAGCCAGCCGCATTGCACCACCGAACCGCCGCTGGACAACCCATCCCACAGCCGGTCCACCTCCGCCTGATCCGCGCAGTCCACGCTTAAGGAGATGGCATGGGTGTGCTCGACCTGCATCCCGCCATTGAGCGCCAGGAAGCGCTGGCCGGCGAGGGTGAAATCGACCATCAGAACGGTGCCGGCCTTTCCGCCGGGGCTGTCCACGACGTTCTTCTGCACGCGATCGATGCGCGAGCCGGGCAGCAGCGAAACATAGAACTTGGCTGCTTCTTCGGCCTCATTCTTGAACCAAAGGCAGGGCGAAATCTTGGACATGACGTTTTCTCCGCTGGACGGTGCTAAGCTGGCCGGCGATGACCGCCGATCATGCCTAGGACGTGCCGGCAGGCGGCATTCCGACACGGGCATGAGATTTTTTTTGATCGGTACGGATGCCTCCGAAGCTCACGGTCTGGTACAACACCAAATGCCCGGTCTGCAACGCCGGGATCGATTGGCAGCGCAGCCGCCTCATACGCGCGGCCCGGGCCGGCATAATCGAATTTCGCGACATCAATCGCAATCCCGATGCGCTCTCCCGCTTCGGGGCCGGGGTCGAAGACGTACGCCGCCGGCTGCATGCCGTCGACGCAGAGGGCCGGCTGCATGTGGGCGCCGGTTGCGTGATCGCGATCTGGCTTCTGACGCCGAGCGAAGCCTGGCTCGGGCGCATGCTCGGCCTGCCGGTAATCCATCGGCTTGCATGCTTCGGATATGATCGCTTCGCCGATCTGCTCTACGCGTGGAACCGCTGGATGGCCCATTGGTGAAACGATTGCCGGCAGAGATAGAGGCGCCTGAAGCTAACGACGCGACAGGCTGATCGCGATCCGCGGCGGTTCGCGCACGTCACCGCCATTCAGGACGGCCGTGCCAAGCCAGGCGTTGTCGCAGCTGACCAAGGCTTCCCGCCGGACAGGTTTCTTTCGACATTGAGCCCTAAATATTGGCGCTCGCAACCGATGTGGGACCTTGCGGGCCGGCAGTTGGACGACGGTTTTGGGAAATCTCTCGTTTGACGCAAAAGGCGATCCGGCCAATCCCGACTATGCCATCTATATCGTTTCGGGCGGCAAAATCGGCGAGTTGAAAATGTAGTCTGCCGCGGCGCCGACCTGTCCGATGACAGCGCGCGATTCGTGCATGCCTGTTCCGTGCTCAGGCGCGCGCGACAGGCGGTATGTAGGTTTCGAGATCGGTGCAGGGCAGCTCGACGACCCGGCCGGTTTCGGCGGATCGATACAGCGCCATCAGCAACTCCACCACCGCCACCCCGTCGGCGAAGGTCTCCATCGGGGGCTCGCCCTTGCGGAAGGCCTCGGCCATGTGGCGATTCTCCGCCGTGTAGCCATAGGCAACCGCTTCGTCGTCGAGGACCGGCATCAGGCCTTGTTCGGCGTTCTGCTTTTCGACCAGATCCTCGCCCTCGACGCCGGCGATGTTGCGCGACATGAATATCTTGAGGGCGGTGTTGAGCGAACTGAACTCCATGGAGTATTCGGGCCCCAGAAGTTCGATCTGGATCCGCAGGCCCGGGCCGACATAAGCCCAGGAGTTGGTCGCCTCGATTACCGCTTCGTGGCCCTCCCGGTCGCGAAGAACGATGGCGCCGCGGGCAAAATCCTCGGCAGGGCGGCTGGCGTAGTCGACGGATGCGCCCATCATCTGCTTGAGCTTCGCCACATAGTAGGGCCGCGTCCATTTGAGATTGCTCACGGTTGCGTTGGCGCTGACCGGCCTCAACTCGCCACGCGCGCTACCCGGCCTGCTCAGCAGGAATCGGGCCACCTCGACGCTGTGACAGGTCATGTCCGACAGCACGCCGCCGCCTTGCTGCCCGCCCTGCCAGAACCAGGGGCGATGAGGGCCGCTATGCTCCTCGGCGGCGCGCGCCAGGTAAGGACGGCCGCTGCTGGGCACGGCGCGGCGCCAGATGATTTCCTTGCCGCGCTGAACCGCCGGCGCGAAGACCTGGTTCTCGAGATAGCCATGATTGAGGCCGGCATCCTCGGCCAAGCGTAGCATCTCGCGAGCCTCGGCGAGGGTGCGGGCCAGCGGCTTCTCGCAAGCGATCGCGACGAGTTTCGTGCGACCCTGTTTTACCAGCCGGTGGATGACACGCATCGTATCCAATCGCGCGAAGTTCGGGCCGAGCAGCCAAGCCGCATCGACGCCGCCCGAGGTCAACATGGCCTCCAGCGAGTCGTAGGCAAGGCAAGGACCGAGTTCCCGCTCGTTCGTCTCGCGCGCCAGCGCCTCGCGATGCGCTGGTGTCGGGCTGAACACCCCCGTCACCGCGACATGGCGCACCCCTACCAGCGCTTGCAGATGGAACTTGGCGATGAAGCCGCTGCCGATCATGCCGACGCGCAGGCTCGCGATTTCCGTCTTGGCATTCATGTCCATCGCTCCGATTGCCCAATCCCGTGGCCAGCAGCAGGCCCCGGGGCGGCCGGCGCAAGATGGCGGCAATATCGCGCGCTCGCGCCGGCACTAAGCCCCCTTCGGCATCCGAGCCGCCAACTTCGCCCGATTGCTGCGTTTGCAACCCAATATACGAGCAGGCAGTTGAGGAAGCCATCACGCCACGCCCGCCGGATCGCCAAACTGGATAGATAAACCACGCCGGCCGGCGATCTTTCGGCTACCGGGCACCGCCGCAAGGTGGTAGCCTCCGCGCTCGTCCTCGATCGCTTGGCGAAGCCAGGTGGTGCTATCGGGGGCAAAAGGTATCCCAAAAATGAAAGTCGGCGACGGCGCGTTGAAACTTGCGGCCGGGTCGCGGCGCTTTCGGCTCGTGCTGATCAAGCCGTCCCATTACGACGACGACGGCTATGTCATCCAATGGTACCGATCGGCCATCCCCTCCAATACGCTTGCGGTTCTCTACGGCCTTGCCAAGGATTGTGCCGAGCAGAAGGTCCTGGGTCCTGATATCGAGCTGGAGATCCACAGCTTCGACGAGACCAATACCCGAATCGATGCGACCCGCATCGCGAGGCTGGTCGAGGGCGCCGACATCGGCATGGTGATGCTGGTGGGGGTGCAATCGAACCAGTTCCCCCGTGCCCTCGACATCGCCCGCCCGCTGCGCGAACGCGGCATCATGGTGGGCATCGGCGGCTTCCACGTCTCCGGCACCATCGCCATGCTGGCCGAGCGCGACCCGGATGTGAGGCGTGCGGAGGAAATGGGCATCTCGCTCTTCGCCGGCGAGGCGGAGGAGCAGCTGGGTCATGTCCTTCGCGATGCCGTCGATGGGCGGCTGAAGCCACTCTATAATTTCATGAGCGATCTGCCGGCGCTGGAGGGCGTGCCATCGCCCGTCCTGCCCGCCTTCCGGATCAAGCGCACCGCGGGGATGATCAGCAGCTTCGATGCCGGCCGCGGCTGCCCCTATCAATGCTCCTTCTGCACCATCATCAATGTCCAGGGACGCAAATCGCGCCGCCGCTCGGCCGATGACATCGAAGCGATCGTGCGCACCAATCTCGCCCAGGGCATCAAGCGCTTCTTCATCACGGACGACAATTTTGCGCGCAACAAGGACTGGGAATCGATCATCGACCGCCTGATCCAGTTGCGCGAGGTGGAGAAGCATTCGATCAATTTCATCATCCAGGTCGACACGCTGTGCCACCGGATCCCGAATTTCATCGAGAAATGCGCGCGGGCCGGCGTCAAGCGCGTCTTCATCGGGCTGGAGAATATCAATCCCGAGAGCCTGATGGGCGCCAAGAAGCGCCAGAACAAGATCACCGAATACCGCAAGATGCTGCTTGCCTGGAAGAGCGCCGGCGCCATCACTTATTGCGGCTATATCCTGGGCTTTCCCAACGATACGCCGGAAACGATCCGTCGCGACATCGAGATCATCCAGCGCGAGCTGCCGGTCGATCTGCTGGAGTTCTTCCATCTGACGCCGCTGCCCGGATCGGAGGATCACAAGAAGCTGCACCAGGCCGGGGTCGCCATGGACCCAGACATGAACAAATACGACCTGAACCATGTCACCACGGCCCATCCGCGGATGTCCCTGGCGGAATTCGCCAAAGCCTATGAAATGGCATGGAATGTCTATTACACGCCCCGGCATGTCGATGTCATCCTGCGCCGGGCAATGGTGACCAACATCAGCCCGGGCAAAGTTCTGCTCCTGCTTGTCTGGTTCAAGGGCTCCATTTCCATCGAGAAGCTCCATCCGCTGGAGGGCGGGGTTCTGCGCCTGAAGTTCCGCCGCGACCGGCGGCCCGGCCTGCCGGTGGAGCCGGCCTTGCTGTTCTATCCAAAGTACGTCGTCAGCACCTTGGTGAAGCAGATTGCCTGGGCGGCGCTCTATTTGCGGATGCGCATGGTTTATCGGCGGATCAAGCGCGACCCCCGGCGCATGGACTACATGGATCTCGCTCTCTCGCCGGTTAACGACGAAGAAACGGAATCTCGCGCGCTGTTCCAGTCCGATGCCGCCGAGGCCTATGTCCGGCAGGAAAAACGCCTCGACAAGATTGGCCGGGGCGAAGCGGCGTAAGGTCGCGCCTGTTCTCGGCGCATTGTCGATGGGGCAGGGCGACTGAACACCAGAAATCGCCTCGCGGCGCCGATGGAATCAGAGCCATCGCAGGCCGGGCACCCGCACGCCATCCTGGCGGCCGGCGGGCTGCAATTCCATGGGCGCTCGTGTAGGCTTGCACCCACGATCGGGACGCCTCGAAAGAGGGGGCAAGTCCGTGGATCGGCGGGGATTTCGTTGCATGCGATGATGCATGGATCGAGCGAGGCGCGGATTCGCCGCCCGACAGCGCCCGCGGCGGGATGACGCCGTGGGTTACCTTGCGGCGCGCTGGGCTGGCGCTGCCGACGCTGGGGCGCTCGGTTTGGGTGGTAGCCCGGGATGCGGGCGAGATTCAGGCAGCATATCCCGCTCTCGACGCGGCGCTCGAGCGGCGCCCCGGCCATCTCATGGTCCTCAGCACGCAAGCGCACGACGATCTCGACGGGCTCGCCCGGCGCTACGAGCGCGAGGTCGTTCTGCCTCTGCCAAACCGCTGGGCGCTGAAACAATTCACGCGAAGGCTGAGCCCGAAACTGGTCGTCCTTCTGGGGCCCGACGGCGCGTGGCGCGCAAGATGGCGCCACCGGCTACAAGCCCAGGGCCTCAGCGTCGTGACATTCGATGCCCCGAGCCGGCCCGCCGCCGCGGCACTGGCGGCCCATCTGCCCAGGCTGGAGGAAAATCGCGAACTGCGCGAGTCGCTGCGCAGGCCAAGCCGGCTTGGCCGATTCATGCAGGGCCCGATCGGCCGGCATGCTGTCGACATTTTCGCCCGGCGGCGGATCGGCAGTTGGGAGGCGCTTCGCCAGGCCTTGGGCCAGCCGCGCACCATCCTCTGCCTGGGCAACGGCCCCTCCTCGGAGGATCCGGTGCTGGCCGGCATCGCGCCCGACGCATTGTTCCGGGTCAACTGGCGCTGGCATGCGCGCGGCCTGCTGACCTCGCCGCAGCTGGTCTTCATCGGCGATCCCCGCACGCCCAATCGCATTTCGGCGCCGATCTTCGGATTTCGCTGCGCGGAAGAAGCCAATTATGTGCTATGGCGCCAATGCCTTGGGCTGCGCCCGCCGCGGTTCCGCTTCTTCGTCTTCGATGATCTGCCCTCGACCCTCGGCAGCTGGCGTTGGCGCGCGCGTCCGACCAACGGGGCGATCATGATCGCCACGGCGGCGGCTTTGCGCCCTGAGCGCCTGGTGATTGCCGGCATCGATCTCTACCGGCATCCGCTGGGAAGATATCCGGGCGGGAGCGAGGCCTTCGATGGCTATAACCGCGTGCATGATCGCGATGTCGAAATCGACCTCATCCGCCAGACATTGAGCGCCTTCGCCGGCGAGGTCGATATTCTGAGTCCGATCCTGAGCGCCGCCTTGTCCAGCAGCACCGGCGCGGCCGGCAACCGGCGAGCGTAGCTGTGACCCCGGCCGACTATCGGCGAATACTGCTGGTGCGCCTTGCCTCGTTTGGCGATGTGGTGCGGATAACGGGCTTTCCGGGCGCGCTTCGAACGGCCTGTCCGAAGGCCGAGATCGTAGTGGTCACCGACCGATCCTTGGCGCCGCTGTTCGACAACGCGCCGGGAGTCGACCGACTCATCGCCCATGGGGGCGCGCCGCGGCTGGTCGGCGTCTGGCGGGAAGCCCGCAGGCAGCTCAGCAAACTGCGCAAGGACGGCGGTTTCGATCTGGCCGTCGATCTGCAGGGAATCAGGGCGAGCGCCGCGTGGATTTATGCCAGTGGTGCCCGCCTGATGGTGGGGCGGGGAGGGTTTCGGCCCGAATGGCGCTTTGCCGTCGTGCCGAATTACCGCGTCTCTGACGTGGCCGAAAGCGCCGCCATTTTCGAACGCCTGGCAATTCCCATCGCCGATCCTTCGCCAAGCCTGTCTATCCGGCCGGCGGACGATGAACGGCTGGAGGCGCGTCTGCGCCATGAAGGATTGCCCGCGGCGGGATTTCTGATCGTCAACCCTTTCAGCCGCTGGGCATCGAAGGCCTGGCCGTCCGAACGCTTCGCCCGGCTGCTGCCGCGCTTGCACAATGATTTCGGCCTGTCCTTGATCATTACCGGCGGGCCAGCCGAGGCAAATATTGCAACTCGCCTGCTTGGACAACTGCCGCCACGGACCGCGGTTTCGCTAGCCGGCAGGCTGACCCTGGGCGAATTGATCTGTCTGCTGCGCCGTGCTCGCTTAGTGCTGACCGGCGACAGCGGGCCTATGCATGCTGCTGCGGCCGTCGGCACGCCAGTGGTCGCCTTGTTCGGGCCAACCTGGCCCGACCGCGCGGGGCCATGGGGAAGGGGCCATCTGGTGCTGCAGCGGTGGCGTTCGGAAAATTACCATGCCTTTCACGAACCCGCCTCCGCCGCCGGCATGGCGGCGATCGAGGTCGAGGAGGTGTATGCCGCCATCGCCGCCCAGCTCGACGCGGGCGGGCGAAATGCGCTTTGGCAAGGTGCGGGCATGCGATGACGACCGCCCTGGCCATTCTTCTGCCCAATTGGATCGGCGACGCGGTCATGGCGACCCCGACGTTGCGCGCCCTGCGCCACGGTGCCGGCCGCGGCGCCCGCCTGGTGGGCTTCGGCCGAAGGGCGATTTGCGAGCTCTTAGCGGGCGGTGCCCAGCTCGATAAATTGCGGGAATTGCCAGCAGCCGGGCGCTTTCCGCTCGAGCGCTCGCTGCGGCTTGCCGCCCGGCTGCGCGCCGGCCGGTTCGACTGCGCGATTCTGCTGACGAATGGACTGGGCGTTGCCTGGGCGGCCTGGCTGGCTGGCATCGGCAGACGCGTTGGCTATGCCCGGCGCGGGCGCGGGCCGCTGCTGACGCAGCCGCTCGATCCGCCGCGCGATGCCAGGGGATTCCAGCCGATTTCGGCGATCGACTATTACCTGGCGCTGGCGAGCGCGCTCGGCTGTCCGGCGGAAACGACGGAGATGGAACTGGCCACCACCGCGGCCGATGAAGCGGCAGCCGATCGGATCTGGGCCGGCTTCGACCTGTGCAACGGCCGGCCGACGATCCTGCTCAACAACAACACCGCCGCCGGCACGGCCAAGCTCTGGCCGGCGGCATCGATGGCCGCGCTGGCGCGGCGCGTCGTGCAGGCGCTCGACTTCAACGTGCTGGTTCTGGCCGGGCCGGGCGAGCAGGCAGCGGCATCGCGGATCGTCGAGCTGGCGGCGATCTCCGGTGTCATTGCCATGTCGGCGCCTGGCATCGGCGCGGCCAAGGCCTGCATCCGGCGCGCCCGTCTCGTGGTCAGCACCGACAGCGGCCCGCGCCATATCGCCGCCGCCTTCGGCGTGCCGTTGGTTTCCCTGTTCGGCGACACCGATCCACGCTGGACGGACCTCCACACGCCCTTGGATCTGGCCCTGAAGGCGTCGTCGATGCGCGAGCTCAGCGTCGATCGGGTGTGGTCTGCCGTGCAGCGCCAATTGGAACGCCTTCGCGCATGAAATTCGTGCTGCTGCTGGACCATTTCGATCCACGCCGGGGCGGGCTGGAGCGCTACGCCACCGATTGGACCAACTGGCTGGCCAGGCGCGGCCACGAGGTTCATATCGTGGCCGGGGGCGGGGTGAGTCCTACGGACAAAGCAATCGTCCTGCATCGGGTCGAGATGGACGATGCGAGTCCCCTTGCGCATGCTCAACGGCTTGCCGACAAGGCGGCGGCACTGGCGCCCGACGTCCTGCACGATCTGGGCGCGGGCCTGGGCGGCGATATTTTCCAGCCGCTCTCCGGGGCGCGCGTTGCCTCACGGGCCGGCGAATTGAGATCGCTGGACGTCGCCAGGCGCTGGCGGCGGCGCCTATCGATCCCCTGGGTCCGGCGGCAGGCCGCCCTCGACGTTCTCGAGCGCCGGCGCCTGCAGCGCCCGAACACCATCGTCGTTGCCTGCTCGCAGCGTGTCGCCGACGATCTCATCCGGCTCGCCGGCGCCTCGCCCGCGAGAATCCGGCTTGTCTATAACGCCGTCGATTGCCAGAGCTTCATCCCGACCCCGCCCGCCGAGCGCGCGGCGTTGCGCAAAATCCAGGGCTGGCCTGCAACGGGTACGCTCTTCCTGCAAGTCGCCCATAATTTCCGCCTCAAGGGCGTGGTCCCCGCGCTGAACGCCATGGCGCTGCTATGGGCGCAGGGCTGCGAGGCGTATCTGGCCGTGGCGGGCGCCGGCCCCAATCTGGACCCTTATCGGGCGCAGGCGGCGCGCCTGGGAATTGCCGAGCGGGTTCGCTTTCTGGGCCCGGTCGACGATCCCCGGCCGCATTTCGCCGCGGCCGACGCATTGCTGCATCCTACCTTCTATGACGCTTGCAGCCTCGCCTGTCTCGAAGCCTGGGCCAGCGGCCTGCCGGTCGTCGTCAGCGGCGAGGACGGCGCGTCGAGCCTGCTGACCGAGGGGGTTCAAGGCTGGATGATTCACGATCCCGGCGATGCAGGGGAGATCGCCTTCCGCATGAAAGAGCTTCTCGATCTGGGTCGACGCGAGGCAATGGGCGCCCAGGCCCGCGTGCTTGCCGAGCACAACGATGCAGCCGACGCCTTCCAGCGGCTCGAGGCGCTCTGTCGCGAGGCCGCGGGAATTAACTAACACGAACCGGCTACGACATCGCGCAACAGGCGATCCAAAGTCGGAAGCCAGCGGTCGACCGATGTTTCCGCCTCGCACCAGGCCCGGCCGCGCCGGCCGAGGTCCCCTCGCAGTTTCGGATCGGCCAAGCGCACGATGGCTTCTTCCCAGGATGCTGGATCGGTTGCAGCAAACCCGGCGCCGCTGGCGTCCAGGAAAACGGCATTGACGCCCACCGGCGAGGCGATGGCGGGCAGGCCGCAGGCCATGTATTGCAATAATTTGCAGCCGCATTTGGCTTGCAAATACGGTTCGTCGGCCAGCGGCATGATGCCGATGTCGAACCAGTCGCCCAGTCTGGTTTCGTACTCCGGGCTCCATTCGACATAGTCCCAGCGCGGCCCGCCGACGGGCAGTTCGGGCCGTGGCCGCGACATGATCGTGAAGCTGAACCCGAGGCGGCGCTGCAGGCTTGCCAGCATTGGCAGAGCGGGCAGGAGAGTCTGCCGAATCGAGAGATCCGATCCGCACCAGCCGAGCCTGACGGCATCGCCTGGTTGTCGTGCCGGCGTGGCGACCCGGTATTGGGCCGTGTCGATGACCGTCGGCACGATGGCCACCCGGCCGCTGTGCCGCCGGGCCTCAGCGGCCAGGGTTTCGTTGCCGACGATGACCAGGGCGGCAGCGGCGCAGACCTCGGCAAAATGGCGACGCCGATCGGTCATGTAGACCGCGTCGTCGACGTCGTACACCATGCGAGGATTGGCTTGCAGCAAACGCCGTTCCCAACGCGGGTCGCCTTCCAGCATATCGCGGTTGAGCCAAACGAGATCGGTCTCGGCGGCGGCGCGAATGTCGAGGCGGCGGTGCAATCGGCGACGGCTGCGCGCCCCCAGAAAACTCAATCTCTCCGCAAGATCGCCAGCCGGACGGCGGCGATAGCGCGGCGGTCGGTTCGGCCGGTGCGATATGTCCCATCCGAGCGCCTCGAGGAACGGCAGCCATTGCATGATGCGGAAACGGCTGGCCGGATCGAAATTGCTTTGGGTGAGGGCGAGCAGAGAGGGCAATGCGGGCTAACGCTCTTCGATGGGGTAGCCGAGCGCTGCCTGCAGCGGCGCAATCAACCGAAGCACGCCCCGGATCTCATGGCGCGGGTGCCGACGGAATTTTCCTACCGAATTCGAATGGATCGGCGGAAGCGCGAACGTGCCTGCCGGAAGGCCGAGGAAGTCGAACACCCGCGCGGCACTCGCCTCGGGGTGCCGGCAGAGATCTTCATAGCGCAATTCGAGACAGCGCTCTCGCAGGTCCAGCGCTGCCGCATGGCCGACCGTGACGCTGTTCAGCCAATGCTGGGCATTGAACAGATGCGGCCGGCGGCGATAGCTGGGCCCGGTCAAGGGCAAGCCTTGCCAGGATGCGACCTCGGCCATGCCAAAAAATATTTTGCGCCAGAAGGCATCGGTGGGGCCGGTGTGATCCGAGAAGGCGACATCGCGGCCGTCGCGGATCAAATGGATGAATCGGGCGTTCGGAAACAACTGGCTGACGACCGGCAGGATGAATGTCGTTTCGCAGAGCTTCCAGCCCCAGCCTTGCCCGTGCGCCGGATCATAGCCAGCGAGGTGGCGGCGGATCGCAACCTCGACCATCTCCACCAGCAACGGATCTTCACCCCGCATCACTCCCGTGTAGTCCGGGTAATATCGGGTCACCAGGTAGCGCACGATCGGCAGAATGTCCCAACTGTCCCCCGACTCGTTCCGATGGGCGCCCATGAAGAGGCCCGCGGCCTCCAGCAGGCGGACCAGCAACCGGCTGCCGGAATGGGATTTGCAGAAGACCACGATCGGCGCCCGACCCTCGATGAGCGATATCAATCTCGGCGAGCGCGGAAACTTTGGCGCGGGCGCGGCAATGGCAGGCGCGTCTTCGGCGCGTGGCGGCATCATCGTGATCATCCCGCAGCATGAGCCAGGCGGGTCTCCGCCAGCAACGGTTTTAAGACGGCGCCGGCGGGAGGACTCCCACCGCCAGCGCGGCGCGGCGCCTATGGCGGATCAAGCTATCATGCGGTCCGGACAAAGGTGGCATCGCCCTGTTCGCCGAGGAGTCGCGTCAACGTCTTCAACGAAAAATAGAAGCTGCCGTTCTTGCGGCCGCCCCAGGTGGGGCCCCAGGAGTTGTAGCACCACACCCGTTTCTTGGCGGCATCGATGCCGAACAGTTCGACCTCATGCCCGCCGCGCACTTTGGCGCCGGACGTCAGCGGGCACTCGCCATCTGGCTTGGGATCGTCGAAGGAATCGTACCAATTGATCCCCAGAATGCCAGGTCCGAGCACCAGACTGCCCAGGAGTTGATCGACGCTGAAGGTATGGGCGTAGCCCGTGATGTATTTTGCCTTCACTGCGGCCTTCATGACGGCTAGGCCGGTACTGCCCGTATCATCGGGCGGGTAGCTGCCGGAAATACTGTCGAGCTTCGTCGCCGCCTTGTAGAGAGCGACGGCGTCCTTCTCCGTCAGGACGCGCCCGCGAACCCAGAACGGCTCGGTCATGAGAAGACCGGCCATGGCGTTGCCCGTGCAGGATCCCAGATTGCCCTGATTGAACGGCTTGCCGTGGCGCTTATGGCTGACCGTCTTGATTGCCGCGGTGCCGGCCGAGAAGGCACGGCTGCGCGGATCATGCTCGACGTGGCGGCCGAGCCGCCCGGCACCGTCTCGCTCTTTGATGATTTTCGTGATGATCTTCATGAGAGGTTCCCTTCATGCGGTCCCTTTCTTGAGGGAAGGTTCGACCCGAACGGTAAAGACACTGCTAAAGGCGATGTGTCTTCGTCTTCGGACCGCTTGTGCCACCGGTTCGCGCCGGCCGATGGTCAGCGCCGTGAAGGCGGCGAGGATGCAGCGAACGCCGGCGAGAAGAAGGCGGACAGGTAACTGGAAAGTTCCGTTCACGAAACGCCGGCGCCGAAGGCCGTGGCGGCGGCGCCCAACTGATGGCCGGCGAAAATCCAGCCGAAGACAAGATTGGTCGCGGCCGCCTATCGCACGACGACCCACCGCGACAATATCGACAAGTTGGTGAAATTCATGCCCGGCCGCTCCACGACCGCGCGGCAAGAGAAGGCGCTGGCTGCGATGGCGGGACTCATCGGTGCCCTAGTCCTCTCGCGCGCCGTCGACGATCCGGTTTTTTTCGAG
>WNFP01000606.1_pt1 | contig 27287 bp, 26 predicted proteins | sample 5400201 | NCBI WGS metagenome assembly WNFP01 (sample SAMN13153355, study PRJNA577476) | soil metagenome | isolation source: 115 cm saprolite under Madrone tree | place: USA:California | collected 2016-06-14 | reverse complement strand
GATCTCCAGGCCGAGCTGTTCGCGGCTGTCGAGGCCGGCGACGTTGCCGGCGCCCATCGCGTCAACGACCGCCTGGCCCCGCTCGTGAGCGTGTTCTACGCGCCGCCCTTCGTCGACATGCACAACCGCATGAAGGAGGCGCTCGTCCTCCTCGGTCGGATCCCGGCCGCGCACGTCCGGCCGCCGCTCACGCCCGTCTCCGACGACGAGCGGCACCAGATCCGCCTGGCGCTCCGCGCCGCGGGCCTGGCCAGCTAAGCGCCCGGCGCCGCGCGCGCCAGCAGGGCGATCTTTTCCATCAAGCGGTCGGCGATCTTCTGCCAGGTCTCCCGCGTGTTCGGCAGCGCGCGCAGATCCTCCACGCTGAACGCCGGCCCGATCAGGACCTCGACGCGCTTGCCGACGCGCGGGACCACCGACCCGATGGGCAGTACCTGGTCGAGCCCGCGGTGGAAGCAGGGCACCACGGTGGCGCCCGTCTCGTAGAGCACCCGTCCCACGCCCGGCCGGCCGTGGCCGAGCGTGCCGCTGCGGGTTCGCGTCCCTTCCGGGAACACGCGCACGCAGCCGCCCTCCTTGAGCGCAGCGATGATCTGGTCCATCGCCGGCTGGAAGACGCCCTCGCCCCGGCGGACGGGAATGCACTTCATCCGCCGCATGAACCAGCTCATGAGCGGGCCCTTGAAGAAGTTGCGCTCCTCGGGAACGTGGACCGGGATGAAGGCGTAGTCCCAGAACACCCGCGGCCAGAAGATCAGCGTGTCGATGAGGCCGTCGTCGAAGATCGTGACGTGGTTCGAGACGAAGATGAACGGCAGGCGCGCGTCCTGGAGATGGCGCTTGCCCGTGATGCGCGTCCGGTTCAGCGCGTGCATCATGACCGCGCAGAGGGGCACCACGAGCAGGTTGGTCAGGGACCAGGTGATGACGCGGTTCGCCCGTGGGAGAGTGTCCATGGGGTGGGCCTGACCGGGCGGACAGTAGCCGGGGCGGGCCCTTCCGTCAAGCCGGACGGGCGGGTTCCGCCGCTTGCGGGGCCGCGCGCCTTGCGGTATAAGATTGGCCACCCGATGGCGCCCCACAAGCCCTCGACCCCCCGAACTCCCGAGGAATCAGCGCTGCTCCGAACTGCCGAGCGCCGCTTCCCCGGCGGTGTGCTCGGCGGCTACTACGCCCCGGACGATCTCCAGTTCGTCGTCAAGGAAGCGAAGGGCGCCCACCTCTACGACTTCTCCGGGCGCGACTACCTCGACTATCTCCTGGGCAGCGGCCCCATGGTGCTTGGGCATGCCCATCCCGCGGTCATCGAGGCCGTCCAGGCGCAGATCAAGCGCGGCACCACCTATTTTCAGCTCTCAGAGCCCTCCGTGGCACTGGCCGAGGAGATTTGCCGCGCCATGCCGTGCGCGGAGCAGGTGCGGTATACCTCCTCGGGCAGCGAGGCGACCTTCTTCGCCCTGCGCGTGGCCCGGGCTTTTCGCAAGCGCGACAAGATCCTGAAGTTCGAGGGCGGCTTTCACGGCACCCACGACTACTCGCTCATGAGCGTGGGACCCAAGGCGCCCAAGGCCTTCCCCGCTCCCACGCCGGACTCGGCCGGCATCCCGCACGCCATCGGCGACGAGGTGCTGATCGCGCCCTTCAACGACCTCGCGGAGACCGAGGCCATCATCGCCGCCCATCACGAGAGCCTGGCGGCGGTGATCATGGAGCCCTTCCAGCGGCTGATCATCCCGGACAGGGCCTTCCTGGCGGGCGTGCGCGACGTCACGCGCCGCTACGACGTGCCGCTCATCTTCGACGAGATCGTCACGGGCTTCCGCTTCGCCTACGGCGGCGCCCAGGAGTACTACGGCGTCGTGCCGGACCTGGCGGCCGTGGGCAAGATCATCGGCGGCGGCTTCCCGCTCGCCGCGGTGGTCGGGCGCGAGGAGATCATGCGCCACCTGGCGCCGGCCATGGAGGGGACGGGCGAGTTCGTCCAGCAGGCGGGCACGCTCAACGGCAATCCCGTCGCCGCGGCCGCGGGGCTGGCGACGCTGGCCGAGCTGCGCAAGCCCGGCGCCTACGACCGTCTCTTCGCGACGGGCAACCGCGTGAAGACGGCGCTCGCCGAGGCCGCGAAGCGCGCGGGCTTCCAGGCGCAGGTCGCGGGCGAGGCCCCCGTCTTCGAGATCTATTTCACCGACCGCCCGATCACCGACTACCGGGCCACGCTGACGGCCGACAGGGCGCTCCACGCGGCGTTCGGCCGCGCGCTCCTCGAGCAGGGGGTCGTCAAGGCGGCTCAGAAGATCTACGTCTCGCTGGCTCACACTGAAGAAGACATCCGGCAGACCGTCCAATCGTTCACCGCGGCCTTCGAGACCGTGGCCGAGCAACGCGCATAAAGCCCACAAGGAGGGCAGACTCAATGGCGGACAGCTGGAAACAGGAGAAATGGGCCCAGGCTGAAGAGTTCTGGTACAGCGGCAAGACCACCCGGCGCCGCTTCCTCGGCTTCGGCGCCGCCGCGGCGGGCGCCCTCGGCGCCACGGTGGCGGTGCCCGCGTGGTGGAAGAGCGCCTTCGGCCAGGCCAAGCCCTACCGGCTGGGAACGCTCCAGCCGCTCTCCGGCACTGCGGCCGCCGGCGGCAAGACGGCGCTGGTCGGTGTGCAAATGGCGGTGGACCGGATCATCAGGACGGGGGGGCTCAACGGGCGTCCGATCGAGCTGTTCATCGGAGACTACGAGTCCAAGCCCGACGTCGGCCGGCGCAGGGCCGAGAAGCTCGTGCTCGAGGACAAGATCGACTTCCACGTGGGCGGCTATCTCTCCAACGTGTGCCTCGCCTGCATGCCTGTGTACGAAGAGCACAGGGTCCTCAACATGGTCAGCGTGTGCCTGGACACCACGATCACCACGACGAAGTGCAGCCGCTATTCGTTCAGGGCATTCGACTACGCCCCCGCGCAGGCGGTGGCATTCGCGCCGCACCTGGTCAGCAAGATGGGCAAGAAGTGGCACATCGTCTACCTGGACTACGCGTGGGGCCAGTCCACCCGCGACGCCTACATCGAACAGATCAAAAAGGCGGGCGGCGAGACCGTGGAGACCACCGGTGTCCCGCTCAGCACGGCCGACATGACCGCCTTCCTCTCGAAGATCCGGGGAAACTTCGACGGCATCTTCGCGATCCTCTTCGGCGGGCCGGCGGTGACCTTCGTCAACCAGGCCTACGACCTCGGCTTGACCAAGAAGTACAAGCTCGCGGGCGATGGCGCCGTGGCCGAGTCCACCCACCTCCCGGCCCTCGGCGTCAAGGTCGAGGGGTTCGTGGGCATCAACCGCTACGTCCCGGTACTCGATCCGCCGCTCAACACGCCCTACCACAAGAAGTTCTACGACGACGCCGTCACGCGCCTGAAGGCGATCGACCCGTCGGCGCCCAAGCCCGACCGCTACGTGCAGTCCAACTTCGAGTCGGTCAACTTCCTCAAGCTCGCGGTCCAGAAATCCGGCTTCCGCGGCCGCGAGGACACGATGAAGGTGATCGAGGCGCTCGAAGGCATGGAGGTCAAGGAGTCCGACGACTTTCCGCAGGGGGACAAGTCGCTGCGGAGGGAGGACCACCAGGCCTTCGTTCGCGAGTTCATCTTCGACATCAAGGACAACAAGCACCGCCTCCTCGCGACGATTCCGAAGGACAAGACGATCGTCCCGCCGAACTGCAAGTTCTCGTAGTGACGGCTGACGGCTCCAATCAGGCGGCGACTCCGGTCGGGAACGGCCGGGGCGCCGCCGCAGGCCCCATCCTGCGCACCGAGGAGCTGACGATGCGCTTCGGCGGGCTGACCGCCGTCAACCGGGTCAGCATCGCGATCGAGCGCGGCGAGATCCGCGCCATCATCGGGCCCAACGGGGCGGGCAAGTCGACTTTCTTCAACTGCCTCACCGGAGTACTGAAGCCGACCTCCGGCCGCGTCATCCTGAACGGCGAGGACGTGGCCGGGCTTCCGCCCAACAAGGTCTCGCACAAGGGCCTGGCGCGCTCCTACCAGATCACCAATATCCTGCCCGGCGCCAGCGTCCTCGAAAACGTCCGGGTCGCCGCGCAGTCGCGCCGTCACGCCTGGAACATGGTGCGCAATCGCCTGTCGTTCCCCGACGTCGTCGAACGGGCGCGGGCGGTCCTCGACGCGGTGGGCCTGCTCCCGGACGAGGACGAGCTGGCGGCCAACCTCTCCCACGGCGCCCAGCGCAACCTCGAGATCGGGATCGCGCTGGCGACCGAGCCCGAGCTGCTCTGTCTTGACGAGCCGACCGCGGGCATGAGCGTCACCGAGACGCGCTCGACGGTGGAGCTGGTGCGCCGCATCGCGAAGGACCTGACCATCGTCATCGTCGAGCACGACATGGAAGTGGTAATGGGGCTCGCCAAGACCATCACGGTGCTTCACTACGGCGAGGTGCTCGCCGAGGGAACGCCGGCCCAGATCCAGGCAAACCAGCGGGTGCAGGAGGTCTACCTGAAGACCTGATGCTGGCTCTCGACGGCGTGCATACCTACTACGGCAAGTCTCACATCCTCCACGGCGTGTCCATCGAGGTCCGGGCCGGAGAGGTCGTGGGGCTGCTCGGACGGAACGGCGTCGGCAAGAGCACGACGCTCAAGACCGTGATGGGCCTCGTGCGCCCGTCCGAGGGCACCGTCACGTTCGAAGGCCGCCAGATCGGCGGTCTCGCGCCGCACCACGTCGCGCACCTCGGCATCGCCTGGGTGCCCGAAGACCGGCGCATCTTCCGGCTCCTGACGGTCATGGAGAACCTCCGCACCGGTCTCGACCGCCCCGGCATGACGGAGGCGAGGCGCACGGAGCTGCTCGACAAGATCTACGCGTCCTTCCCGGTGCTCGCCGAGCGGCGCGGGCAGGCCGGCGGCACGCTCTCCGGCGGCGAGCAGCAGATGCTGGCCATCGCGCGGGCCATGATGCTCGAGCCCAAGATCATCCTGCTGGACGAGCCGACGGAAGGGCTGATGCCGCGCATGGTCTCCCAGATCCACGAGATCATCGGCGTCCTGCACCGCGACGGCGTCGCGATCCTCCTCGTGGAGCAGAACGTGCCGCTGACCCTCGAAGCTTCGGAGCGCGTCTACATCATGGAGAAGGGCGTGGTTCGCCACCACGCCCCCGCGGCCGAGCTTCGCGCCAACCAGGCCGTCATCCACCAGTACCTGGGAGTCTGAGCGCTATGGGTCTTCCGCTCGAGCAGATCTTCATCCAGACGATCAACGGTCTCGTCAACGGGATGATCCTGGCGCTCGTGGCCTCGGGGCTGACGCTCATCTTCGGGATCATGGACGTGGTGAACTTCGCCCACGGAGAGCTCGTGATGCTCGGGGCCTTCACGGGCGCCACCACGCTGGGTGTGACGGGCAACTTCTGGCTCGCGCTGGTGGTCGCGACGCTCGCGATCGCCGCGTTCGGCGCCATTCTCCAGCTGACCACGCTCCGGCCGCTCCTCGGGCGCGACCCCCTGACGACGATCCTCGCCACGTTCGGGATCTCGCTGGTGCTGCAGAAGTACGCACTCTGGCAGTGGGGCCCTTCGGCGCGGAAGCTCCAGGAGCCCATCTCGGCGCAGTTCTCGCTTTTCTACCTGCAGTACCCTTGGTACCGGATCGCCACCGCCCTGCTCTCCGCGGCCATCATCGGGGCGCTCTTCCTCTTCCTCAAGTACGGCAAGTTCGGCATCTGGATCCGGGCCGCTATGCAGGATCGCGTCATGGCACAGGCCATGGGCATACCGGTCCCGCTCGTCCACACGGTCGTCTTCGCCATCGGGGCGGGCATGGCGGCGGCCAGCGGCGTGCTCTTCGGTCCACTGGCCGGCGTGACCCAGAACATCGGCGCCGATTTCACCTTGCGCGCCTTCATCGTGGTCGTGGTCGGCGGCATGGGCAATCTCGGCGGCTCGATCCTCGCCGCCATCTTCATCAGTCTCCTCGAAGCCTACGCCGCGCTGGTCGTGAGCCCCGCGCAGGCCGTCATCGTCTCGTTCGTGGCGCTGATCCTGACCCTCCTCTTCAGGCCAACGGGCCTCTTCGTGCCGACGCCCAAGTGACCATGCGCCGCTCCGCCGCCGGCTACTGGACGGGCTTCATCGTGATCGTGGCGCTCCTGGCCGTGGCCCCGCTCGTGCTGCCGGAATTCTGGCGGCGGTTCGTCACCGAGATCCTGATCTGGGGCCTGCTCGCCATGTCCTCGGACATCCTGATCGGCTACACGGGCATGGTCTCCTTCGGCCATTCCGCATTTTTCGGTCTCGGGATGTACGGGGCCGCGGCCGCCCTTCTCTGGATGAAGCCCGCGAATCTCTGGCTGGCGCTTCTCTCGGGACTCGCCGCCGCCGCCGTCGTCGCCGCCTTCGTGGCGTTCTTCTCGACCCGCCTGCGGGACATCTACTTCGCGATCACGACCCTCGTCTTCTCGCAGATCTTCTACGTCGTCATCTTCACGTGGACGGAAGTGACCGGAGGGGAAAACGGGCTCAACTTCGCGCGTCCCGCACTGTCGATCCCGGGGCTCTTCTCGATTCCGTTCACCACGGAGACACTGCACTGGTTCGTGCTCGCCGTCGTGACCATCTCGTATCTCGTGCTCCGCCGGATCACCCAGTCGCCGTTCGGCATGGTGCTCCAGGCCATCCGCGAGAACGAGCCGCGCACGCGCGCCATCGGCTACTCCGTCGAGCGCTACAAGATCGTTGCCGTCATGCTCTCGGGGCTCTTCGCGGGGCTGGCGGGGATCCTCTACGCCATCCAGAACAAGTTCGCGGCGCCGGACTTCGTCTTCTTCCTCATCTCCGGCGAGGTCGTGATCTTCAACGTCATGGGCGGGATGGGCACGCTGGTCGGACCCGTGGCGGGCGCGGCCTTTTTCCTCCTGCTGCGCGAAGGCCTCTCGCGCTACTTCACCGAGTACTACCTGATCCCCGTCGGGATCATCTTCACCGCGATGGTGATCTTCATGCCGCAGGGGCTCCTGGGCTTCGCCAAGCGGCGGCTGAACCAGTAGCAGCCCTTCAGGCGCCCGTGCTGCCGAAGCCTCCCTCGCCGCGGGCGGAGTCGGGCAGCCGCTCGACCTCGACGAGCCTCGCGTGCGCCACGGCCTGGATCACGAGCTGGGCGATGCGCTCGCCGCGCTCGATGGCGACGACGACCGGGCCGTGGTTGATCAGCAGCACCTTCAGCTCGCCGCGGTAGCCCGAGTCGATGAGGCCGGGCGCATTGAGCACCGTCACCCCCTTCTGCATGGCGAGCCCCGAGCGCGGCAAGACGAGCCCGGCGTGGCCTTCGGGAATGGCGATGGCGAGCCCGGTCGAAACGAGCTGCCGCTCCCCGGGCTCGAGCTTCACGGACTCCGAGGCGCGGAGGTCCAGGCCCGCATCCCCCGGCCTGGCGTAGGCGGGCAGCGGCAGCTCGCGATCCAGCCTGACGGCGGGGACGTCCACGGGCGGAGAGTAGCAGAAGCGGCACCGCGGGTGACGCTTTGTGTGAGTGGCGGGCGGAGCGGCGTGCGGGAAAGTGGCGCGGCGCTTCGACTTGGGCCCGTGGCCCGCCTCTTGCTCTATGAACCGGCAGAGAGCGTCATGCAAAGGGATACGTCGGGGTGGGTCACCTTCTTCCTGGCCGCAGCGGCCGCCCTGGCGCTGTCATTCCTGCTGAGCGGGTGCGCTTCAGGTCGGCGCGAGCCAGCTCCAGGTGCCCCCGCGGCCGCCGAGGGCTGGGGCGCCTGCGACCACTCCCGCATGGTCAGCGTCATGCTGGTCTACAGGCAAACGAAGATCGAGCCCGTATCCGATTCGAGTCATTGACGCGTCGCGGGCGCCTCCCGACACTGGCGCCATGCTGGCCCGGGTGCGTTCGGCGACCGTATTCGGCATCGAGGCCGCAGACGTCTTCGTTGAGGTGGACGTAGCCCCCGGCCTGCCGGCCTTCACGACTGTCGGACTGCCGGACTCCACGGTGCGCGAGAGCCGCGACCGGGTGCGAGCGGCGATCCGGAACGCTGGGTTCGAATTCCCGATGGACCGGATCACGGTAAACCTCGCGCCCGCCGAGCTCCGGAAGGAGGGCGCGCTCTTCGAGCTGCCCATGGCGCTGGGCATTCTTGCGGCGACGGGCGTCGTCAAGCCGGGGCCCATCGACAACGCCATCGTCGTTGGAGAGCTGTCGCTCGACGGCCACATCCGCCCGGTCCGCGGCGCGCTTCCCGTGGCGCTCCACTGCCGGCGACGCGGCGTCCCGCGCCTCCTCGTGCCCGCGGGGAACGCGGCCGAGGCTGCCGTGATCGACGGCGTCGACGTCATCCCGCTCTCCACGCTCCACGACGCGCTCGAGTACCTGAACGGCGAGCGCGACATTCCGGCTCACCGCCACGACGAAGCCGGCTGGGGCGCGGATCCTGAAACTGACGGGCTCGACCTGGCCGACGTGCGCGGCCACGCCTGGGCCAAGCGCGCGCTCGAGATCGCCGCGGCGGGCGGCCACAACGTCCTGATGCTTGGGCCGCCGGGCTCGGGCAAGACGATGCTCGCGCGCCGGCTCGGCACCATCCTGCCGGCTCTCGCGCTCGAGGAGGCGATCGAGATCACCGCCGTGTGGAGCGTGGCCGGACTCCTGCCCGCCGGGCACGGCCTCGTGCGCCAGCGACCCTTCCGCGCGCCGCATCACACGGCTTCTGGCGCAGGGCTGATCGGGGGCGGCAGTGTCCCGCGCCCGGGCGAGGCGAGCCTGGCGCACCTGGGCGTGCTCTTCCTCGACGAGCTGCCGGAGTTCTCCCGGCGCGTCCTGGAGTCGCTGCGCCAGCCTCTGGAGGACGGCAGCGTCGTCGTCTCGCGGGCGGCCGGCAGCGCCGCCTTTCCGGCGCGCTTCCAGCTCGTGGGCGCGGCCAATCCCTGCCGGCGCGGCTGCGCGTCGATCGAGGCATGCGCCTGCACGCCGGGGGAAAAGCGCCAGTACCTGGCGAGGCTGTCGCGGCCACTCCTCGACCGTATCGACCTCCACCTTGAGGTACCCGCCGTCGCCTATGGCGAGCTGGCGGCCGGCGCGGGCGAGTCGTCGACGGCTGTGCGCGGGCGCGTCGAAGCCGCGCGGCGCCGCCAGGCCGAGAGGCTCGCCGGCTCCGGCGCGCGCGTCAACGCGCGGATGAGCGGGCGGCAGGTGCGGCGCTTCTGCTCGGTCTCCCAGGACGCCACGCGATTGCTCGGCCGGGCCGTCAGCAGCCTCGGGCTGTCCGCGCGCGGGCACGACAGGGTGCTCAAGGTCGCGCGCACTATCGCCGACCTGTCGGGATGTGAGAGGATAGCTTTGGAGCACGTATCCGAGGCCGTCCAGTACCGCGGCCTGGACCGCGGGATTTGAGGCTCTTGGTCTGGGCTTTCCGCACAGGGCCACGGCCGCGCGCCTGGCTCCAAGGAGATCCGCATGGCAACGCCGCATCCGATGACGCTTCCCCGCGAGGGCACCACCCTCCTGATCGTGGACGTACAGGAGCGCCTCTTTCCGGCCATGGACGCCGACCACCGCGAGGAGGTCATGCGCAACATCAAGGTCCTCGCCGCGACGGCGCGGCGGCTACGCCTGCCAGTGGTGGCGACCGAGCAGTACCCGAAAGGCCTCGGGCATACCTTGCGCGAGCTGAGCGAGGCTCTCGGGCCCGACGTCCAGCCGGTGCCGAAGGTCAGCTTCTCTTGCTGGACCGCGGAAGACGTGCGCGCCAGGCTCAAAGCGGCCGGCACGCGCCGCGTGATCCTGGCGGGCATCGAGGCGCACGTGTGCGTCATGATCACCGCGCTCGATCTGATCGGCGAGGGGCTCGCCGTGCACGTGCCCGCCGACGCGGTCACCTCGCGCACGCAGGCCAACTGGCGGCTCGGCACGGAGCAGCTCAGACAGGCGGGCGCCGTGGTCACCGCCACCGAAACTCTCGTCTTCCAGCTCCTCGGCCAAGCCGACACGGACGACTTCCGGGAGCTCGCCCGCCTCGTCCGCTGATGCCGCGCTATTTCGACATCCGCTCCACCATCCTGATCGTCGTCGGCTACGGCATCCTGCCCGAAGAGGAAGATCGCCCGATCGCGTATGACCTGAAGCGCGCGATCGACTCGCGCGGCCTCGGCGCGGAGAGCCGGAGCGCGGTGGTCGTGACGGACATGTGGATGGTCAACCAGGAAATGGCTGAGCTGTTTCCCGCCATCGCCGTGGGAGGACCCGGCGTCAATGCCTTCGCGGCCCAGATCTACGAGGATCTGCCCGTGGCGTTCACGCGGGATGAGCGGGTCTTCATCCAGATGAGCGAGGGCCCGGGCAAGCGCGCGGCGCTATGGGGCATGAGTCAGGACGCGACGCGGGAGGCGGCGGAGCGCTTCGTGAAGGACGGCCTGCTGGATCGCTTCCTCGATACGGTCTGGAAGCGGAACGCCTAGCGGATGGTCGGTCCGGACTTGCCCCGTGGGATGTTCGTGATGGTCACGGTCCCGTCGGCTTCCGTGTAGCGATAGACGACGCTTCGAACCTCGCCTCTGCCGCTCCCCACGCCGATCGGCCCGAGGATCTTCTGGAGGTACTGCTGCGTCTCCGCGTACGGCGGGATGCCGCCGTAGAAGTCCACGGCCTTCTCACCGGCGTTGTACGCCGCCAGGGCGAGCGGCACATTGCCCGGATACCGGTCGAGGAGGTAACGGAGGTGGCGCACGCCGCCCTCGATGTTCTCCCGCGGGTCGAAAACGTTGCGCACGCCGAGCGACGAGGCCGTGCGCGGCATGAGCTGCATCAACCCCTGGGCGCCCTTGTTCGATACGGCTCGCGGGTTGAACGCGGACTCGACGCGAATCACCGCCTCGACGAGGTCGGCGGCCACGCCGTGGCGCGCGGCGACCTCGCGAATCTCGTCGCCGAAGCGCGCCCGGACTCCCTCGGGCAGCCGGAGCCAGCCCTGCGCCGTGCCTGACGACAGCGCCCCGATTCGCTTGAAACGGGGGTCCGTCGGCGCATTGGTGAAATGTGCGACGCCGTCCTCATCCACCAAACGGTAGAGGCCCGACGCGAAGGCTGGAGGCGCCAGGATCGAGATGAGGGTCAGGGAGGCGAGGACGGCGAGGGCGAGCACAGTAAGACGACCATAACGGAACAGGGGCCAAAATCGCAAACTGAAAACGGATGCCGGGGGTCCGGCATCCGTTTCCTTTTGTAGAACGGCTATTTGACTCTAGTTTCGGGACGACAGGAGGGCATCCCGAATCCTGCCGCCGCGCGGCAGCGCATCTTCGAGAGCCAGGTCCAGCACTTCCGCCACCGAATCCACGAGGTGGAAGGTCATCGTCTCCCGGAGCTTGCTGGGGACGTCCTCGAGCAGGTTCTTCTCGTTCCGCCTCGGCAGGATGACCGTGTTGACCCCTGCGCGCCTGGCGGCGAGCACCTTCTCCTTGATACCGCCCACGGCGAGGACGCGACCGGACAGCGTGACCTCGCCCGTCATGGCCAGACGCGGCTTGACGGCCCGCTGGCTCATCAGGGAAGCCAGCGCAGTCACCATGGTCACGCCGGCGGACGGTCCGTCCTTGGGGATGGCGCCCGCCGGGATGTGAACGTGTATGTCCGACGTCTCCCAGAAATCGGACCGGATGCCGAGATCGCTTGCGTGCGACCGGACCCACGAGAGGGCGGCTTGTGCCGATTCTTTCATGACGTCACCCAGCTGACCCGTGAGCGTGAGCGTCTTGCCCCCCTTCATGCGCGTCGCCTCGATGAAGAGGATGTCCCCGCCCGCTGCCGTCCAGGCCAGCCCCACGGCGACGCCGGGCACGCGGGTGCGCTCCTCCAGCTCCTCTACCAGGAAGCGCGGGGCGCCGAGGAGCTCGCCGACCAGCTCGGGCGTCACCTCGACCGGTTCCGTCACCCCTTCCACGCGGCGCTTGGCGACCTTGCGCGTGATCGCGGCGATTTCGCGCTCGAGATTGCGGAGCCCGGCTTCGCGGGTGTAGTGGCGGACGAGCTCCGTGAGCGCGGCATCGGTCCAGCGGATCTGCTCGGCGTCAGAAACGCCGCCAAAGGTCAACCCGTGCTCCCGCGCCTGCTTCGGCACGAGGTGCTGGCGCGCGATGCGAACCTTCTCTTCCTCCGTATAGCCGGGGAGCTCGATGATCTCCATCCGATCACGGAGCGCGGGCGGCACGGTGTCCAGGAGGTTGGCCGTCGTGATGAAGAGCACGCGCGAGAGATCGAACGGCACGTCGACATAGTGGTCCCGGAAGGCGAAGTTCTGCTCGGGATCGAGCACTTCGAGGAGCGCCGAGGCCGGGTCGCCGCGGAAGTCCATCCCGAGCTTGTCGATCTCGTCGAGCATGAGCACCGGGTTCTTGGACTCGGCGCGGCGCAGGCCCTGGACGATCTGCCCAGGCAGCGCGCCTATGTAGGTGCGCCGGTGGCCGCGGATCTCGGCCTCGTCCCGCATGCCGCCGAGCGAGATGCGGTGGAACTTGCGCCCGAGGGCGCGGGCGATCGAGCGTCCGAGCGAGGTCTTGCCGACGCCGGGAGGTCCCACGAAGCACAGGATGGGGTCCTTGCCGGCGGAAGGCCGCATGCTCTTGACCGCAAGGTACTCGAGGATCCGCTCCTTGACCTTGTCGAGCCCCGTGTGGTCCTCGTCCAGCACGGCGCGCGCGGCCGCCAGGTCGAGGGAGTCGTCGGTCTCCTTGGACCACGGAAGAGCCACGAGCCACTCGAGGTAGGTGCGCGACACGGTGTACTCGGCAGCCGCGGGCGACATCCTCGAGAGCCTGTCGAGCTCCCTCAGGGCTTCCTTCTTGGCTTCGTCGGTCATCCCGGCGGCCTCGATCTTCTCTCGAAGCTCGTCCGTCTCCTGGGTGCGGTCATCCGTCTGGCCGAGCTCCTTCTGGATGGCCTTGAGCTGCTCCCGGAGATAGTAGTCGCGCTGGCTCTTGCCGACCTCGGACTCGACCTGTGACTGTATGCGGGAGCCGAGCTCGACCACTTCGGCTTCCTTGGTCAGGGCCGCCACCAGGCGCGCGAGGCGCGCCTTGACGTCGGCCGTGGCGAGCAGCTCCTGCTTGGTCTGGCTCGAGAGCGAAGGTAGGGAGGCCGCGATGGCGTCGGCGATGCGCCCCGGGTGCGTCAGCTGCTCGATCGCCTCCGTGATCTCGTCGGGCACGAGCGGCGAGAGCTCCGCGATCCGCCGGAACAGGGCCATCGCGTTCCGCGCGAGGGCTTCGGCCTCGAGATCGCCAGGAGCCGGCATGATCTCCGGCACCTCTTCGACGCGGGCGCGCAGGAACGGGTGGGTCTGCATCACCTCGAGCAGGCGGATGCGCGCGAGGCCCTGCACCACCATGCGAAGGGAGCCGTCCTGCTGCTTGAACACCTTGAAGATGGACGCCGACGTTCCGATGCGCTGAAGATCGCCCTCCTGCGGCTGCTCGATGGTGGCGTCCAGCTGGGCAAACGCGCCTATCGCGGCTTTGGCGGCCACGGCATCGCTGATCAGGGCGACCGACGACGCGCGACCCGCCGCCAGCGGCAGCATCGCGTGTGGAAAGATGACCGCGTCCCGGAGCGGCAGCACCGAGATGATATCGGGCACGGCCGCAGCGTCCCTCGCTCCGTCCGCCTTCAGTTCGTCAGCCATATTAATCCATCCTTTCAGAGCCCGGTCAGAACAGATCAACGGGCTTCAATTGACTCGAGGCCGCCCGCACCAGCGCTTCGCTGCGTCCCCGGCTTTCGGCATCCGGCGCTCCACCTATCTCGTTTCTCACGTGGTTCGTGAGGTCCTCGATCTGGCGCTGCATGTCCAGCATGCGCCGCCTCATCTTTAGGACGATTTCGATGCCCGCGAGATTCACCCCGAGGTCTCGCGCCAGCCGGATGACCCTGGCGATCTCCTCGACATCCTCGGACGAGTACATCCGCGTCCTTCCCTCGGTCCGGGAGGGGCGTATGAGACCCTTCTTCTCGTACATCCGGAGCGTCTGCGGATGAAGCTTCAGCATCTCCGCCACGACGCCGATCATGTAGAGCGGCCGGCCTTTGTCCGTCATGCTCCCGCCTCCTGCCGTGGCGGCCCCGGCAAGAGCCGGCCGATCTCGCGGAAGAGCTCCTGGGTGCGGGCGTCGATACCCTTCGGAATGGCCACGAGCACGGTGACGCACAGATCACCCCGGCCCTCTCCGCTGAGTCGCGGCAGGCCCCTGCCCCGCAGCCGCAGGACCTGGCCTGCCTGAGTTCCGGGCGGCACGACAATGTCGCCTGCGCCTTCGAGCGTGGTCACGCGCGCGCGCGCGCCGAGTACGGCCTCGACCACGGAGATGGTCAGGTCGATGCAGAGGTTGTCGCCCCTTCGGGTGAACGCGACGTCCTCATGCACGCGGGTGACGACGATCAGATCGCCGCACGGTCCGCCGTATGGACCCGCGTGCCCTTCGCCGGGCACGCGCACCTGCGCACCGGTGTCCACCCCGGCGGGAATGGCGACAGCCACCGCGGCGGTCTCGAGGCGGACGCCGCGGCCGCGGCACTCCGGACAGGGATCGCTGATCCTCTCGCCAGCTCCACCGCAGGCCGGGCAGGCCTGGGCAGCCATCGTTCCCCGCTCCGTCCAGATGGCGCCGGTGCCGCCGCAGTGGCTGCACGGAGACGCGCTGGCCCCTGGACGGCCGCCCGTAGCCGCGCACGCGCGGCAGGGAGAGAGGCGTTCCACCGTCACGTCGATGGCGACGCCCGCCGCCGCCTGCTGGAACGACAATTCGACGGGGGCATGGAGATCCTCGCCGCGACGGCCGGTCGCAGGCGCAGGTCCTCTCGCCGTCTTCTCGCCGCGTTGCTCGGCTGCCGGCCCGCGGTCGTAGACGGTGCGCGTCGTCGGATCGCTCAAAACCCGGTAGGCCTCGACGATCTCGCGAAAGAGAGCTTCGGTGTCGCGGTCCCAGAAGTTGACGTCCGGCGAGTACCGACGCGCCAAGCGCTGGTAGGCCTGTCGAATCTGGGCAGGCGTGGCGCCGATCCCGACTTCGAGAACCGAGTAGTAGTCGCGTGGCATAGTGCGGCTTCGCGGGGGCGGCTCTCCCTTCGAGCCGCCCCCGCGGCTCCTTATTTCTTGTCGCCGAGATCCTTGAACTCGGCGTCGATCACATCACTCCTCGGATCCTGAGCATGGGGATCCTGGCCATGGGCGCCGTCGCCGGATCCCGGCTGGCCGCCCGGCTGTTGCGCCGAGGCCTGCGCCTCGCGGTACATCGCTTCTGCGAGCTTGTGCGAGGCCTTCGTGAGCGCCTCCTGGGCGCGCTTGATACGGTCGAGGTCGTCTGCCTTCAGAGCCTCGCGCGCCTCGGCCATGGCGGCTTCGATCGCCTGCTTGTCCTCGGCCGGGATCTTGTCGCCGTGGTCGCGCAGGGTCCGCTCGGTCGAGTAGACCAGCGAGTCGCACTGGTTCTTGACCTCGATGACCTCCCGGCTCTTCGCGTCATCGGCGGCGTGAGCCTCGGCCTCCTTCTTCATCCGGTCGATCTCGTCCTTCGTGAGGCCGGACGATGCGGTGATGGTGATGTTCTGCTGCTTGGACGTCGCCTTGTCGCGCGCTGACACGTTCAGGATGCCGTTGGCGTCGATGTCGAAAGTGACTTCGACCTGCGGCACGCCGCGCGGCGCCGGCGGGATGCCGTCCAGGTGGAACCGCCCGAGCGTCCGGTTGTCCCGGGCCATGGGCCGCTCGCCCTGAAGCACGTGCACTTCGACCGACGGCTGGCTGTCCGAGGCCGTCGTAAAGGTCTCGGTCTTCTTCGTCGGGATCGTGGTGTTGGCCTCGATGAGGCGCGTCATGACACCGCCGAGAGTCTCGATGCCGAGCGACAGCGGCGTCACGTCGAGCAGCAGGAGGTCCTTGACCTCGCCGGTCAGAACCGCCGCCTGCACCGCGGCGCCGACGGCCACCACCTCGTCCGGGTTGACGGTCTTGTTCGGCTCCTTGCCGAAGAGCTTCTTGACCTCTTCCTGCACCTTCGGGGTCCGGGTCTGGCCGCCGACGAGGATGACCTCGTCGAGATCGCCGGCGCTGACGCCCGCCTGGCGCATGGCCTCGCGGCACGGGGTCAGGCTGCGCTCGATCAGATCCGCCACGAGGGACTCGAGCTTGGCGCGCGTGAGCGTGAGCACGAGGTGCTTGGGCCCGGTCGCGTCCGCCGTGATGAACGGTAGGTTGATCTCCGTCTGGACCACGGTCGACAGCTCGCACTTCGCCTTCTCCGCCCCCTCCTTGAGACGCTGGAGGGCCATCCGGTCCTTCCGGAGGTCGATGCCGTGCTCCTTCTTGAACTCGTCGGCGATCCAGTCGATGATTTTCTGATCGAAGTCGTCGCCGCCGAGGTGCGTGTCGCCGTTGGTGGCCTTGACCTCGACCACGCCCTCGCCGATCTCGAGGATGGAGATGTCGAACGTGCCGCCGCCCAAGTCGTAGACCGCGACCGTCTCGTCCTTCTTCTTGTCGAGGCCATAGGCGAGCGCCGCCGCCGTGGGCTCGTTGACGATCCGGAGGACTTCGAGGCCCGCGACCGCGCCGGCGTCCTTGGTGGCCTGCCGCTGGCTGTCGTTGAAGTACGCCGGCACCGTGATGACGGCCTGCGTCACCTTCTCGCCCAGGTACGCTTCCGCCGCTTCCTTCAGCTTTCGAAGGATGAGAGCGGAGATCTCGGGCGGCGCATACTCCTTGCCCCGCGCCTCGACGCGCACGTCCCCATTGGTGGCCTTGTTGATCTTGTAGGGAACGAGCTTCGCCTCCTGGAGCACTTCGTCATAGCGGCGTCCCATGAACCGCTTGATCGAAAAGATCGTGTTCTCGGGGTTCGTAATGGCCTGACGCTTCGCTACCTGCCCCACGAGGGTCTCGCCTTCCTTCGTGAATGCCACCACGGAAGGGGTGAGGCGGCTTCCCTCCTGGTTGGAGATGACGGTCGGATCGCCGCCCTCCACCACTGCCACCACCGAGTTCGTCGTTCCGAGGTCGATACCGATTACCTTCGCCATGTCGTCACTCTCCTGTTTGGAAGTCTCGCGTCAGCGGCGCGCGCGGCGGGGCAGCGAGTCCCGCCGACGGCCGGCTGCGTTACTGCACGTCGATCTTGATCTCCTTGGGCTTTACCGACTCCATCTTCGGCAGCGTCACGGTGAGCACGCCGTCGCGGTACGCCGCCCGAACCTTGTCCGCCTGTACGGGGATGGGGAGCTGGAAGATTCGCTCCATGCGCCCGGTCCATCGCTCTGCGCCGAAATACTGCTCGGGCTGCATGGCCTCGGGCTCTGCGCGCTGGCCCTTGAGGCTCAGCAGGTCGCCGGTGATGGTCACCTGCACGTCCTTCTCGCTCATGCCCGGCAGATCGGCCTTGATCACCAGCTCGTCCTTGGTCTCGTACATGTCCGCCGCCGGCGTCCAGGAGCGGTCCTGGGCGATGCCGGATCGACGGAAGAATGTATCAAACAGACGGCTGACCTCGGACTGCACCTCACCAAGCTCTCGCGCCCTAACCCACGGCCCTAGCACCTGCTTGGACGGATACCAATGCATTACAGCCATAACCGAGCCTCCTTGCAGTCCGGGGGTACCCAGGACACTTGCCTGGGCAGCCCTCAATCTAAGTCTATCTAACGTATATATCCTGCGTGCCCTACTGTCAATATAGGGCCCGAACTTTTCCAAACTGCTGAAATATAGGCTGAGTGCTATGGTGAAACCCATATGAGGTTTGGGTGCATCGGCTGCCTCGTCCTTCTGATAGGCGGCATCTTTCTGGCGGTCGTGGTCGGGGGCTTCTTTGTCCTGTCCGGGAACATGTTCGAGGAGCCCCGTTTCGAGGTCCTGGATTGGAGCCGGACGGATTCCTCGGGCACCCGCTCAAAGCTCTACGAGATCGTCCAGCGGGATACCGGGCAGTCAGGGCGCCAGGATCCGCTCCCCTTTACGGAGCGCGAGATCAACGCCTGGGTGGTCCGTTACCTGGCCGAGACGGCGGGGCTTCGCTTCGATCCCTTCGCCATGAGGCTCAGCCAAGGGCAGTTCGTCCTTCAGGGCCGGACGGTCCTGCGCAGCATCCTGCAGGGCCCCCCCTTCGCCCAGCTCGTCCCTTATCTGCCCGCGGCCCAGCTGAACCGGCCCATATGGATAACGGTCCGCGGATATGTCTCGGTCCAGCCGGGAGTGCCCGGTGGCAAGCCGGGCCGTGGGCGCGTGACCCTGACGGAGTTCAATCTCGGCAAGCAGCCGGTAGGCAGCTGGCCATTCTCGGTTGTCATGGGACCCGCGGGAAGTGATTTGCTCAACTGGCCTGTACCGGGAACTGTGCGGGACATCGAGCTCGAGGACAGGCGCCTCGTAGTCCAAACACGCTAGGTCGCGTGCTGCCCCTTGGCCGCGCGGACGAAGCGCAGCTGGAGATCGTAGAGCATTTCCTCGAGGAGGTGGCTCTCTTGCTCGGTGCGATTGCCTGCGGTCTTCAGTCTGAGTAGCGCGAGGAGATCGATGGCTTCCTTGGCCTGCCCGAGATCCAGCACCCGCTCTCCGGTTTCCGGGTCGGCCGCTTCGCCGAGGTTCATCAGCGCCGAGCTCGCAAGCATGATGAAAAGCCCCTGGAGATCGGGACCGGCTGGAGCCGAGGGGGCCGGGCCAGGCGAAGCAGGGTCTGGGCTCGGCGCGCGGGAAGCGGCCGCTGCAGGCGGAGTCGGCGCCAAAGGGGCTTCCCCGCTCTCGTCGCGGCGGCGCCTGTCAGTGACCTTGAACGTCTCTTCTTCAGCCATGGAAATCGGTCATGCCATGGGAATCCGTCATGGTAGGCGCGCTGAGCCTAGCACGCGGCTCCCGGACCTTCAAGGAGCCAACCCCCTTGTGTATAATGCTCGGGCGACTTCGAGATCGCTCATGGCCGACTCAGCCGGCGTTCTCTTCGAAGCACTGCTTTCCCTCATGGGCCGCCTCCGGGGCGACGGGGGCTGCCCATGGGATCGCGAGCAGACCCGCGCCTCACTTAAACCCTATCTGATCGAAGAAACCTATGAAGCGCTCGAGGCCCTGGACCAAGGCCGGACGGATCATATCGTCGAGGAGCTCGGGGACGTCCTCTTCCAAGTGGTCTTCCACTGCCAGATAGCCCAAGAGCAGGGCGAGTTCACCATGGCAGAGGTCTTGCAGGCTCTTCTCCGGAAGATGACCAGCCGGCACCCCCATGTCTTCGCAGATGCCCAGGTGGCTGACGCCCAAGAGGCGCTCCACCAGTGGGAGCGGATCAAGAGGGCCGAGGGTCATGGCGATGGGAGTCCCCGATCGGCGCTCGACGGCGTGCCGCGGAGCCTTCCATCGCTCCTGCGGGCGCAGCGGCTCCAGGTAAAGGCCGGTCGCGTTGGCTTCGACTGGCGCACGTGGCAGGAGGCATGGAACAAGGTGCGAGAGGAATTGGCGGAGACCGATCAGGCTATGGCCGCGGGTGATGAAGCGCGGATCAAGAGCGAGATCGGCGACCTGCTCTTTTCCCTCGTCAATGTAGCCCGGCTCCTCGGAATTGATGCCGAGGGCTCGCTTGGGCAGGCAGCCGATACGTTCACTCGACGTTTCAAGGAGGTTGAGGCCGCGATGAGGGCCGAGGGCCGGCAGGTGGGCGAGGCGTCCGCGGAAGATCTCGACCGCGAATGGGAAGCAGCGAAGTCACGCGAGATGCCCGGACGGGGCGGAGCAGTCCTATGACGGGGCCGACGAAGGTCAAGATCGGCGGTACGACGCTGTCGATAGTGCGCGGCGATATCACCGAGGCTGAGGTCGACGCCGTCGTCAACGCGGCCAATGCCGAGCTCTGGATGGGCACCGGCGTGGCGGGCGCGATGAAGCGCAAGGGCGGCACCGTGATCGAAGAGGAAGCCGTGCGCCAGGGGCCGATCGAGCCGGGTGAGGCCGTGCTCACCGTCGCGGGCAACCTGCCTGCGACCCACGTGATCCACGCGGCCGCCATGGGGAGCGACCTCAAGGCCGATCCCGAGAAGATCGCGGCCGCCACTCGATCGACGCTCGCGCTAGCCGAGAAGCACCGCCTGCTGTCCATCGCGTTCCCCGCCCTGGGTTCAGGCGTCGGGGGCGTGCCTCCGGCGCAGTCCGCGGACACGATGGTCTCGACCATCGTCGACCACGTGCGAACGGTCAAAACGAGCTTGCAGAAGGTCATGTTCGTGCTCTACCAGGACGAAACGTACAAGGCGTTCTCGGACGCCTTGCGACGCCTGGGCGGAGCGAGTTGAAAGGACCCGTGCCTCCAGAGGCGGAACCCGTGGCTGAGCCAAAGCTCGGACAACCCGTCAGCCGGCGTCTCGGCGATCTCCTCGTCCGCGAGGGGCTGATCGACAACGATCAGTTGGCGCGCGCGCTCCAGGAGCAGAAGGGCTCCAGCGACAAGCTCGGCTCCATCCTCGTCAAGCTCAATTTCGTCACCGAAGAGAAGCTGATCGCGTTCCTCTCGCGCCAGTACGGCATCCAGTCGATCACGCTCTCCCAGCTGGACATCGACCCCGAGGTTCTCAAGCTCGTCCCCGAGCAGATCGCGCGCAAGTACGAGGTCCTCCCCGTGAAGCGGCAGGGCAACCAGCTGACGCTCGCCATGGGCGACCCGACCAACGTTTTCGCGTTAGACGACGTCGGCTTCATGACGAACCTCCAGGTCGTCCCGGTCGTCGCCTCCCAGGCGGCGATTCGCCAGGCCATCGACCGGGTGTACGACAGCAAGGGCGGCGGCATGGCCGACATCGTCTCGGAGATGGAGGGAGCGGCCGCCGACGTCGAGCTGGTCGAGGGCGAGGAGGAGGGCACCGCCAAGGTCGACGTCTTCGAGCTGAAGGAGTCGGCCGACGAGGCGCCAGTCGTGCGCCTGATCAACATGATCCTGGTGGACGCGATCCGCCGGGGCGCCTCCGACATCCACCTCGAGCCCTACGAGAAGGTCTTTCGCGTGCGGTTCCGCGTCGACGGCGTGCTCCACGAGATCATGACGCCCCCGAAGCGCCTCGAGGCCGCGCTCACGTCTCGCGTCAAGATCATGTCGAGCCTCGACATCGCCGAGCGGCGCCTGCCGCAGGACGGCCGCATCAAGCTCCGTTTCAATCAGCGCGAGATCGACTTCCGCGTGTCCACGCTCCCGACGATCTTCGGCGAGAAGACCGTCATGCGCATCCTCGACAAGGACTCCCTCCAGCTCGACCTGACCATGCTGGGCTTCGATCCGTGGAGCCTCGAGCAGTTCACCAAGGCCATCCACAGCCCGTACGGCATGATCCTCATCACGGGGCCCACGGGCTCCGGGAAGACGACCACCCTCTACTCGGCCATTCACACCATCAACTCGCCCGATATCAACATCATGACGGCCGAAGATCCCGTCGAGTACAACCTCAAGGGGGTCAACCAAGTCCAGATCAACGACGAGATCGGACGCACGTTCGCCGGCGCGCTTCGCGCATTCCTGCGCCAGGATCCGGACGTGATCCTGGTCGGCGAGACGCGCGATCTCGAGACCGCCCAGATCGGCATCCGCGCAGCGCTGACCGGCCACCTGGTCCTGACAACGCTGCACACCAACGACTGCCCGTCCACCGTCGCACGCCTGCTCGACATGGGCATCCCACCCTTCCTCGTCTCGTCCTCGCTGATGCTGATTCTCGCCCAGCGGCTCGGCCGCCGCGTCTGCAAGGAATGCAAGGAGCCGTACGAGGCCGACGAGGAGACGCTCGTGCCCTACGGGCACGTCTCGCAGGGCCTGGGCAAGGTCAACTTCTACAAAGGCAAAGGCTGCGCGACGTGCAGCTTCACGGGCATGAAAGGTCGCGTGGCCATCTACGAGGTCATGCCGGCCACCCAGGAGATTCGCGATCTGATCATCCGGAACGCGCCGACCGTGGAGATCGGCGAGGCCGCGCAGGCCCAGGGGATGAAGACCCTCCGCCAGAACGCGCTGCAAAAGGTGCTCGACGGCATGATGACGGTGGAAGAGGTCCTTCGGGTTACCCTTGGATAGCACGAGACCAAGAGAGGGGAGCGTCTAGGCCATGGCCGCAACGATGCACGACCTGCTCACAATCATGATCGAGCGGGGGGCTTCCGACCTGCACATCACGACAGGGACCGCGCCGCAGATCCGGCTGCACGGCAAGCTGACACCGCTGACCCAGTTCGAACGCCTGACGCCGCAGGACACGCAGCGGCTCGCCTATAGCGTGCTGAACGAGGGGCAGAAGCAGAAGTTCGAGGAGGACAACGAGCTCGACCTGTCGTTCGGCATCCAGGGCCTGGCGCGGTTCCGCTGCAATGTCTATCGCCAGCGCGGCGCGGTCGCCGCAGCGATCCGGGTCATCCCCATCAAGATCCGGTCGTTCGACGAGCTCGGCCTGCCCGCGGTCGTCGAGCAGCTGGCGGACCGACCCAAGGGGCTGATCCTCGTGACGGGGCCGACCGGCTCGGGCAAGTCGACGACGCTCGCGGCCATGGTGGACAAGATCAACAACGAGCGGACCGAGCACATCATGACGATCGAGGACCCGATCGAGTTCGTCCACCACCACAAGAAGTGCCTGGTCAACCAGCGCGAGGTCTTTTCGGACACCCAGTCGTTCAAGAACGCGCTGAAGTACATCCTGCGCCAGGACCCGGACGTGGTGCTCGTGGGCGAAATGCGGGATCTCGAAACCATCGCCGCCGCCTTGACCATAGCCGAGACCGGCCACCTGACGCTCGGCACGCTGCACACCAACTCGTGCGCACAGACGATCAACCGCATCATCGACGTCTTCCCGACCAGCCAGCAATCCCAGGTGCGGGCGCAGCTCTCGCTTGTGCTCGAGGGCGTCCTCTCCCAGCAGCTGATCCCGACGGCCGACGGCCGGGGGCGCGCCATGGCGCTCGAGATCATGGTCACGACGCCGGCCATCCGGAACCTGATCCGCGAGGAGAAGATCCACCAGATCTACTCAGCCATGCAGGCCGGCCAGAAGTTCGGCATGCAGACCATGAACCAGTCGCTCATCGAGCTCGTTCAGAAGCGGCAGATCAGCCGCGAAGAAGCGCTCAACCGAAGCATGCAGCCGGAGGAGCTCTCGCAGCTCGTATCCGCGACGGCGGGCGGGGGCCCCGCGACCGCCACCCTCACGGGCAGCTCCCCGTTCGGCAAGCGGTAGCCGCCAACGGCGAGGCGAGAGCCGGGATAGACAGGAGAACCTGACATGGCGGTCTTCACCTACCAGGGACGCGGCACCACCGGGACGACCACCGGCGAGATCGAGGCGCAGGATCGCATGTCGGCGGTGGGCGAGCTCCGCAGGCGCGCGATCCTGGTCACGAAGATCAACGAGAAGTCCGGCGGCAAGACCGCGAGCAAGGCCGGCGGCAAGGTCAAGGACAAGGAGATGGCGATCTTCACGCGCCAGTTCTCCACGATGATCGACGCGGGTCTGCCGCTCGTCCAGTGCCTCAACATCCTGTCCGAGCAGAGCGAGTCGAAAAATCTCCGGGACGTGACGGGCAAGGTCGCCCGTTCCGTCGAGCAGGGCTCGACCCTCGCCGAGGCGCTCCGGCGCAATCCCCGCACGTTCGACGATCTGTTCGTCAACCTCGTTGAGGTGGGCGAGACGGGCGGTATCCTCGACACCGTCTTCCAGCGCCTCGCGGCGTACATCGAGAAGGCCGCGGCGCTCAAGCGGAAGGTCAAGTCCGCCATGATCTATCCGGCGAGCATCATCGGCGTCGCGGGCCTGGTCGTCGTCTTCATGTTGACCTTCGTGATCCCGACGTTCACCAAGATGTTCAAGGACCTGGGCGCCGAGCTGCCGCTTCCGACCCAGATCGTCGTCTGGCTCTCCGACTTCATGCGGAGCTACATCCTGCTCATCGTCGCCGGCGCCGTCGGCTGCGCGTTCGCCCTCCGGGCCTACTACCGGTCCGAGAAGGGTCGCGCGATCATCGACGCGCTCATGCTCAAGCTGCCGGTCGTGGGCACGCTGATCCGGAAGGTCGCGGTCGCCCGCTTCACCCGCACGCCTGGCACGCTCGTATCCTCGGGCGTCCCCATCCTCGAGGGCCTTCGCATCACCGCGCGCACCGCGGGCAACAAGGTCGTCGAGAAAGCGGTGATGCAGTGCCGCGCCGCCGTCACCGCGGGCAAGACGCTGGCCGAGCCGCTGAAGAGCTCGGGCGTGTTCCCGCCGATGGTCATTCAGATGATCTCGGTCGGCGAGCAGACGGGCGCCCTCGACGAGATGCTGTCCAAGATCGCCGACTTCTATGACGACGAAGTCGACACCGCGGTGGGCGCGCTCACGGCCCTGCTCGAGCCCCTCATGATCGTCGTGCTCGGCGTCATCATCGGCGGCCTCGTCGTGGCCATGTACCTGCCGATCTTCAAGCTGGTCACGCTGGTCAAATAGCGCGTGCCCCTGGACGAGCCTCAGCCGCTACGGCAGTCCCTGCGCGGCCTGAGCTGGGCGCGGCTCATCACGGCCGCGATGGTCGTGGTCGCGGGCGCCGTGCTGCGCTACGCCGGCACCTTCCCCTTCCAGTTCCTGCCCTTCACGCTGGCCGTATCGGCGGCCGCGCTCGTGTCCTGCCTCCTCCTGGTCGGCAGCGTGCACGGGGCCGATCTCCGCCGGTTCGCGTGGATGCAGGTCTGCCTCGACGTGGCGCTGGTGACGGGCATCATCGCGGCAAGCGGCGGATCGGACTCCGTCTTCTCCTTCCTCTACGTGCTGACGGTGCTCGAAGGCTCCTACCTGCTCGGGCGGAGCGGCGGTCTCGTCGCGGCCAGCCTCGCGGGTCTTCTCTACGTCGACGTCGTGCTGGGGCGCCACCTCCTGACACTTCTCGGATTGGCGGAGCCGCTCCAGCCGACCGCCCTCGAGGTACTCACCGTCCTCCTGAACGCGGCCGTGCTCTTCACGATCGCCCTCCTGGCCGGTTCGCTCGCCGAGCGCTACTACCTCGCGCAGCGCAGCCTGGAGAACCAGCGCAAGGATTTTTCCGATCTCCAGGCGTTCCGGGACCTGATCTTCCAGTCGGTCGGCTCCGGGCTGATCGCCGTCAACCCCGAGGGGCGGATCACCGCCTTCAACCGCGCGGCGGAGTCGATCACGGGCGTCACCGAGCGGGAAGCTCTGGGCCAGCCGTGGGAGGCTCTCTTCGGCCGCGAGGTCGACCTCGAGGAGGCGCGGCAGGCCGTGGCCGGACCGGACAGCCAGTCCCGCCGGTACGAAATCCACCTGCAGCGGCACGACGGGCACGAAGTGCCGCTCGGCGTCTCGTTCTGGTCCCTGCGCTCGGGCGAGGGCGAGGCCGTCGGGCTCATCGGCGTATGCCAGGACCTCTCGTCCATCAAGCGGATGGAGCAGAGGGTCCGCCAGGCCGACCGGCTGGCCACCATCGGACGGCTCTCCGCCAACATCGCGCACGAGATCCGCAATCCGCTGGCGTCCCTGTCGGGCGCCATCGAGGCCCTCGTCCGCGAGCTGCCGGCAGACCCAACCCGCGAACGCCTCGTCGAGATCGTGCTGCGGGAATCGGAGCGGCTCAACCGCATCATCCGCGACTTTCTCGAGTACGCGCGACCGGCGCCCATGGCGAGCCACTCCGTCGACCTGTCCGAGCTCCTCGAGGAGGTCATGCTGCTCATCGAGCACCGCTCGCTGCCGGCCGACCTCAAGCTGATCCGGGAGTACGACGACAAGCTCATGGCCCGCGTGGATCCCCAGCAGGTGCGCCAGGCCATCTGGAATCTCTGCATCAACGCCGTGCAGGCGATGCCCGAGGGCGGCGAGCTGCGCGTGGGAGGCCGGGTCGTGCCCGGCGGCGGGCCGCCGCGCCTGCAGCTGTGGATCAGCGATACGGGCGTCGGCATCGCGGAGCATGACCTCCCGCATATCTTCGAGCCGTTCTTCTCCACCAAGGAAGAGGGCAGCGGCATCGGGCTCGCCCTCGTCTACCGGGTCGTTCAGGACCACGGCGGCCAGATAGAGGTTCGCAGCCAGCCGGGCGCCGGCTCCAGCTTCACCCTGATCCTTCCGTCCGCCGACGCGGCGGTGTAGCATCGACCTACCATGGCCAAGGCGCGCATCCTCGTGGTCGACGACGAAAAGAGCATGCGGGACCTCCTCTCGATCACGCTGGAAAAGGAGGGCTATGACGTCCTGACCGCTCCCGGCGGCGAGCCGGCCATCGAAACGCTTCACCGCGAGACCGTCGACGCGGTCATCACCGACCTCAGGATGCCCAAGGTGGACGGGCTCCAGGTTCTCCGCGCCGCCAAGGAAGTCTCGCCAGACACGGCGGTCATCATGATCACCGCGGTGGCCTCGACCGAGACGGCCGTGGAGGCGATGAAGCTCGGCGCCTACGACTACATCACCAAGCCGTTCAAGCTCGACGAGGTCAATCTCATCGTCCGGAACGCGCTCGAGCGCAAGCGTCTCCGGGACGAGAACCTCTACCTCCGCAAGCAGCTCGAGACGCAGCACCGCTTCGAGAACATCATCGGCAAGAGCGGCCGCATCGCGGAAGTGTTCGACACCGTCCGCAAGATCTCCGACAGCCCCTCGACCGCCATGGTCACGGGAGAGAGCGGCACGGGCAAGGAGCTCGTGGCCCGCGCGATCCATTTCAACAGCTTCCGGCGGGACAAGCCCTTCGTCTCCGTGAACTGCGGCGCGATCCCCGAGGGTCTGATGGAGTCGGAGCTCTTCGGTCACGTGCGGGGCGCCTTCACCGGGGCGATCGCCAACAAGGTCGGCCTCTTCTCCGCGGCCGAAGGCGGCACGCTCTTCCTCGACGAGATCACCGAGATCCCGGCCCTGCTCCAGGTCAAGCTGCTCCGGGCGATCCAGCTGCGGGAGATCCGCCGCGTCGGCGACACCAAGGACATCAAGACCGACGTGCGGCTCATCGCCGCCTCGAATCGGGACCTCGAAGAGGCCGTCCAGGAGGGCATCCTCCGGGAGGACCTCTTCTACCGGCTGAACGTCATTCCCATCCAGCTGCCACCCTTGCGGGAGCGCCGAGAGGACATCCCGCTGCTGGTCGCCCACTTCCTCCAGAAATTCAGCAAGGAACTCGGGAAGGACGTGCGCGGGGTGACACCGGAGGCCATGACCGTCCTCGAGCGCTATCGGTGGCCAGGCAATATCCGTGAGCTCGAGAACGTCCTGGAGCGGGCCATTGTGCTCGGCGCGGGC
>WNFP01000601.1_pt1 | contig 27346 bp, 22 predicted proteins | sample 5400201 | NCBI WGS metagenome assembly WNFP01 (sample SAMN13153355, study PRJNA577476) | soil metagenome | isolation source: 115 cm saprolite under Madrone tree | place: USA:California | collected 2016-06-14 | reverse complement strand
CCCCAGCTGCGGCATCAGCTCGGCGAGCGCAGCCCCGTACCGGGCCATGAAGCGCAGTGACGAAGCCTGGTTCAGTCCCGGCGGCTCCTCCGGATCCCCCATCCCGCCGACGATCTCGCCGCGCATCGACTGCGAGAAGTACAGCCCGGTACCCAGCATGGAGACGAGCGGGCCCAGGAACGGCTTCAGCGGCTCACTGGAGACGATCTCGTGCCGATAGGGAACGTTGGGCAGCTCGACTCCCGCGAGGCGCGCTACCACCGGGCTCCACGCGCCGGCAGCGATCACCACCCGATCGGCCGCCACCCGCCCCCGATCCGTCTGCACCCCACGGACGCGCCCGCCGCTCACCTCGATGCCGGTGACCCGCGTGAACGTCTCCACCTGCGCGCCGCGCCGCCGCGCGCCGTCGGCGTATCCCCAGAGGAACGGCCAGGGGAACACCACGCCGTCGTCCGGATTCCAGGACGCGGCGATGAACTTCGACGTGTCGAGCTGGGGAACGAGGTCCGCCGCCTCGGCCCGCCCGATCACGCGCGTGGCCAGCCCGTGCTTGCGCTGCAGCTCCGCCCCGTACTCGATCCGCCGCATCGTCTCGTCGTCGTGGGCGAGGAAGAGGTACCCTCCCCGCCGCAGCCAGACGTTGATTCCGAGCTCCTGGGCAAAGCGGGCCATGAACTCGATCGACTCCTTGGCCAGCTCGATCAGCGTCGGCGTGGTCCACTGCGCCCGCACCCCGCCGCCGTTGCGCCCCGAGGCTCCTTCGCAGAGGTACCCGCGCTCCAGGACCAGCACCTTCCCCGCGCCCAGCCCGGCCAGGTTCCACGCCAGCGCCAGGCCCATGATGCCGCCACCGACGATGACCACGTTCACCCTCTCCGGGAGCGGGGAATGGGGCTGGAGCGGGTGCGGGCCCTTGCCCCAGGTGGGCCGCAAACCCGATGTTGCGACCCGCGGACCCGTGACCTCCGAAGGAAGTCCCGCGTACCCGGCGATGGCCGTCGGCATCAGCGGCGGGCGCGCGCGGAACGGAACCTGCGCCTCCGGCGGCACCGCCTTGCGGTCCGCGCAGATGCGCATCGCGCCCACTTCGCAGCTCTTGCCCTGGCAGGGGCCGGTGCCGAGCCCGGTGTACCGCTTCAAGCTCTCGATGTCGGCGAATCCGCGCGCGATGGCCTCGTCGACGTCGCGGACGCTGACGTCCTCGCAAGCGCAGACGATGGCCTTTTCGCTCAGCGGCACGCCGCCCTCCCCGCAGCCTCGCCCGATGCGCGAGCGGGCTTCGCGGCCACCGTGCCGGCGGCGAACAGCCAGGGAACGCAGGTCCGGCCGTCCCCGTCGGTCTCCACCGGAAATCCGTTTCCGTCGAAGCGGGCCTGCGCCCCCGCTGAGCTGGCGAGCTCGTGCAGCGGCGCGGGAGGAAGCGCGATGGCGACGGCATCGCAACGGATGCGCGCCCCGTCGCTGGTGTCGACAGCCTTGACCGGATTTCCCAGGGCGCGCCGGGGAACGCCGGGAACCAGCGCGATGTCGTAGCCGCGCCGGCTCAGCGCGGAAGCGCAGCGCTGGACCTCCTCCCCTTCGCCCACCACGGCGAGCTTCCTGCCCACCATCGCGGGAAGCCCGAGCAGGCCGCGGGCGGCGTAGACGCCGGGCCGATCGACTCCCGGAAATGGCAGCGGCTGCGAGATCCCACCCGTCGCCACGATCACGCGCTCGGCGACGAGGACCAGGAGGTGGTCCTGCCGGCGCACCGCAAGCAGCGCGTTGCCGGGCAGCTTCGTGTCGTTGGCGTACAGCCCGACGCACTCCGCATCGAGCAGCACCTCGGCCGCTCCCGCGTCCTCGGCCACGTCTTCTCCAAACACTCGGGGTGCGCCTCCGGTGCGGGCCGAGCGCTCGAGCAGCACGGCACCAGCACCCGCCGCGAGCGCGGCCGCGAGCCCCGCCGGACCGCCGCCGACGATGACGAGCTTGACGACGCGCAGCTCCCCTGGCTCCGGCGCCCGCGGCGCGTCCGGTATCTCCCCGAGACCCGCCAGGCGCCGCGCCACCTCCAGCGCGACCCGGCCGAGGAGGCGGGAACCCGTCATCAGATGGTGGTGGTCGAGCCCCTCCGGAAAGAGGAAATCGGATGCGCGAAAGAGATCGCGGTCGATGAGCCCGAGCGGCGCGTTCTGCCGCTCGCAGCGCATCCCCTCGGCGGCCGGCACGCGGCAGGCCGGCAGGCTGGGAATACCGTCCACGCGCATCAGGCACTGACCGCAGGAGCCAGCCAGGCAGAACGGGCCGCGGGGCCGGTGGTACTTGATCGAGCGGGTAAAGGTGGTGACGCCGGCGCGCAGCAGCGCGGCAGCGACGGTGTCTCCGGGAGCCGCGTCGATGGCCTCGCCGTCCAGGTAGATTCTGGGCATCTAGTCCGGAACAGATCTCATGACCGACCGTGAAAGGATCACGCTCAAGCATAGCCGCTAAGCCGCCTCCGGCGGCCGCGGCTAGAAAACGAAGTGTCTACCCTTTTGCCGGCGCGCGTAGATCGACAGCGTCGCGCGGACCTCCCCGACGCCCATGTTCCCGCTGTCGCCGATGGTCGAGGCGCCGAACTCCTCCCACTCCAGCGCCGAATCCGTGCCGTCGTTCTCCTTCAGCATCCCGGCCAGCGTCCGCCGGGCGCGCGTCAGCTTGCGATCGTCGCGCGTCCAGATGCTGGTGGCCAGGTCGTGCGGGTTCTCGAAGAGCGAGAACCGCACGAAGTCCTCGAAGCCGGCCAGCGGCATCGCCACCAGGACGGGCATGAACAGCTCGGTGGTGGCGAGCTTGTACTCGCGCACTCCCTTCCCGTCCCAGTCGTGCTTCAGCGTCGTCTGCGGCGTCACCCCGTCGATCAGCGCCGGCTTCACGGCCTCCGCGTGCGCCCCGTAATCTCCGCCGGCGCGTCCTCCTTCGCGGACGATCTTCAGCCCGGCCTTGCGCGCCTCCGCCACGAGATCCAGCGCCGTCTGCGCCTTGTGCACCATCAGCGGCCCCAGCGTCTTCTCGGTCGCCTCCGGGCTGCGCGGATCGGCGACCTGCCAGCGGTCCATCTCGGCCGCCATCATCGGCACCAGGCGGTCCAGCGTCGCCCGCGAGGCCGACACGCCCTGCAATCCGGTGCACTTGTGCGAGGACAATCCCAGCTTCGCGTACGTGAGGCGCTCGCCGATCTTGCGCAGCTCGTCGTCGGTGTAGCCGTCGTCCACCCAGGCCCAGTTGCACCCGCCGCCCTCGAACTTCGTGCGGAGCAGGCCCCGCCCGGCGGAGATGGTCCGCGCCGTCTCCGACGAGCCGGTGACCGAGACCACCGCCACCCGGTGGTCCGTGGCCAGCGGCGCGATGCCCTTGCCGAACCCCTCCACCTTCTGGATGAACCGCGGGTCGGCGCCCGCCGCCAGGAAGCAGCGCACCATCGAGGTGTTGGTCGCGGCCGCGAACGGATGCCCTTTCAGGATCCACGGACAGCCGATCAGGTACGCGCCTGCCAGGTGGATCATGGGGATGCCCCAGATGAAGTTCATCGGGGTGATGATCGCGGCGAGCCCACCCGGCATCCACGGGTCGCGCCAGAAGCGCTGCCCGGCCATCATGTCCGGCACCATCTCGCCCTGGGCCCCCGCCTCGATGCTGCCCTCGAGGTGATCGCAGGCCCGCTTCGCCTCGAAGAAGTCCTTCTCCGCCTCCAGCTTCGTCTTGGGGATCTGCTGGCGGATCTCGTGCAGGAACTCCTCGGTGAAGTAGGCGAGGATGCGCGAGACGTTCTGCACCACGTACTTGCGGTACGCGAGCCCTTCTTCGGCCCAGGCCAGCGACTTCCAGACCTGGTCGCCGGAAGAGACGGCCGCTTCCACGTCCTGCTTTCCCGAGGCCGGCACTTCGAAGAGCTGCACCCGCGTGTCGGCGGGGCAGGTCATGGTGGCGTGCTCGCCCGACGCCGGCGCCTTCCATTCGCCGCCGATGAAGTTGCGCACCGTCAGCTTCTTCCGCGGCGGCAGCTCGCCGTAGCAGAAGATGTACGGCCGGAGCGCCTCGATGTCCGCCTCGGAGAGCATGCGGGCGAACAGCGAGTATCCGGCGCGGCGCTCCGCATGTCGCGCGGCGACCGGGTCGGGCCCCAGCTGGCCGCGCTCGTTGAAGGTCCGGATCGCGGCCTTCAGCTTCTCATCTACCAAGGGCGCCATGGCGCGGCTTCATATCGGCGGCGCCGCCGTGTGGCAAGCACCTCAAAGCTGGAGTGACAGCCCGCCCATCAACGACCAGACCGTGGTGGTCTCCTCGACCGGCGTCAGCCCGGCGGTGGTCTCGCTCGCGCGCCGCCACGACCCTTGCACGCGCAGCGCGAACCCGCTGGCCACTCCCAGCTCGATGGCCGCCAGCGCGCCAAGGCCGCCCGAGGCGAGGCTGGTGTAGCCGAGCCCCGCGGACAGCGCGACGTTGCCCGTCACGAGGCGCACGCCCCCGCCCACGAGCAACGCATTGGGGCCCGACAAGGCGTAGTCGATCAACCCGCCCAGATAGACCGGCCCGGCGATCCGGTAGAAGAGGTGCCCACCCAGGTCCAGCCCGAACGCCGAATTGGGCCGGTCCGCCAGCGCCACCGTGTTCGAGGTCCAGTCGTATCCGGCCGTCAACCAGACCGCGGCCGACACGTTGGGCAGCACATGCCTCTCCCGCGGCGCAGCCTCCTTCGCCGCCTGCCGGCGGTCCGAGATCTCGTCCTGCAGCAACGGCGCGAGCAGCTTGCGAACCGCCGGCGCAAGGTCGCGGTCCAGCTCGTCGGCGGTGGCGCCTGCGGCGACGCTCCCGGAGATGAGCTCTCCGGAGCGCGTGTCGTGCAGCTTCATGTTCAGCTTGTACTGCGTGCCGAAACGCAGCAGCTCGCCGCTGATCACCAGGTCCGCGCCGATGCGGCGGCCGGTCTCCACCTCGCACTCGCCCTCGCACTCCTCGAGCTTCTTTCCGCTGGCCTGCAAGAGGACGAGCATGTTCTCGCGCGTGATCACCCGCGCCTGCGGCAAAGTCTCCTTCACCGCGGAGCGCACCTGGTCGGACAGGTACGCCGCGTCCAGGCGCTGGCCTTCGGGGACCTTGTCCCGGAACTCCAGGACGCCGATCATCGGCGACGCGGCGGCGAGCAACAGGGCGAGGATCATGGATTGCGCTCTCCGAAGATCGCGGTTCCTACCCGCACCAGGGTGGCCCCTTCCTCGATCGCCGCTTCATAGTCGGCGGTCATGCCCATGGAAAGCTCCCGCAGGCCCAGCCGCTCCGCCAGCTGCCGGAGCGAGCGGAAATGCCGGCGCGCGTCGCCCTCCGCCGGAGGAATGCACATCAACCCTTCGCAGGAGAGTGCCGGAAGCGCGCGGACCTGGTCCAGCAGGGCGGCCGTATCTTCGGGGAGGACGCCGGCCTTCTGCGGCTCGCGCCCGACGTTCACCTCGAGCAGCACCCGCTGCGTCACCCCGGCGGTCTTCGCGCGCTTGGACAGCTCCTGCGCCAGCCCGATCCGGTCGCAGGTGTGGATCAGCGCGGCGCGCCCCACCACCAGCTTCGCCTTGTTCGTCTGCAGCGCTCCGATGAAATGCCACTCCGCGCCGGGCAGCGCGTCCGCCTTGTCCCGCAGCTCCTGCGCGTAGTTCTCGCCGAAGATCGTCTGCCCCGCTGCCCGCGCCTCGCGCAGCATCTCGATGGGCTTGGTCTTCCCCACGGCGATCAGCTTCACCGACCCGGGATCGCGTCCCGCCCGCGCGCAGGCGGCGGCCATCCGTCCGCGGACGTGGGCAAGGCCTCTGGCTACGTCCACGGCAGCTCCACGCCGGCCGAAGCCAGCATCTGCAAAGTCTCCACCAGCGGCAGCCCCACCACGTTGGTGAAGCTGCCGTCGATCCGCTCGACGAAGGCGCCCGCCAGCCCCTGCACCGCGTACGCTCCCGCCTTGTCGTCTCCGTCGCCCGACGACGCCAGCCACCGCACCTGCGCGTCGGACAGCGGCGCGAACCTCACCGCCGTCTCCACGGCGCGAATCTGCGGCGGCACGCAGACGGCGGTGATCACCTTGTGCTCGATCCCCGAGAGCTTGCGCAGCATCCGCTCCGCATCGGACCGGTCGCGCGGCTTCCCCAGCACTTCCTCGCCGGCCACCACCACGGTATCCGCCGCCAGCGCGACCACTCCGGGCCGCGCGCACGCCGAAGCCTTCTCCTTCGCCATCCGCAGCGCGTACGCCATCGCCGGCTCTCCGTCCGTCCGCCGTTCGTCGATGTGCGCGGGCGCCAGAGAAAAGCGCACACCCAGCCGCTCGAGAAGCTCGCGCCGGCGCGGTGACGCGGAGCACAGCAACAGCTTCGTCATCGCGCCGCCTCTACCGGATTTGGCGCGTCGCGACAACCGGACGTACACTCCGAGGATGCGGGGGAAGGATCTCCTCCGGGAGCTGCAGCGCACCGTCGACGAGCTCGCGGTCCTCAACGAGATCGGGAAGGCCCTGACCTCGTCGCTGGACATCGGCGAGGTGATGCACGTCATCCTTGCGAAGGTCAGCGAGCTGCTCAAGCCCAGCAACTGGTCGCTGCTCCTCAAGGACCAGATCACGGGCGAGCTCTACTTCCAGGCGGCGGTGGGCGCCGGCTCGGATCGACTGCTGGGCATGCGCCTGCAGCCCGGTGAAGGGATCGCCGGCTGGGTGGCGCAGAACAACCAGCCCGTGCTGGTCCCGGACGTCGACTCCGACCAGCGCTTCGCCAGCCGCTTCGACACCGTCTCCCAGTTCCAGACCAAGTCGATCCTCTGCGTCCCTCTCACCTTCAAGGAGCGGACGATGGGGGTGATCGAGCTGGTCAACGGGCCCGGAGACGGCGCGTTCCACGAGGAGGACTTGAAGATCCTCAGCACCGTGGCCGAGTTCAGCGCCATCGCCATCGAGAACGCGCGCAACTTCCACAAGGTGCAGGAGCTCACCGTCCTGGACGATCACACCGGCCTCTTCAACTCCCGCCACATGAAGCGGACGCTGGAGATGGAGGTGGTGCGCGCCACCCGGTTCGGCCACCCGGTCTCGGTGATCTTCTTCGACCTGGACTACTTCAAGCGGGTCAACGACTCGCACGGCCACCAGGCGGGATCGCAGGTGCTGCACGAGATCGGCAAGCTGCTCTTGAAGGCGCTGCGCTCCACCGACGTGCCGGTGCGCTACGGTGGGGACGAGTTCGTCATCCTCATGCCCGAGACCAGCAAGGACCAGGCGGTGGCCGCCGCGCGCCGCATCGGCAACGAGATCGCCCGCCAGCCCTTCCTCTCCGACAAGCGGTACGGGCCGATCCAGCTGACCGCCAGCATGGGCGTGGCCGCGTTCCCGGACGACGCGAAAGATCCCGAGAACCTCATCCGCCGCGCCGACGAGACCATGTACCAGGTGAAGGCGGACGGACGGGGCGGCGTGCTCGCCGCGGTGTCCGAGCGCGACCTGGAGAAGTCGGGAACCCTGACCTCGGCGGTATCCTCCGACCCATGAAGCTGACCCCACTCGACTTGCAGCAGAAGACCTTTCGCAAGGTCACGCTGGGGGGCCTGGACGAGCAGGAGGTCCGGAACTGGCTGAGCCTCGTCGCCGCCCAGCTGGAGGAGCTGGTCCGCAAGATCAACCGGCAGGACGAAGAGCTGCGCCGGCGCGAAGCGCGGATCAACGAGTTCAAGGATCGCGAGCAGCTGCTCCAGCAGACGCTCACCACCACCCAGAAGGTGGCCGAGGAGATGAAGGTCAACGCCCGCAAGGAAGCGGAGATCATCCTCTCCGAGGCCGAGGTGCAGGCGGAGAAGGTGATCGCCAACGCGCAGGCGCGCAGGATGGCCCTGGTGGGCGAGATCGAGGAGCTGAAGCGGGCGCGCTCCCTGTTCGTGCAGCAGATGCAGGGAGTGCTCGACACCCACAAGTCGATCCTCGACCACATGCGGGGCGAGCAGAAGCCGACGGAGCCTCCGGCCGGAGACAATGTCTCCTTCCTCGCTCCTCCAGTGAACAAGAAGCAGTAGACGGCTCGGCGGGAATCAGCCCAGCTGCGGGCGCCACCGGTCGTAGACGGAGGCGCTCCGCACGCAGCCCACGGTGCAGCCGTCGCTGCACGACTTCGCCGTGTGGAACTGCTCCTCGAGATCCTTGTACGAATACGCTTCCAGGTCCCGCTCGAACGCGCCCCGCGTCTGGCTGCACCAGCCGACCTTCCCGTGCTCGTCCACGTAGAGGTAGCGCGAGCCCGCGCGGCAGCGGAATGGCGCGCGCCCGTGCGCGATCAGCTCCTCGCGGTAGTCGGACGCCTCCCGCGCCGCGCGCCCGATGATGCGCTTGACCTCCCGGTACGCCGCCAGCTCCTGCGCGGAGAGGTTCAGCCGGCCCGAACCGTCGTGCAAGAGGATGATGCGGGGAGTGAGCCCGTTCGCGCGCGCGAAGCGGACGACCTCCAGCGCTTCCTCCGGCGGCGCGCTCCCGATCACCCCGCTCACCACCACCTGGAACCGGGCGTGCCGCGCCAGATCGACGAGCTTTCCGCGCAGCTTCTCCAGCACCTTCACGGTGGTGGCGTTGCGCTGCACTCCGTCGACGCTGATCTGCAGATCGGTCAACCCCGCCTGGTTGAGGCGCTCGATCAGGTCGGGCGTCAGCAGGTAGCCGTTGGTGATCAGCTGCCTGCGGCGGAATCCCAGCTCCCGCATGCGGGCGACGATGCGGGGGAGCTCCGGATGGACGGTGGGCTCTCCGCCGGTGAGGCAGACCATCCAGGTGCGCAGCTCGCGCAGCTTGGTCAGGCGCCGGTCGAGGATCCCGAACGGGACCGGCGGCGAATGATCGTCGTACTCGTTGCAGTAACCGCAAGAAAGGTTGCAGCGCCGGGTCACCACCAGCTGCGCCAGGAAGGGGCCGAACCGCAACCACTGCCCCAGCGTCAGCTTGACCCGCTCCGCCGCGGTCGCGGGCAAAGCCGCTTTGGCAGGACCTGGCTCGTTCGCGACCACCGGGAGTTGAAGGCTCACAGCGCCGCTTCCGGAGCGCGCAACTCGCGCGCCCCCAGCGATGCGCGGGCCAGCACCACCGCGCCCCAGGCCGTCTCGGGGATGACCTGCACCATGTGGTAGAGCACGCCCAGCGCGAGACCCTGCTCCGGCGGTGCGCCCACCGCCACGCAAGCAGCGGCGGCGCCGGCTTCGAACAAGCCCAGCTGTCCGGGCGTGACGGGGATCGCGTTCGTCAGGTTCACGAAGAGGAGCACCAGCGCCGAGCCGGCGAACGTCGCTGGGATGCCGACCGCCGACATCAGGAGCGCAATCTGCGCCAGGTCCAGGACCCACAGCAACACCGTCTGCACGCCCACCACCAGCGCGGCCTTGGGATCGGCGAGCAGCCCCAACCCGTCCGCCACCCGCCGCCGCCATCCATCGGGACGGGATCGCCCGGTCCGCACCAAGAAGACGCCGACGCCGAGTCCGAGGAAGGCGCCCACCCCGACGAGCGCGAGGACCACCGTGGTGTGGGTCGCCAGGTGGAGCAGGAACGGCAGCGGCACGGCGATGAGCGCGAGCGTGGAAGCGTTGAGGATCTCCTCCAGGACGATCACCGAGATCGCGCCTGCGACTGGAACGCCGTGGCGGCGGACCAGGATCACCCGCACCGCCTGTCCGGAGCGCGCCGGCAGGACGTTCGTCGTCGCGCACCCCGCCATGTTGTACTGGTAGAGCGTCCAGGACGGGATGCGCTGCATGGGGGCGAGCATCAGCGCCAGACGCCACGCCTTCAGCGGATGCAGGACCGCCATGTGGCCGACCGCGACCAGCAGGACGAGCCGATAATCCGCGCCTCGCAGTGCCCGGACGAGGGCCGAAGGATCGAGCCGGGTGGCGAAGAACCAGCCGAATCCGGCGAGGAGGGCCACCGCCAAGAGCCACCGCACGGCCCGAGGCCATCCGCCCCGTCGTCCCGCGGAACCTTCCATGGCGTCCCTCCGGGCGGGAACGTATGCCGCGCCCCGGTGGACGATCAAGCGGATCTCACTTCCCGGTGGCGACCTTCTTCCCGTCGATGCGCACGCGCGGCACCGGGGGATCCATCAAAGGTCCTCCCTTGCAGCAAGCATCGGGATGCCGCACTTCGCGCGCCGATCGCCAGCGCAACTCCGCCGCTTGGAACAGCTTCGCGATTCCCAATCGATGCGCTTCTTCCGACCGTTCCAGGGCGATTCCCGCCTCGCCCGCCTCTGCCCACGCGATCCGCCCCCGGCCGAGCTGCTCCGACTCCCCGGCCTCCGGCGACGCGAGACGCAAGCTCACCGTTTCACCAGGACCGATGTGCGCCGGCACGCCCCCGCCGATCCGGACGCCGGCGATGCTCATGTCGAGCATCAACACCATGTACTCGGAGCCGTCGTCCCGCTTGAGCTTCAGGGATCGATCGATGCCGATGCGCCGTCCCTTGCGCGGAATCAGCCCGCGCTCGTTCACGTCCCGGGCAAAGCGTGCGTTGGGCATGGCCAGCCAGAGCCCGAGGCCGTTGACCCGCGCCAGGGCGGTCGTCCTGACCACGCGAGTCTCGGTCGTCGCGTCGAAGGCGATCTCCAGCAAGGCGGGACTTCCGCCTGGAAGATCCAGCGCGGGGTCGCGCAAGAAGAGCAGCGTGGCGTTGTCCTCGACGTGCAGGTGCGCCCGCAGCTGCTCGATCGAGGGAAAGCGAAGGCGCAAGAGCGCCGCCTTCGGGATTGCAGGAGGAACGGTTCGCATTCGGGCCCCCCCGGTCCGAAGTCCAAGACCAGTACATACCCGGAGCATGGTTGCGATCCAGTTCTCGCAGTGCGGAGCGCTGCGACACCCACGCACAGACGCGCTTGCGCAATCGCCGCGCTGCGTCTACGTTCCCGCGCCCGATGCCGAACGCGAGCGCCCCCAAGGACTTCCAGGGCCTCATCCTCGCGCTCCAGACCTACTGGGCCGACCGCGGCTGCGCCCTCATGCAGGGGTACGACCTGGAGGTGGGAGCCGGCACCATGAACCCGGCCACGTTCCTGCGCGTGCTGGGGCCCGAGCCCTGGAACGTCGCCTACGTCGAGCCTTCCCGCCGTCCGGCCGACGGCCGCTTCGGCGAGAACCCCAACCGCCTCCACCAGCACCACCAGTACCAGGTGATCCTCAAGCCCAGCCCCAAGGACGTGCAGGACCTCTACCTGGGCTCGCTCCAGGCGATCGGGATCACCTCCCAGGACCACGACCTGCGCTTCGTCGAGGACGACTGGGAGTCGCCGACCCTGGGCGCCTGGGGCCTGGGCTGGGAGGTCTGGTGCGACGGCATGGAGGTGACGCAGTTCACCTACTTCCAGCAGGCGGGCGGATTCGAGTGCCATCCGGTTTCCGCCGAGCTGACCTACGGCCTCGAGCGCATCGCCATGTACCTGCAGGGCGTCGACGACATCTACGACCTGGTCTGGTGCACGTATCCCGACGGGAGCAAGCTCACCTACCGCGACGTCTTCTGGCAGAACGAGCGCGAGCAGAGCGAGTACAGCTTCCACGCCAGCGACCCGCAGCGCCTCTTCCGTCTCTTCGATGAGTACGAGAAGGAGTGCCGCGCGCTCGTGGAGAAGAAGCTTCCCCTCCCCGCCTACGACTACTGCCTGAAATGCTCGCACGTCTTCAACCTGCTCGACGCGCGCGGCGCCATCAGCGTGACCGAGCGGCAGGGATACATCTTGCGCGTCCGCAAGCTCGCGCACGATTGCGCCCGGCTGTACCTCGCCACCCGGGCCGAGATGAAGTTCCCCGCCCTCAGGGACAGGGCGCTGGCCGAGAAGGAGCTCTCGCGGTACGGCGAGCTCCTCAAGGTGGCCTGACATGGACCTGGTCTTCGAGATCGGCACCGAAGAGCTGCCCGCCAGCTTCCAGCGACCGGCGGTGGAGTGGATGGCGGCGCAGATGGACAAGGCGCTGGACGACGTGCGCCTCAACGGCGAGGGCGAGCGCGCCAACGTCTCCACCCACGCGACGCCCCGCAGGCTGACGCTGATCGTCACCGCCATCGCGGAGAAGGCGCCCGACGTCCGCCGCAAGCTCTCCGGACCGCCCGCGAAGCAGGCCAAGCAGGACGGCAAGTGGAGCAAGGCGGCGGAGGGATTCGCGCGCAAGGCCGGGGTGCCGGTCGACGCGCTGCAGATCGAGGGCGATCGGGTGGTGGTGGAGCAGCACCTGCGCGGGCAGACGGCCGCCGAGGCGCTGCCGCCCATCCTCGAGCAGATCATCCGCGCAATCCCCTTCCGCAAGTCGATGCGCTGGGACTGGCTGGACTCCGACGCGTTCGCGCGCCCGGTCCACTGGATCGCCGCCACCCTGGACGGCAAGCCGATCCCGGTGAAGTTCGCCGACGTGACCAGCGGCACGAAGACGCGGGGCCACCGCTTCGCCGCGCCGCAGGAGATTCCCATCCCCAGCGCGCGGGACTACCTGCCGGCGCTGCGCAAGGCGCACGTGCTGGCCGACTGGGGCGAGCGGAGCAAGCGCATCGCGGACGAGGTGGCGCGTGCCGCGCGCGAGGCCTCCGGCGTTCCCCGGCCGGATCCCGAGCTGCTGGAGACGGTCACCGGGCTGGTGGAAGAGCCCTTCGGGGTGACCGGGTGGTTCGACAAGGATTTCCTGGAGCTCCCGCCCGAGGTGCTGATCTCGGAGATGCGCGGGCACCAGAAGTACTTCGCCGTGCAGAACGCCAAGGGCGAGCTGCTTCCCGCCTTCGTGGCGGTGTCCAACACCAAGGTGCGCGACCCGGCGGTGAGCCGGAAAGGCTACGAGCGCGTCCTGCGGGCGCGCCTCGCCGACGCGAGGTTCTTCTACGACGAGGACCGCAAGGTGCCGCTGCGCTCGCGGCTGGAGAAGCTGGGCCGGCGCACCTTCGTCCAGGGCCTGGGGACGGAGCTGGAGCGCGTGCAGCGGCTGCGCGAGCTGTCGCTGTGGCTGCACGGGGCCACCGGCCGCGGCGAGCCGCGGCAGCTGGCCGACGCCGCCGAGCTGTGCAAGGCGGACCTCACCACGGGGATGGTCGGTGAATTCCCCGAGCTGCAAGGCACCATGGGCCGGGTGTACGCCCTGCACGAGCGGATGGATCCGGCGGTCGCCGACGCGATCTTCGAGCATTACCTGCCGCGTGGAGCGGAGGAGCGGCTGCCCACCGGCGACACGGGCGCGCTCCTCGGGATGGCCGACCGGCTGGATCTGCTGACGGGCCTGTTCGGGCTGGGAAAGGAGCCGACCGGCACCGCCGATCCCTTCGGGCTGCGGCGGGCCGCGCTGGGGTTCCTGCGCGTCACCCTGGCCCGCGGGTACCGATTCGACGTCGACGAGGCGATGCGGGCGGCGCAGAAGCTGCATCGCAAGGACGACGCCCAGGTGCGCGAGCGCCTCTGGCAATTTTTACTCGGACGGCTGGAGGTCCTCTTCAAGGAGAAGGGGCAGCCCGACTCGATCCAGGCCGCCCTGCACACCGGCTCGCGCGACCTGGTCGCGCTGGAGAAGCGCCTCGTGGCCCTGCAGACGGTCCGGGAGAAGAGCCGCGCGCAGTTCGAGGCCACCGCGTCCGCTTTCAAGCGCATCGGGAACATCCTCGCCCAGGCCCGGCAGAAGGGGATCGCGCCGGTCGGCTTCCAGCAGAAGCTCTGCGCCATGCCGGCTGAGAAAGCCTTGGCGTCCGCGCTCGAGCAGAGCCGCGACCGGGTGTCCACCGCGCTGGCGGAGAAGGAAGACTACCTGGCCGCGTATGCCGCCCTGGCCGAGCTGCGGCCGGTGGTCGACCGCTTCTTCGACGAGGTGATGGTGATGGACCCGGACGCCGCCCAGCGCGACAACCGGCTCGCCCTCTTGCGGTCGCTGCACGAGTTATTTGCTCCCCTCGCCGATTTCTCCAGGTTGCAGGTGGAGAAAACGGCTTGACCCAGCGGGCGGTCCGCCCTAGGAAGGCCGTCTGCGCATGAACAAGACCGCACTCGCCGTCGCGGCGCTGCTCGCGGCCTGCAACACCACCCCGCCGCAGCAGCTGCCGCCGCCCTTCGGTCCCGAAGGAGCTCAGCCGACGCGGCTCTTTTTCCCCACCGGACTGGCCAGCGCTCCCGACGGCACCCTGGTCGTCGCCAACGGGAACTTCAACCATGCGTTCGACTGCGGGACCATGGTGAGCATCAAGCGACCGTTCATCGACGGCATCTTCAACGCCCTCGACCCGGACACCAATCAGCCGCAAGAGTGCGACGTGCCGGATCCGACTGCGGCACTCGCGGCCTCGTGCAAGCGGCCGATTAGGGAAAGCGACTTCGGCGGGGCCGTCCTGATCGGAAACTACTCCGGTCCCATGGCGCTCAGCGCGGACGGCTCCGTGGCGTACACCGGCTCGCGCGACTCGGGCCGCCTCAACGGCGTGCTCGTCGATCCGGGCGGCGCGCTCCATTGCGCGCCGGGCGCCGGCGACGGCGCGACGAAAGACTGCCGGGCTGGAGTGATCGATCTGACGCCCTCGAAGGTGGACGGTCCCTACTCGATCGTGCCCGGAACGACCATCCTTCCCGGGACCACGGCGGCGGAGGCGCAGAACGTGTTCTTCGTCTCCTCGATCATCCCGCACCTCGACTCGATCAACTCCGGCGTCCCCTTCACCAGCACGTCGGTCGCCGTCCTCGACCGGCAGAATCCCGCAAATTTGCTCTTCAGCATGGTCGCGGGGTCCACGTTCTTTGCCGATGCCGGAAATGCCCCCGGCACGATGGCCTTCGACGGCGTCCGCCGCCGGCTCTATCTGATGGGCTGCTACCAGCGCAGCACGGCGGGTTTCGGCGGCGGGGAGCCGGGCACGCTGTTGTGCGGCGACATCAGGGTCAACCTGCTGCGCATCCTCAACGTCGATGCCAAGGACAACCCCGGCATTCCGACCGAGATCGACCTGCACGCGGACGTGCACAGCAGCTTCACGGTCGAGGTGCTGCTGGGGGACCCGGATCCGGCGACGCAAGCGCCGATGACGCTCTGGGCGACGATGCGCTTGCCCGACACCCTCGTTCGCATCGAGCTCCCCCTCTCTCCCGCCGTCGCGCCCCGCGTGCGCAAGGTGGTGCCCCTGCCGGTCTCGCCGGCGGGCATGGTGCGCATCGAGCGGCCCGGCGCCGCCGATCTGTTGGCCGTCGTGGCGGAGAAAGCCAACAGCGTGCTCATCTATGACACCGGCCAGGACCGGGTGGTGGCGGAGGTCGGCCGCCTCGGCGACTCGCCGTACATGATCCAGCAGATCCCCTGTCCGTCCGGGTCCGCTCATGCGGGAAACGCGTGCCTCGCCACCAGCGTGTTCGGCGAGTGCCGTGTCGCCTTCATCGAGGTGCCCTTGAGCCAGCCGGAGCAATCCGCGCTCCGCGGCCTGGCCGGGAGCTGCCCTTGATGGGCCGCTGCCTGATCGGGGCGGCGCTGCTCGCCGCCGCCTGCAACTCCACCCCGCTCACCGCCGGCAGCGGAGAGCTCAACAGCCCGACCGGAATCGCGGCGACCAACGCGGGCGACCGGGACCTCGTCTTCATCGCCAACACCGGCCGCGACGGGCTGCGGGCGCTGCAGCTGTGCAACCGCGCGCTGCTCTCGAACGGCGCCAAGGCCCCGGGCGACACCTGCCCGGAGAACGAAAACTTCCAGTTCATTCCCAGCCCCATCCGTGTTTTTCCCGCCGCCATCGACACCGGCGAACATCCCCTCCGCGTGGCGGGTGCGCGGCTGCAGCGCCTCCTTCCCGACGGGACCACGGCCGGGGCTGGGGTGGCGTTGGCCGTCGGCGTGGGCAACCAGGTGGCGGTGGTCGATGCGCGCAGCCTGCTGGACGCGCAGCAGAACCCCGGCACCTCCCCGCGACCGATCCAGCAGCTCGACGTCGGCGACCTCGCCATCGACGTCGTCGCGGCCAATCCGCTGGATGCCGGCACTCTCGTCGAGAAAGCGGCCGACCCGGGCGGCAAGGTGACGGCGTTCGTCGCGACCCGGTCGGAGCTGCTCGTCCTCGATGTCGCGCTCGGCGCGGATGACTTCGCCCAGGTGCCGACGATCCGCGGCCGGTGCACGCTGGCCCCGGTGGCGCCGACCAAGCTCGCCCTGGTGCCCGGGAGCGACGCCAGCGTCTACGTCGCCGACGGCGCGGGAGACGGGGTGGTCTCGGTGACGACTGCGACCATCGGCAACGGCGGCGCCTGCACCATGGACCGCATCAGCGCCGGCGGCAGGAGCGTACGTTCGGTCGCGCTCAGCCCACCGTGGTTCGAGACCGTCCCTGACGCCAACAACAATCCGGTCCCCGTCTCCCACGTCGCGGGCGAGCTGCTCTTGATGGTCCTCGAGCCGCTCTCCACCATCCAGCCGGGAATGGATCTCGATCCCGGCGGGCTGTTGATCGCCCGCACCGGGATTCCTTCCGGGCCCAAGGGGATCGTCCCCATCCCGCCGTTCGCCCTGGACGCGGCCACCGGCGAGCCGATGCAGCCACTGACGTTGCCGCGTCCCGGGTTCTTTCGCGAGGCAGCGTTCCTGCGCGCCGTCCCCCCACTCCAGGCGGGGGCGGCACCCTCCGCGCCGGACTACACGACCTGCTCCGCCGCACCGTGCACGCCTCTGTTCGTCGGGCAGCCGACCAACGCTCTGTACTCGCTCCTGGCGGCGGTCACGGCGACGGACGGCGGGACGTACTTCATCGAGGTCCCGGCCCGGCGGTTCGTGAACACGAACCTGTTTCTGCAGATCTTGCAGCCCGCCTTGATCGCTCCTGGGCCCGCGCTGAGCCCGGGCAGCGCGAGTCCGCCCGTGCTGACCATCACGGGTTGCCCCGTCCCACCCAACGTGGCCTGCGACCCCAGCGCGTTCCAGCCCGGACTCACGCGCAACAATACCTGGCGGGCGATCTTCCACGCCCCACCCCCCGGTTTCGGGATCCGCGGCGGGACGCTCACGCACTCGAGCACGGGCACGCTCCTGGTCACGCTGCCCGCGACGGACCTCGGGGTCTGGCGCAACGATCCCTCCATCCGGCTGGACGTCGGGGACGTGGTGTCGTTCAACTCGTTCTCGCTCTCGCCCCAGGCGAGCCCCAGCGACGACCCCGCGGCCTGCCCGGCCGTCGTCAACTCGGAGACTTCGTTCCGCTTCGAGCTGCCCATCCTCTCCTTCCCCGACGCGAGCACGATCGAGGTCCCCGAGCTGGCGGACTCGCCCGATGGCAGTACGCGCGGCTTCCACGCCACCGGCTGCAGCGCATTGGGCGTGACCGCGGAGCTCCGGACGGGCGGCGCGCAGCCCTGGTTGGTGTTCCAGGGCGATATCGTGAAGGGCGATACCGTGAAGGGCCGGGTACCACCGGACGGCAGCTTCGCCGTCGTGGAGCGCCGGTTCGACTATCCCTTGCCGGCCTACGACCCGAACAACCCCCCCGTCGCGGCCAACAACGTCTCGTTCCGGTTCACCATCACCCCCGGCACCGTGACTCCCAAGGCGCTGTTCACCTGGACGATCGACAGCGGCGAGGCGCCGTACTCGTTCTCCGACTCCTTCATCACCGCCGGGTTTGCCACCGCGGTGGTTCCCTACAGCTCACCGCGGCAGCCCAGCCTGGTCTATTCCAGTGTCACGGGCAGCAACGAGGTGCTGCAGGCCGATCCGAGGGTCCTCCTGTCCCAGACCGGGGGAGTCATCGCGTTCAAGTAGCTCTTCACCGCGCGAGCCGGGTCCGTTAAGCTGGCCTTGTGACGAAGAGCCCCACCCGGCCGAAGACGTCCCGCACGCTGCTGATCGCGGACCACGTCTGGGAAGCGTTCGCGAACATGGCACTGGAGATGGGGAGCGAGCGGGACGCGCTGGTCAACCAGGCCTTGTACACGTTCGCGCGCCTCAACGGCTTCGTCATCCCGGGGGATCCGCAGAAGCGGGCGGAGCAGCCGGCCCCCGCGCTCACCCAGACCGGGGAGGTCCCGAGCAACACCGTCGATCTGCAGCCGGTCGAGCCGCCCGCGCAACTGGTCCTGCTCTGCGACGGCCGCGAGCTGGATCGGGTGGCCAAGGACCGCTTCCTCATCGGCCGGGGCAAGCACTGCGACCTGGTGATCCATTCCGGCAAGGTCAGCCGCGAGCACGCCGCCATCGTCCGCGAAGGGCGGGCCTGGTTCATCGAGGACCTGGGCTCGTCCAACGGCACCTGGTTCGACGCGCACCGCATCACCCGGCGGCAGATCCACGACGGCGACGAGTACTTCATCAGCTCCGAGAAGCTGAGCTGCACCTTCCGGTAGTCTTGGAAGCGTGGACGGCCGCGCCGGTGCCTGCCCGGATCGCGCTCGCGGCGCTGGCGGTTGCGCTCGCGATCAGCGTGGCGACCGACTTGCGGAGCAGGCGCATCCTCAATGCCGTCACCTATCCGGCGCTGGCGGTGGTGGCCGGCTGCGTGCTCTGGCTGGGCGGGCTTCCGCTGCTCTTGCACGCCGTGCTCGGCGCGCTGGCCTGCGCGGCGCCCCTTCTGTTCGCGATGTGGCGCGGCTGGATGGGTGCCGGCGACGTGAAGCTGATGGCCTTGGCAGGACTCGTCGCGGCCGCGGCCGCCGGGTGGCCGTTGGCGGTCACCGTGCTGTTGTACGTGGCCATCGCGGGAGGAGCACAGGCGTTGCTCTGGGCGGCGATCGCCCGGGCCCGGGGCCTGGAACGGCCCAGGACGATTCCCTACGCGCTGGCGATCGCGGCCGGCACTATCCCGGCTTTCGTCTCCGGGCTAGCGCTCTTCTGACCGATGGCGGCGGAGCCGCCGATCTTGCGACCGTAACGGCATGCGATCCCTCGCGGCCGTCATGGTGGCGCTCGCTGTCCCCTCCTTGGCCCAACCCGAGGGCGGCGTGATCACCCTCGGGGTCGGCCAGCAGAAGGTCCTGCAGCTCGGCAACGTCGCCCGCGTCGCCATCGGCGAGCCCGAAGTCGCGGACGTCCGGCAGGTCGGCGGCGGCGGTGAGCTCTTGATCACCGGCGTCGGCGAGGGGCGCACCTCGCTCCTGGTCTGGCGCCAGAACGAGGCGCGACTCAGCTACCTGGTGGTGGTGCGCAAGCAGGACCCGAAGGAGCTGGTCAGCGAAGTGCGGGCGCTGCTCGGCGACCGGGAGGGGGTCCACGTCCGCGTGGTCGGCGATCGCGTCTTCGTGGACGGCGAGACCGTCAACGCCGACGACTACGATCGCGTGCAGCAGGTCTTGCAGCTCTACCCCTCGATCCGGTCGTTCGTGCGCCCGAGCGGCAATGCCCGCAAGCTGGCGGTGGATGCCGTCAACCGCGCGTTGCAGAGGAGCGGGCTGCGCGGGGTCTCCGCCAGCATGGTGGGCGGAGTCATCGTGGTCGAGGGCTCGGTGGAGTCGAAGGAAGAGCTGAAGAAGGTGGATCTCGTCACCCGCGCCGCGGGGGAGCGCCCCGAGAACCTGGTCACGGTGGGCGCGAAGAGGATGGTGCTGGTGGAGGTGGCGTTCGTCGAGGCCAGCAGCGGCAGCAGCAAGCTCGTCGGGATCAAGGCGCCTTCCTCGCTGGTCTCCACCGGGGACGGCCTCAGCGCCGCCGTCAACATCGTCCAGCCGCTGCGCGCGTTCGACAGCGGCCAGACGCAGAAAGCGGGCAGCCTGACGGTGAGCGGAACCGCCGCCACCGACTTCTCGGCGGCTGCCCGGTTCGAGAACGGCGCCGTGCGGGTCCTCAGCCAACCCAGGCTGGTCTGCGCCAGCGGCGAGAAGTGCGAGTTCCTGGCCGGAGGCGAGATCCCTGTGCTGATCGCGACCCAGAACCAGTTCGCGGTGGAGTTCAAGAAGTTCGGGATCGTCCTGAACGTCACGCCCACCGCCGACCGGAGCGGCAACATCGCCACCGAGCTCTACGCGGAGGTGAGCGACCTGGACCGCAGCATCGGCGTGCGCGCCAACGGATTCGAGGTGCCCGGATTCAGGGTGCGCGACGTGAAGACCAGCGTCACGGTCAGGGAAGGCGAGACCATCATCCTCAGCGGGCTCTTCAACTACAGCGAGGACAAGGAGGTCACCAAGGTGCCGCTGCTCGGGCACATTCCGATCCTCGGCGAGCTGTTCAAGAGCCGGAGCTTCGTCGAGCGGAAGACGGAGCTGGCCATCTACGTGACGCCCCGGGTCATTTCCCCTTCCGGAGAGGCGGCGAAGCAGATGCTCGACGATGCACAGAAGCTCTACAAGAACGCCGAAGACTCGGTCTCGTTCTCGATGTTTGACTGACGCCGGCCGCTCACGCTGCCTGGTCCAGACCTTCGGAGAAGCCCGACTCGCGCTGGTGGCGGACGTGGACGATCAGGACCTGTTCCCGAACCTGGTCGTACTCATAGAGGGCGACGTAGCCGGTCTTGCCGCGCGAGATCACCAGCTCGCGGGCGCCGCTCTCGTCGTCGACGATTCGGCCGACCAGTGGATGATCCGAGAGCATCGTGATCGCCGTCCGGATGATCGACCACGCACCCGCAACCTCTTCGAGGCGTTCCAGATCGACAAGGGCGGCGTCCCGATAAGCTACTTCCGCCACTTGACCGGCTTCGGGCGGGGCAGGTTCTTTCCGGCGGCCTTCTCGTCCAGATACCGATGAACGTCATCGGCCGGGATCGCCAGTCCGTCGCGCTTGAACTGGGCGATTTCCTTTCGCGCTTCAGCGATGAATTGCTGCCGCTTGCTGTTGCGGTCGACTCCCTCCCGGATCAGGGAGAGCAGATAGCCGTGCGGGGTCATCCCCGCCTCGGCGGCGAGCCGGGTCACGGCCTTCTTCATGGACTCCGGGATCTTGATCGACGTGGTCGGCGCCGACTTCCTCGCGCTCGATGGCATGGTGACACGATGGTAACACCTGGTGCGGTCCCGGTCCAGCTGCACGTTTTCATGCCCCCTGTTTTGATCGCGCGGGGAAGGTCAAGTACTCTCCCGGCGCCAGGGGGAGCCGGCCGAGATGCCATTCAGCGTCATCCTGACCGAAAAGGGCGGGGCCACGCAGCGCCTCGACTTCGAGTCGGAGGAGATCACCATCGGCCGGGTGGATGAGAACGACATCTGCCTGCCGAAGGGCAACATCTCCAAGAAGCACACCAAGATCGTGGTCAAGGACGGGAAGATCATCGTCCTCGACCTGAAGTCCACCAACGGCACCTTCGTGAACGGCCGCAAGCTCGCCGGGCCGCAGGTCATCTCCCCCGCCGACAAGGTCTATATCGGCGACTTCATCCTCAACATCGAGCCTCCGGAGGAGATGGTGCGGGGGAACGGCGGCGGTCCGGTGGACGGCGACTCGTTCGCGGACGAGCCCACCATGACGCCGGCCGTGCCCCACTACGTCGGAGGCGAGGCGACGCGGCGCGATTCCCAGGTCAAACCGGCCACCACGCCGGGGACCGGCACCGGAGCGCATCGCGCGGCCGCCAAAGGCCCTCCAGCTCCGGCGGTGGACTATGGCGAGACGCTGCAGCTCGTCCATGCCAAGCTGATCGAGGCGATGGACCTGCGCCGGCTCGATCTGGAGCGGCTCGGCTCCGACGAGCTCTGGGACCGGGCGGAGAGCACGCTGCGGACCATCGTCAGCCGGATGGACCAGACCGGCGAGCTGGACGCGCACGTGGACCGGGAGCAGCTGGTCGAGGACGTGCTCAACGAGGCGCTCGGGCTCGGTCCTCTCGAAGGATACCTCGCCGACGACTCGGTCAGCGAGATCATGGTGAACGGCCCCACCCAGGTCTACGTGGAGCGGGAAGGAAGGCTGCAGCGCGGGGAGAAGACCTTCAGCTCCGCCAAGGCGGTGATGGGAGTGATCGAGCGGATCGTCGCGCCGCTCGGCCGCCACATCGACGAGTCGTCGCCGCTGGTGGACGGACGGCTCCCCGACGGCAGCCGGGTCAACGCCATCATCCCGCCGCTGGCGCTGCGGGGCCCCTGCCTGACCATCCGCAAGTTCAAGCGCGAGCTCCTCGGGGTGGAACACCTGATAGGATTCGGCACCCTCACTCCGCAGATGGCGCGCTTCCTCGAGACCTGCGTGCGAGTGCGGCGGAACGTAGTCATCTCCGGCGGCACCGGGTCGGGCAAGACCACCCTGCTCAACGTCCTCTCCGGGTACATCCCGCAGAACGAGCGCATCGTCACCATCGAGGACGCGGCCGAGCTGCAGCTCACCCAGGAGCACTGGATCCAGCTCGAGGCGCGCCCCGCCAACATCGAGGGCAAGGGGCAGATCACCATCCGCGACCTGGTCCGCAACGCGCTGCGGATGCGGCCCGACCGCATCGTGGTGGGCGAGTGTCGGGGTGGCGAGGCCCTGGACATGCTGCAGGCGATGAACACCGGGCACGACGGCTCCCTCACCACCTTGCACGCGAACTCGACCCGCGACGCGCTCTCCCGCCTGGAGACGATGGTGCTGATGAGCGGCATGGAGCTTCCGGTCCGGGCCATCCGCGAGCAGATCGCCAGCGCGGTCCACATCATCTTGCAACAGACGCGGTTCGCGGACGGCTCGCGCAAGGTGACGGCCATCAGCGAGATCTCCGGCATGGAAGAGGACGTGATCACCATGCAGGACATCTTCCATTTCAAGCAGGAAGGCTTCGACGACGAGGGAGCGGTGGTCGGCCGCTTCGTCCCCACCGGCCTCGTCCCGCGCTTCTACGACGACCTGCACCGCCGCGGCATTGCGGTGGACATGCAGGTCTTCGCGGAGAAGGCAGTCAGCCAGCCGAGCGGATAGGACCGAATCGAGGCGGACCCTCCGCCTCCAAGGTGTTACAACCCGCGGTCGATGCCCTCGCTCTGGTTGGTGGACGGCTCCCACACCATCTTTCGCGCCTACCACGCCCTGCCGCACCTCTCCACCCGGCAGGGAGTGCCCACCAACGCCGTCTACGGCTTCACCACCATGCTGCTGCGGGCCATCCGCGAGGGGAACCCCACGCATCTGGCGGTGGCCTTCGACGAGGAGGCCAAGGCCAAGCGCAGCGAAATCTACCGCGCGTACAAGGCGACCCGCGGCGCGCCTCCGGAGGACCTGACGCCCCAGTTTCCCCTGGTCCGCCAGGTGCTGGAGGCGATGCGCGTTCCGGCCATCGGATTCCCCGGGTACGAAGCCGACGACGTCATCGCCACGCTGGCGAAGCGGGCCCGCGCCCTGGGCTGGGAGGTGGTGATCGTCTCCGGCGACAAGGACCTGATGCAGCTCGTGGTCGACGGTATCCGCTGCTACGACTCGATGTACGAGAAGTGGTACGGCCCGGCGGAGGTGGAGGAGAAGTGGGGAGTGCCGCCGAGCCAGGTGGCGGATCTCCTCTCCCTCACCGGCGACAAGATCGACAACATCCCCGGCGTGCCCGGCGTCGGCGAGAAGACCGCGGCCGGGCTGCTGAAGGAATACGGCACCCTGGAGAACGTGCTCGCGAACGCGGGCAAGGTGAAGAAGCCGAAGCTGCGCGAGAACCTGGTCGCCAGCATCGACGACGTACGCCGCGCGCGGCAGCTCATCCAGCTCTATGACCAGCTCCCGCTGCCGGTGCAGCTCGAGGACCTGGAGCGCAAGCCCATCGACGAGACGCGCGCCCGCCAGCTCTTCACCCAGCTGGAGTTCGTCCGGCTGGTGAACGACCTGCCCCGGCCGCCGCCCACGCCGCCGAGCGGTGCGCGATCGATCGCCACCTCGGTCCAGGACGTGCAGCGGCTGGTGGACAGGGCGCGCGCGGCGAAGCGATTCGCCATCCTCACGCTCACCAGCGAGGACGAGCCGCTGCGCGACGAGCTCCTCGGCTTCGCCATCTCCCTGCCCGACGAGTCCGTCTACGTCCCTCTCGGCCATCGCCCGCCGGGCGGCGGCGGCTCGGGAGCCTTGTTCGCTCCCGCCGGGCTCGACGCGAGCAAGGCGATCCCGCTGCTCAAGCCGCTGCTCGAGGACGCGACGCTGGTCAAGGACGGCCATGACCTGAAGCGCGACCTCGATGCCTGGCGCCGGGCCGGCGTGAACCTGTCCGGGTTGGGGATCGACTCGCGCATCGCTTCGTACCTCCTCGATCCGACCGGCCGGGATCACTCGCTGGTGCAGACCGCGCGCGAGCGCATCTCCTGCGAGCTGCCGCTCTTGAAGGAGCTCTGCGAGCGGACTGGAAAGGGAAAGAAGGCCACGCCGCTGCCGGAGCTGCCGGTGGACGAGACGGGAGCCGCGGCGGCGGCGCTGGTCGAGGGCGCGCGCAGGCTCTGCGAGGCGCTCGGCGAGGACCTGCGCGGCGATCCCGAGCTGCTGCGCCTGTACACGGACATCGAGCGGCCGCTGATCGAAGTGCTGGCGAAGCTGGAGCTGACCGGCATCCGCATCGACGTGCCCCGCCTGCGGCGGCTCTCGGAGGAGCTGGGCGGCCAGATCGACGCGCTGTTGCGGGACATCTTCCAGCTCGCGGGCGGCGAGTTCCTTCCGGCCTCCACCCAGCAGCTCGCGGACGTGCTGTACAAGAAGCTGGAGCTGCCGGTCCTCAAGCGCGGCAAGACCGGCCCTTCCACCGACCAGGAGGTGCTGGAGGAGCTGGCGCAGCAGCACCCGCTGCCGGCGAAGGTCCTGGAGCACCGGCAGCTGACGAAGCTGAAGAGCACGTACCTCGACGCGCTACCCGCGGTGCTGGGACGGGACGGACGGCTGCACACCACGTTCGATCAGGCGGTGGCGGCCACCGGCCGGCTCTCCAGCATCAATCCGAATCTGCAGAACATCCCCATCCGGACGCCGGTGGGGGCGAAGATCCGCGAGGCGTTCATCCCCGAGCCAGGGTGGAAGCTCCTGAGCGCGGACTACTCGCAGATCGAGCTGCGGATCCTGGCGCACATCTCGGGCGATCCCGTGCTGCGCGCCAGCTTCGAATCCGGCGAGGACCTGCACGCGCGCACGGCCGGGGAGACCTTCGGGGTCCCTCCCTCGGAGGTGACCCGCCAGCAGCGCGACATCGCCAAGATGATCAACTACGGCATCGCGTACGGGCTCTCGGCCTTCGGCCTCGCCCACCGCCTGGGTCTGGAGAAGAGCGAGGCCGCGAGCATCATCGAGCGGTACTTCTCCCGCTACGTCAGGGTGAAGCAGTGGCTGGACGACACCATCGCCACCGCGCGCCGCACCGGGATGGTGAAGACGATGTTCGGCCGGCGCCGCTACCTGCCCGACGTGAACAGCAAGAACCCCAGCGCCCGCAGCGCGGCGGAACGGACCGCGGTGAACACTCCCATCCAGGGAACCGCCGCCGACCTGGTCAAGCGCGCCATGCTGCGCGTCGACGCCGCGCTCCAGGGCCGCTTCCAGGCCCGTATGCTGCTCCAGGTCCACGACGAGCTGGTCCTGGAAGCGCCTCCCTCCGAAGTCTCCGAAGTGGGCCCCATCGTCCAGTCCGAGATGGCCGGCGCCGCCAACCTCTCCGTCCCCCTGGTCGTCGAGCTGGGCGAGGGCGAAACCTGGGGCAAGGCCCACTAAGACTCAAGTCGGAGTTCCGGGGACACAATACGGAACTATTGGACGGCGAAGGACGCGGTGCCCCGGCCCTGGCCGTCCACTTCGGCGCCGGCGAGGGCGCGGGCCAGGCAGCCGGAGATCTTCTCGTCGCGCAGCGAGTCCATCATGACTTGGGGCTCGCGCACGCGTCCGCCCTGGACCGAGAAGCTGACCAGGATCCTGCCGGTCCGTTGCGCTCCCGAAGCGCAGCGATCCAAGGCCGCTTGCAGCGCCCCTAGACGGCCGCGGCCTTCGTTCTGCTGAGGAGCCTCATCGGAGTCCAGCGTCACCTTCTCCACCTGGACCTGCCGCGGACCGCCGCCCACCGGGTCGCCGTCTTCGTTGGCGGCGGCCACGATGCCTTGCGGACCGACCAGCTCCCAGGACCGCGCGTGCCCGGCGATCCGCCAGGACTCCGCGGCCGCGCTGCCCGCGCAGCGGTCTCCGGTAGGCTTCCACACCACGGCCAGCCGCAGCGTCTTCCCCTTCTTCTGCTGGCTCCAGGCAGCGACCTGCTCGGGCTTGGCGTTGAACCCGACCTCGTCGATCCCGTCCAGATCGAGCGCCAGCATGTCGTCGATGCCGCGCAGCGGCCGGTCCCCGTCCAACTCGAGCTGCTGGTCCTGCGTCCGGTACCGCCCGAAGGCAAATCCCTTCGCCGGAACCTCCACCCGGTACCAGCGGGACGCCGCCTCCTCGCGGCGCGCCTGCGCCGCCTTCCGCGCCGCGGACACCTGCGCCGGATCGAGCCCGGACTCGCTGGGCTGCGCGCGGAGCGCTTCGCACAGCTCCTTCACCTGCGCCTTGTCGGAGAGCTGCACGACGTCCTGGCTCGAAGCGGCGGCGAGAACGAGGATGGCGATGAGCGGCATCCCCCGAGGATAGTGCCGGGGGCCGTCCGCCCGCAAAAGGCTCCTGAACCGCGGGTCAACGTGACAGGGGCCTGACCGCCCTCAAGCATAGTCCCTAAGCCGCCTTCGGCGGCCGGGACTATCGGACCAACTGCAAGGCGCCGGGCAAAATGGTGAACGTCGCCGGCAGCCGTCCGACGCGCTCTCCGTCCACCTCGATGTCCACCGGGTCGGAACCGGCCGGATCCACGCGGACGGTCCGCGCCGTCCGGGTGCGCGTCCCTTTCAGGTTGACGTGCGAGCCGTCGTACATCGACCCACTCTTGAAGACGAAGTCCGAAAGCCCGTAGCCGCTCCAGATGGTCACGTGGAACTTCCCGTCGTCGAGGAGCGCCTCGGGCGCCACCATCATGCCGCCGCCGAAGTACTTGCCGTTGGCGATGGCCATCGAGGTGACCGACAGGTCCTCGGCCGGTCCGCCGTCGAAGGAAGCGCGGACGCGCTGGTCGTGCCACCCCGCCAGGGCGCGGAGCGAAGCGAGGAGGAAGGTGACCCTGCCTCCAAGCCGCTTGCTGGAACGATTCGCGATCTCCACCACCCGCGCGCCGACCCCCACTTCCCCGACGTTGATGAAGTAGCGGCTGGCCGCGCTGCCGTCGTCCGCCACGTAGTCGACCCGTCCGACGTCCACCGCGCCGCTCTCCCCGGAGAGGCGTGCCGCGCACCGGTCCAGGTTCCGGTCGAGCCCCACGGTACGGCGCAGGTCGCCGCCGGTCCCCCGCGGGAGCATCGCCAGCGCCGCGCCGCTCCGCACCGGCTTCGGCGGCTCTCCGGGACGCGCCGGCTGGAAGAAGCCGTTCACCACCTCGTTCATGGTGCCGTCGCCGCCGACGGCGACGATCAGGTCG
>WNFP01001309.1_pt1 | contig 27360 bp, 19 predicted proteins | sample 5400201 | NCBI WGS metagenome assembly WNFP01 (sample SAMN13153355, study PRJNA577476) | soil metagenome | isolation source: 115 cm saprolite under Madrone tree | place: USA:California | collected 2016-06-14 | reverse complement strand
GCAGTCCGCCCTCTTTGAGCGTTTCATTCACGTCGGTGCGCGAAGCAATCAACGCAGGAATAAGACCAAAGATGAATAACGCGAGAGCGATAATGGCGGCGGAAAACCCAAAGATTCGCGGGTCAAAACGAACGCTGGCGGGGAGCGTCGCAGGAATCAGCTGCCTTAGGATTTTCGTCGCCCAAAGACCCGTTATCGACCCGAGCAAGCCACCGATGGTGGCCAGCAACAAAGCCTCCGTGAGCAATTGCCGAACCAGCCGGAGACGCCCGGCCCCGAGCGCCGCCCGAACAGCTAGCTCCCGTCCCCGAACAACGCTGCGCGAAAGCAACAAATTGGCGACGTTGGCGCACGCGATCAAAAGAACGAAACCGACGGTGCCCAATAGGATCAGCAGAAGGGAACGCACGTTATGGACCATCATCTCGTGCAATGGGATTACTTCCACTGTTTCGTGTGCCCGGAACTGCGCGGCCTCCGGCGGGTATTCCTTGTCCATCTCCTGAGTGAGGACCTGCAGGTCTGATTGCGCTTTGCTGATTTCAACGCCAGGTTTCAGGCGTCCAATAGCCGCCAGCATCATCCACCGGGGAGAATGCGCTGAAAAAATATCTGCGTCGAGCGCGAGCGGCGTCCACACATCCGCTTGCGGACGCACACTGGCCGGCATCACCCCGACCACAAGATAGCCGGCGCCGTCCAGACGGATCGTCTCTCCAATGATCCGCGGCTCGGCGCCGAAGCGGTTGCGCCACAATGTCTCACTGAGAAGGGCCACGTTCTCATGACCCTGCTTCCCCTCCTCCGGCAAAAATGCCCGACCCGCGGCCGGCTGAACTCCTAACATCGAAAAAGATCCGGTGGTGACGCGCGTGACGGTCACACGTGCCGGCTCGCCGGCGCCAGTCAGGTTTGCACCGGAGGTCCCGCCGAAAGCGGCGATTTGCTCGAAAACGTGGTTGCCATCCTTCCATGCAGGAAAGTCCGCGCTGATTACCGTTGAGGGGCCAAACGCAAAATGCTCCGTGGCCCACACCAGTCTAGCCGGATCTCTAAACGGCAACGGACGCAGCAAGACGGCATCAACCACGCTGAAAATCGCTGTGTTGGCACCAATGGCGAGGGCGAGCGTTAGTATGGCGACAGCGGCGAAGCCCGGACTCTTGGCCAGCATCCGCAGACCGAAGCGAACGTCCTGCCGGAGGTGATCCCACCAAAGCCAGCGCCCGGACTCGTAAAAGCGCTCCTCGGCGTGCATCACGTTGCCGAAGGCGCGGTGCGCGGCGGCTCGCGCCTCTTCTTCACTGAGACCCTGCTCCTGCAGCCGCTCGGTTTCATTTTGCAGATGGGCCTCAATTTCGGCATTGAAGTCGCTTACCGGCCGCTTGCGTCCGAACATGGCTTAACCCTCCTTCGCCTCCGTTCCGAGAATCCGTCCGGTGGCGGTCGAGAGCCGCCTCCAGCGCGTACTCTCTTTGACAAGCTGTTTTCGCCCAGCCTGGGTCAAGGTTTAGAACCGGGCTTTCCGCTTATTTGCCGAAGGGCCCCAGCGAGCGGCAATCCACCCTTGCGCCTCCAGCGGCTGGAGGGCGGGATAGAGAGCGCCATGTTCGACCAGCAGCGTATCTTCCGACGTTTGCTGAATTGCCCGCGCGATACCCTGCCCGTGCTGCGGGCCGAATACCAGGGTGCGCAAGATGAGCAGGTCCAGCGTGCCCTGCAACAGCGCCAGCCGTTCTTTTTCTTCTCGGGTAGACATGCGACCCAAGCCTACGCAGCTTTCAGGTAAGTTGTCAACCCAAAAACGTCCAACAGGCTTAGGGAACGACTGTGGATTTTTCTGAATCATGACACGCTTGCCGGAACGCGATGCGCCGGATTGCATCGTATACTTCTGGTCTCACGACAGGAGCGGAGAACATGGCCAAATATGCGATTCAAAGCAAGCGTGGTGCGCCCCCGCAGGGAGCGTACTCTCAGGGATGGCGGGCGGGAGATTTCATCTTCGTGACCGGAACAGGACCGATCGATCCGTCTACCGGAAATCTTGTGGGCGATACCATCGAGCAGCAGACCGCGCAGACCATCGACAATATCTCCGCCATTCTCGAGGCTGACGGCGCTTCGCTTCGCGACGTGGTAAAAGCCACTGTCCACCTCAGCGACACAAGTCTTTTCGCCCGCTACAACTCGGTATATGCGGAGCGCTTTTCGCAGCCCTACCCCGTGCGCACCACGGTGGGGAGCGATCTGGGCCACACTCCAGGAATGTTGATCGAAGTCGATTGTATCGCCTACAAAACTGAAAAAACGGGCAAGAGGAAACCGCGCGCTTCAAAGAAAAAAGTCGTGCGTCGAAGAAAGTAAAGGTACTGCGCAACGGAATGAGGGGATTAATTCCGAGCGACTTCAGCCGGGAACGAAACCGCTGCACGAGCTTTTCAGCGTTTTTTAGCCCTTTGCGTAAAGCGACTGGTCTTTCGGTTGGAGCAGCGGCGCCTCGCGCCCGCGCGCAGAAACTTTCTCTACCGCCTTGATTTCGCCATTCCGCACCAGCAGCGCACAATCGAAGTTGTTGACCGTAGGACAAACGTGCCGGGGCAAGAGATAGAGCGCTTCCCCCACCTGCGGCCCCGTGGCGCCTCCCTGCAAGGCCATAGGCAGATGCTCTTCGCTAGGTGCGAGCGGCGTCAGTTCCGAATGCCCAACAACGACGCAAGTGGGAACACCTGCGTCAGCTGATACAGCTTTGTGACCGGCATCGCTGGTGACGATTCCGGCGCGCGGCCGGCTAACCACGCGCGTCAAGACCAGTACCGCCGGCCGATAGCCGTACTCGCGGGGAAGCTGGGACAGGCTGGTCGCGTCACAATAGACAACGGTTCCGGGGGAGACGCGGTGGAGGAAGCCTCCTCCGCGAAAACCTTCAAAAGCAAGTGAACACGGAAGCGTCGGAGTTCCCGCGGTGATTACCTCCGCCACGCTCATGCCGTTGCGCTCGATTGCGTTCACAACTTTCAGCAAGCGTTCGTAGCCGGCATGCGCCACTGCAATCCTTTCGCTCATTTCCAATGCGCCAAGGTGTCCGTCGTAGTAGTGCAGGCCGCGGAACTGCAATCCCAGACCGGAAATCGCGCGCGCCAATTGGACAACCATGTCGCAGTGAGTTTGCTCGATGCCGGTGCGATCCATGCCGGGATTGATGTCGAGGAAAATGCCCACCCGGCTCCCGTGCCATTGCCGCACTTGCTCTTCGTTTTCCGCGAGGGCAGAAATGCGCACGTCCGGGAATTGGTCGGCGATTTCGCGAACGCGGAGCGCATTTGCGCCCATCGCCGGATAGGCGAACAGCATATCTGCCGCGCCACTGTGGCAAGCAACGAGCAGTTCCAACGTGGTGGCACATTTGAAATTGCGAATGCCGCGCTCAACCAAAATGCTCAGGGTATAGCCTAGCTTGGCGGTCTTGATGTGTACGCGCAGGCGATTCGCGTCGTCGCCCAACAGATCCAGCGTGCGCTCGACGTTGGAGATAAGAATCTCCGGATACAGCACTAGCGCCGGCGTAAGCAGTTCTTCGATGGAGGAAACGCGATAGCGTGGATCCCAGGGAAATTCACTCAGCATGGATTTTTGCGCAGCCATTTCGGAATCGATAATAGCGCGTAAACGAGATTCAGGGCCATAGAACATCGAGTTCACTTTTGCTTCGGCGCTGTCGCGAGTCATCGTTGGTTGACCGCCCTAGTCCCTGATAGTAGGCTCTGTCAGCCTTCGTGCGCGTCGCGAGTCCCAATCCAAACAATCCTTCCGAACGAACGGACCTAGTTCGGGCCCTGGGTCTGTGGTCGGCAACCGCAATCGTGATTAGCGACACGATCGGCACGGGCATTTTTCTGGTCACGAGTGACATGGCCCGCGCCGTGGGATCGGTTATGCTGGTTTTTGCGGCGTGGATTGTCGGCGGGCTCATAGTGCTCTGTGGCGCTTTCTGTTATGCCGAACTGGGCGCAGCATTCCCGGGAGCTGGAGGCCCGTACGTTTACCTCACCCGCGGTCTCGGCCCGCTGTGGGGATTTCTCTTTGGCTGGATGAGTTCGTTTCTCGATCGCCCTGTAGCGATGGCTACGCTGGCTGCCGGGTTTCTGCGATTTCTTGGATTCCTGTTCCCGGTTGTGACCACTCCCTTGTTTGCGGGCCATGTCGGGCGATACGGTTTCACCTTCACCGCAGCCCAGCCGCTCGCGGCGCTCGTGGTGGTGGCCGTCACCGCCGTCAATCTCCTGAGCGTGCGCTTGGGAGGAGCGATCCAGGTGCTGCTGACGTTCCTGAAGATCGGCACGATAGTGGTGATTGTGGTTGCAGGCGTGCTTTGGGGAAAGCCTCATGCGATCGAAGCCGCGCCCCAAGTCAGCCACCTGGGTCTGGGAACGATCAGCGGCTTGCTGACCGCCTTGGTTCCGGCCATGTGGGCTTACAACGGATTCAGCGATCTGGGCGACTTGGGTGAAGAAATTGCGCGCCCGCAAAAGAACATCCCCCGGGCCATTATCCTGGGGCTGCTCATCGTCGCCGGACTGTACCTGCTGGCGAACGTGGTGTATTTCCGCACTCTGCCATTCGCGAAGTTGGCGCAATCGCAGCACGTCGCATCGGACGTGGTGCAGTCCTTCGCCGGCCCTCGCGGGGCAGCTTGGCTGACCGTAGCTATGGCCATCTCCGCTCTCGGGGCGCTCCACGTCGTGGTCCTGACGGGGGCGCGCATTCCGTACGCCATGGCTCGTGACGGCGTCTTCTTCCCATTCGCGAAACGCATCCATCCTTCTTTTCGCACGCCGAGCGGCGCTCTCCTCTTCCTTGGCTCTGTCGCCGCGTTGCTGGCCCTTAGCGGAACATACGAGGAGCTCTATTCGCTGTTCGTCTTTGCGGCCTGGGTTTTCTTCGCCTTGACGGCTCTGGCCCTGTTTCGTTTGCGGAGAGTGGAGCCAGAGATGTCCCGGCCGTACCGCGCCTGGGGCCATCCCTGGACGACGCTCATCTTCCTGGGTGCAGCCGTAGCCCTAACCGTCAATTTGTGGATGGTCCGGCCAGTGCGCTCCTCGATAGGACTGGCGGTGATTCTGGGAGGCGTTCCGCTATTCTACCGCTGGCGCAGGCACCCCCGCGCGTCCATCGGATGACTTGGCGGCTCCGTTTGTGCGATTCTTTGTGCTCATTCGAGGTTGAGGGCGGAGAACGATGCTGAAAAAGTTCAAAGATTTGACGGAAAAAGAGATTCTGGCGATCGCGATTGCCGCGGAAGAAGAAGACGGCAGGATTTACGGGGAGTTCGTGGATGCGTTGCGCGACGAGTATCCCTCGACGGCGCAGATGTTCGAAGAGATGCGCGAAGAAGAAGTGGGACATCGCGACCGCTTGTTCGCCATGTTCCGGCAGCGCTTCGGCGAGCACATTCCGTTGATCCGCCGCGAAAACGTGAAGGGCTTCCTTACGCGGAAACCGGTGTGGCTGGTCCGGCCGCTGGGCGTGAAAGTGGCCCGCAAGCAAGCGGAGTTGATGGAGCTGGAAGCAAGCCGGTTCTACGCGCGAGCAGCCAGCCGCACGACGGATGTATCCACGCGCGAACTGCTGAACAAGCTTGCGGATGAGGAACGAAAACACGAGCGGGCCGCAGGCGAGCTGGAAGAAAAACATCTTCACGCCAGCGCGAAGGCCAAGGAAGATGAGTCGCACCGCAAACTATTCCTGCTGCAGGTGGTACAGCCAGGTTTGGCAGGCCTGATGGACGGATCGGTGTCGACGCTGGCGCCGCTGTTTGCCGCGGCATTCGCTACGAAACACAGCTCCGACGCGTTCCTGGTGGGACTTGCCGCCTCGATCGGGGCTGGCATCTCGATGGCTTTTTCGGAAGGGCTTTCCGATGACGGGTCACTAACGGGCCGGGGCTCCCCTTGGCTCCGTGGTGGGGTCACTGGCCTGATGACCACAGCGGGCGGCATCGGGCATACGTTGCCGTTCCTGATCACCAGTTTTCATGTCGCGACATTGGTGGCAATTATTGTTGTGGCGGTCGAGCTTGGAGTAATCAGTTACATCCGTCACCGCTACATGGATACTCCGTTCCTGCAGGCGTCGTTTCAGGTAATAGTCGGCGGCGTTTTGGTTTTCTTGACGGGATGGCTGATCGGCAGCGCGTGAGCTAAGACGACTTTCTTCTGAGCCGGCGGCAGCGCGCCAGATAATTCTCTCGAAGGCTGACGGAAGCCCGGAACGTGGTCATTTCAACGAGAGAGTAGAAGGAGGCCTCCGCATCAATAAACCCTCGCCTCCCGGCGGCCAGGAGCACCCCTAGTGTTCCGGTGACAGCCAGGCCACGGCGCTTCGCTTCCGAGCGTCCTCTTGGTTCGTCAATTAGCAGAAGATCTGCCCGCTGTTCTTCTGCGAGCTGAATTGCCTCTCGCTCGCCGGGATCGAGCATGCTCAACGAAGGATCTACAGGCGCTTTGACAAGATGCACGCGCATCCAATCTGGCGGCTCAGAAACCCACGAAAGTACGGAAGGCGGAGCGTTGGGATGGTGGAGCTCCTCGAAGACACCGGGCGGGACGAGAACAAGATCATATAGGCGTCCGAGTACGCTTTCGCAGCTAATTTGAATGAGATAGTTCAGGGGTGAAGCGTCCGCGACAACGATCATGCCTAGCGGCGGCCCTTGCGAGAGGCGTCCAGCTTTCGCAAGGTTTCCATGTCGTCATCGAGATCAGCAACGGAATAAGCGTGGTCATCGATACCGCGTTCTTTCAAGAAGCGTTCAAATTCAAGGCGGGAGCCGAACTCCAACAGTTGAGCAGCTTGAAAGGCAGTTAACGTGCCAGCACGGAACCCGGCAATCGCCAAAGCTTCCAGCGCTTCGCGTCCTGGATTAGGACGCTGGATCAAGTCATTGGGTAATTCGACGGTGATCTGCATGCAGGATCAATCTTCACTCAAGGCTAACATGAAAATTGCTCGGTAAGGGAATTCTGCACTTCACCAGAAGCCGCGGAGAGGTGTCGCCTCAAAACTGCTTCAAAAGCCTGGCCCCACAACGCTGCACCAGTTAGTCGGAGTGAGCGGCAGCGGGAGCGGGCTCAGTGGCGTGGCTGAACGTGCGACGCAGCCAGGATTGCAAACGGTCCATGTAGATGTACACGACTGGCGTGGTGAAGAGCGTGAGCATCTGGCTGAGGATGAGGCCGCCGACGATGGTGATGCCGAGGGGACGGCGAAGTTCGGAGCCAACGCCGGTGCCCAACGCCAGAGGCAGCGCGCCGAGAAGCGCGGCCATAGTGGTCATTAAGATAGGCCGGAAGCGCAGCAGGCAAGCCTTGTAGATGGCTTCGACAGGCGAAGATCCTTCTTCCCTTTCCACTTGAACGGCAAAATCAATCATGAGAATGGCGTTTTTCTTGACGATGCCGATCAAGAGGATGATGCCGATGAGCGCGATGATATTCAGGTCTGAGTTGATGAGCTGGATCGCGAGGAGCGCGCCGATTCCAGCAGAAGGAATGGTGGAGAGGATGGTAATGGGATGGATGAAGCTCTCATAGAGGATGCCAAGCACGATGTAAACGGCGGCGAGGGCCGTAACGATCAAGACCGGTTGATTAGAGAGCGAGTCCTGAAAGGCCTGCGCAGTGCCCTGAAACGTGGCGTGAACGGTAGACGGGACTTTGAGCTCGCGGCGGGCAGCTTCGATGTGATCGACGGCGGGACCGAGAGAAGCGCCGGGAGCCAGATTGAAGGAAAGAGTGATGGCCGGGAAAATGCCCTGGTGGTTTACGGAGAGCGCGGTGTTGGACGGCTCGTAGTGGGCGAAGGCGCTAAGAGGAACGAGCTTGCCGGATTTGGAGGGCACATAAATGGACTTGAGCGCCTCGGGACTTTGCTGAAATTCGGGAGCGACTTCCATGACCACGTGATACTGGTTCAGCCCTTTATAAATGTTGGAAACCTGGCGCTGGCCGAAGGCGTCGCCAAGAGTATTGTCGATATCCTGAACGGCAACCCCGAGGCGGCCGGCGGTATCGCGGTCAATGACGATGGAACTTTGCAGGCCATGCATTTGCTGGTCGGAGTTGACGTCGCGGAGCTCGGGAATCTTTTGGAGCCGCTGCATGATGATGGGCGCCCAATGCGTGAGGTCCCTGAGATTGTCCGCTTGAAGCGTGTACTGATATTGTGCGCCGCCGAAGCGCCCCCCTACGCTAAGGTCCTGAACGGCCTGCAAGTACAAGGCAGCGCCGGGAATTTTGGCCGTCTTCGTACGAATCCGGGCGATGACCTGATCAACGCTGAGCTTGCGCTCGCTGAGCGGCTTGAGCTGGCCGAACATGCGCGCGGTGCTGCCCCCACTGCCGCCGCCGGTAAAAGATGTGATGGTATCGACCGCGGGGTCCTGCAAAACGATGTCGGTGAATTGACGCATCTTCTGAGACATGGCTGCGAAAGAGAGGTCTTGATCACCCTGGATGAGCCCGTTGATGCGGCCGGTGTCCTGTTGCGGGAAGAAACCTTTGGGCGTTTTGACAAACAGATAGACGTTCAAGCAGACCGTGCCTAAGGTGACCAGCAGGATAAGAAACTGGTGGCGAAGAACCCACCGAAGGGAAACATCGTAGGTGCGCAGCAGACGATTGAAGGCGTTCTCTGAAAATCGATAGAGACGATTGTGCCGGCCGGTTTCGTGGCGAAGGAAGCGGGCGCACATCATAGGCGTGGTTGTGAGTGAAATGAGAAGAGAGACGCCAATGGCCACGCTGAGAACAACAGCGAATTCGCGGAAAAGACGCCCGACGATTCCGCCCATGAGAAGAATGGGAATAAAGACGGCGACAAGCGAAGTGCTCATGGAAAGGACCGTGAATCCGATTTCACTGGCGCCCTTCATCGCGGCTTCGTAGGGTTTCATGCCGCCTTCTATGTGACGCGTAATGTTTTCGATCACCACAATGGCATCGTCGACGACGAAACCGGTGGAGATGGTGAGGGCCATGAGCGAAAGATTGTCCAGGCTGTAGCGGCCAAGATACATGACGCCGAAAGTGCCGATGAGCGAGAGTGGTACGGCAACGCTGGGGATGACGGTGGCCCAGACGTTCCGCAGGAACGCGAAGACCACGAAGATCACCAGGACGATGGAAATCATGAGGGCCACTTCCACGTCATGGACGGAAGCGCGAATCGTGGTGGTGCGGTCGACGGCAACATTCAGATGGAGCGAAGGAGAGATGGAGGCGCGGAGAAAAGGGAGAATGGCCATGATGCGGTCGACGGTCTCGATCATGTTCGCGCCGGGCTGGCGGAAGATGGCGATGAGGACACCGGGTTTTGCGTTGGACAGGCCAAGATTGCGCGTGTCCTCGACGGAATCGACCACATCGGCGATGTCACGCAAACGAACGGGAGCGCCTTGATGGCCGGCGACAATGAGCGGCTGGTATTCGTACGCTTTGAAAAGCTGATCGGTGTCAGCAACCGCCCAAGTTTGCTTGGAGTCCGAAAGTGCCCCCTTGGCAAGGTTGGCGTTGGCGGCTTGCAATGATTTGCGAACGGTCTCCAGGCTGATTCCGTAGCTATTGAGCTGGTACGGATTCGTTTCGACGCGGACGGCAGGGCGGGCGCTGCCCCAGGTGAAGACCTGGCCAACACCTTCCACTTGAGCAATTTTCTGGGCCAGGACGGAATCAGCGGCATCGTAGATTTGTGCAGGCGGGACATTGTCCGAGGTCAACGAGAACATCAGGATCGGCGCGTCAGCAGGATTGGCTTTTCGGTACGTGGGCTGGCCGGGAAGATCGGCGGGAAGCTGGCTGCGAGCGGCGTTGATCGCGGCCTGGACGTCGCGCGCGGCGGCATTGATATCACGATTCAGATCAAATTGAAGCGTGATGCCCGTAGAGCCGAGGCCGCTCGAGGAAGTCATCTGCGTAACGCCGGCGATGCGGCTGAACTGGCGCTCGAGCGGCGTAGCGACGGCGGAGGCCATCGTCTCCGGGCTCGCGCCGGGCAGGCCAGCCCCGACGCCAATCGTTGGGAAATCGACTTGCGGCAGCGGCGCGACGGGCAGGAACCGGAACGCAACTGCTCCCGAGAGAAAAATGGCAAAAGTGATCAGCGACGTGGCCACGGGCCGTCGAATAAAGGGCGCGGAAAAGTTGGAAGAAAAATTCACGCGCTAGTCTCCGGTGGCCGGCTCTTCGATGGGATTGCCAATGTGAAAGGAGAAGCGGCGTCCGAGCCAATCGAACGCGAGATAAACAACCGGCGTTGTGTAAAGCGTCAGCAATTGGCTGAGAATCAGGCCGCCGACGATGGTGATGCCCAGCGGGCGGCGCAGTTCGGAACCGACGCCGGCGCCAAGCGCGAGAGGCAAGCCACCGAGGAGCGCGGCCATGGTTGTCATCATGATTGGCCGAAAACGAAGCAGGCACGCTTCGTAAATGGCGTCGAGCGGCGGCTTCCCTTCCTTGCGCTCGGCCTCGAGCGCGAAGTCAATCATCATGATGGCGTTTTTCTTGACGATACCAATCAGCAGGATGATGCCGATCAACGCGATGACGCTGAATTCCGTCCGGCAGAGGAGCAAAGCGAGAATCGCGCCAACACCGGCTGAAGGGAGCGTCGAGAGAATAGTGATCGGGTGAATGTAGCTCTCGTACAGTATGCCCAGAACGATGTAGACCGTTACGAGAGCAGCCAAGATAAGGAGCGGCTCATTGGCCAAGGACTTGAGGAAGGCTGCTGCCGTGCCCTGGAAAGTAGCCTGGACGCTGGGAGGCATGTTCAATTCCTGCTTCGCACGATTGATGGCGTTCACGGCGTCGCCGAGCGCGGCGTTGGGAGCCAAATTGAAGGAAAGAGTGACCACTGGAAACTGGCCCTGATGATTGAGCGCCAATGCCGAGGCGCCGGGATCGAAACGCGTGAAGGCGCTGAGCGGAACCTGCGTCCCGTTGGAAGATTTCACGTAAATGTTTTTGAGCGAATCGGGATCCTGCTGGAACTGCGGGTCGACTTCCAGGACGACGTGATACTGGTTGAGTTGCGTAAAAATCGTGGAAACCTGGCGTTGGCCGAAGGCGTCGTAGAGCGTGTTGTCGATGTCGGCCGGGAGAACACCGAGGCGCGCCGCGGAGTCACGGTCGATGGTGATGGAAGCGACCAGACCCTGGTTCAACTGGTCGCTGGCGACGTCACGCAACTCGGGAAGCGATTTCAATTTGTCGATGAAGCGCGGAGTCCAGTAAGCGAGTTCCTTGGCGTCCACGTCTTCGAGGCTGTACTGGAATTGCGTGCGGCTGACGCGATCTTCGACCGTTAGATCCTGAATCGGCTGAAGAAAGAGCGAGATGCCATCGACCTGGGCGAGTTCGGGCTGCAGGCGGCGGATGACATCGGAGGCGTTGATTTTGCGCTCGGCGAGCGGCTTGAGATTGATTTGAATGCGCCCACTGTTCAGGGTGGTGTTTGTGCCATCAATGCCGATGAAAGACGAGAGGCTCTCGACCGCCGGATCCTTGAGAATCACATCAGCAAGAGTCTGCTGGCGCTGCGCCATGGCCACGAAAGAAACATTTTGCGGGCCTTCGGAAACGCCCAGGATTACGCCGGTATCCTGAACGGGGAAAAAACCCTTGGGAACGTAGATGTAGAGAAGAATCGTGCCAACGAGAGTGGCAAACGTAACGATGAGGGTGGTAGTGCGGAAGCGGAGCACGAACTGCAGCGTCCGCCCATAAAATGCGATAACGGCATTAAACGCATCTTCGGACTTGCGGTAAAACCAGCCTTCGTCCTCTTTTTTCTGATGGCGTAGGAGCTTGGCGCACATCATCGGAGTGAGCGTCAGCGAAACGAACGCGGAGACGAGGATGGTTACTGCCAGCGTGACGGCAAATTCGCGGAAGAGGCGCCCCACGATATCGCCCATAAAGAGAAGCGGAATGAGCACGGCGATCAGCGAAACGGTGAGCGATACGATGGTGAAACCGATTTGCTCCGAACCCTTGAGCGCGGCCTGCAGGGGCGATTCTCCTTCTTCGATAAAGCGGCTGATGTTTTCGATCATGACGATGGCATCGTCGACGACGAAGCCGGTCGAAATGGTCAGCGCCATAAGGGAAAGGTTGTTGAGGCTGTAGCCGAGAAGATACATCACGCCAAACGTGCCAATCAGAGAGAGCGGAACAGCGATACTGGGAATGACGGTGGCGCGGATGCTGCGGAGAAAAAGAAAAATCACCATCACGACCAGCGCGACCGTAAGCACCAGCGTGAACTGCACATCCTCAACGGACGCACGGATCGTGGTGGTGCGGTCGGTGAGGATGTCCACCTTAACCGCGGCGGGAAGCGCAGCCTGGAGTTGCGGCAAAAGCTTTTTTACGCGATCGACCACCGCGATGATGTTCGCGCCGGGCTGCCGCTGAATATTGAGAATGACGGCGGGATCGTGATTGGCCCAGGCAGCCTGTTTGGCATTCTCGACGCCGTCGACAACGGTAGCAACATCCGTCAGCCGCACGGGCCCGCCATTGCGGTAGGCAATGATTAGCGGGCGATAGCTGTCACTGGAAACAAGCTGATCGTTTGCGCCGATGGTGTAAGCCTGGTGCAAACCGTCAAACGTGCCCTTGGCCATGTCGACGTTGGCCTGGCCGAGCGCGATGCGCAAATCCTCAAGACTAAGACCGTACGAAGCGAGCGCCGTGGGATTCGCCTGGATGCGCACGGCCGGGCGCTGCCCACCGCTGATGCTGACAAGCCCGACACCGCTGAGCTGTGAAATTTTCTGTGCGAGCGTAGTGTCCGCGAGGTCTTCGACCTTGGGCAGCGGAAGAGATTTTGAGGAAAGCGCGAGCGTCAGAATCGGCGCATCCGCCGGATTGATCTTGCTATAGATGGGCGGGTTGGGAAGTCCCTGCGGCAGAAGATTGGAAGCGCTGTTGATAGCCGCCTGAACTTGCTGTTCGGCGATGTCGATATTCAGGTCCAAATCAAATTGCAAAGTGATCAGCGAGCTTCCAAAGGAACTCGTGGACGTCATTTGATTCAAGCCGGGCGTTTGCCCGAACTGGCGCTCAAGTGGAGCGGTGACGGAAGAAGCCATTACTTCGGGGCTGGCGCCGGGATAGAACGTTTGCACCTGAATCGTGGGGTAATCGACCTGAGGCAAAGCAGAGATGGGCAATTGGCGGAAGGCGACCCAGCCCACGAGAAGGACGCCAACCATTAGAAGGGTGGTGGCGACCGGCCGCAGAATGAACGGCCGTGACGGGCTCATCGCCGAGACCCTCCGGCTTGACCCTTCGACGGCTTTCCGGATTGCGAAGCACCCTGGGCAGTGGACGGAGAAGACGCACCAGCGCCATTTGCACCGCCTGCGGAGTTGGGATTGACTTTGGTTCCGTCCTGGAGCTTGTCCTGGCCATCGATGACCACAACGTCACCGGAATTCAAGCCGGCGCTCAATCCGACGCTGTTGCCCGTGGTCTGCGCGATGGTGACGGGATAAATCTTGGCAGTCGCGTCTTTGGACGCAGGGTCTTTGGCGACAGCATAGACGTAAGTACCCTGGGGCCCGCGCTGAATGGCGGCGGCAGGGATGATGGTGAGATTGTGCTTGACGTCCACGAGAAGGTGGACGTTGACAAATTGATTGGGGAAGAGGGCGTTGTCGGCATTGGCAAATATGGATTTGAGCTTGTAGGTTCCAGTGGTCGGATCAATCTGATTGTCGATGGTCTGGAGTTTTCCGCTGGCGATTTTCGCGGTGTCGTCACGGTCGTAGGCGTCTACAACGAGTTGAACGCCGGAACGGAGTTTGGCGTTCACTTCGGGAAGCTGATCCTGAGGCAGGCTGAAAATCACCGATATCGGCTGGAGTTGAGTGATGACAAGAAGTCCGTTGGTGTCCGAAGCATGCACGATGTTGCCAGCATCAACGAGACGCAGGCCGATACGGCCGCTGATCGGCGCAGTGATGCGGGAATAGGTGAGCTGCAGCTTGGCGTTGTCAACCTGGCTCTGGTCCGATGCGATCGCTCCGTCAAATTGCCCGACCAATGCGGCTTGCGTGTCGAGCTGCTGCTGCGGGATCACGCCTTCCTTGAAGAGCAACTTGTAGCGCTCAAAATTGACCTCGGCATCTTTGCGCTGCGCCTGATCTTTAGCCAGTTGACCTGAGGCCTGTTCAAGCTGGACCTGAAAGGGACGCGGATCAATCTGCGCAAGGAGGTCGCCTTCGTGCACGAACTGGCCTTCCTTGAACGCGACACTGATGAGCTGACCGTCAACGCGGCTGCGAACCGTTACGGTATTGAACGCAGTGACGGTGCCAAGGCCGTTGAAATAGACCGGCAAGTCGCCACGCTGGGCGCTGGCAACCACAACCGACACAACCATGTTGGCCGCACTAAATCCTGCTCCTCGGCCCTTGCCGGCCGCCGCGGGAGCAGAGGGATCGGCTGCCTCGCTGGCGCTTTTGGAATTGCGATAGTACCAGCCACCAAGAGCGACAACTCCAAGGGCGAGAGCCCAGAGCCACCAGCGGCTCTTGGAAGACACCGTGGCCGAGGAGCTGCCGGCGCCTGAGTTGGGAAGGTCTATGGACTTGCTCTGGCCCATCCGCATGCTCCTGTCAGAAAAACAATTGTGCGAGAGATTCTGCCGAAAGCAGGCCAATCGCAAGTAGACGCCATGGGGCTGCGGCGTCTGGTACCTGCAGCCTACCGGAAATTGTTGTCTACAACTAGATAAGACGGCTCTCGCAGGCGAATGGTTACGAAGAGCATGGGGGTGGCCATAGGTGCCGCTATCCGCTCGGAATGGCCGAGCAGGGACGGAAGGCTGGCGATCTCTGCAATTTCAGGGATGCAGAAACGGCCGTGAGAAAGTAGACTGTGGCAGATCGGCACTGGCTTCTGAAAATGGGAGCCAACAATCCTGATGGCTAGCGGAGAAAAACGACATGATCAAGGGCTTAATCCTGGGGATTCTGCTGGGAATCCTGCTGGTTGCAGGCGGCGTTTATATCTACTTTTCCTCAGGAATGGCTCCCGTGGCGTCTTCAGCGCCACCTATTCCCTTTGAAAGAACGCTTGCGCGAGTGGCACTGCATTCCTACCTGAATAAGCTGCCGCATCCTGCGCCTCAGGTGCCTGCGGACGAGGCGAACGTGATTGCTGGCGCAAAGGTTTACAAAGAACAATGCGCCACGTGCCACGGCCTGCCGAACGAGCCCAAGTCCGCGGTCACACAGGGAATGTTTCCGGCGCCGCCGGAACTCTTCAAAGGCACGGGCGTGACGGATGACGAAGAGTGGGAATCGTACTGGAAAGTGGAAAACGGGATTCGATTGTCGGGAATGCCTGGATTCAAGGGACAGCTCACTGAAAAGCAGATCTGGCAGGTCACGGTACTTGTAAAAAACGCGGACAAAATACCGGAATCCGTGAAAAAGGAACTCGCTGCGGGCGCGAGCACTCCGATGGAAATGGCGATGCCGGAGAACCCGCCTGCAAAACCCAAGAAGAAATAGATCGATTTAGATTTCGGATCTTAGTGGCAAGTGCCGCTGCCGGAATCGGTGAAGGTCTTCTCCGCTTCTGGAATGAATTGCCACTCGTACGCGCCGGCCTTGAGAGTGAGCTTGAGGATACCGAAGGCAGTGGCATCGCGTACTTCACTGTTGGGCTTCACCTCGCCGAAGGGGCGATGATTCTTGCCACCCGTACCGACGACGAATTCTCGGATGCCGCGTTGGGAATCGGCGGCGCCCTCTGGGGTTTGGGGGGCGAAGCGCTCGTAGTCGTGGTCGTGGCCACCCACAATGACGTCGGCGTTGGCATCATAGAGGGCTTGCCAGAGAGGCTGCACCGTCAAGTCATTGCCGTGGGCGCTGCCGGAACTGAACAGCGGCTTGTGCCAATAAGCGAGGGTGCAGACGGCGGGATGCGCTGCAAGATCCACGCGCAGCCATTTTTCCTGGGGTGAGCCAGCTTCGCAGCCGCCGACGTCCTTGCATTCGCTATTCAGAACGATGATGTGCCACGTTCCGAGTTCGTAGCTGTAGTAGCCGGTCTTCGGGTCACCGGCGGCGGAACCAAAATAGTCGAAGTATGGCGTGGCACCGGCAGCATGGAACTCGTGATTGCGGGGGCGGGGCGAGTCCGGGACTTTACGCGTCCCCAAGTCTTGTCGTAGCAGGTGAAATTTTCCTTGCTGCCGTCCGGATAAGCGAGGTCGCCGACGACCATGACGGTGCCGGGGATTTGGTCGAGCAATCTTGCGGTGGCTTCGGCACCGGAGAGATCCTTGCAGTCGGCCACGTCGCCCGCGCCGACGAGAATTGCGCCGGGATCGCTGGCCGGAGTACCGCTTGAGGAATTGGAGCGATTCGTGGCGAAGACGAAGAATGATCCGAAGAGAAGAATCGTTACAACGAGAGCGGACTTCACGCGAACCTCACAATCCATTGAAGAATAACGTCTTAACTGAAACAGATTTCATTCAATAGCATGAGGGAGTACACCCACCACATGCATGAATATCAAAGCAAAGGACTTGCAAAATGGGTTCCACTTAAGCGATTGATTCCAAAGAACCTGTTTTCGGCAACCAACGGCATAGCCAGAGGCGCTGGAAAAAGAAAAGGCGGCAGCAAGCCGCCCGCAGTTCAAAGAATCTGGTGGTATTCCCCGGGAAGAATTGTAGCACGCGAATATAGGTGTCAAGCGCGATTTTGAGTAGCGATAGCCGTAACGAAGCAGCTGCTTCGTCACGGCTACGCGGGATGACCTATTTCTCATGCAGCGGCGACCAGCGCATACCCGCGGCGATCGTGGGCTTATAGAATTCGCGCTGGAGCATGTATTGGGGACTCCCGTTGTAAAAACCGAAGACCTCGTTGTTGAGATTGAGGCCATACATGACAAAGCTCAGGCCACGGGCCATTCTGATGCTGCCCTGAGCGTCGAACTGAAGATGGGGGTAGAAGTAGTTGTCGCCGAACGGACCAGGAGTGCCGTCCCCATAACCGGCGATATTTTCAGCGTTGTAGGAAAACCCGACCCGCACCGAAACGCGGCCGCGATCATAGGTCGGGCTAACGTTCCAGGTGTGGGGCGCGTTGCGCACGAGGCGAGGATGGTCGGGACGGGAGAAATCAGGTCCAAAGGAAGTGCGAGACGCAGTATAGCCGTAGTTTGCGGAGATCCCGAGACCGCCGAACGCGCCTGGAAGGAAGGTGAGGTGTTGCAGATAGGCAGCCTCAAAACCGTTGATCCATGCGCTGCCGGCGTTCACAGGCTGAGTGACCCGGCAAGTTAGCGTCGTCGTGCAAGTGGAGCTACCGAAGGTTCCGGTCGTGACGTTATTAAATGTGTGCGAGATGATGGGGTCCGTGAGATTTTTGTAAAAATAGCCCGCGGTGATGACTCCGAAAGGGCTCAGGGTGTGCTCGACGAGCACATCGATATTGTCCGCGGTTTCGGCTCTTAGATTCGGATTGCCCAAGCTAACGAGGATGGGGTTGGCGGTATTGTCTACGGAAAGCGCCTGGGCAATATCCTGCGGGTCGGGACGAGAAAAGCCACGGCTGTAGACCAAGCGCAGGTTGGTGTCTTTCTTCAGTGCAAATCGCAGAGAAGCACTCGGCAAAACCTTTACGTAAGAACCGTTGAGCTTGGCGTTACCATTGCCATTGGCATCAAAAACCGGGGTCACAGTATCGAGATTGGTGCCCTCGAAGCGAACACCGGCGACCAGGCGGATTTTGTTGAAATCAATGGTGTTCATCAGGTAGCCGGCACTGACCTTCTCGATGAAATCGAACTGACTGGAAGTATCAGTGGATAGCGAATAGTTATTGGGATTCGCGGCGAGGTCCGCGCTGAAGGCGTTATAGATATCGAAGAAGTTGGGGTTGGGGCCCAATTTGTAAGCGCCGTTGTAATAATTGTTATTCGTCAGCCTGTTGGGGAACTGCGACAAAAGGAGAGGGGTTCCCGTTCCGCTGGGAGAGTAGTTATCTGTGAATGTGTTAGCGAACTTATGAGCGTTGCGAAATTTTCCGCCGATTTCGATGGTGGACAGGTGGGATCCCAGATGATAGCGCTTGGCGGCCGCGCCGGAGCCCTGGAGATTCAACTGAGCTGTGAGCCCGTGGCTTATTTGCATGCGGTGCAGAGGGAAATTGCTCTGGTTGGTGTAGGCCTCCGTGAAACAACTGGGGGTCCACTGGGGAAGGTAGAGGCTTTTTGTATTCGCCAAGTCATACTGGCAGGAGCTTGTTGGCAGACCGTCGGCGTTAAAGGATGCCGTGCGATCACCGACTTGGCCGACCTGGCGGGAACGCGAGGCCGAAATATCCCAAGCGTACCAAGTGGTCGTGAGGACATGCTTTCCGCCCAGAAGGAGGCTGCCGATGCCATAATCGGGCCGGCGGATCTGATCGTTGAAACTTGGTGGTCCGCCATTATTGTACAGGTTGTCGCTGATCGAATAGACCCAGCGGTCGCCGTAGTTGTGGAAATCCGAATAAAGGCCGCGGATGTAAAGGGTCGATCCGTCTGACGGCTTGAAGTCAGCACTTCCGGCAAGCCCCCACCGGCTACGGTAATAGCGGTACTCACGAATATCCATGGAATCGAAGATTCGAACCTGTTGTCCTCCAACAGTTGCCAGGTCTGGAACAGGTTCAAGGTCGTCAATGCCGCGGCCGTTCCAATCATAAGTGCCACCGATCAGCACGCCGAACCGCTTGTTGGCACCGAAGCGCTGCCCGACAGTGCCGGCCGTTTCGACGAGACCCCGGCCATTGACGATTGGAGTATATCCTCCCATTCCGCTTAGGGAGACGGTGGGCCGTTCCCCAGCCGTCTTAGTGACCAGGTTGACGGAGCCACCAATCCCGTCCGCGTCCATGTTGGCCTGGAGGGTCTTATTGATTTCGACGGACTCGACGATGTCAGCGGGAATGGCATCGAGCTTGATTTGGCGCACGCCGGATTCCGGAGAAGGCGTATTGACGCCGTCGATCCTGAGGTTGGCGAGGCGCGGCTCGGTTCCGCGAATCTGCACGTATTTGCCTTCGCCTTCGTCGCGTTCAATGGTGACGCTTGGCAAGCGGCCGAGGGCATCGGCCATGTTCGCGTTGGGCAAGCTGCGAATCACGTCCGATGGCAGCACCTGGACAATGTTGTCTGCGGTGAGCTCGCGGTTGACGGCCTCGGCTTCGCCGCCACATCGAGCTTCGCATCGACACTCGCGGCCTGGCCAGCAGTGACATTCACTGTTTGGGTGAAGGGCTCGAAACCCACATAGGTGACCGTGACGGTATAACTTCCGGGATCAAGATCATTTATGAAGAACTGACCACGAGCGTCGGAAACTATGCTCACTCCCTTGGGCTCAACCGTAGCCTGAGCGCCAATCAGCGAGCCGCCTGAACTATCCGTGACGCGTCCGGCGATAGTGCCCTTCCCCGACTGCGCTTGTGTAGCGGGGATCACCCAAAGCGAACAGGCCAGAACAAACAGAAAATTGCAGAAACTACGCATGGAGACTCCTTCAAATTTGAATTGAAATGAACTCACGGTCATGGGGCGAACGATGTGCAAAGTTCACCTTCGACAGGGGATCCCAGCAATCAGATTTTCAAGTACACCCCGAAGGCGCGGCGAAGAGAGTAAACGTCAGATTTGTGACAGCGAGATGAAAGAGAGGTGAGAAAGGCGTAAAAGGACGAATTCCAGGGCGCGGGCTTCATTCGCGCACGGCAGGACGCGATTGCTCAGGACTATTCTTGCGCCGCTTTTCCGGGTTGCAGATAGAAATGAATTGCGGGAGTGAAGATGAGCGAGAGAACCATCGAGCTGAGAATGCCGCCAACGACTGCGATAGCGAGAGGCTTGAGCATGGCAGAGCCAGCACCGATGCCGAAGGCCAAAGGGAGCATACCGGCGACGGTGGCGAGAGCGGTCATGGCAATGGGGCGAAGGCGGCGGCGGCCGGCCTGGATCATGGCTTCTTCAGCCGACAGACCAAGGTCGCGGAAGCGATGTTCGGCGTCCAAGAGAAGAATGCCGTTCTTTGCAACGATGCCGATGACCATGATCATGCCCATGCGCGAAGCGACATTGAACGAAGTTTTAGTGATAAGCAGCGCCAGAAAACCGCCAAAGCTGGATAGCAGCGCGGACGCCAGAATCGCCGTGGGCGCGGAGAAAGTACGAAATTCGAAAAGCAGAACAGCGAAGAGGAGCAGCAGCGCCAAGAACAACACGACCAACAAATCGCCGGAGGCTTTCTGTTCTTCGGCATACAGGCCGCCATATTCGATACGGATGGATGATGGCAAATGCAAATTGTTCACCGTTTTCTGTACGGCAGCAATGCCGGTGCCAAGGTCCACCTTTTCGAACTTCGCAGTGACTTGCACGAGGCGTTGCAGATTCTCGCGACGGATTTCCGTCTGTCCCGGATCCATGGTGAGAGTCGCCAGGGAGCCAAGCGTCGCCGTTCGGCCAGTCGAGCTGGTCAGCAAAGCGTTGCTCATATTGTCGAGCGAAGCGCGATTCTGTTCGGGAAAGCGAACGCGAACGGTGTAGGCGCGGTCATTCAAAACGACTGGGGTGGCGGCAGGCTCACCTTCCAGAACCGCCGCGGCATTGACGGCGACTTCCTCGGGAGTGAAACCTGCGCGTGCTGCCACCAGAGGATTCACCTGATACGTAACCGCCGGGCCGCTGATGGTGTTTTCGACTCCATTCAGGACGTCCACGACCGGGTGCGAATTCCTTCCGATCTTGATTTTATCGAGCGCTTCCGCGACGCGAGGAGCAGTGTCATTCAGGAGCTTGCCATCCTGCGAAAAAAGCTTGATCACGACAGGCTCGGGCGCGCTGGTCAAGTCGCCGATCATGTCCTGCAAGAGCTGAATGAACTCCACTTTCGTGGCGGGTTCGGTCGATTCAATCTCGGAACGGATGTCCGCAATGATGTCGTCGATGTCGCGCTTGCGATCTTTTTTCAGCTTTACGGTGAAATCACCGTTGTTTGCTTCGGTAACGGCGGCAAGTCCCAGTTGCATGCCGGTGCGGCGGGAAGTGTTCTCGACCTCGGGCGTGGACTTCAGAATTTCCTCAATGTGCAGGAGGATGCGGTTGGATTCAGCGAGCGAGCTGCCCGGCGGCGTGAAGTAGTCCAGAATGAATCCACCTTCGTCCATGGCGGGGAGAAAGTCCGTGCCGAGAAACTTGTAACACAAAATAGAAAGAGCGATGACCAGGATCGAACTTGCGACCAGCATCCAGGGGCGCTTCAAAATGGCTTGCATCGTGCGACCATAAAATTCCACGATGCGTCCGAAAAAACCGGAGAGGTGCGCTTCCTCCGCGGCGAGGAGAGCGGCCATGTCAGGACCGGCGGAGTCAGACGGAGTTCCAGCGGTTTCTTTGCGGCGTACGAGGTATTGGCTGAGCGTAGGTGTCCAAGTCAACGCCAGAAGGAGTGAAGTAAAGAGAGAAACGGTCATGGTAACGGCGAGGGCGCGGAAGAAGGTCCCGGTCACTCCGGTAATGGAAATCAGAGGAAGAAAAACGACGATCGGAGTAATGGTCGACCCGATGAGGGGAATGGTCAATTCCCGCAGGGCGCTCTGGATGGCCTGGAACTGGCTTTGCCCAGCGTCACGGTGCAAGACTATGTTTTCGAGGACCACGATGGCGTCGTCGATGACCAGCCCTACGGCGGCGGCGAGTCCGCCCAGAGTCATGAGATTGAAACTTTGATTCGTCATTTTCAGAACGATGAAAGTGATGAGCAGGGTTACCGGTATGACGAGTCCCGCCACCAGTGAAGTTCCCCAATCGCGCAGGAATAAGACGAGAATGATGGAAGAGAGCAGAATTCCGATGAGCACGGCATCGCGCACGCTGGCGATGGAGTCGTGAACGATTGTCGATTGATCGTAAAACGGTTCGAGGTGAACGCCCGGAGGCAAAGTAGGAGTGAGTTCCTTGATGAGAGCATGCACTTCGTTTGCGACATCCAAAGTGTTGCTTTCGGGCTGGCGATCCACATTGAGAAGCACGGCCGGCTTGCCGTTCGCGGTCACCATGGTGTAAACGGGGGCGACCGAGGGCGCGATATTCGCAATGTCGCCCAGGCGTATGGGAATGCCGGCTGAAGAATTCTTCACGACAATTTGTCCAATCTGTTCCGGAGAGCGCACCTGCCCACTAATAAGACCTAAAACGAGCTGATGACTGTGCTCGATCAGCCCAGGCGAGTCGATCAGATTCGTGCGCTTGATGGCGTCCAAGATATCGGGGACGGTAATCCCGGCAGCGAGAAGGCGCGCCGGATCAGGCGTCACTTGAAATTCGGGAACGCGGCCGCCTTGTATGATGACGGTCGCAACGCCGTCCAGCCGGTTGAGGCGCGGCTTAAGGTCGTAGGTGGCGATCTCCCACAGCTTGTTCGGCGGAATCGTGTCGGACGTCAGGCTGTATCCAATGACAGGAAAGACGGCGAAGGTCAGCCGGCGTGTTTCCACCTTAGCCGTAGGGGGAAGTTCCGTTTGCAAGCGGGCGACAACTGCGTCCACGCGCTGCAAAGTCAAAATCATGTCGGACTTCCAGTCGAAGAACAGGTCGACTTCGGCAGAACCACGGCTCGTTACCGAAGTAACCTTTTGCAGGCCGGGAACGCTGTTCACCGCTTCCTCTATCGGACGCGTGATGGTGACCAGCATCTGGTCGATGGGCATTACCCCGTTGTCCACTCCCACAACGATTCGCGGGAAATCGGTGTTCGGAAAAACTGAGATCGGGATGCTAAATGCGAGGTAACCTCCCACAAGCGCCAGACTAATAGTCAGGAATAAGACGGGGCGCGAGAGCCGATGGAACCAAGGCGCATCCGGCTTGCTTGCAGGATGGGCTATGCGCGGAGAATCTGGAGGAAGATCCATGCGCGCTTATTCCTTATCCTTGGTGGTGGTTTTCGCGGCAGCGCCAGGCTTTTCAGACTTGCCGGATTTGCCGTCGGCGTCTTTTTCCGCCGGGGCCGCTGCCTCGATTTTGATCTGTGTGTTATCTGGAAGTCCGTAGCCGCCGGAGTTAATCACCTGGTCCCCGGCGGCCACGCCGCTTACAATTTGCGCGAATTCAGCGTTTCGTATGCCCACCTGCACGGTCTTGAGGTGCGCGTGGCCATCGGAGCCGACAAGCAAAACGTAATCCGCACCTTCGGAGTTTTTGTAAATCGCGGGAGTTGGCACGATGAGGGCGTCTTTCAACATTTTCGCGGTCATGGAAAGTCCCACGGTCATGCCGGGTTTCAGCGCGGGGTCCGGCCTGGACGCTTCGACCCACACTTCAATCGTGGTGCTCCCGGGATCGAGAGCGGGGCTGACCAAACTAACCCGGCCTTTGACGGGCTCGTCAAGACCAGGAATTTTCAGCTCCGCGGGATTGCCCACTTTGAGGACCGCAGCCTCGGATTGAGCGATGTGGGCTTTCGCGATGAGGCGCGAAGTGTTCATCACCGTGAGCAAGGGCTGGTTGGCGATAGCGACGTCGCCTTCGTAAAGCGGGCGATCGGTGACGACGCCGTCGATGGGACTGATAATTCTGGAATAACTGAGCAACGCTTCGGCACCCTTCATTCTGCCTTCCGCGGACGCACGCGAGCCTTGAGCGGACTTGAGCGTTTGCTCTTTTCCAACGCGTTGAAGGTCGGCAAGTTGTTTCTGCGCTTGCTCGTTCTGGCTGCGGGCTTGAAGGAAAGCAACTTCGGCGGAGTCCATGTCTTTCCGGGGAATGGCTCCTTGCTGGAATAATTCCTTGCGGCTCTCATAAACTTTTTGCTGGGCATCGAAATTCGACTTGGCGGCGACGGCGTCGAGCTGCGCCTTTTGAATCTGCTGCGGAAGGCTGGCATCAACGATGGTCACGTAGTTGGCGTCCGCCTGCTCGAAATCGCCCTTGCTGGACTCCGCGGCGGCGGACAAGTCCTTGTTCTCGAGCTCGGCAAGCAATTGTCCTTTTTTCACTCGCGCGCCTCGTTGTACATGGAATTTCTTTATTGTCGAACTGATCTTCGGCGCGACGGTGGCTTGCTCCAAGGGATAGACTACGGCTTCCGCGGAAATCACTTGGGAGATGGGAGCGCGCTGCGCAGGCGTGGTTTGCACGGAGACGACGGGTTCTTTTTCCTTTTCGTCCTTGCTGCAGCCGGTGGCGATGCAGAGGATTGCGGCGATGGCGCAGAAAAGTGCTTTCCACTTGCGGAGAAGCGTGGTGGCCGTGTTCATCGTAAGAGTCATGGAGTCGTCAGAACCCCCGTCAGCGTTTGCAAATTGGCCAGCGCTACGCGGTAGCGAACGGCTCCGTCTTGGTAGGCGGCGTTGGCTTGCGCGAAGGTGGTCTGTGCGTCCACAACTTCCAGCACAGTGGCTTCGCCGCCCTTGTAGCGGAGCGTGGTGAGTCGCAGGCTCTCCGCAGATAGTTCGGCAGCACGGCTGAGGCCGCTGAGTTCGTTGAGAGCGGTTTCGGCTTCGGCGTAGAGAGATTTTATTTCAGCGAGAAGCTTGCGCTGGGCCAGGGAAAGTTCCCGCTGGGCCTGGGTGCGCCGCAGCTCGGCCTGCTTGATACGGCTTTGCGTGGCGCCCCAGTTCCAGACAGGAATATTCACGGTGGCGGCAGCGGAAGAACCCAGGTTGGAGACTCCGTTTGGACCGTTCACGGCAAACTGCGGGGCGTCGATTCCGTACCAATAATCGAAGCTGAGCGAAGGCAGATAGCCCGCGCGCGCGCCGGTGACGTCGTGTCCCGCTTGCTGTACAGCGGCCAGCGCGGCGCGAAGGTCGGGATTGTCGCGCGCGGCGCGCTGCTGGACTTCCGCAAGAGTTGGCAGCGGGACACTCGCGTGAAGATCTTCGGCAAGTTCAAAATTGTCGCTGAAGTCGGGAAAGATCAGCACCGCAAAATCGAGGCGTGCATTCAGGAGCCCAAGCTGCGCCTCCAACAGTTGCCTATGACGGTCTTGCACTTGCAGCTCCGCCTTGATGACGTCGGCGTGCGCGACTTCTCCTCCTCTTTCGAGATCTTGTGTCAGTTTTAGAAAACTGTCGCCCTCCTCTCCGTTTTTCTTGGCGGCTTCCAGCTTCTGCTGCGCGGCGGCGACGGCGTAGTAGCCCTGCACCACTGTGACGACGAGCCCGCGCGAAGCAATTTCCGCGCGCGCTTTCGCAAGAGCAGACGCCGCGGAAGCCCGGCGGTAATTCGAGACGGACAGGAGATCGATGGACTCGTGCACGTTGGCCTGGCTGATGTATTCGTGAACAGCGTTGTTGGCGATGTACTTCACGGGATTGCCTGGCCCGTTGCTCTGCGTGTAGAGCGCCTGATTGTTGTACGTGAGGGTGGGGAGCAGGGCCGCTGCGGCCTGATAACGGTCCTGACGTACAATCGCGGCGTCGGTCTGCGCGCCTAGGAACTGCGTGCTGTTCTTTCTGGCGCGTGCAAGGGCGTCTTCGAGCGTGAGACGGAGCACCGGCGGAGTCGGAGGTGGCACCTGTTGGGCATTGTTGGCAGGTTTGGTACTCGCGGGGGCCGGCAATTCCTGCGCTCCGGCACTCCCCACGAGAGACACCAATAGGGCTGCCGCCAAGGTCCACGACAGAACGAGGATGCGAAGCGTTTTCATAAATCTCGACTCCCGGGCCGGGCAAAATAGGCGCACGGCAGGAAGAACTTAAAGTAACGAACCGAAGCTAAACGCAGGATTAACTGCCAGTTGCGGAGGGAGGCGGCTGCGCGGGGAGGTAAGCCGTAAACGTGCTTCCTGCCGAGTCGGAACGCGTCAGCTCCAGACGGCCATGATGGGCCTCGGCAATCCACCTGGAAATAGATAGGCCGAGGCCAGCGCCGCCGCCGCCGTTCTCCCCCCGGGAACGGGCTTTGTCGGCGCGGAAAAAGCGCTCGAAGATTCGCGGGTGCAGGTCCGCCGGAATGCCACCCCCGGTATCCGTGATGCTCAGGCTGTATTCCTTTCCTTCGCGACGGCATTTTACGCTAACGCACCCACCCTCCGGAGTGTATTTGATGGCGTTATCCAAAAGATTGAGGATCATGCGGCGGAGCAGGGATTCATCGGCATGCATGGGAAATTCGGATGCTTCTTCGAGATTCAGACAAATCTTCTTTGCGAGCGCCAGCGTCCTGGCTGAGTGCACACACTCGGCAATCAATTCATCGAGATAAAAATCGCGCGGCTGGAGCGGATACTGTCCGGCGTCCGCTCGTGTAAGCGTGAAAAGATCCTCGACGATGTGGGTGAGCCGCTCGGCCTCCTGGTGAAGCACTCCGAGCGATTCGCGGTATTCCTCCAGCGAACGCGTTTGCTGCGAAAGAGCGACCTCCGCTTCACCGCGCAAAATCGCAACCGGCGTGCGCAATTCGTGCGAGGCGTCGGCCATAAAGCGCCGCTGGCGTTCGAAAGATTGGTTGAGACGGTCCAACAAACTATTGAACGACTGCGCGAGGTGTCCCAATTCGTCCCGGTCATTCTGCACCGCCAGCCGCTCGTGCAGATTGGCCGCGCCGATGCGTCCGGCCTGGCTGCTCATGGCCACGACGGGAGCGAGACTCTTGCGCGCGAGAAAGTAACCACCCACGCTGGCAAGCAAAATAGCGATCGGAATGACCCACGCAAATGTTGCGGTCACTTCTTCGAGCATCTCCTGCTGGGCGTGAAGCGATTGGAGAATCACTAGCGTGTAGGTTTTGCCCAACGCGGAAAAATGCCGCGCAAATCCGCGGTAGCCGTCCCTGCCTCCCTTGACCTTCCCGAATAGCCGGTCGGTGCGGGTGGAGGCATCGAGAAAACGCTGAAAGGAAGGCGAGGACAAAGGCACAGTGGCAGAAGCGGGCGGAACGTCCTGGGAACTGACGACGATATTTCCCGCCTCATCAAAGATCGCGAACACATGATCGCGAAAGCGATGTTCGGTGATGGCCACTTGTCCCGCGAGTCTCAGCGAATCAGGGCCGCTTTGATCTTTCGTTTCCGCGTCGAGAGTGGTGAGAAAGGCTTCCGAGAGTTCGGCAAGATTCACGTCGGTGCGCTGGAGAGTGCTCCGCCAAAAAATGAAATACGTGATTGTCGAGAGCGCAATCAGAACCAGCGTCAATACTGCCGTGTACCAGAGGGTGAGCCGGACGCGGACGGAATCAAGCATGGCTCTTCCGGACTGGAGATGCGGCCTTGGCGCGATGACGCGACGAGATGTTTTCGTCCTCAGCGTTC
>WNFP01000734.1_pt1 | contig 27412 bp, 17 predicted proteins | sample 5400201 | NCBI WGS metagenome assembly WNFP01 (sample SAMN13153355, study PRJNA577476) | soil metagenome | isolation source: 115 cm saprolite under Madrone tree | place: USA:California | collected 2016-06-14 | reverse complement strand
ACTATCGATATTCAAAACCGCGCTGCCGTATTCACGGCGCGCCGCCGGCTCAACTTTGCCGCCCAGATGATGGGTGAGCCATTGCATGCCGTAGCAGATTCCCAGCACCGGGATGCCGAGAGAAAGAACGGCGGGGTCACATTTGGGGGCTTGCGGGTCGTAGACGGAGCTGGGCCCGCCGGAAAGAACGATGCCCGTGGGTTCGAGCTTGCGAATTTCGTCGAGCGTGGCAGTGCACGGCAGAACGGAGGAGAAAACCAGCTGTTCACGGATGCGGCGGGCGATGAGTTGCGTGTATTGGCCACCGAAATCGAGAACGACTACGCCGCCGCGTTCGGAGTTGGGGCGTTCGTGATGTTGTTGCATTTGGACTCCGCTGAACATTGTCCCCCCGTGGCTACAGTCTAGCCCATGTGTCGTGCGCGAAAGCGGCGGCAAGACCGCCGCACTCCAAAAAAATCTCGCTATAGATCGGCGACGTCGCGAAGCTGGGGCGCAGCAATGCTGCGCCCCACACTAAGAACCATTACGCGACCACCAAATTCACGAGCTTGTCGGGCACGACAATTTGCTTCACTACGCGCTTGCCGTTTATGTGTTGGGCTACGGCGGGCTCAGCCAGCGCTCTCGGAATGAGCTCGGCCTCGCCGAGGCCGGCGGCCACTTTTAGCCTGGCGCGCACACGACCATTGACTTGCACGACGATTTCGACCTCTTCCACTCGTGCGAGAGCCTTTTGCGCTTCGGCCAAGATTGGCCAGCTTGCCTTCCACAAACCGTCGGCGTGTCCCAACATTTCCCATAGTTCCTCGGCGAGATGCGGCGTCATGGGCGCGAGCATCAGCGTTAACATCTCCAGGATTTCCTTGCGGATCTCCGGGCGAACCCCTTCTTCCAGTGGTTCCTGAGCATGGATCGCATTGGTCAGTTCCATGATCAGCGCGATGGCGGAATTGAAGTGCCAGCGCGACTCAAAGTCCTGCGTCACGCGTCGCAGGGTCTCATAGGTTACGCGAACAAGCTCTCTTTCCTTCTCGGATAGGCCCTGCGGGCTAAAGTCCCAGCTTCCGGCATCGCGCAATGTGTCGGCGTGGCGGTCGATCAAGCGAAAGACGCGGTTGATAAAACGCCAAGCACCCTCGATGCTTTCTTCGCTCCACTCCAAGTCTTTTTCCGGGGGCGCGGCAAATAGCGTGTAGAGGCGCCCGGTATCTGCGCCGTATTTGTCGGCCATTTCCATGGCGCCGACGACGTTGCCCCTGGACTTGGACATGGCCACGCCGCCCTTTTGCACCATGCCTTGGGTGAAAAGCCGAGCGATCGGTTCGTCGTGCTTTACAAGGCCAATATCCCGCATGACCTTGCACCAGAAGCGCGAATAGAGGAGGTGCAGGATGGCGTGGGTGATGCCGCCGATGTATTGGTCGATCGGAAACCAGTAGCGGACTTTCGCGGGATCGAACGGCGCCTTATCGTTGTGGGGATCGCAGTAGCGATAGAAATACCAGGAGGAGTCGACAAAGGTGTCCATGGTGTCGGTTTCGCGGCGCGCGGGACCGCCACACTTCGGGCACGTGGTATTCACAAATTCCGGAGTGGCCGCGAGAGGCGATCCGCCCTCCCCGGTGAGATTGACCACTTCCGGCAGCACCACGGGAAGCTGGTCGTCCGGCACCGGCACAACCCCATCCTTCGCACAGTAGACCACCGGGATCGGGGTGCCCCAGTAGCGTTGGCGCGAGATGCCCCAGTCTCGCAGACGAAATACCGTTTCGCGCCGGCCAAAGCCTTTAGCTTGGGCGTGCGCGGACATCGCAAGGATAGCTTCGTCTGATGGAAGGTCGGAGTAGGGGCCAGAATTCACGAGCTTCCCGTATTCAGTGAAGGGTTGCGGGATTTGATCGCCTGAAGACCCACCCTCAAAAACCGACGGTGGGGCACCCTCCGCCCCAAACACATTATCTGGGATCTTCTCGAGTTGCTGTTTAGTTTCGGAGCTCAGCAGTTTGGGACCGATGACGACAACAGGTTTGGGCAGACCGTATTTTGTCGCGAACTCGAAGTCGCGTTCGTCATGAGCGGGCACGGCCATAATCGCTAGCGACCGGTAAAGAAGCCAATCTTATCCGCGGTGGCGAGATCCTCGGCTTTCACGGAGGTTTGGCGCATCTGTGCAAGCTGCGCTTCGGCGTCTTCTCGCTGCGGCGAGCCGGCGAGAAGTCTTTGGACCAGGGGGTGCCTGGGCGCCAACATAATGGCACTGGCGCCGTAGATGGTGTCGATGCGCGTGGTGAAGACTTCAATGGGCTCGGCGCCGGCGACGTCTGCCACGGCAAATTTCACGCGCGCGCCGACGGATTTGCCGATCCAGTTGCGCTGCATGGTGATGACGCGCACGGGCCAGCCGCCTTCGAGTTCTTTCAGGTCATCTAAGAGTTGTTCGGCATATTGCGTGGTCTTGAGGAACCACTGCTCGATTTCGCGCGACTCGACCAATGTGTCTTCGTGGCGCCAGCAATAGCCGCCCGGGAGGACTTGCTCGTTGGCCAGCACGGTGCAGCATTTGGGGCACCAGTTGACGCGGCTCTTCTTGCGGTAAGCAAGGTCGCGCTCGAGCATGCGCAGGAAAAACCATTGATTCCAGCGATAGTATTCCGGCTCGCAGGTGGAAATTTCACGGCGCCAGTCGTAGCTGAAGCCGAAGCGGCGCAGAACGCGCTGGAATTCGGCGATGTTGTTGTTGGTCCAGACGCGCGGGTGCGTTTTGTTCTGGATGGCAGCGTTTTCAGCGGGTAGGCCGAAGGCATCCCAGCCCATGGGATGGAGCACGTTGAAGCCGCGCATGCGCTTGACGCGCGCAACCACGTCGCCGATCGTGTAATTCCGCATGTGGCCCATGTGCATGGTGCCGGAGGGGTAGGGGAGCATCTCCAGCGCGTAATATTTGGGCTTGGCAGGATCGGCTTCGGTCTCGAAGACTCGCGCTTCAGCCCAGCGCTCTTGCCATTTGGCTTCGATCTGTTGTGGGTTGTATTCAGCCACGCCGAGCTATCCCCTTCTGCGTTTTTTGGGCTTCGCGGGCGATTTCTTTGCGGGCGTCGAAAAGCGCCCGCGACGGTCCGCGGCCGGTGCATTTGCACGCATCTTACGGCTCGCGGCCCGACTTAATTTTACCTGCTGCGCTACTTTCTTTTTTGCGGCGGCGGTCAGCATGGAGAAGCCTTTCTCCGGCGTCGGCGCCTGCTCCTTTAGGCCGGCGAATTCCCAGAGGGCCGCGACGTTGCGGCGGTCGTCGCCGGGATCGTTGATCGGAGTCTCGGCGAGGAATGCCCGGCCGGGCAGGCCTTCGGGCGTGGAGGCGCTGAGACGCGGATGGGTCAGGAAGCGGCGAAATGCTACGGCACCGATTTTGCCTTTGCCGATATGCTCGTGCCGATCCACGTGGCCACCGAGCGGAATCTTGGAGTCATTAACGTGGAAGACCGGGACGCGCTCGAGGCCGATGGCGCGGTCGATGAGCTCCAGCGTGGAGGCGAGTCCGGTTTCGCTCTTGATGTCATAACCCGCAGCAAACAAGTGCGCGGTGTCGAGGCACGCGCCGACTTCCAGGCTCTGCAGAGCGCCGAGCATTTCGCCGAGTTCTTCCAGGCGCGCGCCGAGCGCGGTGCCCATGCCGGCGGTGTTTTCCAGCAAAATGCGCAGCGACGTGGGCGGCAGATTTTTGGATGCTTGCTTGACCGAGTCTACGGCGAGCCGCACGGCTTGGTCGGGCTTGCATTCACCGCAGGCGCCGGGATGCACAACCACGAACTCGGCGCCAAGCGCGATGCCGCGCACGAGCTCGTCGTGAAAGGCCTGGATGGAGCGAGTGCGCAGCATGGCCTGCTGGGCGGCAAGGTTGATCAAATAATTTGCGTGAATGACGAGTGGACCGAGGCCCAGTTCCTGGCGTCGCGCGCGGAAGGCTGCGGCGTCGACGTCCGGAATGCGCGACGGACCGCCGACCCACATACGCGGGCTGGCCGAAAAAATTTGCAGAGCGTTGCAGCCGAGCTTGTGCGCGGATTCGAGCGCGTTGTTATATCCACCGGCAATGGAGGTGTGGATGCCGATGCGCAGGCTGCCGTCCATCCAAGTCGGCGGCGCGGGTTCGGGCTCAGGTTCGGGGCGGTATTCGTCTTCCGGATCGAATTCGATGACGCGAGTGAGGGGCTGTTCAGGCATTCCCAATGAGAAATTCTGCTCCGTATTAAACTCACTATTCTAACACAGGCCGGGAGTGGAAGCGTTTTGCTCAATTCGAGCGAAAAAGCCTCAGGGCCAAAAACCGCGCTGAGCTACATACCCCTACGCTGACTTCGGTAGTGGGGCTGGCGCCGAGAAAGCGGCGGCAAGACCGCCGCACTCCAAAATTTGCGGCGTGGTTGAGCGTGGATTAGAGTAGAGGTTTGCCGAATCAGATTGGGAGCAACCGATGCTGGTGGTGATGCAGTCGCATGCTTCGGAGGAGCAGGTGCGCGCGGTCTGCCAGCGCATCGAGAGCCTGGGGCTAAAGGCCCATCCGATTCCGGGGACAATCCGCACGGCGATTGGCATCACGGGGAACAAAGGCGCGGTCGACCTGGGCGTGCTGGAGTCGCTGCCGGGCGTGGTGGAGTGCATTCCGGTCAGCAAGCCGTACAAGCTGGTGAGCCGCGATGCGAAGGAAGAAGACAGCATTCTGCGGATTCCGACGCCGTTGGGTGACGTGATCATCGGCGGAGACAAAGTGGCGCTGGTGGCGGGGCCCTGCGCGGTGGAAAGCGAAGAACAGGCGTTTGCGATTGCGGAGCGCGTGGCGAAGAGTGGAGTACGGCTGTTTCGCGGCGGGGCGTACAAGCCGCGGACTTCCCCGTACAGCTTTCAGGGACTGGGCGAGCCGGGGCTGAAGATTTTGGCGAAGGTGCGGGAGAAATTCGGATTTGGAATTGTCACTGAAGCGATCGACAACGAGAGCCTCGATTTGGTCGAAGAATACGCCGATGTGATTCAGATTGGCGCGCGGAATATGCAAAATTTTTCGCTGCTGAAACGCGCGGGGCGCGCGAAAAGACCGGTGCTGCTGAAGCGCGGGATGTCCGCGACGCTGGATGAGTTCCTGATGGCGGCGGAATATGTGCTGTCCGAAGGAAATTACAACGTGATGCTGTGCGAGCGGGGCGTGCGGACGTTCGCGGATCATTCGCGGAACACGCTGGACTTGACGATTGTGCCGGCGGTGAAAAAGCGCAGCCACTTGCCGATCCTGGTCGATCCCTCGCATGGCACCGGGAAGCGGCATAAGGTTTTGCCGCTTTCGAGGGCGGCGATTGCCGTCGGCGCGGATGGCTTGCTCGTGGAGGTGCATCACGAGCCGGATAAGGCACTGTCGGATGGGATGCAATCGATTTTACCGGAGGAATTTGCGGAGCTTACCGAGGAAGTGCGGCAGATTGCGGCGGTGCTGCACAGGCAAGTGAATTGATCGTTCGTAGCAAGGACAGCCAGAAACGGCTGTCCCACTGTCACTCCTTGTGAAAAATCCATTTAGAAATGCGCGGGTGGTTGCGCTGACGGCGGTGCTGCTGGTGGGCGCGGCCATTTTGCTGCTGCGCGAACCGCGCGTCTCGTTCCTGCGGCCGGGCCTGCGACTGAATGCGTACGTCAGCACGGAGGATGGAAGCGTGGCAGTGGTGGATTTGGTGCGGCTGCGGGCAGTGGCGCGGGTTAACGTGGGGCCGGGGCTTTCCGGAATGCGCGAGCATCCCACGCGGGCGGAGGTGTGGGGCGTCAGTTCGCAGGGCGGATATGTGTGGGTGCTGAACGCGCGGGTGAATCAAGTGGTAGCGCGCGTGCCCTCCGAGGCGATGCCGTATGCGCTCGACTTTTCTCCCGATGGCGCGCGCGTGTACACGGCGGCTTCGGGGAGCGACGCAGTGGTGGCGATTGATTGCCAGACCCATGCCATTGTGGCGCGCGGACGGACTGGCCACGAACCGGTGGTGGCGCGCGCGACTCCCGACGGGAAGAGCGTGCTGGTGGTGAACCGGCGCGATGCGACGCTGGGGATTCATGACGCGGCGACGCTGGTGCAACGCGGCAGCGTGCCGGTGGTAGCGCAGCCGGAAGATGTCGCCGTGTTGAGCGACAGCTCGGTGGCATTTGTACTGAGCCGAACGGAGCCGCGATTGTCAGTGGTGGATTTGCGGCGCGGCGTGCTGCTTACGAACTTGCAGCTGGCGGGAAAGCCGTCGGAGATGTTGCTCAAGCCGGATGGAGGCGAGCTGTACGTGATTTCACCGGAATCGCATGGGCTGCAGGCTATCAATACCTGGGCGCACGAGGTGGGCGACTACGTTCTGTTGGGTTCGGCTCCCACCCATGGCATATTGTTTCCCGATGCCAGCGAGATGTTTGTTACGGATACGGCGGCGGGGCGCGTGGCGCCGGTGGACATCAATAATCGGCGCGTCGGAAGGCCCATTTCCGCGGGGCAGGCTCCAGGGATTATGCGGTTCGATTCGAGCGATCCGGATGTGAACCCGAGCTTGCTGCTGGTGGTGAATGAAGGGTCGGGCGACCTTGCGGTGATTGGTTTGCGCGCGGGGAGTGAGAGTTTGCTGACCATGATTCCCGTGGGGCCGCGCCCGCAGGGCTTGGCGGTGAAACTTTTCTGAGCGGGCGCGGTGTCGAGATAGTGCGACGGGACTCGGTTCTAATTTTCGACGGGCCAGGAGTGTTGCTCGTCGCCGAGCGGGATTTCTAGGAAACCTTCGGCGGGAAGCACGTCGACGGGCAAGCCGCCGTGCCAAAGCGCGACGCCCAGGCGGAGGCTCTTCTGCCCTTTCAAGCTGAGTTCGCTGCGATTGACGGAAACTTCGAGCGTGCGATCGAAAGCGGCTTGGGCCAGGTCGTCGGGATTCAGCAAACAGACGCGGCCTTTTTCGACGGCAAATTCTTTCAGGCGGCCGCGGGCGAGTTTGACCATGACGGTTAGCTCTTCAGCCGCGCCAATAGTGACGCGAAACTCGGGATCTTCCAGTTCGGCGAGAGCTTCCGGGAAAAGATCGACGCGCACGCTGAAGCGATTCTCCTCAAAGCCGTAGCGCAGCTCGCGTAAATGAAAAACGCGGCCATGCATGGAGCCACCGCGGCGCTCGGGGGAGTAGAGGCCGGAACCGAGCCATTCAAAATAGGACGTGTCGCGGCCATCGACCTTGATATCGAGGAATCCGGTCGGCGGGACTTGCAAGGCGTGCTCCGGCTTGTGCTTGATGGGCTTGGCGAGTTCTTCCGGGGCAACTTGGCCGAGAGCGAGGTACACGCCGGTAAGGTGCTTGCGATACAACGCGTCGAACTCAGCGTCGTTGGCGGTACTGTGTTCCGGGCCAAACCACCAGCACCAGTCGCTGCCTTCCGCAGCGAGCAGCGATTCATAAGCCTCCTTCAAGCCGGTTTCCGTTGGGGCGTCGCTGCGCCCCTGCGTGTGTGCTTCGGCGGCTCGCCCATAAGCCTGGCGCGCGTCCCAGAGCAATTCCCATGCGGCAACATCTTCGGCGTGACCGATCCAAACATCGAAATTGGCGTTGATCCACGAAGCGGGGAAGATTCCGGTGGTCGCGGGAATTTCGTTGGCGGCGGCGATAGCTTCGCTGGCGGTCAGCGCGCGGAAATCCTGATCATTCTGAATGCGTTCGTAAAATTCGCGCAGGAATTCGCGGCCGCTGCCGGAGTAATACTCCCAGGCATTTTCGCCGTCGAGAAACAGGCAGACGGTCAGCGGCTGCTGGCTGGGCACGCGCTCGGCCAGAAAGCGCAAGCGTCCGTGCAGGTCGGCCGCAGCGGCTTTGCCATCCATGCGGCTGTAGACGAAGCCGATCAGGTCCGAGAGGTGGTGATCGCGAAATAGTCCGGTGATGGAATTTCCCCCCAACTGCACGCGATAGGGTTTGTAGAGGCGATCGGAGTTCGCAGGTAGACCGGTGGTGTCGCGGAAGAATCCCACATTGAGTGTCCGGCCGAGGACACCTTCGTCCGTGCCGAACCACTGGAAGCCCTCCTCCATCGCAATGGTGAGCGCCTGATCGGAGACGGAACCCTCCGAAGGCCACAGCCCGGCCGGCTTGGCGCCGAAAACGCGCTGGTGATACTCGCGCGCGCGGCGCAATTGCTCTCGCGCATCATCCGGCTGGCGAAACGCGCGGCGAGGCAGCGGCGTGCCGGGATTGGCCACACGAGCAATGTCGGAATCACACAGCAGCGGCAGAATGGGATGATAAAGAGGCGTGGTGCTGATCTCGACCTGCCCGCGTTGTGCCGCTTCGCGATAAGCCGGCAGAACTAAGCCCAGGAATTCGAGCTGCTTTGCTTTCAGCGCGGCTTTGTCGGCCTCCGCAAAATCCTTCCCTTTGCTGGCCAGCCGGCCGACCACTTCATCCTTTGCGAGCCAAATTTCATCCATCCAAGCGAGCTGTGAAAGAAGCTGCAGATCGCGCCAATCACGTTGCGTGAATGTCACCTGGGCCTGTGCGCCGCCTGCCGGCCGCGACCACTCCAACAGCTCGACGAATCGCGGCCAGCGCGACATGAGTCGCTCATGATTGAGTTGGAAGGCGCGGGCGAGAATCTCGGCCTTATCTTCGCGGGTCAGCTCTTCGCTGGGCTTGAAGGCCAGGGTGAACCACGGCTCGTTGAATTTGCCGCTGGCATATTCCTCGAGCTGCATGCCCAGCGCCGGGACGACGTTGAAGGTAGCGTGAAATCCAGGCACTTCGCCAAGCACCTGCACCATGCCCCAGTAATCCTTCAGGGCATGCAGCCGCGTCCACGGCAAAACGTACTGCTCCGTTTCCGGGTCGCGATACTGCGGCTGGTGCATATGCCATAAAAGCACCAAATTCACGCGATTCATCGGCGGCGCCCTTTCAATGATGAATCGGCGCTCGTGTTACACTCAGCGTTCTCGACATGCGCATCCTGGACCGCTATATCGTCCGCGAAGTTTTCCGTCATGCCTTCCTTGGACTCGTGGTCTTCACGTTTGTTTTCTTCGTGCCGCAGCTAGTGCGCCTGACGTCGTTGTTTGTCCGGCACAGCGGCTCCGGCGCTCAGATTGTGCAACTGTTTCTGAGCATTTTCCCCGGCGTATTCACTTTTACCATCCCGATGGCGGTGCTCATCGGCGTGCTGCTGGGCCTGGGCCGCATGTCTGCGGACAGCGAAATCATCGCCCTGACGGCGCTGGGCATCGGACGCCGGCGCATCTTGCTGCCCGTTGGCGTATTGGCACTGGCCGGCGCGCTCGCGACGACGGTAATGACGTTGTGGCTTGGTCCCGTCGCGCTGCGCACCTTCCGCGCGCGGGAGGCCGACCTCATCGCATCTCAAGTCAGCTTCCAGGTGCAACCGCGCGTGTTCGACGAACGCTTCCCACGGCTCGTGCTGTTCGTCAATAACGTTTCAGCCAGCGGCACGCAATGGACCGGCGTCTTTCTCGCGGAAGCCGGCGGAGAAAACGGCTCGCGCGTGACCCTGGCGGAGAATGCGATTGTAATTGCCGAGCCGAAACAGGGCAAGCTGGAGCTGCACCTGCAAGGCGGCAGCACGCACGAATTCGACCGCACTGACCCCGACCATTACTCGGTCACCGCCTTTGGGCAAAGCGACATCCCCATCGAGGTCAGCGGGGTGGTGCCCGCGCAGCCGCGACAACTGAGCAATCCAGAGCGATCGTTGCGCGAATTAGCGCAGGACAAGTCGGCCGGATGGCGCGAAGCACGCGTCGAGATGTATCGCCGCCTCGCGTTCCCGATGGCGTGCTTTGCATTTGCGTTGATCGCCGTGCCGCTGGGCGCGCAGCCGCGCCGCGGTGGCCGCGCCGCAGGCTCGCTGATCGCGGTCCTCCTCATTGCCTCGTACTACCTATTGTTAATCATGGGCGCGGGAATGGCGCGCCAGGGCACGGTTTCACCAGCCATCGGCATGTGGATCGCCGACGCCGTGCTAGCTCTCGCGGGCCTCGTACTGCTCCCTCGAATGGAGCAATTCCGCGGCGAAACCGCCTGGCTCAAACCGTTTGAACGTTTCAAGACCTGGAAGCGGCTGATCCGTGTACGCACCTCGCGCGCCAGGGCAGTGGCGGCGCGCATGGCGAACGGAAGCCGCGTGGAGAGAGCGTCGACAGACCCTTCCGGCGGCAGCTGGCCCCTGCTGATGGATTTGTACCTGCTGCGAAGATTCTTCTCCTATTTCGCAATGCTCATGCTGGCCTTCGTTTTCTTGTTCCAGGCGTTCACGTTCTTCGAACTGCTCGACGATATCGCACGCCATCGCATAGCCTTCCTGGTGGTAGTGGATTACTTCTGGTTCCTTACTCCCTATTTGCTATATCAGCTTGCCCCGCTTGCAGCGCTGGTCGCGATTCTCGTCACGCTAGGGGTCATGAGCAAGAACAATGAAATCGTGGCCTGCAAGGCCAGCGGAATCAGCCTCTACCGCCTCGCGGTGCCGCTGTTGTTTGCAGGCCTGGCCCTCGCAGCCAGCATGATCGTCCTCGATGACACGTTCCTCCCATACGCCAACCAGCGCCAGGACGCGCTGCGCAACCAAATCAAAGGCAAGCCGCCGCAAACCTATCGCCAGCCGGAACGCTGGATTTTTGGCGAAAATTCGAAAATCTACAATTACGACCTGTTTGATTCGACACGAAATCTCTTTGGCGGGTTGACGGTGCTGGAGATTGACCCCGCGACATTCGAGGTGCGGCGCCGCGTGTTTGCCTCGCGCGCACGATGGTCCGAATCGCAAAAGCTTTGGCTGCTTGAATCCGGCTGGGTGCGTGAATTTTCAGGGGGAGCCATCGTCCGCTACGATCGCTTCAACGTGAAAGATTTGCCGGAGCTTACCGAGCCGCCCAGTTATTTCAATCGAGAGGTGCTCCCAGCCATCCAAATGAGCTGGCCGCAGTTGCGGCGCTACATCGACGATCTTCACCGCGCAGGCTTCGACGTTTCCGCGCTGACCGTGCAATGGCACCGCAAGCTGGCATTCCCGCTCATTGCTCCGGTCAGCATGCTGCTGGCATTTCCGTTCGCGTTCTTGGTGGGCACGCGGGGCGCGATCGGCGGCGTTGCCGTCGGCATCGCCATCGGGATTGTGTATTGGCTGGGCGCGGAATTGCTCGCTGCCATGGGCGGCGTCGGCCAACTTCCGCCGCTGCTAGCCGGCTGGTCGCCGGACATCGTTTTCTTTTTCCTGGGCCTCTATTTCTTCTTCAAAATGCCGACGTGAGATGAAGTTAAAGTATTACTTTCGCTTTGCCTTGGACGCTGCTTTTTCCTCGATCACGGCCTGTGCTGCGGCCAAGCGCGAGATCGGCACGCGGAACGGAGATGCGCTGACGTAATCCATGCCGATAGCGTGGCAGAACTTCACGCTGTCCGCGTCGCCGCCGTGCTCTCCGCAAATCCCCACTTTCAGTTTCGCGCGCGTCTTTCGGCCCTTCTCGATGCCCCAACGCATGAGCATGCCCACGCCTTTCGTGTCGAGCGACTGAAACGGGTCGGCGGCAAACACGCCGGCCTTCTTTTCGTCGACGTAATCCGGAAGGAACCGGCCAGCGTCGTCGCGCGAGAGGCCCATGGTGGTCTGCGTCAGGTCGTTGGTGCCGTAAGAGAAAAAATCGGCGACTTCCGCGATCTCATCGGCCAGCAGCGCCGCGCGAGGCAATTCAATCATCGTCCCAACTAGGTACGGCAGTTTGATACCGGAATTCTTGATCAAGTCGTCCGCAACACGCCGCGTTGATTGCTCGAGGATCGACAACTCTTTTCGGTCCAAGACAAGCGGGATCATGATCTCAGGTAATACTTTAACTCCGCTCTTCTGGCATTCGATGGCCGCCTCGATGATTGCCTTCACTTGCATCTCGAGAATTTCCGGATAGGTGATGCACAGGCGGCAGCCGCGATGGCCCAGCATCGGATTGGCTTCATGTAATTGTTCAACGCGGCGAGCCACTTTCTCAACGTCGAGGTTCAGCTCCTTCGCCAGCTCCTGCTGCTTGGCGCGCTCGTGCGGAACAAATTCATGCAGAGGCGGATCGATCAAGCGGATGGTCACCGGGAAGCCGTCCATGGCCTTGAAGATGCCGACGAAATCGCGGCGCTGAAACGGCAGCAGCTTGTCGAGCGCCGCCACACGCGCTTCCTTGGTGTCCGCCAGGATCATCTCCTGGATCGCGCGCTGGCGCTCGTGGCTGCGTTCCGGCTGCTCGAAATCGGTGAAGAACATGTGCTCCGTGCGGCACAGGCCGATGCCTTCGGCGCCGAACTCGCGCGCTTTGCGAGCGTCCTGCGGCGTGTCCGCGTTGGTGCGCACGCCGAGGCGCCGCACCTCATCGACCCACTTCATCAGCGTGTCGTAAGATTTTGGAAGCTGCGGCGTCACCAGCGGCATCTCGCCGGAATAGACGACACCTTCGCTGCCGTCGAGCGTGAGCCAGTCCCCTTCCTTCACCACCTTGCCGTTAGCGCTCATTGCGCTGGTTTTGTAATCGATGTTCAGCGACTCGGCGCCAACCACGCAGCACTTGCCCCAACCGCGCGCCACCACTGCGGCGTGACTGGTCTTGCCGCCCGTCGCAGTGAGAATGCCCTGCGCGACAGCCATGCCGCCCACGTCTTCGGGACTCGTTTCGCGGCGCACAAGAATCACTTTCTCGCCCTTCGCGGCCCAATCCTCCGCCTTGTGTGCGGAGAAAACCACTTTGCCAACGGCTGAGCCTGGCACCGCATTGATGCCCTTCGCCAAAATCCTGGACTCCAGGGAGCGCTTGTCCACCTTGGCGTCGATGATGGGATAGAACAAGCGCTCAATGTCTTCCGGCTTGATGCGCTCGATGGCTTCTTCCTTGGTGATGAGTTTCTCGTTCGCCATATCGACCGCGATGCGGAAGGCCGCTGCCGGCGTACGCTTGCCGGTACGCGTTTGCAGCATGTAGAGCGTGCCATCTTCGACGGTGAACTCCATGTCCTGCATATCGCGATAGTGTTTCTCAAGTTTTACTCGAACTTTCTCGAGCTGCGCGTACACCTTGGGCATCGCGCGTTTCATTTCGCTGAGGTGCATCGGCGTGCGGATGCCGGCGACCACGTCTTCGCCTTGGGCGTTCACCAGGTAGTCGCCATAGAAAATCTTTTCGCCGGAGCTGGGGTCGCGCGTGAAGCAGACGCCTGTGCCGGAGTTATCTCCCGTGTTGCCGAAGACCATCTGCACTACGTTGACAGCCGTGCCGAGCAATCCGGTGATCTTTTCCACGCGCCGATAGGTCACCGCCTTCTCAGCCATCCACGAACCGAACACGGCTCCGATGGCGCCCCACAGTTGTTCGATGGGATCTTCGGGGAAGTCCTTACCGGTCTTCTCGCGGAAGTTTGCTTTGTATTCCCTCACTAATTCCTTCCAGCCACTGGCGGGCACGCCGGTATCTTGCTTAATGCCGAGCCTTTCCTTCATCGCTCGCAAGCGGTGCTCGAGGTCTTCCTTCGGCAGTTCCATCACCACCGTCGAATACATCTGCACAAAGCGTCGATACGCATCGTAGGCGAAGCGCTCGTTCTTCGTAGACTGCGCCAAGCCTCGTACGGAGCGCTCATTGAGGCCAAGGTTTAAGATTGTTTCCATCATGCCTGGCATGGAGCGTGCCGAGCCGGAACGTACGCTGACCAGCAGGGGATTCTTGGGGTCGCCGAGCTTCTTGCGGGTCACCTTCTCCAAGCGCGCCACGTGCTCCGCCACTTGCTTTTTCAACTCGGCCGGATACTTCTCGCCGTTCTTGTAGAAGTAGTCGCAGGCTTCCGTCGAGATAGTGAAACCCGCGGGCACCGGCAAGCCTATCCTGGTCATCTCCGCCAGCCCAGCGCCTTTTCCGCCGAGCAAATCGCGCCACGTACCGTCGCCCTCCACTTTACCTGCGCCAAAAAAATAGACCCATTTCGTCACTGTATCCTCGCTTTGAGATTTAATGTGATTCGCTTACGATTCTCCGAACAATGTCGGCGTGCCAACTCGCTTCCGCCGACAATCACACACTTCAAGTAAAACTTGATATTACTCGCTGGCACCTAGCTCTGAAAAATCTGCCACCGTGGTGAACTCGCGCAGCAATTCCGCGAGCAGCGCCAGGCGATTCTTGCGCACCGCTTCGTTCTCCGCCATCACCATCACTTCATCGAAGAAACGGTCGATCGCTTTGCGCAACCCCGCGATGCGTTCCAGCGCCTGCTCGTAGTGCCCGGCGCGCTTTTCCGTTTGCACTTTGGCGGCCGCGGCGCGCCCCGCGGCGAACAGTTCTCTTTCGGCTTCGCTCTCGAAGAGTTCCGGCTGCGCGGAAACCCCGTCGCTCTTCACATTGGATTTCTCCAATATCTTGCGAATGCGTTTGAAGGAAACCGCCAGGGGTTCGAAATTTTTTGTCTTGCGAATGGAGCGCAGCGCCGCCAGCCGCTTCTCTGCGTCCAGCAAGTCGTCGGCGCCGGCGCGGAAGACGGCGCTGACTTCGTCGTAGCCGTAGCCGGCGCGTTCACGGAACACGTACCGCGCGCGGTCTAGGATGAAGTCCAGGATCTGCGCTTCCTGCTTCGGCGTTACTCCCTTCTTGGGAGCGCTGGTCAGAAGGGCCTTTGCCGCAGCGCCTATCGCCAGAGACAAAGACACCGAAAGCTTTTTGTCGAGAATGATTTTGACTACACCGAGCGCCGCACGCCGCAACGCGTAAGGATCGCTGGACCCAGTGGGCACAAGGCCCACAGCAAAGCAACCGACGATGGAGTCGAGCTTATCGGCCATAGCCACCGCACAGCCGATAAGGTTGCGCGGGATGGGATCGTCAAGTCCCACCGGGCGATAGTGGTCGTAGACAGCGTCGGCGACGTCGTCCGCTTCACCCTGCGCGCGCGCGTAAAGTCCGCCAACGATGCCTTGCAGCTCGGTAAACTCGCGCACCATTTCCGTGGCGAGGTCGCACTTGGCGAGCTCCGCGGCACGGTCGGCGTCGGCCACGTGCGCTTGTATCATTCCCAGGTTGAACCACTGCTCCATCAACCAGCGAGCGATAGCCCGGATGCGCTCGACCTTGTCGCGATAGCTGCCCAGGCGGGATTCGTAGGTGATCTTCTCGAGCTTGGGGAGATAGTCGGCGAGCCGACATTTCTGGTCGGCGGCCCAGAAGAATTGCGCGTCGGCGAACCGGGCGCGCAGCACCCGCTCGTGGCCGGCGCGCACCAAGCCCTTCGGGTCCCTTGCCAAATTGATCACCGCCAGAAACGACGGCGCCAGTTCCCCTCCGCGTTTCTCGAGCGCGAAATATTTCTGGTGATCGCGCATCACCGTGACCAGAATTTCATCCGGCAGGCTCAGAAACGCCGGGTCGAAGTTACCCTGAATCACCGTTGGAAATTCGTTCAGATACGTGACCAAGTCCAGTAGGGTGGGATCGGCGTGAAGCCGTAAACCTGCCGCTTTGGTTTGTGCCGCTAGCTCCCGTTCAATCTTGGCGCGGCGTTCGGCAGGGCGCACGATGACTCCGTTGGCTCGCAGCTTCTTCTCGTACTCGGCAAAGCTGCGTATGCGAAGGGATTGTGCGCCCAGGAACCGGTGACCGCGCGTCGTGTCTCCCGCGGCGATACCCGCACAGGTCAGCTTCAACGGCTTGCCGTCGAGCACCGCGACGATCCAGCGAATGGGCCGGATGAAGCGCGGACCGTCCAGCCCGGTCCAGGTCATCGAGCGCGGCCAGGCCAGATCGTGGACCGCGCGCGGCAGGATCTCAGCCAGAATTTGGTCGGCGGTGCGGCCGCGCTTGACCTGTTTCGCGGCCAGGTACTCGCCCTTCGGGGTCTTCACCAAGAATGCTTCGTGGAGCGCAACGCCGTGCTTCTCGGCAAAGCTTACCGCCGCGCGTGTCGGCTCGCCGACAGAATCGTAGGCCACCGACTTCGGCGGGCCGGTCACCTCGCTCGTCACGTCCGCTTGCTTGCGTGGCAAGTTCTGCGCCCAAACGGTCAGCCGCCGCGGACCTCCGAACACTTCCACAGTGGCTCCACTTCCGATGCTCTCCCCCGTCAGCACCTTCTCGACATACGCCTTGAGATCGCCGGCCGCCTTCGCAACCATCCCGGCGGGGATCTCTTCGCAGCCGATCTCGAAAAGCAGCTCCAATCCCTTCTCCGGTTGCGCCTGAACCGGAGCCGCCTCTCGATGCCACTTCTTCGTTGCCGGGCTCATGCGCGCACCTCGCGCCGCTCTGGTGCTCCGCCGATCTGTTCCAAGTACGAGGCGGCGGTACGGCACGCCAGCCCTCGCACGCGAGCCATCAGCGCTGCGCGCTCGGTGGTCGAGATTACGCCGCGCGCGTCCATCAGGTTGAAGAGGTGCGAACACTTCAAGCAATGATCGTAAGCCGCCAGCAGCGGATAGCGAGCCCGCTCCTGCCCTTCTGTCCCGGCAAAGCCTTCAAGTAATTCTTTAGCTTGCCGCTCGTGTAGCTCGAACTCCGCGCGAATCGCTGACGCGTCGCTGCGGTCGAAGCTGTACACGGAAAGTTGTTGCTCCTCCGCGAGCCGGATGTCTCCGTAACTCTTGTCCTCCGACCAGCGCAGATCGTAGACACTCTCGACTCCCTGCAGAAACGCACAGATGCGCTCCAGTCCATAGGTCAGCTCTACGGAGATGGGGTCCAGGTCGATTCCGCCACTCTGCTGGAAGTAGGTGAATTGAGTAATCTCCAGTCCGTCGAGCAACACCTGCCAGCCGATCCCCCAGGCACCGAGCGTTGGCGACTCCCAGTTGTCTTCCTCAAAGCGAATGTCGTGTTCCTTGAGGTCGATTCCGATCGCGGCGAGACTTTTCAGGTACATGTCCTGTACATCGACCGGCGAGGGCTTGAGGATGACTTGAAATTGCAGGTGCTTGTACAACCGATTCGGGTTTTCCCCGTACCGTCCGTCGGCGGGCCGACGGCTCGGTTGCGCGTACGCCACACGATACGGAACGGGCCCGAGCACGCGCAGGAAGGTCTCCGGGTGCATCGTCCCTGCCCCGACTTCCACATCGTATGGCTGCTGGAGCACGCACCCGTGCCGCACCCAGAACTGCGACAATTTCAAAATCAAATCTTGAAATGTGATTCCGGTTCGCTTCTCAAGTTTTACTTTAACTTTCAAGTCGTCTCCAGAAGCTCTCGCGTCTTCAGTTTCCGATCGCTATTATGTTCGATCCAGTCCAGCGCCGCTTCGCGTAATTCCTTCAGCGCCGCACCCAGGCCCTTCGTGTTCTCTATGCGGTCGAGCCGCTCGCCTGCAAATCGTTCCGCTAACTGCCGCGCCGCAAGGTGTACAGGCTTCATTCCGGGACGCCGGCACTTCTCACACAGGAGCCCCGGCTCCCACGGCGCGTGATATGCCGCACCAGCTCCAAACTCCGTGCCGCACGACGAGCAGCGATCGAATCGCGGCAGCCACCCGCCCAGCCGCACCGTCCAGAAGGCAAAGTAGCTCAGGGGCAGCGTCCAATCCCCTGTCCGCTCGATCTCCCGGACCGCCAGCAGAATCAGCCGGAACATGGGCTCGGCAGCTTCGTGGTCGGGCAGCACCAACTCCGCAGCCTCACTGACCACCGCAAGCCCGGTGCTCAGCTCATAATTGCTCTGCGCCTTGTGGAACGACTCCAGCAGTTCGCACTGCTGGATGCGCACCAACTCCCGCGTTTCCTTCTCCACGTACCAGATTTGCACGTGGGAAAGAACCTCCAGGGTTGAACCGTAACGGTTCTTTACTCGCCGTGCGCCCGCGGCCACCCCGCGAACCCGGCCGGACGCACGCCCAAGGAAGCTCACCAGGCGGTCGGCCTCGCCCAGCGGAAAAGTCTTCAAGATAATGGCTTCCGTTTCCCGGGCGGGCATTTCGCTGTCGGCGCGCCGACGCTGCGTCGAACTTTAACTCAACGGCGGTTAGGCTTCGTCCGAATCGCACGCACACGCAGAACTAGTTTAATTACCACACGCGCTCGCCCTGCGCAAATCATTCCGCAGCTAGCTCCAGAAAAACTTGCCGTTCGCCCGCGCCAAATCAGCCGCTGATTGATACGAATCCGAACCCTCGTCGCGCATGCTACTGGCAATCCACGCAATCCATCGCACCGTACGGACGGCGCCGGGGGCGGACAAACAACCTCCCGCAGCCCCTAATGTCGGCGCCGCAGGTGATGACGCCACTGCCCGCCGCTCAAGCCTATTGCACGAGCTACTACCGCCATCCCCAGGCCGGTCGGAAATCTCGGCCATTTCACGGTCGACAAGGCCATCCTTCGCTATTTGAATATGTTACGGCGATTCCGGATTCTGTTAACCGGCGTTCCGAACCGCAAAAATTATCGGACGCACCCCGCCCCCTTCCGCATCTTGCAATTCGCCTCGTTTCCGGTACTCTGCCAATTCCCGTTCACGCGGATGTGTATTTGTAGTGCGCGGCTGCTTTCCAGGAAGGAACTGCCCGTGGAGCACACAAAGCGCTGGCCCACTCTGATTGTTTTGCTCGTGCTGATTGGTCTGGCAGCCGCCACCTCGGAAGCTGCTCCGCGCCGCGTGATCATCGACACCGATCCTGGCGTCGACGATGCCATGGCCATCCTGCTGGCACTGAATTCGCCGGAGCTCAGAGTCGAAGCTTTGACGGTCGTTGCAGGCAATGTCGAGACGGCACAAGGCCTGGAGAATGCCCTAAAGATCCTGTCTTTGGCGGGACGCTGCGATATCGTCGTTGCGGGCGGGGCGCGGCACCCGCTGAACCAGAAACTTATCACCGCGCAGTTCTGGCACGGCAAGAACGGCCTCGCCGGAGTGGAGTTGCCAGCATCGAAATGCAAGGCGGATGCGCGCTTCGGTCCCGATCTCATCATCGAGATGGTACACAAATATCCACATGAGCTGACGTTGATTCCCGTCGGGCCGCTTACCAATATCGCGCTGGCGGTTTCCAAGGACCCCTCCATCGCTTCCCTGGTTCGCGACGTCGTGATCATGGGCGGCTCAATCACCGGAGGAAACGTCAACGGAGCTGCGGAGGCGAACATTTACAACGACCCGGAGGCGGCTCAGATCGTGTTCAACGCCGGCTGGATGGTCACCATGATCGGCTCCGACGTGGGAGAGCGGACGCTGATGACCCGCAAGTATCTGACGGAATTGCAGGCCAACCCCGGCCCGCAGAGTGACTTCGTCGCCAAGCTCGCGGATTTCTATCTGACTCGCTCCGAGAAGAGCGGATACTCCGGAGCCGCCATGTATGATCCGTTGGCCGTAGGCACGGTCATCGATCCCACGCTGGTCATGCTCAAGGACATGCATGTGGATGTGGAAACCAAGGGCGAGTTCACCCGCGGAGAAACAGTGGCCAATCGCATGGGCTCGAATGAGAATAACGTGCTGCACGGGGATCACTACGAAATTGAGGGCGTCATTGAACTGAAACCTAACGCCCGGGTCTGCCTGACCTCCGACGCGGACCGGTTCCTGGACCTGTTTGTCAGTCGGATTCGCGGAAAATAAAGTGTTCATTCCTCTCAAGGACCTGAATCCCCGCCGCAGCTACCCGATCGTCAACACCACGCTGATCCTCGTAAACGTCCTGGTTTTCATCTACCAATACACTCTGTCGCCCCGCGCCTTCAAAATTTTCATGATCGCCAATGCCACGGTGCCCGCGCGCTTCCCTGCCTGGCTTTCCGGCCACGCTCCCTTCGAGGTGGTATTCCTTCCCCTGCTCACTAGCATGTTCCTGCACGCCGGCATCGCACACATCGCTGGCAACATGCTTTTCCTGTGGATCTTCGGCGACAATGTGGAGGACTTCTACGGCCACTTCACTTACTTGTTCTTCTATCTGGTGTGCGGAATCGGCTCTGGCCTGCTGCATGTCCTCTTTAACCTGAATTCAGCGGTTCCCGCCTTGGGCGCCAGCGGTGCCATCTCCGGCGTAATGGGAGCCTATGCACTTCTCTACCCGCGCTCGCGGATTCTGACCCTCGTCTTTATTTTTCTAGTGCCCATTCCCGCTGTAATCATCCTTGGGTATTGGTTCGTGCTGCAGTTTCTCGCAGGGATTAGCTCGCTAGGCATGACGGCAACTGGTGGCGTGGCCGTCTGGGCCCACGTGGGAGGGTTCTTGCTGGGAATGCTGATTACGATGATGGCGCGGGGCGCACAGCCCACGCGCTGGCAATCCGCGTAGCGACATAAAGTAACGCTTTAGGACGTCAACGATTTTGCCACGCGTTCGGCGAGCCAGTCGCCCACCTCGGTGGTCTTCTTTGTCCCGCCAAGGTCGGGGGTCAAGTAGTTCTTGAATAGCGCCTCTTTTACGCCCGCATGTACCGCCGTGGCTTCGGCCTTCCAACCCAAAAATTCCGCCAGCATCCCCGCCGCCAGCACCGCACCAAGCGGATTGGCGATGCCCTTACCCGCAATGTCCGGGGCCGACCCGTGCACCGGCTCAAACAAGGAAGTCCGCCCCGGATGTATATTCCCCGACGGCGCCAACCCCAGTCCGCCCGCCAATTGCGCCCCCAAGTCGCTGATAATGTCCCCGAACAAATTGCACGTCACGATGACATCGAACTGCCGCGGGTCACGCACAATCTCCATCGCCAAAGTGTCGATATACAGGTGCCGCGCGTCGATCTCCGCATACTCCCGCCGCACTTCCTTGAACACCCGCTGCCACAGATCGTGCGCAAAGGTCATGGCGTTGGACTTGTCGCTCATGCACACGCGCTTAAGGCCACTCTTCCGCGCGTACTCAAACGCATAGCGGATGATGCGCTCCACGCCTTTGCGCGAGTTCACATCCTCCTGCACAGCGATCTCGTCGGCCGTCTCCTTCTTAAAGAACCCGCCCACGCCCACGTACAACCCCTCAGTGTTCTCCCGAATCACCATGATCCGGACGTCCTTTTCGGTCCGGTCGCGCAAAGGTGTCAGCCGTTCATGCAGCAGCTCGACCGGCCGCGCGTTCACATATAGGTCCAGCTTGAAGCGCAAGCCCAGGAGGATGTCCGCCGCGTGCTGGTTGGAAGGAACCCGCGGGTCACCCAGCGCGCCAAAAAGAATGGCGTCGAACTCGTCGCGCAGCATTTCAACGGCCCCGACCGGGAGCGATACGCCCTCCCGCAAGAATTTCTCCGCGCCCCAGTCAAACTCCACAAACTCTATCGGGTGCTTCCCTGCCGCCGCAACCGTGCGCAGCACCTTCACCGCTTCCGGAGTAACTTCCTTCCCGATCCCATCGCCCGGAATGACCGCAATGCGCGCCGCCGGCCCACCTGAGCGCAAGGGAAGTTTTTGCTTGTTTTCGTGAGAGCTCAAGAACGAGGACCGTAGCACGGACCACTATGCAGGTCAACGCAAGGCGCAGTTTCAGCTGTTTGAAGCTGGTCTATTTTAGCTTCCCGTATTCGCTGCGCGCGGACTTCAATACGGGAACATCCGCGTCGCCGTCCTTCCACTGCACCAGAAATCGCGCGTAAGTCATGCGCGCTCCGGCCTTGTACCCGGCCAATGCCTGGCCGCGTGCTTTGCCGAGCAGCGCCAGCGACCCTGCCCAGCAATTCACCACCACCCCTTTGTCATCCAGAATCTTCTGAAACTCGTTGACCGCCTGCGGGCCTTGCCCCGCCGCCAGATACGCTTCGCCTCTCAAATAGATGGGAATCAGGCAGCAATTGCTGAGGTTTCCGATCATTTGCCCGCGCTCGTAGGGCGTTGCAGTTTCCAGAAACTGCAACGCTGTACGCGAATTCTGCCGCAGGAGTTCGTTTTGTGCCCGAATCGTTGGAATCCACACCTTTTGAATCACCGTATTCGATACGTAGCGAGCACTCAAATCTTCCAGAATCGCCTGCGCACGCTGCGTTTCCCCCGCGCGTGCCAGGATCAGGGCCGCCAAAGTCTGCGCATCGCGGCTCTCGGGAGCGATCCTTATGACTTCTTCGACCCCTTTTCGCGCTTCCGCATTGTTCCCGAATGCCGCCTCGCGCAGGGCCGCGAGCCCTTCCCAAATCGCGGCGGGCTCAGCAAGCTCGGCCTTTTGCGCGGATTCCACCGCTTGCCGGGAAAGCGCCCGCGCCTTTTTCAAGTGCCCGGAGAACGCTTCCGTGTCGGCTTGCATAGCCAGCATCGTGTCCTCGCCACCGGATTGTCCGGTCGTGGCGCTCAGTTCCCTCTGCATCGCCGCCGCGTCATTTCGTAGGAAAGCCAGAGCATACATATTCGCGTGCAGGGAAGGGTCCTCCAGCTTCTTCGCCAATGCTTCCTTCAACAGCGATTCCGCTTCCCCCAGCCGCTGCAATGCGATATCCGCTGTGGACAAATTCTCATACCAGGCAACACTGTTTGGTTCCAGGCGCAGCGCCTCTTTCGCGTTGGCTGCGGCCTCTTCGTAATCGCCGATAAGGAAATATTCCGAGGACATATCCCTCCACGGCACATCATCGCGCGGATAAAGATTGGCCCATTGCTTGTAGCTGGCGATGGCCTTCTTCACATCTCCCGTTCCCAGGTCATAGTACAGAGTGGTGATCTGCAAACGCTCGCGTGCCGTTTGCCGGTCGGCCATTTCGAACGCTTGGCGAATCTCCTCGCTCGCGCGCGCGTTTTGATTCAGGTTGTAATGGTCCACGGCCAGGCTCGAGTACGCCAGGGCAAAGCGCGGGTCGAGCTCGACCGCCTTTTGCAGCGGCGCGATGCCGTCCAAGGCGCCTTTGTCCCTGGTAAGCCTGCGCCCTTCGCTATAGAACTTCAGCGCCTCGAGAGATGGCGAAGTGGCCCGCTCCAAAGGAGTGTCATACTTTTGAATCGAGCTTTGCTCCTCGCCAAATTCCTTACGCAGTTCGGTAGCAGCCTTCCCCAACGCGTGCACCACCTGGCGCACGTTGCCGGCCTCCGCTCGTGTTCTCGCCATGGCAGCACCGCCGGGGCAGCTAAGGGCCTCGAGCGAAACCTCATATTTTCCTTGTTCCGCGGAGATTCCGCCGGCTACAAACGCCTTCGCCTTGGTGCGCTCGCAAATCCCGCCCGCCAAATCGCGCGTAATCGGTTGGTTGGCAGGCCGGCCGAGCGTGCGCAGCGCCTCCGTCACCTTCTCGCTCGAGACCACGTTCACGTACGGCGACTGCGCCAGCGACACGCCAAGCGCCTCCCGGAGCGAGCCGTCAAACACCGCCTCGCCCGTCGTGTTGGTGAAATCCCCAACCACTATGGCGTCGGCTTCGCTCAGCTTAGGAAGACGGCTTAGATATACGTAACCGCCGTACGCGCTTGCGGCCAGGAGCCCCGCCGCGATCATAAGTTTGATTTGCATTGCGAGCCCAGGCCTCCAGATTTCCACGGTTTTATCGAGCAGGGGCCGTGTGGGCGGATTCCCACCATTTGATGGACGAGTTCCGGACAGCCAGGATGACCGTGCTTGCATAGAGCGTAGGGTGCGCGCCAAGGTGAGTCAACGCTGTTGCGAGGTGAGCGTGCCGTCTTGCTAATTCCCAGTTGGAGACTCGCGCCCGGACTCCACCCAATACACCCCGCCCAGCGCCAATGCCCCGCCGACAATCTGCAGCGCGGAGCCGCGTTCGCCCAGCCACAAGATTCCCAGGATCACAGCCAGCACCGGCAGCAAATAGGTGAACGCACTCAACTGCGAAGCCTCCAGATAGCGCAGCAGCCAAAAGTAGAAAAGGTACGCCATGGCGGAGCTGAATATCGCCATGTACAGCACCGCCGCCCACCCCTGCCATGGAATCGTGCGCCACCTGGAAAATGGTCCCAGCGCCCACGCCTGGTGCAGCGCCACCGGCACGATGATAATGGCCCCCGCGAAGTGATTGAACGCCGCCATGGTCAGCGCGTCATATCGTCCCGCAACGCGCTTCCCCAGAACCGCGTACGTCGCGAAGCCAATCGAACCCGTCATCGTAATCGCATCGCCGAGCAGCGAAGGCGAACGCGGCGAGATGCCATTCTCCGACGCCAGCACGGCCACGCCCGAAAACGCGATGGTCATGCCGATCACCTTGTGCCAGGTCGCCCGTTCCAATCGAAACACAACCGCCAGCACCAGCGTGTAGATCGGCCCCATGCCCACAATCACAGCCGCATGACCCACCGACGTGTAACGCAATCCCATCGTGAAGCACATCTGATTGACCACCACGCCGAAAAAGCCCAAGTAGAAAAACGTCCACAGGTCGCCGCCGGTAAATCCTTGCAACCGCAACCGGCGCGCCTCGGCAAACGCCGGCGATCGCGAGCAAATCAAATAGGCAGGCACCATGGACAGCCCCGCGATGGCAACGCGAAAGGAAGCCATGGTAACCGGAGGTAGGTAGCGCAAGCCGATCTTTGCCGCGATGAAATTCACCGCCCAGACCACCACGACGAGTCCAATCGACGCGGCCATCACCACGCGGTTGGGAGCGCGCCCTGCGGAAGTCTCGATGTACACCGAATCAGGCCAGCCGTTCTTTGCGCGCGGTGAACTGCTCGATGCGGTCCAGTTGGGGCACAAAGCCGATGCCCGGGCCCGTCGGCACGCGAATCGTCCCCTGCGCAGACACCGTCACTTCCGGCTCGATGATGTCTTCGTGCCAGTAACGGCGGCTCGCCGTCACGTCCCCAGGCAAAATAAAATTCGGCAGAGTCGAAAGCGCAATATTGTGCGCGCGCCCGATCCCGGACTCCAGCATCCCACCGCACCACACCGGAATTCCTTTTGCCTGGCAAAGGTCGTGAATCTGCTTCGCCACCGTGTAACCGCCGACGCGCCCGAGCTTGATGTTCATAATTTTGCAAGCGCCCAGTTCGATGGCCGCCTGCGCATGTTCCAGCGTGTGGATGCATTCGTCCAGGCAGATCGGCGTTTGCAGCTTTTTCTGCAATTCCACGTGGCTATACAGGTCGTCCCAACCGAGCGGCTGCTCGATCATCATCAAGTGGTACGCCTCAAGCTGCTGCAGCAACGGCCAGTCCGCAGCGCGATACGCGGAATTGGCGTCCGCCATCAGCTTGATGCGCGGAAAATCCTGGCGCACCCGCTTCACGAGCTCCACGTCCTTGCCCGGCTTGATTTTGATCTTGATGCGCTGGTAGCCCGCAGCAAGCTCCTTCTTCACCGCTGCGGCCAGCTCATCCAGCGTGTCCTTGATTCCAATCGAAACGCCGGAGGCAATCTCTTCGCGCACCCCACCCAGCAGCTTGGCCAGCGGCAAGCCCTTTTGCTTGGCCTCGGCGTCCCAGATGGCCGCTTCCAGCGCGCCCTTGGCCATGTTGTGCCCGCGGACCGGCTCCAGCATTTCTGATATCTGTGCGGCCTTGCAAAAATCCTTCCCCTTCACCAACGCCCAAAGGTGATCGCGCAAAATGTGCCAAGCCGTCTCCGTCGTTTCCGGGCTGTACGCCGGCGCCTCTCCGGCCACGCATTCGCCCCAGCCGGTCACGCCATCGACGTTCGCCTCCACCAACACGATGCGCCGCTCGTCCGTGCGCATCGTGCTGGTCTCGAACGGCGTAACCAGCTTCATCCTCAACTCTCGCAGCGTGATCTCTCGAATTCGCATTCTTGCGACTGCCCTCTCCTCCGCAGTGGACCGTTAGAAATCGCTCCAGGGCGCCAGCAAATACGCCTGGCCCTTCTGCCCAGCGCGAACTCCTATGGCCGCATACTCACGCGCGAACCATTGCGTGAATTCTTCGCGCACCCTCTTCTGCACCGCCCGCACCCGCTGCTCATCATTCTGCTGCCACTGCTCGAGTTCCGCAGGCAGCTCAATCGTCGCGGGTGCGCTGGCCGCGCTTGGCGCCAAGTCTTGTATCGCGGCGATCACCCGTGGCGAGTCCAGCCACCATTCCGCCACCAATCGATCCGTCTCAATTCCGCGGTGCAGCGGACTCGTCGTCACCCCGTAAAGGTTGGGGACATATCGCCGGCAGATGGCTCCCAGCCGATTCAAGTTGAAATGAGCGTTCTTCAGCTCCAGCGGATCAAACGTCCATTCGACCAGCCGAATCCCGCGACCCAAGGCTTCCTCTCTCTGGAATAACTTGAGCATGCGCCCCACGCCGCGATTGCGGTGAGTCGCGCTGACTGCCGTCTGGTGCGAGTGCAGGTAGGTCACACGTTGCCGCAAACCCACCACGGCCAGCGTATATCCCACCAGCTTTTCGCCGTCAAACGCCCCCAGCACCTGCCCGCCGGTAACGGACGCCACCACGAACATCGTCACCGGCTCGATCTCCAGGTCTGCCTCGCCCCACACTTCGCGCTGTAATCCGACGCACGCGTGAAATTCCTCCAGCGCGCCGCACTTTCTAATGACGATGCCCTCGCTTGCTTGCCTCGTCCGCAATTCCTGAGGCTGCGCTTTTGCGTCCGCGTTCATGGTTTCGCTGCCCGATCGTCTGGGTGCCCCACCCTCGGTTTTTGAGGGCGGGTTTTAGGATTTCTCTCGCCGCGTTTCGCCGTCTCCCAGAGTTTTTCCTTATCCGCTCGCGGAATTTCCGCGAAACCCAGCCCATTGCCTGCCGACAGCCGCTCCATCTCGCGGAATCGCCGCGCGAATTTTGCGTTGGCGTTCTTCAACGCAATTTCCGGATCAACTTGCAGAAACCGCGCCAGGTTCACCGCCGCAAACAGTAGATCGCCCATCTCCTCTTCGACGCGCGCCGCATCTTTCGTTTCCGCGGCGTGACGCAACTCCGCGCTCTCCTCGCGCAGTTTTTCGAAGATTCCCTGCGCGTTGTCCCAGTCAAAACCGGCCCGCGAGGCCTTCCGCGTCAACTGCAAACCCTCCATCGTCGCCGGCAACGTGCGCGGCACGCCATCCAGCAGCGACTTCGGCTTTTCTTCCTTTCTTGCCGAACCGTTTCCCTGGCGCTCATCTGCCTTGATCTGCTCCCAATTCCGCAGGACCTCCGCGGCATCTCTCGCGCGCTTCTCCCCAAAGACGTGCGGATGCCGCCGCACCATCTTCTCGTGCACCTCGCGAATCACGTCGGCCACCGTGAATCGTCCCTGCTCCGCCGCGATTTGCGAGTGAAATACCACTTGCAGCAGCAGATCGCCCATCTCTTCGGCAAACTTCGCGTCGTCGCCGCTCTTCATGGCGTCCAAAACTTCGTAGGCCTCTTCCACCAGGTAGGTGCGCAGCGTCGCATGCGTCTGCTCGCGGTCCCACGGACAGCCATCCGGCGCGCGCAGCCGCGCTTGCAGCGCCACCAGCCGTTCGAACCAGCCTCCGGCCGTCAATTTCTTCTGCTTAGGCGCTTTGCGTGAACCCTTGGTTAAAGAGGTCG
>WNFP01000596.1_pt1 | contig 27432 bp, 25 predicted proteins | sample 5400201 | NCBI WGS metagenome assembly WNFP01 (sample SAMN13153355, study PRJNA577476) | soil metagenome | isolation source: 115 cm saprolite under Madrone tree | place: USA:California | collected 2016-06-14 | reverse complement strand
TGTCTCGAGCTCTTGGAGAAGGGCCGATGCGCGAGGAAAGACGCGCTTGAGAACGCGGCCCCGGCGTCGGCAGGATCGAATTAGGGACGGGTGATTTCTTTACCCTGCCGAAAGATCGCGAGAGTGGGCGTTTCCGGGCGCTACAAACGGCCGGAAGAAACTGCTCTTACCGCACAAAGGCTCACAGTCCGGCGGAGTCGGGTTTCGTCCTACTCTCCCTCATCTGTTTCGCGATAACTTTGAAAGAAGTCGCAGGATCTCCAGATAGAGCCAAATGAGCGTCACCATTAATGAAAAAGCAGCGTACCACTCCATCCATTTCGGGGCGCGATTGGCGACTCCGGTCGCTACGAATTCGAAATCAAGCACAAGGTTCATCGCGGCCAGTCCAACGACAAAGAGACTAAAGATGATACCGACCGGTCCGGAGCTGTAAATCAGCGGAATTGAAAAGTGGAACAGTGTCCGGCAAAGCAGGCTGATGATATAGAACAGGCAAATGCCTCCAGTTGCGCAAATCACAATTGATCGGAAGGTCTGCGACACCTTGATCCAGCCGCATTGGTAGGCCGCAAGCAATGCAAACGCGATGCCAAAGGTGAGACAGACAGCTTGCAACGCGATCCCGGGGAATGATCGCTCAAAATAAAGCGTGATGGAGCCGAGCACCAAGCCCTCAAAGAGCACGTAGATCGTACCGGTGATGGGAACGGATCGCTTGAGAAACGCCGCTCCCAGGGCTGCAACCAGTCCGCCGACTGTGCCGATCATGAGGCAGGGCACAATTGCCGTTTCGTGGGTTTGCAGAAAGACCCAAGTGGCTGCGGCTGAGCCAATGGCGAGCAATAAAAACAAAAGCGTTCGTTGCACCACGCCTTCCAGCGTCATTGGCCGGACATCAGCGCCGGTCACCGGGGTGTCGAACGTGGATTGATTCAAGACAGGATTACTGGACGGCATATTTTTAATCTATTGGACAATCACTCGGACGCAATGCTCGACGAAATTTGCTCAATCTCATGAGGATTCATTGCTCCGGCTGCAGAGTTTGATTCGGAGGCGAAAGGAACGCATACACCTCGGTTTGGACTGCATCAAGTTGATCGAGCCGGAGCTTGGGATCTAAAATGAGAAAAACCTCGCCGGTTTTTGCGTGTTCGTAGATCAAGATGCGCTCGGCGCCGGTTCCTCGCACATCGACTTGCTTCAAGGTCTTCTTCCGTTCCAGCATGAGAGCCAATATATAGCGGGCGTTGGTCTTCTCGGGTTGGTCTTCCTGAATGAGTTGTCGCAGGTGCGTTTCCACCGATTCCTTCGGGAGCGGTTCAGGCGGTGGCGGCGGCGGATTTTCGTAAGAAGATTTCCAGAAGGAAAAGGGTTGGACGCTCTCCTGGCATGACTGCCATGCCTCTTCAGAAATATCTTCACGACGAAAACCGGACTCGTCACGAAAAAGCAGCGTGTAAATGGCGTCGCCCTCAGAAAACGGGGCATAGGTTCGGGCGCACGCATGCGCGCGTGATTTGATCTGCCACTCGGACAACATGGTGCCTCCTTTAAGCATGAAGTGCGAAAAGAAGCAATATTGAGGAGCGAAATGGGACGTGAAGTGACGGAGTGATGAGCGCCGTCGCGCCCTCACACCTGGCCTGCCGGGGTCACGTCGGATGGCCCTACTAAACTTTTCATTGTGTTCAGGCGGCTCTTCCCCCATGAGTCCTGAGATGATTGAGCGAATTGCACCAGGTGCGACCATCGGAGTGCTCGGGGGCGGTCAGCTTGGCAGAATGTTTGGAATTGCCGCCCGTCGCCTCGGTTATCGGGTGCATACCTATGAGGCTTCGCCGGATAGCCCGGCCGGGCAAATTTCCGACCGCGAATTCACTGGGTCGTATACGAATGAATCTGCAATTGCTGAGTTTGTCGACTCGGTCGACGTCATCACTTTTGAGTTCGAAAACATTCCGGCCGGAGTCCTCGATTGGATCGCCACTAAGAAGCCGATTCATCCTCGATCGGAAGTCCTCCATATTTGCCAGAACCGAGAGCGCGAAAAAACTTTTCTGCGCGCGAAGGGCTATCCGATTGCGCCCTTTCGGGTCGTCGGAAACGAAGACGAACTGAGGATTGCTCTGGATGAAGTTGGTTATCCGGCCGTGTTGAAAACCGCCGATTTTGGCTACGATGGCAAAGGACAACAAAAAATCGCGAGTGCAGCTGAGGCCGATTTCACGCCATATCTTGGCGGCAAGGCGGTTCTGGAAGGCTGGGTTAACTTTCAATCTGAAATATCGGTGATAGCTGCTCGGGCTGCGGACGGTGCGCTTTGCACTTTCCCGGCGGCGGAGAACGTTCATTCGCGCCATATCCTCGACTATTCGGTAATTCCGGCTCGGGTTCCCGATCGAATTCAACGAGAGGCGTCCGAGATCGCGCGATCAATAGCAATAGATCTGGATGTCGTCGGGCTGATTGCAGTGGAGTTCTTCGTCACGACCGAAGGGAGATTGCTGGTTAATGAATTGGCCCCACGGCCGCACAATTCCGGCCATTACACGTTTGATGCATGCATCACCAGTCAGTTTGAACAGCAACTGCGCGCAGTCTGTGGGCATCCATTTGGGTCACCTGAACTGCTTGTGCCGACCGTCATGGTGAATCTACTGGGCGACCTTTGGAGCGACGGCGTACCTCCCGATTGGTCGTCGATTTTGGCTCAACCGCGAACCAAACTGCATTTGTACGGTAAGTTGGAAGGAAGGATCGGCCGCAAGATGGGTCATTACTGCGTGCTTGGTCCGACGCTGGAGGAAGCGTTTAAAATCGCTATGAACATTAAATCGGAAATTCGCCGTGCCTCGCTTTAAGCCCTTACTCTGTCTCCTTCTCGGAGTGTTCTTCGCGGGATGTAATTCCGCGAAAACGAATGATCCGTTTGGATTGCACACGGTGGACCTGGTAGTCGGGGGTGTGACGATGAAGGCCGAGGTGGCCGAGGACGAACAATCGCGGGCAATGGGCCTGATGTTCCGCGATTCTCTCTCTGAAGACCGTGGCATGCTTTTCATATTCGACGGACCACGGCAAGTTTCCTTTTGGATGAAAAACACAAAGATTCCCCTTTCAATCGCCTTTTTAGAGAGTGACCGAGTAATTAGCGAAGAAAAGTCGATGCGACCGTATGACGAGACACTGATCCAGAGTCGCTCTGATAAAATTAGCTATGCCATCGAAGTGAATGCAGGATGGTTCGATCGACATCAAGTGAAACCTGGCGCAAAAGTCGAGGGTATTCCGTCGAGATAGAATCATGGTGACTAAGGAACAGACAATCGATCTTTTGGAGACGATCGCCCAATTGCTGGAATTGAAGGGAGAGAATCCTTTCAAGATTCGAGCTTACACCAATGCTGCTCGAGCGCTGGAAACCTATTCCGGGAATTTCCCGAACCTGGTGGAAGGGAACGGATTGCAAGACCTAGCCGGAATTGGTGAGGCGATCGCCAAAAAGATCTCGGAGTACGCTTTGACCGGGAAGTTGGAGTATTTTGAAAAACTGCGATCTGATTTCCCGGAATCTTTATTTGAACTCTTCGAGGTACAGGGGCTGGCCGGTAAAAAAATCAAAGTACTCTGGGAGAAACTGCAGGTAAAAAGCATTGCCGATCTGGAGGGAGCCTGTCGTGATGGTCGGATCGCAGAATTACCGGGTTTTGGTGCCAAGACTGCCGAAAATTTGTTGCGGTCAATCGAGCGGCGAACAAAACGGGCGGGAAGGTACTTGCTATCTGAAGCCAGCCTAATGGCAAATCAGTTGGTTGCCCATTTCAAGGATCACCCGAACGTTTCACAAATCAGTGCGGCTGGCAGCTTGCGCCGAGTCAAAGAGACAATTGGAGATCTTGATCTGCTGGTCGCGACCAAAGAACCGGCTCGGATCACCGAGCATTTCGTCACTTCGCGTTTGATCGAACGGATCTTGGCGAAAGGAGAAACGAAAACCAGTGTGATTCTGAAGAACAGTATGCAAGCCGACTTGCGCGTGGTCGCGAATCACGAGTTTCCATTTGCTTTAGCTTACTTTACCGGCAGCAAAGAACATAACGTGGCTCTTCGTGCCAGGGCACTGCAACACGGCTGGACGCTTAACGAGTATCGCCTCGGTCCAGACCCAGGAGCGAAAAAGGAGCCCGAGGCGATTCCGCCGATCCGGACAGAGGAGGAACTTTACCAGGCGCTTGGCTTATCCTTTGTTCCGCCTGAGCTGCGGGAAGCTAACGGCGAGATCGAAGTGGCGGAACGATATGAACTTCCACGGCTGATCGAGTGGAGTAATCTGCGCGGAACGTTTCACAGCCACACGCACGCGAGTGATGGTCGAAACTCGTTGGAAGAAATGGCTAACGCGGCGCGCGAACTCGGTTTGCAGTACTTAGGCATCGCTGACCATAGCAAGAGTTCATTTCAGGCTCACGGTTTGGAGGAGAAACAACTCGTGCAGCAGGTGGCCAGCATCAAAGAATTGAATCAAAGCTTTGGCGGTGACTTCAAGATTTTTGCCGGGATCGAATGTGATATTTTGAGAGACGGCACGCTCGATTTTGCGGACGAAGTTTTGAGTCAGCTCGATTTCGTCGTGGCGAGTGTCCACTCGGTCATGACTTTGCCGAAAAAGGAAATGACCGACCGGATGATTCGGGCGATGGAGAACCGATTTGTCACAATGCTAGGTCACCCGACCGGGCGTTTGCTTCTCTCACGGGACGCGTCGGAAATCGATCTTCCCGCAATTATCGAAGCTGCCGCCCGAACCAAGACCATCATAGAGTTAAATGCCAATCCGCGGCGACTGGATATGGATTGGCGTTTTTGGCGCTTAGCAAAATCCAAAGGGGTTCTTTGTTCGATTAATCCGGATGCTCATTCGATAGTGGGACTCGAAGATCTCTGGTTTGGGGTACAGATCGCCAGAAAAGGCTGGCTGCAGCGGGAGGACGTCATCAACTGTCTGCCGCTTGGCCAAATCGAGGAGGTAATTTCTCATAAGCGAAAGAGCGGTATCTAAAGCCCTGTCTTTTTCCGAAAAAATGAACGGTTCCCGCAGATACCATTGCCAGGTTAGACGGCGTGTCTCGGCGCCCTCACCAGACCTACTTCGCTGGCAGCCTTTTGTTGAGCGAGCATTCGATCGGCAATCTCACGCACCATCTCTTCTAGCAAAAGCCGGAGATGGCTGTTAGTTCGATAGTCAGCGGGAGCGATATGCCGTACGCGTTCGGCTCGCGTCGCCAGATCGAAACACTTCCGAAAACTCGATCGTCCTTCGTCATCGGGATTGTAAACAGCGATCGCTTGGCCACCGTTTTTCTTAATAATGGTAAAGCAAGGAACATCGGTTGGCCCGTCTCCGACATAGACCATGTTCGAAAATGGAATGGGGCGAATATCGTCGGGCATGTGGTCGTTAACATCCTGAGACAGGTCGAGCAAACCTTTGTTGATTCGAAAAAGATACTGCGTTTTCTGCGTATGGCTGATGACCCTTTTCGGAAAAGTGATCCGGCCATCAGGGTCCTCTGCGTACTCGCAGCCAAACACCGCCCGTAGATAAGGACGAATCTTGCTGCCCTCGATCAAAATCTTCAATCCGGACGAAACGATGTAATGCTCCACCTGAATTCCAGATGCCAGATGATCCGCTGACAATAATCCCGAGGCGAATTCCTTGAACATTCCAGGCAAACCATTGTAAAGCTGCATCTTGGCGCCAAGTTCGCGAAGTTGTTCATTGGTTGGCCGATCCATCGCGAGATAATCGAGAAGACATTTCATATACGCGAGTTCCTGATCAAAGCCTTGGGTCTGCACTAGTTCCGCGCAACGATCCCAGAATTTCTCCGCGTTAATACCAAACGCGGGAAAAATCACATCGTCTTGCATGTACGCAGGACTCAGTGTCTGATCGTAGTCGTAAACGATTGCGATTCTGTTCTGGAGCGTGGCCATGCGGGATCCATTGATTATGCACTATCCGGCCTCCGGTCGGTAGGCGAAAACCGATTCCGTATCTTCGGCCAGTGCAGCATTTTGCGACTTCATCTCGGCACTTCGTACCGGACTACTACTTTCGTGATGTCCCTCCCGGACCGCCGATTGGCCACACACCGCGACACTGACGCGCTGCGTTCTTCCTTTTTTCTCAATTTAGCCGTCACGGTCTTGAGTTCCTTGAGGATTCGTTCGTCCGTGTGTTTTTCTTGTGGTGGCCGATGCTCAGTATGAACATGGTGGAAATCAACGTTTCTAAAACTCCTTGAATTCCTCCAAGCCAGTAATCGCCAGTTATTGCACTTATTTTCTCAAAGCTGAGATGCAGCACATTTATCGGCAGATCACCGGATTGGTAGACTTTCAGACTTTTATCATCACGAAATTTCGCCAAAATGCGGGCGTTTTTCCGTTTCGTGATGTTGAAAAGTTATCGCCCACTCGTCAGGGACTGATCCGGCGCGGCTATCTCAAATATCTGCAGAGAGCGCCGGCCTTAATCTACCGCGGGGAGTATGAAGCAACGCGGAAGATCCTGGTTCGTCGCGACCCTGCGTTGATGCACGTCTATTTCGGAAATACCGGAGTGCATCTGTTGCCGCTGGTCCGAAGGTGGGATCGACCGTGTATTGTCTCGTTCCACGGAATGGATGTGCAAAATCGGCCGAAAGAAAAGGGCTATGAGCAACGTTTGCGCGAACTGCTGCAACTCGTTCCGCTGGTGTTGGTCCGTAGCCAATCGATCGCGGATCGGTTGCAGCAATTGGGCTGTAATCCGGACAAAATTCGGATGAACCGGACAGGAATTCCGCTGGGTGGTTTTCCTTTCGTGGAGCGCTCTTTTCCAGCGGATGGACGATGGTCATTAGTGCAGGCCTGCCGGCTGGTTCCCAAGAAGGGTCTATTCACCACGCTAGAGGCTTTTTCGCTCTTTCGACGAACATATCCTTCCGCGCATTTGACGATCGCCGGTGATGGTCCGCTACATGAACCGATCAAAAAGCGGATTCGCGAATTGCAGATTGATGGCTCAGTAACGTTGACCGGATTTGTGGATCAGCTGCGACTTCGATCGCTTTTCGAACAGGCACATCTTTTTGTCCATCCGAGCTATACTACGGAAGATGGAAATCAAGAGGGGGTGCCGAATTCAATGCTGGAGGCGATGGCCACTGGATTGCCTATCGTTGCCACGAGGCATGGAGGGATTCCAGAGGCGGTTGAAGATGGAAGGCAGGGTTACTTAGTGGCGGAGCGAGAGACCGCTCGACTCGCGGACGCGCTTGCCCATTTGGCTTCAGATCCGGAATTGTGGCGCCAATTGGGGAAAGCGGCTTCCGCTAAAGTGTCAGAAACATTTGAGCAGTTGCGGCAAGTGAACCGGCTGGAAGCAGCGTACCGGGAAACTCTGGAGATCTGGCGTGGGCAAGGATAATGGTAGCGCGGAGGCAACGAGGACTCGCTCGAGAGTGCGATCTTCCACACCGCAAAAGGTGCGTCCACGGTTTTACGGCTTATCGCCTTCCGATAAAGAGTCCATCCGGAAGATGGTTTCTCCCGGCTTCATAAGATCGAGCTTATCCCGGGCAAGAAGCTCCAGATAGCTCGGATCACTTTGCAGCAGAGCGAGCTTCTTGCTCTGCTTATTATATAGGGCGCGCTCGCGCGCGACCGATTCCTTCAGCGCCTGAACCGTGCTTTGTTGCTTTTGCCTCTCTCTAATAAGCGGCAAAAACCAACAAATCAAAAGGATCAGAACGGCGACAATGATGAGAATATGTAACACCCGATTGAGCAACTGCCTGAGCCACTCTTGATGGGATTCATCAAATTGTTCGTAACCCGCTCTCACTCGCGCATCTTACCTTCCGTAACGCGCGTTGTCACCTAGTTCCTCCTCGATCCGGAGGAGTTGGTTGTATTTTGCGATCCGATCTGTACGTGAGAGTGAACCGGTCTTGATTTGGCCGGCATTAGTTGCCACCGCGATATCAGCGATTGTGGTATCCTCGGTTTCGCCAGAACGATGGCTGATCACGGAGGTATAATGATTCTCTTTCGCTAACTCGATGGAATCGAGAGTTTCAGTCAGTGATCCGATCTGATTCACTTTCACCAAGACCGAATTGGCAACGCCCGATTCGATACCCTTTTTAAGAAAGTCGACGTTGGTGACGAACAGATCGTCCCCGACTAACTGAACTTTCTGACCAAGCGTATCGGTGAGCTTTTTCCAACCGGCCCAATCGTTTTCCGCACAGCCATCTTCAATGGAGATAATTGGATACTTGCCACATAGCTGTTGATAAAGCGCAATCAGTTCATCGACTGATTTCTTCGAATGATCGGATTTCTTGAAAACATAGACGTCGTTCGCCTTGTCGTAGAACTCACTGGCGGCGACGTCCAGAGCGAATGCTATATCCGGCCCTAGTTTGTATCCCGCCTTCTCGATCGCCTTGGCAATCGTATCAAGCGTGTCCTCAACACTATTCAGATTAGGTGCGAATCCTCCTTCGTCCCCAACCGCGGTCGAAAGACCCCGTTCCTTGAGCACGCTCTTCAGTGCGTGAAAAACCTCTGCGCCGTATCGCAAAGCTTCTGCGAACGTTGGCGCCCCCTTCGGCATAATCATGAATTCCTGGAAGTCGATTGGAGCATCGGAATGGGCGCCTCCATTGATGATGTTCATCATCGGGACCGGCAATATCTTTGCATTTGGTCCACCCAAATAGCGAAACAGCGGCAAATCGAGTTGGGCAGCGGCGGCGTGGGCAACGGCTAATGATACACCGAGAATTGCGTTGGCACCGAGATGCTTTTTGTTCGCCGTGCCATCAAGCGCAATCATAGCTTGGTCGATGGAAACCTGTTCGAGCGCATCCATGCCGATGACCGCATCGGCAATTTCGGTCTCCACGTTTTCCACCGCGCGTAGGACTCCCTTGCCGCCGAAACGCTCTTTATCACCGTCTCTCAGTTCCCAAGCTTCATGTTCGCCGGTACTCGCACCGCTGGGAACGATGGCGCGGCCGACGGCGCCCCCAGTCAACTCCGCATCGACCTCGATCGTCGGATTTCCTCGAGAATCGAGGACCTGTCTGGCACGGAGCTCAGAGATGATTGTAAGAGACATATTCAGACTTTAGCGACAAAATCTTCCTCTACCGCCAGGCCGCGGTAAGCCGAGATCTCGATGATCTCGACCCGGCGAGAACCGGATTCGGCGGGAAGCTCGGCGACTTCGCCGGGATGTTTCCCCAGAAGCGCCTGACCCAAGGCAGTCTGGTAGGAAAGGATGCCTTTTTCCGGCTCGCTATCCCAAGCGCCCAATATTGAATAAGTGAGTGTCGAATCGGTTTCCAAGTCCCGAACCGTGACCACGGTGCCGACTGAGACTTGCTGAGTGTCTACATTGTCGAAATTCGATCCTCTAGCGCGCTCAAGCATCTGTTCCAATTCCCCTTTTCGACGCATCAAAACGCTTTGCATCTCCTTGGCCGCTTTGAATTCGAAATTCTCCCGCAAATCGCCGTATGACCGGGCGATCCCGATTTCCTTCGTATTTTCGGGGATCTTCTTTGTAATCAGCTCGTCGTATTCCTCTTTCTTTTTTTGTAAGCTCGTCCAGGAAACAATCAGTGCTTCATCTTTGCTATCCGTTTCGCCAGTCAACATGGTCTGTAGGTCCGGATGAATCTTGATCATGCGGGCCATGAGCGAACGCCGGTTAAGTTCCTCGAATGCCGGACTCGCCATCAAACGACGCATCAGGTCTCGCGCCTGGGGTACTTCTGCCTGGACAATGATCTCCGGGATGAGTTCCTTGTCGTCGATCAAAAGGTCGTGCAGTTTTGAATTCCGGCGGGTTTCGCCGAATTGATCACGTTCCAATGCGCTAAGAATCGCTGGAACCAACTCTGGACCGACCAGGTCGGAGAAATGAGTTGCCCCGCGTTCTTTGGCCAGCCAGGTCAGGACCTCAGACGAATTGGAATGCTCTCTGATTCCTCGTACCAGCCATTGGTGAAATTGATCCTTCCGATCCTGCTCGACAAAGATTTTCGCGATCTCACTTACTACGCGCGAGCTAACATGCGGTAAGGCCTGCAACAAGCGAGAATCCCAATCGCTGGGAAACGCTTCCAGATAGTCGTTCAGCACCCTCCGCTGTTTGGTAGCTGCAATCTGGGAAATAATTTCCGGCAGCCGGGCTTGATGTTCTCGCAACAGTTGAACTACGCTCGATGAACCAGATGCAAGGTCCGGGAAACGTTGCAGCAGTTCGTCGCGGACAATCAGTAACTCGATGGCCAGTGCAGGATTGAGTCGAATATTGCGGCCGGCGATCTCATCGACCTGACTGACGATCGGCTGCAGACTTGCTAACTCGCCTGCAAAAACTTCGCTGTTTTTCGCGATTTTCTCCAACACGCCGACTTGGGTTTTGAGCTGACGCGCCAGCTGGAATTGTTGGACGAGCTCATCAGCATAGGAAAGGGACCGGTCGCGAATCGTGATCGGCTCGGTCTTTTTTGTCGGGATCGAAAAGCGCCCATCTTTTCGCAGTACCTTCTTGGCATTCTCCCACCATTTCTTAAATTCGGCTTCGGGAAGAAGCTCCGGCGTCAGTACCTTCTGAATTTGATCCGGTGTGATTTTCCCGCCAAAGCTGGAGAGAAGTTTTTCAAAAAACGCTGGAACATCGCTACGAGCCTGCGCCTTCAAGGCGGCGGGATCGAGGGCCCGACGCACCAGGATGTGATCTTCCGGCAACGGCTGCAGCGAGTCAGTAGCATATTTCAGCTGCATCACGTGCTGTTGCTTGGTCTGAAAATCGATAACGATCTGGTTGAGCAACAAATTCCAGCTATGGATCTGGCCGAAACCCCAACTTTTGTGCAGACAAAAGGTGCCGGGCTTTAGTTGATCGAGTATGGCGGCGTCCTTGGGTGTCAAATTACCAGAATCGATCGACGTTTGAAGCTCGGCATCCATAGAGAAGAGGGTTGAACATAGGTAACACTGCTAGAGGCACAATAAAAAAATCATCAAGCCTTCACGGAGATCCAAAAGCCGGGTCGCCATTTCTGGAATTACCGTTGACCCTAAAAACGGTGAAGGCTACCGTGCGCCGTTTTGAGACCCGTGAGTGATTATTTCAAGGGAGCCGAGTGTCCCGGCTCGATCTGGACGTTATTTGCATTGATTCTTTTATCCGCCGGAAGCGCTTACGGTGACGCTCTGAGCGACTTACGAGGAGTTTCAGTATTCAAGGATGCAGATCTGAATCGTCTCGCTAACGGAGAAATTCTCGCCCAGCGTGGCCCCCAGTTGGGCTTATCTCGCGGTATCGTCATTGAATCGGCGTTTGTCGTCCACGCTCCAGTTCCGCAAGCTGCTGCCGGATTGGAGCAATTTAACCCAGCCCGGCACTCCGAACTTCGCACATACCTCCAGGTGGATATCAGTTCTTCGCCGTCACCGAATGATTTCCAAAAGCTGAGCTCGGCCCCGAATAACTCTTCGGTAAAGGCCTTTGTCTCTGCTACCGAGTCTCTTCCGGGCGATTCTTCTAAGTTGCAACTAAGCAAGCAGGAAGTTCGCTTATATCAGCCGAGCGGTGACAAAGGGAATGTGCCCCCATCAGTGGTCGCGTTCTGGAGCCAGGTGCTGACCCAGAGAGCGAAGGAGTTTTTGTCGAGTGGCTTGAGTGCGTTAGCTCCTTACGACGCCGGTGGAGGCAGTGTAAAGCCGGGTGAGGAATTGAACCGATTGGTCCGAGAAGACGCAAAGGTGCGTTCCCAATTTTCCAGTCTGATTGAGTCGACGCCGCTCGGCGGTGGGCGAAGCTCTCTCTCGCCCGGCTTATATTGGACTTTGTTTGAAGGAGACAACGAGGCAGCGGTAGCGCTGGGCGCCTCGTACGGGAAGAGCGTCGGGGATGGTTGGCAGGGCGCAGATATTCAATACTATGCAAGTGGTGACCTGAATGTGGGCGTGGTTTTCTACCAGATGTGGCCGATCACGATTAACGGAAGCCAAGCTACCCTGGTATGGAGGAGTGATCTTATCTCTTCATCCTCGATCGGGGAGTTAAGAGGAGTTGAGCGGATGGGATCCGGATCGGCGTTATTGCGGGAAATCCAAAAAAACGTACGAGCCTTGCTTAAGGATATGCCGACCCGACGATAATGGTCGTCAGCCGTTTAGCTCATTTAAGGAAAACTTCTGTGCGTCTTCAATTCCTAGGGATCATAACCTTTGTTATCGGCTCTTTGACGAACGGAATGGCTGCCGGCGATCTCTCGTCTTGGTCGCTTGAAGCGACCGCTGATGGTTCCTATGTGGGTCCGAGCGAAATAAAGAAGGGACATGAATCGTTCGGGTCATTCAATGAATGGGACACTACCCTGAATGCCGTCGCCTCGAACCAAATCTCGCAGAATACGTTGCTTCGCTTCGGCGTGAATTGGCAACGTTTCTCGTTTACTCCGGACGCGCAAGCTCCAGTTCCTGGTTCACTCCAATCCCTGAATTTGGAGGTCGGCGGCGATTACCAACTAACGCCGACGCTTTTACTCCGGGTGGAAGCGCAACCCGGATTTTACAGTGATTTTAGGGAGCTAAGACAGAAAGACTTCAACGTTCCCTTTGTGGTCGGTGCGACCTATTTTGTCAGTAAGGATTTTCTTTGTGTATTCGGATTCAGCGTAGATCTCAATCGCAGCCCCCGCGTTTATCCGGCCGCCGGCGCTCGCTGGAGGATCTCGCAGAAGGTGGTTATCAATGCAATTCTCCCGGATCCGCAGATCGAATATGAGTTGAATCGAGATGTGACGCTGCATGTTGGCGCCTCGCTGAAAAATGGATCCTATCGGGTCAACGACGATTTCGGGACCAACCGTGGCCTTCCTAAATTAAATAACAGCATTCTCGATTACACGGAGATTCGTGCCGCGGCGGGCGTCTCCTGGAAGGTAAGCCGTGCGGTTTCTCTCGATTTGGAAAGTGGTTGTGTGCCGTACAGAAAATTTGATTTTTCGCGGGCCGATTACAAAGTGACCGCCTTCGACGTGGCGCCTTTTGCCGAGTTGAGTTTTTCTGCGAAGTTTTGAGAGTGCCGACTATTTAAATGTCTGAATCGGTCATTGAGTTACACGGAATCGTTAAGCGATACCGCAACACGCTCGCGGTCGACCAAGTCACGATGTCTGTGCAGAGCGGAGAAATCTTTGGTTTCTTGGGGGCAAATGGTGCTGGGAAGACTACCACCATCAGAATGCTCTGCGGTCTGACTCGACCGACTGCTGGACGAGGCACTGTTTGCGGCCTGGATGTCTGGCGTGAGCGGCATCGGATCAGGCAAAGGTTTGGTTACGTGCCCCAGCGGTTTAGCTTATATACCGATCTCACGGTTATTGAGAATTTGCGGTTTTTTGGCGGCGCTTACCAAGTTCCACGGGCGGAACTGGACCAGCGGATCGAAACCGCGCTAGGCAATTTCGAATTGGCCTCTCGGCGAAACGCGCGCGCGGGGAGCCTATCTGGCGGATTCAAACAATTGCTTTCGATCGCCTGTGCGTTAGTTCACGATCCCAACCTTCTTTTTTTGGATGAACCGACTGCAGGTCTTGATCCGGTGCATCGGCAGTCAATTTGGGATTTGCTCTATGAACTGAGCCAGCGGGGCAGAACGATTTTTGTGACAACCCATTACATGGATGAAGCCGAACGCTGTACCGACGTTGGCTTTATTCAGGAGGGCAGACTTATGGCCAAAGACGCTCCCTCACGATTGAAACAGCGATTGGAGGGCAAGCTGCTGGAGCTACACGTCGAACCGGTAATGGATGCGCTGCCAGCCTTTAGGAAACGGTCTGACATACTCACGGTGGAACTGCGTAGTGGCCGATTACGGGTCTTGAGTGATGATCCGGAAGGGCTTATTGCCGGCCTGCACAAAAGTTGGCCCTATCCGGAGTTGAAATGGCTTGGGCATGAGAATGTGCCACCAGACATGGAAGATGTTTTCATGGCCTACTCGCTAGGCCATCTCAATGAAATGACCGAGTCGCCGAGGCTCACCGTCGCTGCCTCATGATAGGGTTCCGCTTTTGGCGATCGATCGGAACGATCGCTTATAAAGAATTTATTCACGTCTGGCGAGACCGGCGAATCCTTCTGTCAATTATCGTCCTGCCGCCATTCTTCACGCTGATATTTGGACATGCATTCGAGGAGCAACAGACGTTGCAGGATGTTCCGGCGCTCCTCTATGATGCCGACCGAACCACCGAAAGTACGAAGCTGATTGAGCAACTGAAATCAAGCAAAAGCTTTGTTTGGAGAGAGTGGAAGGAACCGAAAACCGGCACGCCGAATCTGCTGAAGAATCACGCGTCCGCCGCGGTAATTATTCCTTCGGGATGGGGCCAAAGCTTGCACAACGGGGATCCCAAACCGGTCCGCGTGGTATTGGACGGTACTGATACGAACACCGCGCCTGCGATCGAGGGAGTTCTCCAAGGCCTTTTAGGAGAATTTCAGATGAAGATGCGGGATGAGATGATTGATAACTTGCCGGATCAGGTATTTGAAATGGGGCGCACTTTGCCGCCCGGAGTTCGGAACGAGTTTGGCTCAGCGATGACGCCGTGGATCGTGGAAAGACTGGTTCTTTATAATCCCGGTTTGAAATTCATCGACTTCATTGTTCCCGGTATCGTCGGACTGATCTTGCAACTGCTGACCGTGACGCTCATCGCCAGTACCATCACCCGGGAGCGGGAAGTAGGAACGTTGTCCCAGCTTTTAGTGACGCCGCTTCGTCAGAGCGAGGTCGTAATTGGAAAGGTGATACCGTATTTGCTGATTTCTCTGGTGTTAATCGCTTCGACCATTTTCCTGAGCTATCTGCATTTCGGAGTGCATTTTCAACGAATCCACTTATTGGGACTGGTTTGCCTGTTATTTCTGCTTTGCTCGCTCGGTCTGGGTTTGTTGATCTCAGCGTTTTCCAAAACGCAGACCCAAGCCATTCAATTTTCGGTTTTTGTCCTCTTACCGGTGTTTATCCTATCGGGAGCATTTGCCCCGCTGGATCAATTGCCCGAACCGGTGCAATGGTTTAGTCAGTTTTTTCCGTTGACGCATTTTTGCCATGCGTTTCGTCAGGTCAATATGTATAACGCGCCTTTTCGGTACATCGTTCCGGATCTCCTAGTGCTTGCGGGAGGCGCTTTTTTGACCTGTGCAGTGGCCGCGTATCTGTTGCGGACCGGGGATGATTAAGAAGGCTTACGAGTTGCGAGTGCGGGTTCTCCGGACGGATGCGCAACCCACGACCTTCTTTCAGCCCTTCAGTTCGTGATTGGTTTGTCCGTCGAGAATGAGAAATTTTTCGTGATGGTAAGTCGGATCGGTCCGGAAGGTTAGTCGTCCGGCATATTTTCGCTCAATCTCTACGAGCAACTCTTCGTCTTCGGTTTTCAAACGATTGAGGACCTCCGGGTTCACAATGACGCGAACGTCGTGAATTTCGGGATGCTTCCGCAGCACGGCATGAAGGGTTCGTTGGATTTCGACGCTCATCGTCATCGGACTCTTCACGACGGCCCTCCCGTGGCAATAGGGACAGACCATGAAAAGCGATCCGGTGAGACTCTCCTGTGCTCGTTGCCGGGTCATTTCCATCAGACCGAGCGGTGAAATCGGCAGGACATGCGTCTTTGCTTTGTCGCGTTTCAGCCGATCTTTCATTCGATTGTAAACCAGTTGCTGATCTTTGCGGTTCTTCATATCGATGAAGTCGCTGATGATCAGACCGCCGATGTTGCGGAGTCGTAGTTGTCTGGCAATTTCATCGGCAGCCTCCAGGTTCGTTTGTAAGATTGTTTTTTCGACATCCCTTCCTCCCTTGTTGCGGCCGGTGTTTACGTCGATCGCAATCAACGCTTCAGTTTCGTCGATGACGATATAGCCCCCGCATTTGAGCCAGACCTGACGATGAAACGCGTCGTCGATCTGTTTTTGGATGCCGAACCGTTCAAAAATCGGTGCCGATTCGCTATAGGGAACAATTCGGCGCTTTGAGCGCTTGGATATCTGGCCAACCTGTTCTTGCATCCTGGTGACGGCCGGCTCGTCGTCGCAATACACGACATCGATGTCTTCGGTCAGGAAATCCCGTACTGTCCGATCGATTAGATCCGGCTCCTGGAACAAAACGGCTGGCGCCGGACGCGATTTGAATGCGGCTTCGATTTGACGCCACTGTTCAAGGAGCAGCCCCAGATCCCGGACGAAATAACGCGACCGCTGACTTTCCCCTATCGTCCGAATGATCACTCCCATTCCTTCCGGAATTTCCAGGTTCTGCAGAATCAACCTCAGACGTTCCCGCTCTTTCGGGTCTTCGATCTTACGCGAGATGCCGCTTTGGTCGTTGTGCGGCATAAGAACTAAGTACCGGCCAGCGAGGCTGACGTTGGTGGTAATTCGCGGGCCTTTATTGCTAATTGGCCCTTTGGTGACCTGTACCATTACTTCGGAACCGACCGGATAGATTTCGGGAACATCTTTAGCCGTAATCTTCTTCCGATGTTTGCGTCCGGCGCGGCTGACCTCCTCAACGCTGCTATCCAGGCCGGGCAAGGCGTCCCAGAAATGGAGGAAAGCATTCTTCTCAAAGCCGATGTCGACGAACATCGCTTTGAGACCTTGCTCGATGTTCTTTACTTTGCCCTTAAAGATGCTGCCGACGATGTTACGGTCGGTATCTCGCTCAATATTGTATTCTTCCAGAACGCCGTCTTCCAGGAGTGCGACTCTGCGTTCCAGTTTTTCACAACTGATAACAATTTGATTGCCAACTTTCTTCGGATTGAATCCGAGAAATTGCTTCACTTTTTCTAACATTTTTCCCAGTCAAAAGAGGTTTTGCCGCTACCCGCTAAATCAGAAAAATAGGAAACGCTTTTTCTTTTCGGTTTGCTGCGGTTGCTGTTGTTGTTGGCCCGAGTTGTCCTCTTTCGGTTTTCTGCGAAAAAAATCGAAGAAGCTCTTGTGTTTTTCCTGTTGCTGAGCCGTTTTATTAACAGTTGAAGAATGATTGTCTGCCTCTGGGCGAATGTCCGGTTCCGAAGCCTTGTTTTTGGAGGAATTCTTCGAGCCTTCCTCTGCAACCGGTTGCGTATCGACTGTTTCTTCGTCATTTGCCGCAAATTGCGCCGGTACGCCGGTATCCTTGAAATTGATGGTCTGGACAAACTTAAAATTCCCGATCGCCGGGTCCAGTGGCTTGACCCCCGGATCAAAGCCTTTGTCGAGCGCGAGGATCTCTTCAAGCAATTTCGCGGCGATTGGAGCAGGGACTTGCCCGCCCGCTTGCGCTCCCTGTACCAGTACAGCTAGCGCGATCTTTGGATTGTCGTACGGCGCAAACGCGAGAAACCATGTGTGATTATCTTTTTGGCCATCGCGCCAAAATTGAGCGGTTCCAGTTTTTCCGGCGACAATCACACCTGGAATCTTGGCCCGAGACCCAGTTCCCCCCGCGTCATTGACGACTCGCCACATCCCGCGGCGAACCAGCTCAATTTCGTCTTTGCTCAGATTATTATCTTTGCGAAGATCGCCGCGGATTTTCTCCGGTCGCCGGATCATCGTGCCGTCTGGCTCCTGGACCTGATAGATGATACTAGGCTTATATACCGTGCCGCCGTTGGCTACGGTCGCCGCGACCATCGCCATCTGGAGGGGACTGGCAAGCACGTACCCTTGACCAATCGAGGTGTTGGCAGTTTGCCCTTGGCTCCATTTTTCGTTGTGATTGATCCGGAGCCACTCCGGGGATGGCAGCAAACCAGGATCCTCGCCGCTGAGTTCAATCCCAGAGGATTGACCGAGTCCGAGGGTATTTCCAACCTTGTCGATCGCATCGATTCCGGCCGCGTTTCCATATTGATAAAAATAAGCATTGCAGGAGTTTTTAATCGCCTCAGTCAGGGTCTGAGTTCCGTGAGAGCCCCCTTTTGCGGCGATCCAGCATTTCATGTAAGTGTTTCCGTAGGTCACGCCGCCGCTACAGGTAAACTGAGCTTTCGCTAAACCACGGGTCAAACCTGCTAATGATGTCGAAAGTTTGTAGGTCGATCCTGGGGCGAAGGCGCTGATCGCACGGTTAGTTAAAGGATCAGCATCAGCGTCTTTGATTGCGGCCCAGTCCCGCGCCGAAATCGATGGTATGAATTTATTAGGATCGTAAGAAGGCACCGATGCCATCGCGAGAATTTGGCCATTGTTGGGGTCCACCACGACACAAGCGGCGCGGCCCACCGAACGAAGGGTTGCCTCGACGATGTACTGAATACGTGAATCGATTGTCAGATAAACATTGGCTCCCGGGGTCGGCTGCACGACCTCTTTCTCGCCCTCTATCTTGTTCTTTGCGTTCTTTTTAAGGATTCGCTTACCGGGTTTACCTCGTAACTCGTCATCCAAATAGTACTCGATGTTGGTGCGCCCCTGAACGTCGGGTTCGTAGAAATTAAAATCCTTAATGTCCGGAAGCTTGTTAATGTCCTTGGGCGCTCCGACGTAGCCCAGAATCTGGCCTGCCATAGCGTTGTAGACGTATTTCCGTACCGGCCGGACGTTTACTTGGACTCCGGGTAACCCAAGATCCTTTTCCGCAAATTTGGAGAAAGTCGCAAAATCCAGATCCTCGCGATAGGTGAAAGGAACCAGGGTATTGTTTCGATAATGAGTGCGTAAGCGCTCGGAGTTGTAGGGTTCGGCGACCCTCAGTTCCTCCAGGCGGGGGATGATGGTTTTGTCGACAATTTGCACGATGTCTTCCACCTTCCGGTCATGCAACATCCCCTCTGAGTCGCGGGCGCGATAATCTAGTGTCGGAGGCTGACCAAACTGTTTCTTGTAGCCGGTTACGAGATCCGGCAGATAAAAATCAACCTCGTAGCTTGGACGGTTGGTGACTAGTGCGACCCCATTTCGATCTCTGATCTCGCCACGCACTGAGGGTATCCGGACCGTCACTTCGGACGAGCCTTGGATTCGCGATTTGTAGGTGGAGTACAGTCTAATCTGCACCCACCAAAGCCGGATCCCAATAGCGGCAAGGGCAAGCAGAAAAAGTCCGGCGAGAAAGAGTATCCGAAAATCAAGTAAAGAAGAAGATCTCAAGCGTGCCATAACGTCAGCTTAGTTTCGTAACCTCCGCTTGCGGCCGGAATCCCACCAGATGAGATAGAGAGGAAAGGAAAAGAAAAACAAAGGGCGTAGTGACCATAGCAATCAGACCGGGGCCTAGAATGCGCCATACTATGACATCACTAAAGAAAAAATCACTCCGTTCGAAGCTGATGATTGCATATTGGGCCAACAGGCAAAAAGGAGTCAGAATCGCGGCAAGCTCGGCTAGAAACAAGTGAACGCCCCAACCTTTCTTGATAAACAAGGGACGAAAACCATGGATGATCATCGCTGGAATTAGGTAAATGACGATCGAAGTACCGATAACGTAGTCCGGACGGCCAGAACCCAGGGGAATAGTTAGTAGGTCATACCAAAGGCCGGTCAGAAACACCAAAACCAGTACGAAAGGAAGAGGGAAGGTCAGGCTGCCGTAGAAAAGCAATGCGGGTACGAAGAGAATAGCCGCTCCCTTAAGGAAAATCATCGGGGGAATATAAAGTTGGAATATGAGTGACAGGAAAATCAACAAAATCAGAACAAGAAAAAACCTTATCATTTGATTCCACTAATTACGAAAACATCTTGAACCTTGCTGAGATCCACTGCCGGTTGGACGATAGCTACGCCTTCCAACTCCTTGACCGTAAATTGTTTAATCGTGCCAACGATTACTCCGGAAGGGAATACCCCACCGGTTCCCGACGTAGTAACCCGCATGCCTGGCTTGATTTCCGCAGTTTTGGTCAGAAAACGAATGCGCAAGTCTGGGACGAAATTGGAGGAGGCGCGAGTTCCGCTGATAATGCCTTGTTCGTTGGTGCCTTCGATCGAGACCGAAACTCTGAGGCTCTCGTCCGAAACGAGGACGACGCTGGAGACATTCTTCGCGACCGTTGCGACTTTTCCGACCAGACCAGCCTCAGTGACCACCGCCATATCCACGGCCAGACCGTCCTCACTTCCACGATCAATTGTGCAAGTGTTCCACCAACTAGCATTATCTCGAGCAATCACCCGAGCAGGGATTAATCGAAAAGGTGACTGCTCCCGAAAACCGAGCGCCTTATTGAGGCGATTGACCTCGGTTTCGAGAGTCTTGAGGAGATTGTTGGTTGTTCGAAGCTGCTCGTTTTCTTGTCGCAGCTGACGATTTTCTTTTTCCAATTCGTCGAGTTTTTTCAAACCACCACTTACCCCACCGAGCCCCTGCTGAACTGAGGACCCGGTTTTCAAAATCGGAGAAACGAATTGCAGGAAGTTTGCCTGAATCTGTTGCTTGCAACCACCGGGGAGGAGAATGAGAACAACAACCAACACGACGAAAACTGCAAACGTCGCGATCGATGGTCCCCTCATGAGAGCGGAGATCTGCTACCGGGTTGGCTTGTCGGAGGAGGCAACTTGTCGCAGAAACTTGATTTCGGTCAGTGCACGACCGGTCCCCTCCGCCACTGCGCTGAGTGGGTCCTCGGCAACGTGAACTGGAAGCCCAGTCTCTTCCTGTAACAGTTTATCTAAGCCCCGCAAGAGAGCGCCCCCGCCGGCCAAAACCAGGCCGCGATCAACTAGATCCGCGGAAAGCTCTGGTGGACAGCGCTCCAGGGTGACGCGCACCGACTCTACTATTGTCGAGATTGGTTCGAGCAAGGCCTCACGAACTTCCTGAGACGTAATGGTTAAAGTCTTCGGTAGGCCCGCCACCAGATCCCGGCCTTTTACTTCCATACTGGTCTCCTTTTCCATTGGGTATGCGCTGCCAATCTTGATCTTGATTTCTTCGGCCGTGCGTTCACCGATCATTAAGTTATATGCGCGCTTCATGTATCCTGCGACCGCTTCATCGAGTTCATCGCCAGCTACGCGTACACTCCGGCTAAAGACAATTCCGGAAAGCGAGATCAAAGCAACCTCGGTAGTGCCGCCGCCGATATCTATAATCATATTGCCGGCAGCATCTTGGACCGGTAATCCGACCCCGATGGCAGCCGCCATTGGTTCTTCGATCAGATAGACCTCGCGTGCGCCGGCGTGAGCTGCCGATTCTTTGACCGCGCGTTTCTCGACTTCGGTAATTCCGGAGGGCACAGCAATAACGACTCGAGGTCGAACCCATTTGCTGCTGTGGACCTTGGTAATGAAATGTCGGAGCATTGCTTCCGTCATTTCAAAATCGGCGATGACACCATCTTTCAATGGGCGTACCGCAACAATATTACCCGGTGTACGGCCGAGCATCCGCTTTGCTTCATCACCAACCGCTAAGACGTGGCTGCTACCGGATCGAACCGCAACCACCGACGGCTCCCGTAAAACGATGCCCTGATCCTTTACATATACCAGCGTATTGGCTGTTCCCAGATCAATGCCAATATCGTTCGAGAATAAGCCGAAAATGCCATTAAACATGCAAACTCTGCCTTTTTGATTTACTATTTTTGCTTCGGTCCCTGGCCGGACGAGCAACCTTTTGCGCTACGTCAGTGTTCAAGAGTGTCTGCGAGCCATCTTTATGATAGCCAGCCTGTATCTAGGTAGACGGAGACAGGTCGTCAAGGAAACAATCTGACTTAAAATCGCTAGATTAAATAAGCCTCTTCATTGGACAGATACCGGTCACAGTTTCGACTCCTACTAACTTTCTGCAGGGAGATTTATCTGCTGGAAATTTTCGGAGCACTATCGGTTTCGGCGCTGGGCTGGGCCGCTTGCCAATGCTCGGGCACACCGTGGTATCCTTCCGCTCCACTTTGGTTGGGGGGATATCTTGTCGTTTACAATTTGGACCGACTGTATCCGGACCCGGCGGATTCGTTGAACACTCCAATGCGTTTCCGGTACCGCGATCGGCTTCGTTGGAAAAGAGTCGTAGTGATAATCTTGGGATCGGCGATTCTGATAGCCTGGCCAATATTGACCGGGCAATCTCTTCTTCTTCCCGGGCTTCTGGCCGCGGCCGCGGGCTTTCAGTTTTATTCGCGCCCGTTCCCTGGCTCTAGTCTTCGGTTGAAAGACCTGCCCGGAATCAAAAGCTTCTTTGTTCCCGCCTTTATCGCGACGATCCTGGTGGTCTGGCCAATTCTGCAAACCGGCGAGCGGTTCTCCTGCTAGGATCTGACCATCTTTACGTGGTGCTTCTTGGTCCTGGGTATCAACAGTCTAGTGTTTGATCTTCGGGATATAGCAGGGGACCGTCTGCATGGCACACCGACAATTCCGGCTCGGCTGGGAGGACGGCTAACCAGCCTCTTGCTCCTGGGCCTCGGAGCTAGCATGGTCTTCCTGAGCGGATGCCTTGGGTTGCCCGGTGATCTGCGGCGTACACTGTCTTTCGCATTGGCTGGTGTACACGTTGCTATCATGGTCGCGATCACCTGCAGGGCTAAACCCATATTGCTGAGCTTTTTGGCCGATCTGCTTCTCTTGACTCCAGCCTTTTTGATCGGCTTATTTCGATGGAGGTGAGGGATCGATTCGCGCTCGTTCTCGAATTGGCATCAGTCCATAATCGTCGGGATTTCGTCCTACCAAAGATGGGTAATTTCGAGGACCACGAAGAGGGCAAGGCCGACTGGAGGCTAGCACGACGTCGGCAAACCTTGCGCAACTTTTACCGCGTGAGGAATCGCAGCTGCAACAAACATCAGACAGTCAACCGCTCCGGCCGGTTTCCCCGGCAACGCAATGACCAAGCATCGATCAACCATCGCAGCTAGACTTCGGGAGAGGATCGCGTTGGGCGTAAGCTTCATCGATTCGGTTCGCATAATTTCGCCGAAACCGGGAAGCTCAATCCGCATGATCGACCGGATCGCTTCTGGGGTTTGATCGCGAGGTGCAATACCGGTGCCACCAGTGGTGAGAACGACTTGGCATCCCTGGGCCGCCAACGCCTGAATGGCCTCTTGAATACGCCGGATTTCATCCGGCACGATTGCTTCGGCCTGAACGTTCCAACCTAATTGTTTAACCTGGCTCGCCAGCGCTGGGCCTCCCAGATCGTCATAGACCCCGGCGGAGGCGCGATCCGAAACGGTAACGATTCCGACACTGATTTGGTTCACAAGGTCTCCTTGGTTTTTAACACTAGATGGACGTCCGTGATCTCCATTGTCTTGTCCACGGCCTTGCACATATCGTAAATGGTAAGGGCGCCAACGGTAACGCCACTCAAGGCTTCCATTTCGACTCCGGTCTGGGCATTGGTTACGACGGTACAACGGATGCGGATTCCTTCGGCAAGCTGTTCGAATGTTACTTCGGCGTTCTGAATCGGCAGAGTGTGGCAAAGGGGAATCAATTCGTCCGTCCGTTTCGTTGCCAGGATGGCCGCAACTTGGGCCACCACGAAAACGTTGCCTTTGGCGATTTGAGATTGATTGATCTTTTCTAGAGTGGCCGGTTGAAGGCGGATGATTCCTTCTGCTACAGCGACGCGTCGCTCAACCGGTTTGGCGGATACGTCGACCATGGACACTTGGCCGTCGCTAGTGAGATGTGTCAATTCCATCTAATACAGTCCAGTATTGCGCTAGCCGCCGATGGCGACCATCTTTCGGCCGGGTTGATAGTTCGATCGAAACTCGTGCATTTCGGGTTTCTGATCCACAACCTGTCGGAAAAACCGCTGAAGGTCCTGGTCCGAAGCGCCTTCCCGTAACGGTTTTTTGATGTCGAATTCAAGGTGACTACCCAGACAAGGACGAAGTTTCCCTTCACAGGTAAGCCGAAGCTTATTGCAGCTTTCGCAAAAGTGAAGGTTGGTGAGAGCGCCGATAAAGCCAATTCGTTGCGGATACCCGGGACATTGATAATAGACGGCCGGACCATTCGTTCGGTATTGCGGATCGGGAATCAAAGGCCCGAATTCCGATTCGATAAGGCGCTTTGCTTCCGCAACCGGAAGGAAATTCTCGTCCTCGAGGACCGTCTCAGTACTTACCGGCATCAACTCGATAAAGCGCACCAAAAACTGATGAAACCGAGCAAATCGAATAAGCTCGGTCAGTTCGTGTTCGTTCTTCCCGCGCATCAAGACGGTATTAAGCCGAATATTGCTAAAGCCAGCCTGTTTGGCGGCCTCGAGACCGGCCAAGGTTTGTTTCAAAAAATCCCGGCCAGTAATTGCGGCGTAAGTCTCGGCCTTAAGTGTATCAAGTGAGACGTTAAGGCTCGACACTCGGAGCTGGCGCAGAGCTTTGGCCATGGTGACGCCGGGAGCGACTTCCTTCGCCAACAGAGAACCGTTAGTCGAGACGCCAATCTCTTGAATTTTCCGTAGTTCGCTGATCTGGCGAAACAACTCGAGAACGTTTCTTCGAGTGAGCGGTTCGCCGCCGGTGATTCGTACTTTTTTTACTCCCAATTCGGAAGCGACTCGAACCAAGCGCTGAATCTCCTGGTAGGTTAGAATTTCGTGGTGGGGGAGCCACTCCTGAAGCTCCTGGGGCATGCAGTAGACGCACCGCTCGTTGCATCGGTCGGTAACCGACACCCGTAGATAGCTGATGCGGTGTCCAAATCGATCCTCCATGAAGAGAGTCTAATCACGCGAGCGTTTAGTGCAAGACTACCTGATAGCGAAGGAGCGAGCGCGAGTCCGTTGCCCATCTGGATTCTCTTTGAATGGATATTAATTCTCGATACTCTTTGTTCAATGAAACGGCGGTGGGCATTTGCCTTGATACTCTTGCTTCTCGCCGGCTGTTCGACGGTTGAAGACCGGATCAAAGAAAAACCGTACGCGTACGCCCAGCTTTCGCCGGCCGATCAATCGTTGGTGCGCTCCGGGCAAGTTCGAAATGGCTTCACCCGAGACCAAGTTTATTTGGCTTGGGGTTCGCCGGATCGGGTAAGAAGTGGATTTCGCAATGGTCACGCCTATGAAGCATGGGTCTACACAACGTACCGCACGGTTTATTCCGGCTACTACTATCCGGCTTACGCGCATTTCGGCTTCTACCATTACTATCATTACTGGCCGGGCTTTCGTTATCGTTACGGCTTCTACGATCCGTTCTACGGCCCATATGACGATTTCACTACCATTGAAGTTCCCTATAAGACGGCGTTTTTCGAAGGGAACCGCCTAACCGGTTGGGAATATCTTCGATAACTTTGCGTAACGGTTGGGTGGCCGGTGCTACCTCTTTTCTCAGGAAACTCCATTTTGCCAAACACGATCTTTTGGAAATGCAAACGACTTCCGCTGTGTCTACACTTGCCAATTCGTTAATTCATGGCCTATCCATCGCTTGAGCAATTTGTTACCGAACTAGATCGATGCGGTGAACTCATTCGTGTTTCTCAATCGGTTGCGACCGAGCTCGAGATCACGGACGTCGCCGACCGTGAAATGAAGAAGACGGGAGGAGGGAAAGCGCTTCTATTCGAGAAGCCGACGATTGATGGAGCATCCTCGCGGTTTCCGGTCGCCATCAATTTGCTTGGTTCGGAACGCCGGATGGGCCGCGCGCTCGGTTTGGATTCTGTTGAAGAACTGGCTCATCAAGTTCAGCTGATTCTGAAGGCAAAGCCGCCCACATCAGTGAGCGAAGGATGGAATCTCCTGCGGCAAGGGTTGGATTTGTTGCATGCCCGGCCAAAGAAAGTAACCGACGGTCCATGCAAGGAGGTCATCCATCGGTTTCAGCCAGGCGACTCATTCTCGCTCCGGGATTTACCGGTTTTGCATTGCTGGCCAAAAGACGGTGGGCGTTTCATTACCTTGCCGAATGTCTATACTCAGGATCCGGAGAGCGGACAACGGAATGTGGGGATGTACCGCATGCAACTCTACGATGGACAAACAACGGGCATGCACTGGCAGGTTCATAAAGTCGGCGCACGTCACGGCCGGCTCTACTACCAACGCAACGAACCAATGCCGGTAGCGGTCTGCCTGGGAGGTGATCCTGCGTACACGTTCGCAGCAACAGCGCCTTTACCCGATGGCCTGGATGAAGTGTTATTCGCGGGATTCATTCGGAAGAAGTCAGTTGAGCTGATAAGATGCGAGTCCATCAATATCGAGGTTCCGGCTGATGTCGACTTTGTCTTGGAAGGGTACGTGCAACCGGGAGAGTTGAGAGAGGAGGGACCTTTTGGCGATCACACCGGATTCTATACGCCAATCGATCCGTATCCGGTTTTTCATCTCACTGCAATTACTCACCGTAACAACGCGATTTATCCGGCCACGATCGTGGGAGTTCCACCGATGGAAGATTTTTATATCGGTGATGCCAGCGTTCGGATTTTTCTTCCAGTCTTTAAGATGAACTTTCCGGAAATCGTCGACATGTCCCTGCCAGCAGAAGGAGTGTTTCACAACCTGGTTTTTGTGAGCATCCGGAAACAGTATCCTTATCAGGCTTACAAAATCATGCACGGACTCTGGGGGATGGGCCAAATGATGTTTTCGAAATACGTCGTAGTCGTCGATGAAGATTGCGACGTGAGAAACACGAGCGAAGTACTATTTCGACTCTGCGCAAATACCGATCCTCAGCGGGACACGACGTTCATCAAAAATCCATCGGACAGCCTTGATCATGCGCCAACGCTACCGAACATCGGCTCCCATATGGGATTCGATGCTACGCGCAAGCTCGCGGGCGAAGGTTACCATCGAACGTGGCCGGAGCTGGTTCGTATGGATGAAGCAACCCAGCGTCGGGTAGATCAGAAGCTGAGGGACTGGGGGATTGGGTGAGGAACGCCGGCAACGCCGTCATCGCCGCGAACGCCGACTCCCGGCGTTGTCGGCGTTATTCCCCGTGGCGTCGATCCCGAACCTGGAATACGCTCGAATGCCGTGGACCTGATCTGGCTAGAAGATTTCCTGAGTCTCGCAAGCACGCATAGTTTTTCGAAATCGGCGACTCAACGCCACGTTACTCAATCGGCATTCAGTCGCCGGATTCAGGCGTTGGAAATGTGGATTGGAACTCCGCTCGTTGATCGGAGCACTTATCCCACTTCGCTTACTCCCGCTGGACGACAGTTTCGGGCGGTCGCCGAGGAGGTTGTAAGGATGTTGCAAGAGGAGCGCGGCCGATTGCAAAGTCAGGACAAGCTTACCGGCTCAACCGTGAAGATCGCCGCGCTACACGCCCTTTCTCTGCAGTTTTTGCCTGCCTGGCTGAAGAAGGTGGAACGCTCTTTTTG
>WNFP01000951.1_pt1 | contig 27433 bp, 27 predicted proteins | sample 5400201 | NCBI WGS metagenome assembly WNFP01 (sample SAMN13153355, study PRJNA577476) | soil metagenome | isolation source: 115 cm saprolite under Madrone tree | place: USA:California | collected 2016-06-14 | reverse complement strand
TCAGCGCGCCGTCCACGACTTGCCAGCCGGCCGGAACAGAGTCCTGCTTGAAGCCCCGCCACCCAGCGGTGGTCTTTCCGTCAAACAACAGGCGCCAGCCGCCGGAGCGCTCGGCGGCGGTCAACGTGTTGGGGGCCGCAGGACCGCTCGCCATGGCTTGTTGGGCGAGGCTCGCTCGCGGAGCGACCATCAGGGCCCCCGCGGCGCAGGCCAGCAGCAGCCGGATAGGGGTCACGGGAATCGTCACGGGGTTCACGTCGCCTCCTCGTTTAGTCGGGAATGCCGGCCAGCTCCTTGATCCGCGTCTGCACGGCGCGACGAGCGCGCTCGCTCTTGGTAATCACAAGCACGGCGTCGTCGCCCGCAATCGTTCCGATGATCTCCGTCCACCCGGCGCCGTCGATGGCGAGCCCGAGCCCCTGAGCGCCGCCCGCGGGCGTCTTGACCACGAGCAGCGGACCAACGCCATCGACCGAGACCAGCACCGCGGGGAGCAGCTGCCCGAGATGCGGCCGGATGGCCGCCCCGGCCTCGGGCGGCGGCGCGTAGTGCGAGCCGCCGTCCGGCGCGGCCACCTTGGCGAGGCCCAGCTCGCGGATGTCCCGGGAGAGGGTCGCCTGGGTGACGCCGAACCCCTCCGCCTTGAGCAGCTCTCGCAGCTGCTCCTGACTCGCGACCGTCTCCGAGCGTACGATCCTCAGGATGGCCGCATGGCGTTGGGTTTTCATGGGGCCAGAATCTAGCCGTGAACCACTCGTCCGGCGACGACGGTGAGCAGGGCGGTGGAGGGCGGTGGAAGGCGGTGGAGGATGGTGGAGGGAAACACCGCGAGATCCGCCTGCTTCCCTACCTCGAGCGAGCCGATCTCATCCTCGAGTCCGAGCGCCCGGGCGCCTTCGAGCGTCAGCATTCGCAACGCGTCCGCTCCCTCGAGCCCGGCGGCCGCAGCCTCGGCCAAGAGACTCGAGTCCCCCACGCTCACCACCGAATCGGTGCCGAGGCCGACGCGCAAGCCGGCCCGCCGGAAGGCCGCGAGCGGGGCGGCGCCGTGGCCGTGCGCGCGGTTCGAGCGTGGACAATGAGCCACCGCCGCCCCCGAGTCCCGTAGAATCGCCACGTCCCGTTCGTCCACTTGCACACAATGGATGCAGAGCCACTCCGTTGCACGTTCTAAGACGCCAAGTTGTAACAGGTACTCGACGGGCGACCGCGCCACGCGGGCCACCGCAATGCCCCGGGCACGCAGTGCATCCGCGAAGGGTCCGCTGCCCTCGCGCACCAGCTGCGTTTCGGCGCCCGACTCGGCGAGGTGTACAGCTACGGGAAGTCCCGCGCCCCGGGCGAGATCATCCACGGCGCGATAGAGCCGGTCACTAACGGTGTACGGCGCGTGAGGCGAAACACCGAGGCTAAGGCGCGAAGAGGCTAAGGGGCTAAGCCGATCGAGCGCCCGCCGCAGCTCCTCCATGCTCGCGGCGCACTTCGCGGGGTCGGGGCCGAAGACCTCCTGATAGTAGACCCCCCTCCCTCCGAGGCGCGCGAGCGCCTCGAGCGGAGCGCCGGTGCTCCCCGTGTCGGCGACACACGTGACGCCGGCGGCCCACGCGTCGCGCACGCCCCGCTCCGCCGAGCGGGAAAACTCGTCCGGCGTCGTGGCGTCCTTGAGGGCGCGCAGCGCGCGGATCCAGCCGGCGAACTCGTGTTCGGCATTCCGGCCGGCGAGGTGGGTCAGCTCGAGGTGCGTGTGGGTGTTGACGAGTCCGGGAACGAGGCTGGCTTCCGGGAAAGCGAGCTCCCGCACTCCCGGGGGCGTGGGAACGAGTCCCTGCGGTCCTACGGCGTCGATGATCCCGCGGTCGTTAACGAGAACGGCGCCGTCCTCGATGGGCGGCGCCGTGACGGGGTGCACGGAGCCTGCACGGATGCGTAACATCGGGGTTAGGGGCTCGGGGCTAGGGGCTAGGGGCTGGACGCCCAAACCCCGAGCCCCGAACCCCGAGCCCCATTCACGGCGACACGCCAATGCCGAACGGCGCGTGCACGGGACAGGCCTGAGTCGGCTCGGTGCCCGGATAGAACCAGTCCCAGTGCCGCACTTCCTGGGGACAGAACGGCGTGGCGAGATAGCCGTTGGACCAGTCCACCTCGCGGGTGATGAGCGAGTCGGGTCGCTCCCAGTCGGGCGGCGCGGGCCGGCGGTCGTACACATCGCGCATGAACGCGGTCCACGCGGGCGCGACGATCTTTCCTCCTCCCGCGTTGTGCTCGAGGATGCGCTGCTGGATGTCGTAGCCCACCCAGATGCCCGTCACGAGCTCGGGCGTGTACCCGATGAACCAGGCGTCGGTATAGTCGTCGGTCGTCCCGGTCTTGCCGGCCGCCGGGAGCGTGAACCCCGCTTTCCAGACGGCAGTGAACGCGGTGCCGCGGCGGATCACGTCCTTCATCATGTCCACCATGAGCCACGTGTGCTCGGGATCCATGACCGGCTCGCGGCGGATCGCGGGCTGCCACAGGATGTTGCCCTGCCGGTCTTCGACCCGCAGGATGCCGACCGGCTCCGCGCGCGTGCCGAGTGTGGCGAAGGCGGTATAGGCGGCGATGATCTCGATCGGACGCACGCCCCGGGCGCCGATGTGGATCGAGGGATAGGGCGGCAGCGGCGTGGTAATGCCGTAGCGACGCGCTTCGCCGATCACCGTCTGCTCGCCCAGCGCCATGCCGAGCTTGATCGTCGCGAGGTTGCGCGACAGGTACAGGCCTTCGCGCATGGGGATCAGGCCGAGGGTCGTGTCGTCGTCGTCCTTCGGCTGCCACAGCGTGGAGTCGAGCTGGATCACCGGCGGGTTGAGCGGTGTGTCGTCGACGATCTCGGTCACCGGATGGCCCGCTCGCACGGCCGCCGAGTACACGAACGGCTTGAAGGTCGAGCCCGGTTGGCGCACCGCCTGGGTGGCGCGGTTGTACTTGGAGTCGTCGAAGTCCCGGCCGCCGATCATCGCGCGGATGTATCCGGTGTTCGCCTCGAGCGAGACCAGCGCGCCCTGGATGTAGGGCGTGAACGGTCCATGGTCCTCACCCGAGGCCTTGGACGACTCGAGGTATTCGCGATATGTGGTACGCCCCGGGAACTTCCCGTTCGAGTACACGCCGGCTTCGATGGCGTCGAGCTGGGATTGCACGGCCCGCTCCGCCGCTTCCTGCATGTCGAGGTCGAGCGTCGTGTAAATGCGGAGGCCGCCCTCGTACAGGTCCCGCCCGAAGCGCGCGTCGAGCTGCACGCGCAGCCACTCGACGAAGTAGGGGGCGACGTCGCCGTAGTTGGTGCGGTTCCCGGTGAGGACCAGGGGGTACGCCTGCCACAGCTCCGTTTCCTCGGGTGTGAGGAAGCCCTGGTCGCGCATCAGGCCGAGCACCACGTTGCGCCGGCGCACGGCGCGCTCCGGATGGGTCCGCGGGTTGTAGAACGCCGGCAGCTTGGGGAGCGCCGCCAGCGTCGCCGCCTCGGCGACGTTCAGCTGCTGCGCGTGTTTCCCGAAGTAGATCTGGGCGGCGGCCTCCACACCGTGGGCCCCTGCGCCGAGGTTGATCTGATTCAGATAGAGCTGGAGGATCGTGTCCTTGGGGAAGTTGCTCTCGATCTCCACCGCCACCCGCGCCTCCTTGAGCTTGCGGGTAAGCGTCTTCTCACGACTGATCTCCTCGGGAAAGATGTTACGCGCCAGCTGCATCGTGATCGTCGAAAACCCCTGCGCGAAACTCATCGTCAGCAGGTCGTTCTTGATCGCGCCGACGATACGCCAGTAATCGATCCCGTGGTGATCGTAGAAGCGCTTGTCTTCCGTCGCGATGAACGCCTGACGCACCGGCGTGGGAATCCCGCTGAGCGGCAGCACCGTGCGCCGCTCGGCGCCGAGCTCGCTGATGAGCCGTCCGTCCGCCGCGTACATCTTGGACGTCTGGACCTGGACCTTGCCGCCGGCTCCCTGGGGATAGAGGCGTGAGATGCTCGGGCAGTGCTCGCCCGCGCACACCCGGGTCCACGCGCCATACGAGAGGCCCAGCACGTACGCGCCGGCGAGCACCGCGACCGCGATCACGCGGCGGCGGACCTTGGGTTTCTGCCACCAGGAGATGGACCCCGGGAGCGTCACGGGGGGCGGCGCTGGAATGGACGCCATCGCGTTACAACCTAGTAAGGCCGCTCGGCGCTTGCCAGCGGTGGAGGCATCTCGTACGATTCCGCGCCATGCCGGACCTCTTCACTGAGCTCACGTGGCGCGGTTTCGTCCACCACGCCACTCAGGAGATCGGGGCGCACCTCGCCGCGGCGCCCCGCACCGTATACTGCGGCTTCGATCCGACCGCGCCCAGCCTGCAGCTCGGCAATCTCATGCCGATCATGCTGCTGCGGCATTTCCAGCTCGCCGGCCACAAGCCCATCGTGCTGATGGGCGGCGGTACCGGCTTGATCGGCGATCCGAGCGGCAAACGGAGCGAGCGGCCGCTGCTCTCGAAGGAGCAGATCCGCGAGCACCTGCAACGGCAGCGCGACCAGATGGCGCGGCTCCTCGACTTCGACGGACCGGCCTGCACCTGTTTCGCGAGCGGCACTGCACCATCCAGGTCGGAGGCAGTGATCAGTGGGGGAACATCACCGCGGGGATCGATCTCATTCGCCGCGTGGAGGGAGGGGAAGCGCACGGGCTGGTGGCGCCACTGGTGACGATGGCGTCGGGCGCGAAGTTCGGAAAGACGGAGGCGGGCGCGATCTACCTCGATCCGGCGCTCACGTCGCCGTACGAGTTCTACCAGTTTTGGAGGAATGCGGACGACCGAGACGTGGAGCGGTACCTGAAGCTTTTCACCCTCAAGACGGCCGACGAGATCCGGGCCTTGATGTCGGCACACTCGAGTAATCCAGGAGCTCGCGCAGCCCAGGAGGCGCTCGCGAAGGACATCACTTCACTCGTGCACGGCGACAAGGCGCTGGCCGGCGTCGTTCAAGCGTCGGCCGCGTTGTTCGGTGAGATTGCCATCTCTACCGCTTTGGAGGAACACGCGCCTACGAGGAAAGTCGAGGTAAGACCCGATACGGTAGTAGACGCGTTGGTACAATCGGGCTTGACCAAATCGAAGAGCGAAGCGCGCAGGCTCATAAAGCAGGGCGGGGTCTACGTGAACAATCGCCGAGTCACCGACGTGGACCAGCAGTTGCTGTCGGACGATTGGGTTGATGGAAAAAAACTGCTGCTGCGTAAAGGGAAGAAGGATTACGCCTTGTTGACGGTGGACGGTTGAGGGACGCGTCGCATGTTCATCGGCCATTACGCCCTGGCTCTAGCGGCGAAACGCGCCGCTCCGAGAACGTCGCTGGGCACGCTGTTCGTCGCCGTGGAGCTCGCCGACATGCTCTGGCCCATTCTCCTGCTGTTGGGATGGGAGCACGCCCACTTCGAGGCGGGACCGAACCCCTTCCTGGTCCTCTGGCTCGACTCCATCCCGATCTCCCACAGCCTGCTCACGCTGATCGCGTGGGGCACGCTGTTCGCCGGACTGTATCACTGGCACACCGGGTACGCGCGGGGCGCGCTCGTGGTCGCCCTGGCGGTGGTCAGCCACTGGGTCCTCGACTTCGTCACCCATCGCCCGGATATGCCGCTCTATCCAGGGGGCCCGAAACTTGGGCTGGGGCTCTGGCACTCGGTGGCGGGTACGATCGTGGTCGAAGCGGCGATGTTCGTTTTCGGGGTGTGGATGTATCTCCGCGCGACCCGGGCCCGCGATGCCGTGGGACGTTACGGGCTCGCGGCGCTCCTCACCGTGCTCGTCCTCTCCTACGTTGGCTCGCTGCTGGGGGGCGCGCCGCCGAGCATGCGCGCAGTCGAGATCGGCGGGATCGTCTTCGGGTGGCTGTTCGTATGGTGGGCGGCGTGGGGGGATAGGCACCGCGAGGGATACGGCGTTGCCGGGTAAGGCATGGCCGGATACTGCGTTGTCGGAAACGGCGTTCCCGGCAACGCATCATCGGGTAGCGCCTCACCCGGCAACGCTTCACTCCAGTTGATCCATCACATCCATCACGCGCTCCAGCTCTTCTACGGTGTTGTAGCAATGCGGGGCGAGGCGGATGGCACCCTCGCGCAGCGAGCACACCACGTGCGCCCGCTTCAGCGCGTGGTACGCCTCGACGGGGTGTGCGGGGGCGAGGCAAATGATCGCCGAGCGGTGCGCGTCCGCGCGCGGCGATACGATGCGCACGCCGGTCTCGTCCGCCCAGCGGAATACCGACTCGTGCAGCGAGCGGACATACCGGGCTATGTCGTCGATGCCGAGCTCAGCCAGCATGCCGACCGAGGCGGTCATCCCATAGAAGTCCTGGAACGGGAGCGTCACCATCTCGAAGCGGCGGGCGTCGGAGCGGAACGTGGGGTTGTACTCGGTCAGGCGCGAGAAGTCGTCGGTCCCCTCGAACGCCATCCACCCGGTGACCGCGGGCTCGAGCGCGGGGATGAGCTCCCGACGCACGTAGACGAACCCGGATCCCCAGGGCGCGAGCAGCCACTTCTGCCCGCCGCACGCCAGGATGTCCACCGGCGTCTCGCGCACATCGAGCACCGAGTTCCCCACCCCCTGAATCCCGTCCACCACGAGAAACGTGCCGTTGGCACGGCAGGCCGCGCCCAACCGGCCGAGATCGGCGCGGTAGCCGTTGGAGAACTGGACGAAGGAGACGGCGAGGGCGCGCACCCGCGGGTCGTGCAGCCGTTCGACGAGGTAGTCCTCGTCGGGCCAACCTTCGGGGGCGCAGGGGGCGAGCTCGACCTCGATGCCTTGTTTCCTGAGCAGCATCCAGGGATACACGTTCGCCGGGAACTCGCGGTCCGATATGAGGACGACGTCGCCGCGCTGCAACGGCAGCGCCCGAGCGGCGAGGTTCAGGCCGTGGCTGGTGTTGGTGGCGAGCGCGATCTCGCTCGGGTCGGCGTTGAGGAGTCGCGCCACGGCCACCCGCGCCGCCTGCAGTCCCGCCTGCAGCTCGCGGTCCGGGAGGAGGTGGGGAGCGGTCCGTTTCGCCGTGAATTCGTCGAGGGCGCGGCGCGTGCGCTCGGGGATGGGGCCGATGGAAGCGTTGTTCAGGTAGACGGTGTCCGCGGTCCACGGGAACTCCGCGGCGCGCAGCGCGCGGAACTGATCGCGCAGGGCGCGCAGCCGAGTCGGATGGTACGCGATGTCGGTCATGCTCTGACGTCGAGCGCGTCGCGCAGACCGTCGCCCACGAGATTGACGGCCAGCACGGTGACGCCGATCGCGAGCCCGGGGAAGAGCGACACCCACGGCGCGACGCGCAGCAGGTCCCGCCCCTCGGCGATCATGGCGCCCCAGGACGGCGTCGGCGGCTGCGCGCCCAGGCCCACGAACGAGAGGGCCGCCTCGGCCATGATCGCGCCGCCCACACCCAGGGTCGCCGCGATGATCACCGGCCCGAGTACGTTGGGGAGCACATGCCGCGCCACGAGCCGCGCGTCGGATGCACCAAGCGCGCGGGCCGCCTGCACATAGTCGAGCCCCCGCGCCACGAGGACCTGCCCGCGCACCAGCCGCGCCATCCCCGCCCAGCCCACGAGGCCGATCACGACGCACACGACTGGGAGCGAGGGCCGCACCGCCGCGGCCACCGCGATGAGGAGCAGCAGCGACGGGAATGCGAGGGTCACGTCGGCGGCGCGCATCACCACGGCGTCCACCCAGCGGCCGTAGAAGCCGGCCGTGAGGCCGAGGGCCAGCCCGGCCGCGAGGGCGATCACCTGGCTCGCGAGGCCCACCGCGAGCGACAGCCGGGCTCCGAACAGCACGCGGCTCAACACGTCGCGTCCTTGGGCGTCGGTGCCGAGCAGGTAGGTAGTGGATGGGGAGCGCAGCGCGGCAGTGAGGTCTCCGCTGGTCGGATTGCCGGGAGCCAGCCATGGCGCGGCGAGCGCCGCCAGCCCGAGCAGCGTCACGAGGGCGAGACCAGCCAGTGTCCAACGGTTCCGTACGACGTGATGACGCATGAGTAGCGCGGTGCTGGGGGCCACGACTACGTTACTCGGGGGCTCACCTTCCGGGCAAGCGGCGGGCACGTGAACAATCAAACCCAGTTCACCCTCGTGCTGGGCGGCGGGGGCATGAAAGGTGTCGCCCACGTCGGCGTGCTCCAGGCACTGACCGAGCGTGGGCTCGTGCCGTCGCAGATCGTCGGCTCGAGCGTGGGCGCCCTGGTGGGCGCCGCCTGGTCCGCCGGCAAGAGCATCGCCGAGCTGCGCGAGATTGCGACCGGCCTCGTACGCAAGGACATTTTCGCCGTGGCGCACGCCGACATGGCGTTCAAACGGATGCGCTCCCCGGCGCTGTTCCGCCGCGAGCCGCTCGACCAGCTGCTCCACCGCCTCGTCGGCGACGTCACCTTCCAGGACCTGCGCAACCGCCTGATCGTCAACACCGTGGACTTGAACTCCGGGATGCAGGTCTTCTGGGGACTCGAGGGACTCGACGAGGTATTGGTGAGAGACGCCGTGTTCGCCTCCTGCGCGCTGCCGGGATACCTTCCGCCCCGCGAGATTCGCGGGCGCTTCTACATGGACGGCGCCACGGTAGACAATTTGCCCGTGGGCACGGCGCGCATCCTCGGCTCGGAGGTGATCATCGCGGTGGACGTGTCCGCCTCGAACGCCCTTCGGGCGGACACGCAGGAGGAAGGCTTCGCGTCGGTGTTCGCCCGGGCGGCGGAGATCGCGATGCAGGTCATCCTCGAGCTGCGGCTGCGCGAATGGACGACGCCCCCGATCTACTATATCCACCCCCGCGTCGAGCACATCTCGGCGTTCGATTTCGACCATCTGCGCGAAGTGGTGGAGGAAGGCTATCGGGCGACCATCGCCGCGCTCGACCGGCCGGCGGAATGGCCCGGCCCAGGCGACGTCGGCGTTCACCCGCTTCGCCCCGTCACCGTCCGCGTGCAGCGCGAGCGCTGCATCGGTTGCGGGGCGTGTCTGGTGCAGGCGCCACCCGGCATGTTCGTGCTCGACGCGCAAGGGAAGGCCGTCGTCACGCGGCCGGACCAGGAGTGGTCGCCCATCGACGGCGAGTTCATCCGGCACTGCCCCACCTACGCCATCAGCGCGCGGCCGGCGGCGGCCCCGAAGGCCGCCGGCGCCGCCAGTTAAGCACCTTCCTCAGCGCAGATACGGCGTCAGGCCGACCCAAAACCGCTCGGCTGCCGCATTGATTGTCACCCCCGAGAGCCCGTCCCGGCTGGGTGGCGGACCCGCGCGCGCGGCCACGATCGCCGCTACCAGGCTGTCGTCGTCATCGAGCGTGAAGAAATGGGGGGACGTGCCGAGAAACTCACGGTGTGGGGGGATGTCGGACGCGACCACGGGCGTAGCGGTCGCAATCGCTTCCAAGGGGGTGAGTCCCAAGCCCTCGAACGTGCTGGGGCAGACCACCAGCTCCGCAGTCCGGTAGGCGGTCACCATCTCGGCTTCCGTAAGCTCGGACTCAAAGGTGCAGGGTACGCCCAGGGTGAGAGCGAGTCGCTCCAGGGACGTCCGCTCCGGACCTTTCCCGATGATCCGCACGGGGGGCTTCGGTTCGAGGCGCGCGGCCGCGCGAATCACCGCCGCTTGGTTCTTGTGCGGCGTGAGATGCGACACGGTGAGCAATCCTGGTCTTCGAACTGCGGGAGCGGGCGTGAACCGGTCGGAATCGAAGCAGAAGGGCACTTGGCGACAGTCGAGGCCGAACCGCTCTCGCACGCTCGTGGCCGTCGCCGCGCTCGGTACCCAAACCGCCGCGGCATGCGCCGCGACGTAGTGGAGGCGACTATAAAACCCGCGCCGGGCCGCATAACGGCGGCCCAGGCGGGGAAGCCGGACGTAGCGACCCGCCACCAGCCACACCCAGTCATGACGGCCACGCCCGAGCCACCAGGGCGGCAGGTCCCACACGTAGTGAATGAGCGGACAGCGGTGCCGGGCGGCGTAGCGGCATGCCTCCGCCGCGACCTGGGCGTCCATCGCGATCGCGAGGCGCGCCGGCCGGTCTCCATCCAAAGCGATCTCGAGCCCACGTTCGCGCAGCCGCGGGACGACGAGGGTGCAGAATCGATTCGGCGCGAACCAGCGGACGTCATCCATCACGTGGCGGGAACAGTGGGCTAGGAAACGACCTCGGATTCGATGGCTCGGAGGTCCCGGACGACGCGGTCCCAGTTAAAGTGCGTCTCGACCGCGCGCCGCCCGTTCTGTCCTAGCTGAGTCGCGAGCCCGCGGTCGCCGAGCAACCGGCAGACCGCATTCGCGAGCGCTGCCGGATCCTCCGGCGGCACGAGAATGCCCGTCTCGCCGTCGCGCACTGCGTCGGGGATGCCCCCCGAGTTTCCCGCTACCACCGGCAGCCCGCAGGCCGACGCCTCCACCAGCGAGATCCCGAAGCCCTCCACGTCCATCCGCCCCACACGCCGCGACATGCCGAGGTACACCGATCCCAGGTTGTAGACCGCCGGCAAATCCTGGTCGCCGACGAGGCCAAGAAACCGCACGCGATCCGCGACCCCGAGCTTGTGCGCCAGCTTCTCCAGCCGCTCCCGATCGGGCCCGCGACCGGCGATCACGTAGCCGACGTCGGGCTCCCGTTCGAGAATCGCCGGGAGTGCCTGAATCACGGTGTCGATCCCCTTGATCTGCTCGAGCCGCGCGACGGTCACCAGCCAGCGAGTGCCGCCGTCCGGCAGGTCCGCGCGCTTGCGGAGCGCGGCGGTCTCTACGCCGGGGCGGAACTGCGTGGGATCGGTGCCCATGTTCACCACGCGCAGGCGCTGACTGTGCGCGTCCAGTCCCAGCTCGCCGAGCACCGAGAGCGTGAGGTCCCGCGTCCAGTTGCTGATCGCTACGAGGACGGCCGCCCCGCCGAAGATCACCCGCGCGGTGCGACGCTTGAACCGCGACTGGCGGATCTTGTGCTGCTCGCTCAGGAGATCGCCGCCGTACAGGATCAAGCCGTACGGCACGCGCAACCGCTCGTACACCCAGCGCGCCGGATAACCGGCGGGCTTGACGTTACCGCAATACACGAAGCGCACGCGGTGCTTGCGGGCGAGGCTCGCGGCTCGGCGCGACCAGAACAGCAACCCCGGGAGCGTCTTGGTACTGCGCGCGGAGATCGGGAGTCGATCGATCACGGCGGGAAAGGCGCCGTCCACATCGGAAGCGTCGCGATTCGCCGGAGTCGAGACGATGAGCTCGCCCGGAGGAAAGCGCCGGGCGAGCTCGTCATGCAGGCGCGCGATCCCCCCGCCCATGGGAGGGAAGTCCTGCGCCAACAGCATGGTCGTCATCGTGAGGGTCCCGCGGAAGGCTGGTGCATGGGCGTGCCCAATCCTAACGGGAAGCATCCTCCCGGAGCAATCGGCGTCAGTGCCTGCGAAACTCCTGGTCGATGCGGATCAGGTCGGCCGCGACCCGATCCCAGTTGTAGTGGGATTCCACCGCCGCTCGCCCGGCGGCACCCATGCGTCGCCGCAGCGCGTCGTCGCCCAGCAGGCGAATGGCTGTGGCCGCGATCGCCGCGGGATCGTCGGGATCCACGAGGAACCCGGTCTCGCCCTCTCGTACCGCTTCGGGGATCCCCCCCGAGCGGCTGGCGATGACCGGGAGCCCGCTCGCGGACGCTTCCACGATAGCGATCCCGAATCCTTCGACGAGCAGATCGTATCGACGGGACGCCAGCACGAACAGATCGGCCGCGTTGTACAGCGAGGGGAGGTCATCGTCCGGCACGAAGCCGAGCAGTCGCACGGCGTCGGCCAGCCCCAGCTCGCTGACCAGCGCCTCGAGCGCGCCGCGCCGGCTTCCGCTCCCCGCGACGGCATAGCGCGCGGACGGAAAAGCGGCGCGGATGGCGGGCAGGGAGCGGATTACGGTGTCGATTCCTTTGTGAAAGTCGAGGCGGGCCACGGTGAGGAGCCAGGGGCCGCCATCGAGACCGTACTTCCGCCGCACCGGCCCGGCGTCGACGCCGGCGTGAAAGCGACCGGGCGTCGTGCCGAGTGGCACGGTGCGGACATCGGCCGCCAGGGCGTGGCAGCCCAGTGAGCTGAGCACCGATCGGGCGAGATCCCCCGTCCAACCGCTGTTCGCCACCACAACCGAGCAGCGCGAGAAGATGCGCCGGGCCGACCAGCGTTTGAACGCCGACCGCCGGATCTTTGCCTCGAGCAGCAAGAAGTCGGCGCCGTGCGCGATCACGCCGAACGGCGGGCCGCGCCGGGCGTGCAGCCACGCCGCCGGGTAGCCCGCCGGCTTGATCTCGTCGCACCAGACGAACCCCGGTCGGGTCCGGTGAACCAGCGAAGCAGCGCGCCAGGTCCACAGGCACAGACCGTTCAGCGTCCGCAGCCGCTTGGTGCCGATGGGCACGCGGTCAATCGTCTGGGGGAAGCTCGGGTCGCTGGCCGCGCTGCCGGGCCAGGTCCCCGTCGAGACCACGAGACTGTGCGCAGGGTAGCGCAGCGCCACCTCGCCCATCATGCGAGCGATCCCGCCGCCGAACGGCGGGAAATTGAGGGCCAGGAGCAGCGTCGTGCTCAACGCGTGTGCGATCGATCGCCGTCGAGCGAGCGGCGCCGCTCGAGGGCTTCCCGGTACTCCGCTTCGGTCCGCTCGGCCGTGCGCTGCAGCGTGAATTCCTTCCGGACGAGCTCGCGGCCCTGCCGTGCGATCCGCCCGGCGAACTCCCGATCGCCCAGCACGCGCGCCAGAGCCTGCGCCCAGGCCGCGGGGTCGAGCGGCGGCACGAGCACGCCGGTTTCGCCCGAGGTGATCAGGTCGGGGTTTCCACCGGCATCCGATGCGACGACCGGCAGCCCCAGCGCCATCGTCTCGAGCAGCGCGATTGAAAGCCCCTCGATGCGCGACGGCAGCGCCGAGACCGCCGCCAGACGACAAAACGCGAGTGGACGGTCCGTGAACGGCACGTACACCACGCGATGACGCCCTGGAAGGGAGCGCTCGATGCTTCGCAGCTCGGGATCGGCTTCAATTCCGACGCAGGCAACGACCACGGGCCGCTCGAGGGCGGCGAGTCCCCGCAGCAGCACGTGCTGGTCCTTGCGACGCGCCAGCACCAGGATGACGGGTCGGCGCGCCAGGTCGCCCAGGGCGGCGCGCGCGGCCGCCATGTCTTCCTCGGACGGCGCGGCGTCCACGCGCGCGAGCTCGATCCCGTTCGGGACGACGCCCAGGCGCCCGGCGGGATACAGGCGGCGGCGCAGCGCGCGGGCCACCGCATGGCTCACCGCAATGGTGCGGTCGGCGGAGAGTCCCACGGCGACCAGCTCGGCGGGAGAGGTGAGCGGCATCGTGTGTCGAGTCACGACAAACGGCCGTCCCAGGCGCCTGCGCCACCGCAGCCAGGTAAGCGCCCGGCGGTCGCCTGTTCCATGGCTGTTCACGAGATCGACGCGCTCGCGCGTCATCAGGGCGTCCAAGTCCCGGGCCAGCGGGGCCAGTCGACCGAACTCGAGCGGCACATGTTGAAGCCCCGCGGCCGCTACCATCGTGGCGAGCACGCTGCCGGCACGGCATCCCACCAGCACACGATGACCACGCCCGGCGAGCTGCCGGCTCAGGCTCGCGATCATCATCGTCGACCCGGCCCCGTGTCCTTCATGTGTGAGTTGCAAGATGGTGAGCGGCCGGTCTGGCATGGCCCAAAGGTAGTTATACTATTTCGGCCATGCACATCGCCGTCGCGTGCCAGCAACTGCTCCCGGCGAAGGGTTACGGCGGCCCGCAACGCGTCGTCGTGGCGCTGGTGCGCGGGCTTGCGGCGCTCGGCCACCGCATCACGTTGCTCGCACCACCAGGCACGCGGGTCCCCGAGGCAGCCGTGGTGGCCGTGCCTCCCCGCAAGCTCGCCGACCCCGCGACGCTCGCGCCGTACATCCCCCGCGACGTCGAGATCGTGCACGCGCACTTCCCGCTAGCTCGCGGACCGGGCGCGTTCCCCTTCGTGCAGACGATCCACCGCAACTTGAAGCCCGGCACTGCCCCGTTTCCCAACAGCATTTTTCTCTCGCGCGACCACGCGCGGCGCCACAACAGCGACGTCTTCGTCCATAACGGCCTCGACCCCGCGGACTACGTCTTCCGGCGCTTTCCCAGGCGCGCGTCGCAGTACGATCTGTTCCTGGGAGCGCTGCACAGCGCCAAGGGCTATCACTGGGCGGTGGAGGCCGCGAAGCGCACCGGTCATCGTCTGATTGTCGCGGGCGGCTGGCGGCCCAGTTTCACTGGGTCGATCAAGTTCGTGGGTGAAGTCGACGGCAGCACGAAAGCGGCATTGCTCGCGCGTGCGCGCTGCCTGTGGAACCCGGCCGCGTGGGACGAGCCGTTCGGCTTGGTGACGATCGAGGCGCTGCTCTCGGGCACACCGGTGCTCGGAACCCATCGCGGCGCGCTCCCCGAGCTCATCACGCCGGAAGTGGGCACCCTGTGCGATACCGTGGACGAGATGATCACCGCGGCCGAGTCGATTCATACACGCAGCCCGGCGGCGTGCCGGGCGCACGCCGAGCGCCACTTCACCCACGTGACGATGGCCGAGGGCTACCTGCGCGAGTATCGGCGGGTGCTGGAGGCGGGCGCCCCGCCCTCGGATCGGCCGAAGGCCTAGGGGACGGGCACACCGCCGCTCGGAAATGCACATCGTCCAATTCCACCACGTGCGGCTACCCGTGCCGAAGTACGGCGGCGCGGAGCGCATCGTCGCGTGGCTGAGTCAGGGTCTTACCGAGCTGGGTCATCAGGTCACGCTGCTCGCCCCCAAGGGAAGTCGCGTTGCGGGGGTGCGGGTGGTAGAGGTGTCGCCAGAGGAAGTACTGTCGCCGGGGTTCGATCTGCGGCGTCACGTCGCCGAGCCGGTCGACATCATGCACTATCACTGCCCGATCCGTTACGCGCCGCCGAGCGTGCCGTCCGTGTGGACGTTGCACGGCAATCTGGGCGACGGACATCGGGCCGATTCACGAACGATCTGCGTGAGCCAGGACCACGCGCGCCGCCACGGGACCCACGCGTTCGTGCGCAACGGCGTCCGCCTGGACGAGTACGAATTCAGGACCGAGAAGAGCGACTTCGACCTGTTCCTAGCGCGTTTACACAGCATCAAAGGATGGCGGGTCGCCATCGCCGCCGCGAAGCAGTGTCGCGTACGGCTCACGCTGGCAGGCGGTTGGCGGCCCAGCCTGTCGCGCTACGTGAAATTCGTCGGTCAGGTCGGCGGCGTGCGGAAGCGCGAGCTGCTCGCGGCAGCCCGCTGCCTCTGGATGCCCGTGCGATGGGAGGACCCGTGCCCGGTGAACATCCTCGAGGCGCTGGCCAGCGGCACCCCGGTCATCGGATCACCGCGCGGCTCTCTGCCGGAGCTGATCTCCCCGGACACGGGCGGACTCGGGACGACTCTGGAGGAGCTGGTGGCGCTGCGCGGTCGTCTGGCCGATTGGGATCCGCGCGCCTGCCGGGCGCGCGCCGAGCGGAGCTTTTCGCACCTCGTTATGGCGAACGAATACGTCCGCATGTACCGCGCGGTGCTCGAGACCGGCACCTTGCCGCCGGGGCGGCCGACGGCCTGACGCACGCCGCTACCGCAGCGTGACGGTCAGGAGCTCCTCCATTCGGTGGCGCCACGTGTGCTCCCGCAGCGCTCGCTCCCGCGCGGCGGCGGCGAGTTGGCGCCGCCGAGCGTCGTCCGCGAGCAATGCACGGGCGCGATCCACGAGCTCGGCCACACTGCGGTACAACACGATCTCACGGTCGGGCGTGAAGTGGCGGGCGATGTCGGCCTTCGCGTCCGAGAGCTGCGGCGTGCCCACGGCGGCGAGCTCGAACACCCGCATGTTCGCGCCCGTGCCGTAGCGCGCGGGGTCGCCCCGCTCCCCGAACTGTTGATGGACGTTCACCCCGACCCTGGCACCCGCCAGGGCCCTCACGAAGTTTGCGCCGTACAGTGGCCCGCGCGGCCAGCCGGGCCCCCATGCCACGAGGCCGGCGCCGGCGAGCGCTTGCAGCACGGGCTCGCGCACGTCGTCTCGGGAGCCGACAAACACGAGCGGCGCCGCCCAGTGGGCATCCCGGCGCCCGGGCGGCGGCGCCTGCAAGTACTCGGGGTCGCAGCCGAACGCGAGATAATGGGGCCGGGCACCGGCCGCGTGGTGGCGCGCCAGGCTCGAGCTGTCGTGGGTAAAGAAGCAGTCGTACGCGGGGGCCAGTCGCGTTGACAGATCGACTTGGTGGGGGTCGTCGGGAAACCAGTTGACCCAGCGGCCGCCGAACCGACCGCGCAGCTCGCCCACGTCGGCCGGTGCGAGGCTCGCGCCCTTGAAGACGAGCACGACGTCCGCGGGCTGGTCTCGCAGTAAAACGGCGAGTCGGGGAGTGAGCGAACGTCGCAGGATAGCATTCCAGCCGCGCCGCCGCTCCTCGCAGCGGCGCACCTCGCATCCCAGCGCGGCGAGCGCCGCGGCGAGGGCCAGTCCACTCCGGTGATAGCGACGATTGAATGCCGCTACCAGCACGACGCGCAGACCCGCAAACGGGGCGGGGCGCGCCGTCATACTTCGACGTAGTTCCGATACTCGAACAGGCGCGCGCCGGTCAGCCGCTCGATCCAGTCGGACAGGTAGAGTCGGAGGTGCGCCAGCTTGAAGCGTCGCGGCCCCACCGCGGCCCTCCCCGTCCCCGCCGCCCGCGCCGCGACCCACGCTTGCGCAACGCGCGGATGCGAGCCCCCGAACGGACGGAGCAGGGGCGTCCAATAGAGCGCCTCGAGCTCGGCGTGCGCTTCCAGCTGGTCCGCGCGTTCGTGGAATACTTCTTTCGACGCGACGAACTTCTGGCGCATGGACTGCGGCGGGCGCGCCCAGCCATAGTGAAACATCGGCGCGCCCGTCACGCGCGCCCGCACGCGTCGCTCGCCGGGGCCGACCCGAAAGCCCTGGGCGTCCTGAAAGGAGCGGATCTCCTGACCGAGCCGCACCACGCGCACCTCGCGGCGATACCAGTGCCGGTCCGTGGCCAGTGTGTCGAAGGCACCGTAGAAGTGCAGGTAATCCACGAGCAGTCCTTCGACCCGGGCATCCCCGTCCCAGCGGCGCAGCGCCTCGCGCACAGCCACGACGCCGGTTTCATGCAGCACTTCATCCGCCTGGATGTAAACGCCCCAGGCGCCGCGACAGGCGTCCATCGCGCGGTTCGTCTCGAACGCGAGCGTCCCGCCGCCGCGCGAAAAGTCCCACACCGTGTCGAGCACACGAATCCGCGGATCGCCGATCGCGACGACCACGTCGCGGGTCTCGTCCTCTGAGGCTCCAACGTTCACGACGACTTCGTCGCACAGGTCGAGGATCGAGCGGATGGCCGGCACGATCGGATAGTCGAGCTTGACCGCGTTCCGGACGATGGTGAAGCCGGAGATCACGTCAGGTGCGGAATTGCATGTCGTGCAGCCGGCGGTACAGCCCGCCCGCGGCGTACAGCGTCGCGTGGGTTCCCCGCTCCACGATCCGCCCCTCGGCCAGCACCACGATCAGATCGGCGTGTTGCACGGTGGCGAGGCGGTGCGCGATCACGAACGTCGTGCGCCGCGCCATCAGCCGGTCGATGGCTTCCTGCACCAGCCGCTCGGACTCCATGTCGAGCGCGCTGGTCGCCTCGTCCAGGATCAGGATGGGTGGATCGCGCAGCAGCGCGCGCGCGATCGCGATCCGCTGGCGCTCGCCCCCGCTGAGCCGCGTGCCGCGCTCGCCCAGCACGGTGTTATATCCCTCGGGGAGCTGGGAGACGAAGTCGTGGGCGTTGGCGGCGCGCGCGGCCGCCTGCACCTGCTCCAGCGTGAAGTCGCTCCGCCCGTAGGAGATGTTCGCGAGCACGCTGTCGTTCAGCAGGATGGTCTCCTGCGACACGATGCCCATGAGGCCGCGCAGGCTGGTACGGGTGAACCGCGTGATGGGAACGCCGTCCATCAGAATGGCACCGCACTTCGGCTCGTAAAACCGCGGCAGCAGGTCCACCAGCGTCGTCTTGCCGGCGCCGGACGGGCCCACCACGGCCACCACCTGCCCACGCCGCACCTCGAAGTCCACGCCCTCGAGCACCGGCGCCTGACCGTTGTACGAGAACGACACCCCCTGGTACTCGATGCGCTGCTCGAACCGCGCCGGCACCTCGCCCGGCCGGTCGCCCTCTTCGGAAGCGAGATCGAGCACTTCGAACACCCGATCCGCCGCCGCGAGGGCCCCCGCCATCGCCGTGGGGTAATTGGCGACCGACTTCACGGGCGACATCAGCCGCAGCGCCACCGCGATGAACGCAATCAACACTTCGGGCGACAGCGTGCTGGCCTGTCCGAGGGCGAGCCGCGTGCCGACCGCGAAGATCGCGACGATCACCGCGCCCGCGAACACCTCGCTCACCGGACTCGTCAGCAGCGCGTAGCGCTGCGCCCGCAAGACCCCCTTGCGGTAGCGGTTGGCGAGCTGGCGGAAGCGATCGGCCTCGAAGGCTTCCGCCACGTACGCCCGGACCAGCTTGATCGATCCCACCAGCTCGCTCACCAAGCTCGTGAGCTCACCGCGTTGGTCGGCCTGCTCGCGCGAGCGCCAGCGCACCCGCCCCACGAGCGGGCGCACGATGAACACCAGCACCGGCGCGCACACCAGGGCCACCAGCGTCAGGCGCCAGGACAGGCCCACCAGGATCGCCACATACACTACGATGAGGCTGACGTTCTGGACCAGCGATGCGAGCGCGGCGGTGACCACCGTCTTCACCCCGTCCGTGTCGTTGATGACCCGCGACAGCAGCTGACCACCACGGGTCCGCTGGAAGAAGTCGAGTGGCAGCGTCTGCAGGTGTCCGAACAATCGCACGCGCAGGTCCCGCACCACGTTTTCCTGGATCGCGACGCTCCACAGCGCCGCCAGGTACGCGAGGATGTTTTTCACCACCATCGCACCGACCAGCACCAGGACGACGTTCCGCAACGCTGCACCCGGCGACCCGGCCGCGAGCAGGGGCCCGACGACGACGGCGAGCATCCGTTCGACGGCCGACCCGCCGGCCACAGGAAGGGGATCGTGCCCGAACACGGTCCGCAGGAAGGGGATCAGCAGCACGAACGTGGCGCCGTCCATCACGGAGGCCACGAACGTGGCCACGAGATTGGCGCCGAAGAGGAATGCGTAGGGACGGAGCAGCAGGAAGAGCCGGCCGCTACGACCCATTCAGCGCGCCCCCCCCTTCCCCGCCGGGCTGCCGCCCGCGCGCCGGGGCGTGAGCAGGGCGACGGGGAGAATCACTTCTTCCGGCGTGACGCCCCCGTGCAGGAACGAGCCGCGATAGCGGGCCTGATACTCGCGCAGCTTCGTCGGATAGACGAAGAAGCGGTCCGCGGTCGCGAGCAACAGCCGGACGCCGAGCCCCATACCCGGGAGGCCAAAGCCCTTCAGGTCCTCGACCAGAATGGCGGCCTCGGGGTCCTCGCTCTTGAGATCTTCGCCGAACTTGTAGCGCAGGTTCGCGGTCGCGTCGCGCTTGGCGTAGACCGTCGCCGGGGTCTCGCAGTGAATGGAGCCGTGGTCGGTGGTGAGCAACACCGTCACGCCCCGCCGCTCGGCCTCCTGAAGCGCGGCGAGCACCGGCGAGCGCTCGAACCACGTACGGGTGAGGCTGCGCAACGCCGCCTCGTCCCGCGCCACCTCGTACAGGATGGCGCTCTCCGACCGGCCGTGCGTGAGCTGATCCACGAAGTTGAACACCAGCGCCGTGACGCCGTCCTGCGCCAGGTGGGCGGGCAGCCGCCGGACCAGGTCGCCCTCACCCGAGCTGAACACTTTCTCGTAGCGCACGGGGACGGGCCGGCCGACCAGCTCCTGCAGCTGCTCCGTCAGGAGCTCACCCTCGTGGGCGTTGAGGCTCTCCTCGTCCGATGGCTGACCCCACCAGTCGGGGTGTCGCGCCGCGATCTCCATGGGGAAGAGCCCCGAAAAGATCGCGTTGCGCGAGAACGGCGTCGCCGTGGGCAGGATGCTGTAATAGTGCGATTCCTCCACGTCGAACAGCGGCGTGATGAGGTCCCGCAGCACCTCCCACTGATCGAGCCGCAGGCAGTCGATGACCACGAACAGCACTCGTCCCGTGGAGCGCAGCACCGGGACGAGAAACTCGGCGCCTACATCCACGGAGAGCGGCGGCCGGTCGCCCTCGGGACCGGCGAGCCAGCGCGGGTACTGCCGGGCGACGTACTCGGCGAAGTCTTTGCGCAGCGAGCGCTGCAGACTACGGAGGGCTTCGGAGAGGCCGGGCTCGTTGGCGGCGCCCAGGCGGACCTCCCAGCGCGCCAGCTCCGCGACCAGCTCGATCCACTCGCGCCAGGCGAGGGTCGCGCCCCGCCGCCCCTCGAGCTCGCGGAACCGGGTGACGAAATCACGCGCTAGGCGCTGCTGGCGGATACGGTCGCCCTCGAGCAGGCGCGTGATCACCGAGAGGATCTGGCGCGGCTGGACCGGCTTCACGAGGTAGTCGTCCACCTCGATCCCGATCGCCTCGCGCAGCGTGCCCTCTTCCTCGCTCTGGGTGACCATCACGACCGGCATGGCGGGGTCGAGCGCGCGGATCTCGCCGATCAGCTCGAGCCCGCGTCGCCCGGGCATTTGCTCGTCCAGCAGCACGATGCTGTACGGCTGGCGCCGCAGCAGCGCGAGCGCGTCGTCGCCGTGGGCGGCGGCGGCCACCGTGAACCCCTGCCCCTCGAGGAAGCGCCGGTGCGCCGCGAGGCCCTCGATTTCGTCATCTACCCAGAGGATGGTCTTGGGCCGCACCATAGGCCAAAGCTAATGGCGACTGGCGAAGCCGGGCAACGCAGGACTTATTTTGCGGCGTGCTGTGCGTTCTCCTGGTCCGATTCAGCTCCATCGGCGACATCCTGCTGACCACGCCGCTCGTGCGCGCGCTCGCCCGTCGTCACCCGGAGGCGAGGCTCGTGTACGTGACGAAGCGCGCCATGGCGCCGCTCGTGGCCGACAACCCCCACCTGTCCGACGTCGTGGCGCTCGAGCCGGGCGAGCCGATCCGCGACCTCGCCCGTCGGTTGCGTGCCCTCGCCCCGACGCACGGTCTCGATCTCCACGGCAGCATCCGGAGCGCGGGCCTGCGATTGCTGGTGCGCTGCCGCTGGTCGGGGTACGGCAAGCGCAAACTGGCCCGATCACTGCTCATCGCCACCAAGCTGGACGTCTACCGCCGGCGCGCGCCCGGGCCGGTCGCCGAGCGCTACTTCGAGGCGGCGCGTCGGCTCGACGCGCAGCCAGACGGCGGGCCGCCCGAGTTCTGCCTCGGCCCCGGAGCCAAGGACCGCGCGGCACAATGGCTGGCGGAGCGCGGACTCGCAGCGCAGCGGGTCGTGGCTCTCGCGCCGGGCGCCGCCCACGCCACCAAACGCTGGCCCGTCGCCCACTGGAGCGCGCTCGCCGAGCGGCTGGCCGCGGCCGGGTACCGGCCCGTCGTCGTGGGAGGGTCCGAGGACCGCGGGCTCGCGCAACAGCTCGTGGGCGACGGAGCCGGAGGGGGAAACCCGCTCGCCAGCGCGGCTGGCGAGTTCTCGCTCCAGGAGACCGGCGCGCTGCTCGCCCGGGCGCGGGTCCTCGTATCGGGCGATACCGGTGTCATGCACATGGCCACCGGCGTCGGGACTCCCGTGGTCGCGCTGTTCGGACCCACCGTCGAGCGGTTCGGCTTCTTTCCTTACCGCGCGCCGGCGGCGGTGCTGGAGCGCGCCCTCGATTGTCGCCCCTGTTCGGCGACGGGGACCGCCTCCTGCCCGCTCGGCCATCACCGCTGCCTCGCCGATATCACGCCAGAGGAGGTGGCGGCAACGGTGGAGCGCCTCGTCGCGTGAACCGCGCCACGACGCCCGCAGAGGAACGCTTGATCGGGTTGGTCGCTGAGGCGGTGCGGGGACCCAAGCGCGAGGGCCTGTTCGCGCTCTGGCTCATCGTGCGCTCAGCCGAGGCGCTGCTGCCGCCGCAGCCCGTGTCGGGCAAGAACCACCGCCGGCGGTTGCAGGCGCTCGAGGCGCGGCTCGCGAGCCTCGCCCTCCCCGGTCCCCTGAAGCGCGCTCTGGCCGCCGCGCGTGACCACCTCGAGCCGGCCACACCCGCCGCCGCCGCGCTGGTGCTGTCCCAGCTGGTAGCGCCGGCCCGCGAGGTCCTGGGTCCCGAGGCAGGAGACGCCGTCACCGTTGCCGCCCGCTCCGCTCGTCTACATCTATAGAGGTATGACCACCCGCCGCTTTCCAAAGCGCCCGTCGCTCGAGTCCATGGTCGACCGCGTGGACCAGCAGCGGCCGGGCGAGGTACCGGGGGACACCGTGCCCACCGGGTTCCCCTCGATCGACCGCATCCTGGGTGGGGGCCTGCGACGCCGCGACTTGGTCGTACTGGGCGGCGACATCGGGGCCGGCAAGTCCGCGCTCGCGCTGGGGCTGGCGCTGCGCACGGCGCAGCAGGGGACGGGCGTCGCGCTCTTTTCCGGCGAGATGGACGAGGAGCGCCTGATGGAACGCGCCCTGGCGATCGAAGGCCGCGCCACGGTGGACGAGCTGCGCGGCGCCAAGCTCAACGATCAGACGCGCGCCGGCATTGGGGGCGCGGCCGTGCGGCTGCGCGACCTCCCGCTCACCATGTTGCCGCTCGCGGCCGCGGACTTCGAGACGGCGGCGGAGCGGCTCGATCCGCTGCGACAGCTCGGCCTCGTCGTGGTCGACTACCTGCAGCTCGTCCCATCGCCGCGGGGCGTGGCGCGCTCGACGCAGGACGAAGACCTGGCTCTGGTGTTGCAGCGCCTCAAGGCGCTGGCGCTCGAGCGCCGAGTGGCCCTCGTCGTGGTGTCGCAGCTGCCGCGGTTCGACGCCAAACGCCCGAATGCGCGGCCCGCGCTCGACGACTTCGGGCACCTCGGCGCCATCAAGCAGCACGCCGACGTGGTGCTCGGGATCTACCGGGAAGAGATGTACAACCCGGGACACGGAGTGGACGGGGCAACCGAGCTGATCGTTCTCAAGAACCGCAACGGACCGACGGGGTTCGTGGATCTGTATTTCTATCGGCGCTGGATGCGGTTCGAGGACATGCTCGACCCTGACCGGTGAAAGCGATAGGTTAGAGCCATGGCCGGCCACAGTAAATGGAAGCAGATCAAGCGGAAGAAGGCCGTCACCGACGCCCGGCGCGGCGCGCTGTTCACCAAGCTGATCCGTGAAATCACTATCGCCGCCAAGCAAGGCGGCGGCGATCCCGCCGGCAACGCCCGGCTGCGCACCGCCATCGACGCCGCCAAGACCGAGAATATGCCGCTCGACAACATCGAGCGTGCCGTGAAGAAGGGAACGGGCGAGCTCGAAGGCGTGACGTACGAAGAAGTCACCTACGAGGCCTATGGCCCGGGTGGCGCGGCCCTCCTCATCGAAGCGACTACCGACAACCCCAACCGCACCGTTGCCGAGATTCGCCACGTCTTCCAGCGTCACGGCGGCAACCTCGGCGCCACGAACTCCGTGGCGTGGATGTTCGACCGCAAGGCCCAGGTCACCGTGGACGGAACGCGCGCCGACGAGGACGCGGTGATGGAGGCGGCGCTCGATGCCGGGGCGGAGGACATGGTGCGAGACGGGGACGTCTTTCTGATCACCGGACCTGCGGGCCAGCTGCATCAGATCAGCGAACGGCTCAAGACCAAGAAAATTGCGGTCCAGTCGGCCGAGCTCGCCCGGATCCCCAAGAACACGGTCAAGGTGGACGGGAAAGACGCGAAGCACCTGCTCGCGCTGATCGAGGCGCTGGAAGAAATGGACGACGTCGCGAAGGTCTCCTCGAACTTTGACATCGACGCCGAGGCCCTAGCGGCGGCGACGGCATAGCGTGAGGGTGCTGGGTGTCGACCCCGGGACGTCGGTCACCGGCTACGGCGTGATCGAAACCGGGAACGGCGCCGGCATGGGGCGACTGGTCGAGTGCGGCGTGATCCGGCTGGCCGGACGGAGCCCCTTGCCCCGCCGCCTGCACGCCTTGCACGAGCACATCACCGAGCTGATCACGCGCCATCGCCCCGGCATTCTCGCCCTGGAAAACGCCTTCTACCATAAGAACGTGCACACCACGCTGGTGCTCGGCCATGCGCGCGGGGTGGTCCTCCTCGCCGCCGAGCAGGCGGGGCTGGCGATCGCCGAGTATGCGCCGGCCACCATCAAGAAGACCGTCGTCGGCGCGGGCGGAGCCCCCAAGGGGCAGGTCGGCCGCGTGGTCGCCCGGCTGCTGCGCCTCAAGGACGCGCCCAAACCCGCGGATGCGGCGGACGGCGTGGCCGTGGCGCTCACCCACATCCTCCGGTCGTGATCGCCCGGGTCTCAGGCCGGCTGGCCGCGAAGCAGGCCGATCGCGTGATGATCGAGACCCCGGGCGGCGTGGGATACGAAATCGTCGTCCCGCTGGGGGTAATGGAGCGGCTACCCGCGGTGGGCGAGGCGGTGAGCCTCGCGACCGAGCTGGTGGTGCGGGAGGACGGCTGGTCGCTGTACGGCTTTCACGATGAGACCGGGCGGCGCTTCTTTCAGCGGCTGATCGGCGTGAGCGGCGTGGGGCCGAAAATCGCCATCGCGCTGATGTCGGCGCTCGGGGTCGAGCGCGGGGCCCGGGCAGTGAAAGAGCGGAATATCGCGCTGCTCGCGTCGGTGTCGGGGATAGGGAAGAAGACGGCGGAGCGGCTCGCGCTTGAACTGGCCGACAAGCTCGGCGAGTTTGAGGAGACTGCAGCCGCAGGCGTGGGCCTCGGTGGGGGAGCCGCCGAGGCGGCGCTGCACGCGCTCGAGCGGCTGGGGTACGCGACGGTCGAAGCCGACCGGGCGCTGCGGCAGGCGCTGGCGGCCAATGGCGGCGGTGACGCGGAGACCTTGGTGCGTAACGCCCTGCAACTTCTCACTCAGGGATAACGATGGCCGCGACGGCCGAATGGATCTGCACGCGCTGCGGATCGACGAACCGCGCGCTGGTGCCCGACGGCGCGACCCGGGCCACCGACGAATGCGTCTCCTGTCATACCCGCCACGCGCTCGAGCGGGACCCGCGGCCGGTGCGGTGGCGGGCGCGACCCCTCGGAACGAGAGCGGCATGAGCGATCGCGCGCGCGCGCAAGTCACCACCCCCGAGGCCCTCCCCGATGAGCGGCTGACCGATGCCGCGCTCCGCCCTTCGCGGCTGGACGAATTCGTCGGCCAGGCGAAGGTAAAGGAGTCGCTGCAGATCGCGATCGACGCGGCCAAGCAGCGGCGCGAGCCGCTGGACCACACGCTGTTCTTCGGGCCGCCTGGGTTGGGCAAAACAACCCTCGCCCTTCTGATGGCCAAGGAGTTGGGAGTCAACATCCGCACCACGTCGGGCCCGGTGCTCGAGCGCCCCGGCGATCTGGTCGGCATGCTCACGTCACTCGGCGCGGGTGACATCCTCTTCATCGACGAGGTGCACCGCCTGCGGCCCGTGCTCGAAGAGTTCCTCTATCCGGCGATGGAGGACTACCGCGTGGACGTCCGGATCGCCGACGGGCCGCACGCGCAGACCATCCCCATGGCCCTGGAGCGGTTCACGCTGATCGGCGCCACCACCAGGTTCGGCCTCTTGACGCCGCCGATGCGCGCGCGGTTCGGCCTGGTCGAGCGGCTCTCGTACTATCCGCCCGACGACCTGGCCCAGATCATCAGCCGCTCGTCCGGTATTCTCGACGTCCCGACCGATGCCGCGGGCATAGCCGAGATCGCCCGCCGCAGTCGCGGCACGCCGCGTGTCGCAAACCGGCTCTTGAAGCGAGTGCGCGATTACGCTCAGGTAAGGGCCGGGGGCAAGATTACTGCGCCGGTCGCGGCCGAAGCGCTCAAACGGCTCGACGTGGACGAGTTCGGCCTCGACGACATGGACGGCCGGATCCTCAAGACCATCATCGAGCAGTTCGAGGGCGGGCCGGTGGGCCTCACGACCATCGCCGCCGCCGTGGGCGAGGACCCGGGCACGCTCGAGGAGGTGTACGAGCCGTTCCTGATGCAGCAAGGCTTTCTCGCGCGCACGCCCCGCGGCCGCTGTGCGACAGCGGGCGCGTACAAGCACTTTGGCTTCAGTCCGCCCAAGAGCGCTGACCAGCCGACGATGTTTGACGGGTAGTGCATCGCGCTTCCGACTTCGATTACCAGCTCCCTCCCGAGCTCATCGCCCAGGAACCGCTCGCTGACCGAGCCGCGAGCCGGCTCCTGGTGCTGGACCGGGCGAGCGGAAGCATCCGACACACGGGTTTCACAGACTTCGTCGACTTGGTAGCGCCGCAGGACGTGCTGGTCCTCAACGTGTCGCGCGTCATCCCCGCGAGACTGTACGGGAAACGGGAGAGTGGCAACTCCGCGGAGCTGCTGCTGGTCCGCGCACTGCCCGACGGCACCTGGCTCGCCATGGGGCATCCCGGAGGAAAGCTCAAGCCGGGCCGCACGGTTCGCTTCGGCGACGACAGCGCCGCCGAGATCGTCGAAGTGCTGGGCGGAGGGCTCCGGCGCGTGAAGTTCGTGGGCACGCTCGACGCCGGCGCCACGCTCGCCAAATACGGCGCGGTGCCGCTCCCGCCCTACATTCAACGGCCCCCGCGACCCCAGGACCGCGACCGCTACCAGACGGTGTACGCCGAGCATGACGGCAGCGTCGCGGCGCCGACCGCGGGTCTGCACTTTACGGCGGCGCTGCTGGAGCGCATCAAACAGCGCGGCACGGCGCTCGCGACGGGGGCGCGTGTGGGCCGTTGGGACCACGGTGGTCCGGACGCTGGAGACCGTGGCAGCGCGCGACGGCACCATCCGCCCGGGGGCAGGTGACACGAATCTCTTCATCTACTCCCCCTACACCTTCCGAGCGGTCGATCGGCTGCTCACGAACTTTCACCTGCCACGCTCGACGCTGCTAATGTTGGTGTGCGCGTTCGGGGGCTATGAGCGGGTCATGCGGGCGTACCGTGAAGCGGTCTCGGAGGGATACAGGTTTTACAGCTATGGTGATGCGATGGTGGTGTTGTAGGGCGATTCTCCCGGAATCCCGGCGCCTTCATGTTTGAGTTTAGGATCGCAGGACAGAGCGGTGCGGCCCGCGCCGGCACCCTCACTCTGCCGCACGGCGCGGTCGAGACACCGGTGTTCATGCCGGTCGGGACCCAGGGAAGCGTGCGGGCGCTTTCCCCCAACGACCTCCGCGGCGCCGGCGCGACGCTGGTGCTCGCCAACACGTACCACCTCCACGTGCGACCCGGCGAACAGGTCG
>WNFP01002411.1_pt1 | contig 27437 bp, 21 predicted proteins | sample 5400201 | NCBI WGS metagenome assembly WNFP01 (sample SAMN13153355, study PRJNA577476) | soil metagenome | isolation source: 115 cm saprolite under Madrone tree | place: USA:California | collected 2016-06-14 | reverse complement strand
GAATCATCCAAGTCCGGATCGTTGATCAATCCCTTCCAACCCACGGTCGTGCGGGGCTTTTCGAAGTACACGCGCATGATGAGCAACAGCGTGGATTCGACCTGGGCCGCCAACGCCTTGAGACGGGCCGCGTATTCGCGGGCCGCGACCACGTCGTGAATCGAACAGGGCCCGACCACCACGAACAGGCGCGGATCGCGGCGCTCCAAGATCGCCCGCACGATTTCGCGCGACTTGAACACCGTCTCCGCAGCGCGCGACGTCAGCGGCAGCCGCCGCTTGACTTCTTCGGGCGTCGCCAAAAGGTCGCTGGACGCGACGTTGATGTTCTGCAATTGATCCTGAATATTCGTCACTGATCGCCCTACATGGATGTTCTGATGGTCCAAAGCTCGGGGAAGAACTTGAGCTCCAGGGCTTTCGTCAAATACGACACGCCGCCCGTTCCGCCCGTGCCGCGCTTGTAGCCGATGATGCGTTCAACCGTTTTGACGTGGGCGAATCGCCACAACTGAAACTTGTAATCCAGGTCCACCAAGCGTTCCGCCAGCTCGTATAGATCCCATTCCTTGACGGAGTTGTGATAGACGCTGAGCCACGCAGCCGCCACCTGTTTGCTGGCCTGGTAGGGCAGCGTGAAATCGCGGTCGATCGCCTCCGGCGGCACGTCGAGGCCGCGGCGGCTCAGCAGGCGCAGCACCTCGTCGTACAGGCTGGGCGCGCGCAACGCTCGCTCGAGCATCTCGTAGGCTCGAGGGTCGCCGCGAAACACCTTGATGGTATCGGCATTCTTGTTGCCGATGAGGAATTCCAGCATCCGGTATTGGGGCGATTGAAAACCCGAAGACTTCCCCAAGGTGTTGCGGAAAGCCGAATAGTCGTAGGGGGTGATCGTGGCCAACACATCCCAGGATTGCAGCAATTGTTGTTGAATCGTCGAGACGCGCGCCAGCATCTTGAATGTCGGGCCCAAGTCATCGCGCCGCACGCAGTCGACGGTCGCGTTGAGTTCATGGAGGCACAATTTCATCCACAGCTCCGAGACCTGATGAATGACGATGAACAGCATTTCGTCGTGCTGGTAGGACAGCGGATGCTGCGCATCCAACAGCTTGTCGAGATTGAGGTACTGCGAATAGCTCAGGGACTCGCCGAGGTCCCAATGCACCTGCTCGTCGCTCAAATCGACGAACGGCCTGGGTGTGGGTGTGGGTTTTTCCATATTCAAGTCTTGAAGACCCAGCCGGGCACCGTTCGCCAGCCGGCGAGCAAGGTACGGTCCAAGCGCCGGTAGTCCGGCTCGATTCTTTCCACCAGGCGCCAGAAATTGGGCGAGTGATTCATATGCTTGGTATGCGCCAGCTCATGCACGAACAGATAGCGAACGACCTCCAAACTCAAGAAAAGCAGGGAGCAATTCAAGGTGACCGTGCCGCGCGTCGAGCAACTGCCCCAGCGGGTTCGTTGACAGCGAATGGACACGCGCGCCACCGGATAATTCAGTTCGCTCGCCAATTGCAGCAACCGTGGGGCCAACCGGTCATACGCGGCCCGCTTGAGCCAACCCTGGAGCAGCTCGCGCGCTCCGCGTTCATCGGAGGCGTGGACTTCGATCCGATCCGCCGTTTGCTCGAGGCCGCGCTTCGATCCCCTGCGCCAATCCACCGCGAACTTCTCATCCGTGAGCGCAAACTCCACGGTCCCCGGCACCGGCTCAGTGGGCGCGGCGAAACATTGCATGGCGGCGACCTTGCGATCGATCCACGGCGTGAATCGATGGACGAAATCACGCACCGTATGGGCGTTGACGCCCACGGGCACCACGATTTCCACGCGGCCGCCGACGTGCACGCGCGCCGTCAGCCGCCGCGCACGCGGACTGACCCGGACGGCAAATGGGTCGCTGGAGCTGCGAGTCTCGAACAGCGATAACTGCGTGCCTTGTGGCTTCATCGCGCCGAATCATACCAGGTTCGCGGACGGCGGCGCTCGCGCTCAATGGTGAGTCAACAGCGCCAACTGCCGCTGTGCGGCCTTGTAGTCGGGCGCGACGATCAGGGATTTCTCGATCCAATTGCGGGCCCCCAATTGATCGCCGCGCGCCTGCAGTTCCCGTCCAAGAGCCAAGTACGCCTCGGCATGTCCCCAACCGGGTGTGTCGATGCTCGTGGCGGAGGACTCATCGAATAATTGCACGGCAAGCTGCAGCTGCGCGAACGCATGCTGCCGCTCGGCGCTGCCGGGTTTCGCGCGGGCCAATCCGTCCATGCTCGACAGAAGCACCGCGCGCGGATTGCGCGGCGCGAGCTTGAGCGCGGCGTTGAGCCGCTCGTCCGACCGCGCTCGCAGCAGGACCGACTCCATCTTTCGACGGTCGGCGAGGCCCGCGTAGCAGGCGGACTGCAGGACCAGGGCCTCGACTGACTTGACATCTTGCGACAGTACGGGCTTCAGCTGGTCGATGCAGTCTGCGAATGCAGTCTCCGCCTCATGAGCACGTGGGGTCCCGGCGAGCAGTCCCCGGCGGTACTGCGCGTGGGCCAAGTGATACCGCAGCGACGCGTCGTTCCCGTCCTCCTTGACCCGCGCGGTCAAATCCTGACTCAAATTCGCCAGGCTGTTGGTATCCTCGGTCTGATACGCATAGAGGATTTGCGCTTGGTAGTCGCCGCCTTGTTGCGCCCACGCCGCCGCCGCCCACGACAGCAGTGCCCACACCATGAGATGCCTGGCAACCAGCATTTATCAGCTCCCTCACGCCCTTGGGCGCCGGCGCCCGCGATTACAATGGCGGTATGAAGATATCACTAATCGATATTGGGTCGAATCTCACCCACGACAGCTTTGCACACGATCGTGACGCGGTGATGGCCCGCGCGCTCGAGGCCGGCGTGCGCCGTCAGGTCGTCACCGGCGCCGATGTGGCGAGTTCCATCCAGGCGGCGGCGCTCGCAGCCGCACACCCGGCTCGTTTGTCCAGCACCGCCGGCGTACACCCTCATCATGCGCAGAGCTTCGACGCGGCGCGGCGCGGCGAGTTGTCCGGCCTCCTGCGCCGGCCGGAGGTGGTTGCGGTCGGCGAATGCGGCCTGGACTATTACCGTAATTTCTCGCCTAGGTGCGCGCAGCGTGCAGCCTTTGTCGCGCAGCTGGAGCTCGCGTCCGCGGCGCGCAAGCCGGTCTTTCTTCATCAACGCGATGCACACGGTGATTTTACGGCCATCCTCAGGGATTTTCGCAGCGTCCTCTGCGGCGGCGTTGCGCATTGCTTCACGGGAGGCAGATCCGAGCTCGAGGACTATCTGGCGCTCGATCTCCATATCGGAGTGACGGGCTGGGTGAACGACGAGCGACGCGGGCAAACCTTGCGCGAATCCGTGCCTCATATCCCGGCCGATCGGCTGATGGTGGAAACAGATTCTCCCTACCTATTGCCTCGCGATCTCCTCCCGCGCCCTAAATCGCGGCGCAACGAGCCCTGCTTTCTTCCGCACATCGCGCGCGCCGTCGCGCATTTGCGCGGCGAGACTCCCGAGAGCGTGGCCGAATCGACCACGCGCAACGCCACCCTGTTCTTCGGGTTGGTCAAAGACTGGTGAACAGGTGCGGGCTCGGCCGCAATTGCCTGACCAGCCCACCCCACGCCTCCGTGAAGTGGGCAAACGCCGGCGATGACCGCATGCCCCGATCGACGGCCGGAAACTCCACTTCGATGCCGTCCAGCATCAGTACCCACTTCGGAAATCCCTTGGTGAATTTTCCGGCGTTCGAAAACAACAGGCGTCCTTCGACCGGCACCTCTCCAACCAGCGCTTTCACCGCCGCGATTCGGTCATACAGCGCGGGCTGCGGGTTATCGAAAGTGTAGCGCCGCCCCCGGCCCATGACGGTCCAGTCGCTCATCTGATCTCCGCCGAAGATCAGTCCGGCGACGCGGCGAGTATCCAGCACCAATACGCCGCGGGGCGTGAGCAGCAAATGATCGATATGGATGAACCCGCCCATGCCGTCGGGAACGAGCACCTGGTGTGCCGCCGCGAACGCGACCCGTTCCAAGCGCGCCAGCAAGGCGCGGCGCCGCGCCCTGCGCTGATACGCGCGCAGACCCCAATAGCCGCCGCCGAGCAGCAGCAATGCACCTAAGCCTGTCGCAATCCATTCCGGGTCTGTTCCAATGCTGGTCATTCGAGCGCCGCGGCCAGAGCCTCGAGCGTTGGCGGCAAATCCACGGCGTGCTGCGGTAGATTCAGCAACCGATTCAGGCTTGCGGGAACCATGACCGGTCTGCCGATGATGGGCTCCACGATTTCATTGAACTTCGCGGGGTGCGCCGTGGCAACCACGACCCAGGGCGAGCGGCGTTCGTCATCGACACTGTCGGCGCTCAATTGTTCGCGTATTTCGCGGACACTGGGATAGAGCGCCCGCATGCGCTCCATATTGCTGGGGTTCCCGACATCCATGGCCGAGGCCAGCGTCGCGACGCTGGGCCGCGGCTGCCAGATTCCGGTCTTCAGAAAATCAGGCACGGTGCGATTGATATTGTGCGCGAGAACGATGCGCCCGATGGGGAACCCCAGGGCGCGAGCCCACACCGCAGCGAAGGCATTGCCGAGATTGCCCGCCGGAATGATGTAGGACGCCTTGGAGCGGGTGCGGCGTTCCACGTCGAGACTCGACGCCACGTAATAGACCATCTGCGGCAACAAGCGGCCGATATTGATGCTGTTGGCGGAACTGAACCGGTGCCTGCGAGTCAGCGCCGGATCACTGAATGCCTCCTTCACCAACCGCTGACAATCATCGAAAGTGCCGGCGATCCGCAGCGAAGCGACATTCTCCCCCCAGCACGTCAGCTGTTGTTCCTGCCGCGGACTCACGAGGCCCGCCGGGTACAGGATCACTACGCGGACCCACGGGCGCTTGTGGAAGGCCGCCGCCACTGCGCCTCCGGTGTCGCCCGATGTCGCCACCAAGATGGTCAGGGGCTGCGGCGCCCGGCCTTCCAGGCGCTGCAGGCTCTCGGCCAAGAAGCGTGCGCCAAAGTCCTTGAACGCGGCGGTCGGTCCATGATGGAGCTCGAGCGCGAACAAGGGATCCGGGCAGCCCCGGACGGCAGTCGTCGGAGCGGCCAGATCCAGCGCGGCATCCGCAATCTCGCCGAGCACGGGCTGTAGCCGGTCGCCGGCGAAGAACCCCGCGAGCGCCGCGCGCGCCACGTCCGGCAATCTCGAGAGTCCGGCGACAGCGGCCGGATCCGCCGCCGGCAAGCGTGCCGGAACATACAAGCCGCCGTCGGGCGCCAACCCTGTCGCGATGGCTTCGCTCAAGGAAACGTTCGGCGCCGCCCCGCGCGTGCTCACGAACTCGAGGTCTGACATCAGGCCTTCACCACTCTCGCCCCGTAGTTCTCCATTCCGGAAATCCAGGAGTCCGACTGTAGGCCGTGGGCGGCGAAGGCGGCCACCATGGCGCCGCGCACCGCCTCGGCATATTGGATCTCCGCCCAAGCAAACACCGTCGGCCCCGCGCCGGAGATGGAGCATCCCAGCGCCCCGGCCGACATGGCGTCGCGCTGCACGTCTTTGAACCCCGGAATCAACGAATGCCGCTGCGGCTCGATGATCACGTCGTTGAAGGAATCGCGGATCATATCCAGATCGTTCGAATAGCAGCCGCTGATGAATCCCGCCAGATTGGCGCTGGCCCACACGAAATCCGAGCGAGTGACATCGGTCTTGAGAATGGCGCGCGCCTCGCGCGTCCCGAGATACATGTGCGGATGCGCCAGAACACAGCGCAGCGAGGGCGGAACGGGAATCTGCTTCACCCGCGGATGATCGATGCCGACCGTGAGAGTCAATCCGCCGAACAGGCAAGGGGCGATATTGTCGATGTGCGCGGAGCCGCTTGCGACGATCTCGCCCTCCATGGCGTACTTGAGCAGCTGCAGCCGCGGCAGCGGCGCGCGCAGCAGGGCATTCGCGGCCACCACCGCGGCCACCGCGGAAGCCGCCGATCCCCCGAGACCGGACCCGAGCGGAATACCCTTTTCGATATCCATTTCAAAGCCGAAATCCAGCCCAAGTTCCGCATGCATGGCCTGGACCGCGCGCCCCGCGGTATTGTGCGCAGGGTTGACCGGCAACTCGCCTGCGATCCCGGTAATCGAGCGAATGTGCACCCCCGGCTGGTCGATCCGGCGCAGGCGTACTTTGTCGCCGACAGCCTCCACCGTGTGTCCCAGAATATCGAAGCCTATTCCCACATTGGCAACGGTGGCCGGCGCGAAAGCAGTGACATCGGTAAGCATTAGAGGTGTGCCCCGAGATAGGCCGATAGACGCAATAGATCCGAGAAGACGCCGGCGGCCGTCACCTCGGGACCCGCTCCGGGCCCCTGTACGATCAACGGATTGTCGCAGTACCGGCGAGTCGCGAATCGCACGACATTGTCCGTGAGTGCAATATTAGCGAAGGCGTGCCTGGAGTCGAGGCGCATCAATCCCACGGTGGCCTTGCCATCCTGATCGACCCGGCCGACGTAGCGCAGCACTTCGTTTTTCTCGCGCGCACTCCTCAACATCGTCGCCATTGCGGCATCGAATTCCGGGAGGCGCGCCATGAATTCGTCGACGCTGCACTTCTCGAGTTCCTTCGGCACCAGCCCTTCCACCTGCACGTCCGCCATCTCCAAGGTCAGGCCCATTTCGCGGGCCAGGATGATGAGCTTGCGGGCGACGTCCATGCCCGACAGATCGTCGCGCGGATCGGGCTCGGTGTACCCTTTCGCCCTGGCGGACCGCACGATCGACGAAAACGCCTCGCGGCCGTCGAACACATTGAACAAGTAAGCCAGCGTGCCCGAGAATATGCCCTCGATGCGGGTGATCTCATCGCCGGTTTCGCGCAGGTCGCGCAGGGTCTGGATGATGGGCAGGCCCGCGCCCACCGTGGCTTCGTACAGATAATGCGTGCCCGCCGCACGGCCCGCCTCCTGCAACGCACGGTAATACGGCAGCGCGCCGCTGTTCGCCTTCTTGTTGGGCGTTGCGATATGTATGCCGCGCTTCAACCAGGCCACGTAGTTCATGCCGACATCGGCGCTGGCCGTGCAATCGATGATGACCGTGTGCGGTATGTAGTCCGCCTGCACGTGAGCGGCGAATTTCTCGAGATCCAGCGGTTCTCCCGCCTCGGCCAGGCGTTCCGCCCAACGATCCAGATCGACCGCCGTCTGTTCCAGCAGCATGCGTTTGGACGTCGCGATTCCGCGCACCCGCAAATCCAGATTCAGCGCGCGCAAACGTTCGATCTGCGTCTGGATCTGCGCCAGCAGCACGCGGCCCACGGTGCCGGCGCCGATCAAGCCGATCGACAGGGTGTTCGGCGACAGGTAAAAGGCGGCATGCACCGCGCGCAGCGCCTTGGCGCCCACCTTGCCGTCCACCACCACCGAGATATTGCGTTCCGAGGCGCCCTGGGCGATCGCCCGCACGCTGATGGCCGCGTCGCCCAGCGAGCTGAATACGTTCGCCGCGACACCGTGCGCGCCGGCCATGCCGTCGCCCACCACCGCCAGAATGCTCATCCCCAATTCGACTTCCACGCGCTGAATTTGTCCGTCGCGCAGTTCCGCATCGAAGGCGCGCCGCACGGCCTCCTCGGCGCGCACCGCCTGCGCCTCCGGAATGGCGAAGCAAATCGAATGCTCCGAGCTGCCCTGGGAGATCAAGATCACCGAGATGCCGGAATCACGCAGCGCACCAAATAAGCGGTGCGCGGTACCCGGAACCCCGATCATGCCCGCGCCTTCGAGGTTCACCAGCGCGACCGGGTCGATGGTCGTGATGCCCTTGACCTTGAGCGCCGATACGGGGTTCGCGCAAATCAGGGTGCCGCGCTTTTGCGGTGCAAAAGTATTGCGGATGAAGATGGGAATATCGCGCGCGACCGCCGGTTCCATGGTCTGCGGGTGGATCACCTTGGCTCCGAAGTACGCGAGCTCCATGGCCTCGTTGTACGACAGCTGATCGATGACCTCTGCGTTCGGCACCAGCCGCGGGTCGGCCGACAGCACGCCGTCGACGTCGGTCCAGATGATGATTTCCGCCGCGTCGAGCAGGGCGCCGAAGATGGAGCCGGAGAAATCACTGCCGTTGCGGCCCAGGGTCGTCTGAATGCCCTTGACCGTGGTCGCGACGAAACCGGTCACGATCAGACGGCCGGTGAACCCCGGCGGCACCAGACGCCGAAGATTCGCCTCGCTCGCCGCCCATTGAACCGCGGGCCCGAGCGAGCCCCATTCGACGATCACGACTTCGCGGGCGTCGATCCACAGGACGTCGCCCTTGATGCGGCCCCGCTCGCGGAGGAACGGCGCAAACAGGCGCGTGGACCAGATCTCGCCGTAGCCGGAGATCACGTCGCGCATCGAGTAGGTCGACGAGCGAATGAGGCGCACGGTCTGCAGCATGCCGGCGATGTCGCGGCAATCCCGCTCCAGCTGCTCGCGATAGGTATCGCACGCCGCCTTGGAGACGAGGCTCCGGGCCAGCTCGACGTGGCGCTTCTTGAGTGCCTCGATGGCCGACGGAAAATAGGCGTCGGGCGTTTCCGCCAGCGTCACCAAGCCGAGCAGTGCGTCCGTCACGCCGCGGCAGGCGGACAACACCACCGCTTCGCGCGGATTGGGCGATGCCTCGACGATTTCAGCGACGCGGCGGAAACAGCCGGCGTCGGCGACGCTGGAACCCCCAAATTTATGTACGATCCACTTGTCCATGCTTCACACGCGCCCGTAACCTTAAGGGCGTTCTTATCGCTCCCTAACTATATAAGTTGATGAATTGCGGCGGGAAACCGCTAGGCAGCCCGGAACTTTAATCGCACCGCAGGGAGGCTAGCAAGCAATTCCGTTCGCTTCGAGCCTGTCAGACAGGCTCCTAGGGCCGGCCCCGCCGCCTCCCGGTTCCTGCGCCGGCGCCGGGCTTGCCGCCGTAGGCCCGCCCCGATTTGGGCAGGCCCGTGTGCTGGGTTCGAAAGGGCAGCGCCGGTGCCGGACGCATCGCCCCGCCCCGGACTTCAAGCCCCACGGGTTGGTACGCCGGAATCAGATGGTGCCGCCCGTTGCCGATCAAGTCTGCGCGGCCCATGCGCTTCAGCGCATCGCGCAGCACGGGCCAATTCTCCGGATCGTGATATCGCAGGAAGGCCTTGTGCAGGCGGCGCACTTTGATCCCCTTCGGTACCACGACCTCCTCGCTCGCACGAGTGATGCGCTTGAGCGGGTTCTTCCCCGAGTGATACATCGCGGTGGCGGTGGCCATCGGCGAGGGCAGGAATGCCTGCACCTGATCGGCGCGAAAGCTGTTCTTCTTCAGCCACAGCGCAAGCTCGAGCATGTCTTGATCGCGGGTGCCCGGGTGAGCCGCGATGAAGTAGGGAATCAGGTATTGCTCCTTGCCCGCTTCCTTCGAGTACTTGTCGAATAATTCCTTGAACCGGTAGTACGCGCCGACGCCGGGCTTCATCATCTTCGACAGCGGGCCCTCGCCGATGGCCTCGGGCGCGATCTTGAGATACCCGCCGGTGTGATGGGTGGCGAGCTCTCGGACGTACTCGGGCGATTCGATCGCGAGGTCGTAGCGCACGCCCGAGGCGATCAACACTTTCTTGACGCCCTTCAACGTCCGCGCCCGGCGGTAGAGACTGATGAGCGGCGCGTGATCGGTATTGAGATTCGGGCACACGCCCGGAAACACACAGGACGGCCGCCGGCACGCAGACTCGATGGCGGGGCTCTTGCAGTGGAGGCGGTACATATTCGCGGTCGGTCCGCCGAGATCGGAAATCACTCCCGTGAAACCCGGCACCTGATCGCGAATGGTTTCGATTTCCCGGATCACCGAATCTTCGGAGCGGCTCTGGATGATCCGGCCCTCGTGCTCGGTAATCGAGCAGAAAGTACAGCCACCGAAACAGCCGCGTTGAATCGACACTGAAAATCGAATCATGTGATAGGCGGGAATTTTCGCCGCGCCGTATGCGGGGTGCGGCCGGCGCGCGTACGGCAGTTCGTAAATCGCGTCCATGTCGGACGTGCTCAACGGAATCGGCGGAGGATTCAACCACAGCTCCAAGTTGCCGTGGCGCTGCACGAGCGCGCGCGCGTTTCCGGGATTCGACTCCAGGTGCAAAATGCGCGATGCATGCGCATACAGGACGGCGTCCCCGCTCACCTGTTCGAAGGACGGTAGACGGATGACGCTGTGGTCGCGCTGCGCGTTGGGCACCTTCCGATAAAATTTGACCACTGTTTCCGCGGGCGCGGCGGCGCGCGCGTCGACGGCCGGAGCATTCGCCGTCCGGCGCTCCTCCTCGCTCGCGTACGGATCGACGGGCGGATTCAGGGGGCCCGGGGCGTCCAACTCGCTCGAATCGATTTCCACCCAGCCCGCAGGCATGCCGCGGCGCAGATACGCCGTACCGCGCAAATCAGTGATGTCGCCTATGGTTTCGCCGGCATCCAGCCGCCGCGCAATCGCGCCGATTTGGCGCTCCGCGTTGCCATACACCAGAAGATCCGCCTTCGAGTCCACCAATACCGAGCGGCGCACCTGCTCCGACCAATAGTCGAAATGCGCAATGCGCCGCAGGCTCGCCTCGATGCCGCCGACCACGATGGGCGCGGTTTTGTAGGATTCGCGAATTCGCTGTGAATAGACGATGACGCAGCGATCCGGGCGCTTGCCGCCCTGCCCTCCGGGCGTATAGGCATCGTCGCTGCGCACCCGCCGATCGGAGGTGTAGCGATTCACCATCGAATCCATGTTGCCGCCGGTCACGCCGAAAAACAGGCGCGGGTTCCCCAAGGCCTCGAAATCCCGGGTGCTGTGCCAATCCGGCTGGGCGATGATGCCCACCTTGAACCCCTGCGCCTCGAGCAATCGGCCGATGATGGCCATGCCGAAGCTGGGATGATCCACGTAGGCATCGCCGGTGACGATGATGATGTCGCAGCGCTCCCAGCCGAGAACGTCCATTTCGGCACGGCTGGTCGGCAGAAACCGCGCCGGCTGCGCGCCGGCGGGGTTCTGCTCGAGGCTGGAAAACAAGGGGGTGGCGGTTTGCACGCCCGCGATTAGGCCTGATCCGTCACCCTATGTCGACGGGAACATAAATCTGGGCCTCGTCGCGCTGAATCAGCAAGGCGACGCTGTGCCCTGCCCGCGCCACCTCACGCTTGAGGTCCGCCACCGAGGAGACGCCCGCTCCATTGACCCCCAGCACCACATCGCCCGCCTGCAGCCCGGCGGCCAGGGCCGGACCTGAAACATCTTCGACGAGCAGCCGGCCGCGCGTGTGCAGCTGCTGCTGCTCCTTGGGGTCGAGCGGCCGGACGGCAAGCCCTAACTTGCCGCCGCCCTCATCGCTCTCGCTGTGCGCCGTCCGGGCGGGCTCTTCGTCCAGCAGCACGGTTTTCACGTCCACCGTGTCGGACTTGTGGTCGTGCCAGATCCCGATGTGCGCCACGTTGCCCGGCGGAATATCCGCAATGATCGTCGGCAAATCGAAGGAATGGTCAATATAGTGGCCGTTGACGCTGGTAATGACATCCCCCGGCTTCAGCCCCGCGCGCTCGCTGGGACTCTTGGGCTCCACGGAACTGATGAGCGCGCCATGCGGCGTGCCCAGGCCGAAGCTCTGCGCCAGCTTCTGATTGACGTCTTGTACGCCGACGCCGATGCGGCTGCGGCTCACCTTGCCCTTCGTCAAGAGCTGATTCTTGACGTTCAAGGCCAGATCGATGGGGATGGCGAAGGACATGCCCATGAAGCCGCCGGTGCGGCTGTATATCTGCGCGTTGATGCCGATGACCTGACCGTCGACATTGAACAGCGGGCCGCCGGAGTTGCCCGGATTGACGGCCGCATCGGTCTGAATGAACGGCACATAGTTTTCATCGAGGGGACGCGCGGTCGCGCTCACCACGCCGGCGGTGACGCTGTTCTCGAAGCCGAACGGCGAACCGATCGCCACCACCCATTGACCGGGCTTGAGGCGCGAGGAATCGCCGAAGTGGACCGTGGGCAAGCCGGTGGCGGCAATTTTGATCAGCGCCACATCGCTGCGCTTATCGACACCGATCACCTTCGCCACGAACTCCCGGCGATCGGTGAGCTTGACCGTCACTTCGGACGCATCGTCCACGACATGCGCGTTGGTGAGCACATAGCCGTCGGAACTCACGATGAATCCCGATCCGATGCCGCGGGCCGGCGGTGCATGCCCGGGCGCCGGCAGCTGATAATGCCGGAAGAACTGTGAGAGGGGGTCATCGGAGTCGCTGGGCTCGCCCGGATTCCCCGGACCGGCCATTTTCTGCGGCTTCTCGACAACGCTGATATTGACCACGGCGGCGCCGTTCTCGGCGACCAATCCTGAAAAATCAGGCAGTCCGGTCACTCGTGACGAGGCCGGCGCCGGCGTCGCCGCAAGCGGCGCGGCGGCAGGCGCGGTCCCGGGCCCTGCCCTGAAGCGATTTGCCCGGATACCGTTGAGACTCACCTATAGGGGCTTGGTTTCAATTTTCCAGCTCAGGCGCCGTAATATTTGCCCCAAACGGCGTGGAGCGCCCGGGGAACATCGGCCGGGGGACCCCTAAAATGTGAAATCCCGACGGGCCAACCCAAGCCCTCACGCGCTAGGCTGGCGATCCTTGTAACAGATCTCATCTATGGCAGACGCGACCGGTCCAAACTTGTTGGTGGTGGGGGGCGATTCGAAACGCCTGCAGTGGCTCACCCACCACGTCACCAGCCATTGGCCGGACGCCCAGGTAGCCACGGTGCCGGCCGAGGAGTCGGCCTCCTTGGGCCAGATGATCGCGGAGCGCGCACCGGATGCCGTGATCCTGCAAGCCGACTTCGCGGAGGAGGCGGCCGCCGGCGCCGTGCTCGCCCACATGACGCGGATGCTGCAGATGTATCCCACATTGTACTGCATTCTGCTCGCCGAGAACGGCGGCGAAATGTCGGCGGTGCGTGCCCTGAAGAGCGGCGCCAAAGACTACCTGCCGCTGGCGCGCATTACACGCGATCAATTGCTGGCGGCGATAACCGAGGCCTGCGCCAAGCGCCAGGCGGCCGCTCAGGCGGCCAAGACCTTGAACCGCCCGGACGCTGAAAATTCAGGCATCGACGTTCCCGGCTATGCCATCGTGAAGCAGCTCTCCACCAGCAATTTCTCGCAGGTTTTTCTGGCGCGCAATGAGCGCCTGCGGCGCAACGTGGTGCTCAAGGTCATGAACCGCGGCGAATCCCAGAGAGAACTCGACGACGCCGAGCGTTTCCAGCGCGAGCACGAGATCATCTCCAGCATCGCGCACCGCGCCATCGCGGAGATCTACGACTTCGGTTCCCTGCCCCGCCATTTGTACTTGGCGATGGAATATTTCCCGTGCGGCGACTTGCGCGACCGTCTGCGCAATCCCTTGAGCGTGGACGAGAGCCTGTACTACCTCCGTGCCATCGCCGAAGCGCTGCGCGTCATCCACGTGTTCGGGATTTTGCATCGCGATCTCAAACCCGCGAACGTGATGTTGCGCGAAGACAATTCGCCGGTGCTCATCGACTTCGGGTTGGCGCGGCGCTCGATGGACGACGCCGGGACCACCGGCGTCGGCCAGGTGCTCGGATCACCGTACTACATCAGTCCGGAGCAGGCGCAGGGGCAGCGCGTCGACACCCGCACCGATCTCTATAGTCTGGGGGTCATGTTCTACGAAATGCTGACCGGCCAGAGACCCTACGGCGGCCGCAGTGCGGTGGCCATCATGTCGCAGCACGCCAGCCGCCCTGTGCCCGTTCTGCCCGAGGCCACGGCAGCGCAACAACCCCTGCTCGATCGCCTCATGGCGAAGCAGCAAAACGCCCGCTACGCATCTGCAGACGAATTGCTCGCCGACTTAGGACCCTTGGTGGCGGCTGTCGCCTGAGAGCCTGTCTGAAATGTGACTTGCGTCACAGGCGCTCGTGACTCGGCGCAGCATCGGCAGCCAGGTGACTTGAGGCTGTGACAGCCATCAATCCTCCCGCCTGAAGCGTTTGGCACCCTGTCGATCCATGTTCATTTCCGTCAAACGTCATGAGCGCGAAAAGCAGGACTTGATCGGCGCCAGCAACCGGCTGACCGATGCACTCCTGAAAAGCAGTGCGCAAGGGCTGTTCCTCCTCGATGCCAAGGATAAGATCCTCCCGCAAGTATCGGCGTCGCTGGCGGCGCTGTTTCGCCGCCAGGATTTCACGAACTTGAGCTTCGAGAAATTGATCGGCCCGCTGGTCAGCGCAAAAACCCTGAGCGTGGTCCGCGCCTTCGTCACCCGTCTGCTCGATGCCCCTGGCCTGAGCAACTCCGGACAGTCGAATCCGCTGCAGGACAATCCGCTGCAGGACGTAGAGGTGCGGCTGGCGAATGCCGACGGCGCTTTCGAGACGGCGCACTACTCCTTCGAATTCCATGCGGTCGACCTGGGCCGCGAACCACGCGCGTGGCTGGTCAGCGTGACCGATATCACCGCGCGCGAGCAGCAGCAGCGCGAGCTCGAGGATCTGCGGACACAAGTTCAGACTCAGGGCGAGATATTGCGCGGCGTCTTGCAGGCGGGAGGGGCGCGCTTCAGCGCTTTCCTGCAGCGGACCGATGCCTCGATGAAGGCCATCAACGGGGTTTTGAAAAAACCGGCGCGCGAGACCGCCGCGTTTCGCAACAAGCTCGAGCAAACCCTGGATGAGGTCGATCGAGTCCGGCGCGATGCCGCGGCACTCAAGCTCACCGGACTCGAGGCCGCGGCGCGGTCGATGGAAGATTCATTGCAGGACCTGCGCAGCCGCGGCGCGTTGAGCGGCAGCGATTTTCTGCCGCTGGCCGTGAAGCTCGATCAGCTCTACGGGCAGTTCGCTCAGCTGCGCTCGCTCACCCCACAGGCGGATCCGGTCGCAGACCCCGATGCCGTCGTGTTCCCCGAAACCCGCGTGACGGAGAACGGCACGCAGATCATCGAAGCGCCGAAATTCCTGGCCGAGATGGCGCAAAGATCCGCAGCGGCATCCGCGCCGCCCAAAGCGCACCGCATGGCTCAGGCCGGCAGCCTCGAGAGCACGCTGACGGTGCTGACCGAGCTCGTGGCACAAGAGCAGCACAAGACGGTGGTCCTCGATTGCATCGGCATGCAGCTGGTTCCCCCCAGGTACCAGGCGACGATCAAGAACGTGGCGATTCAATTGATCCGCAATGCCGTCATGCACGGTGTCGAACCACCCGCCGTGCGCACCGGCGGCGGCAAGCCGGCGCACGGAACCCTGCACCTCGAGTTCAAGGCCCTGCCCGACCAGAGCTTCGAGCTGCACTTCCACGACGACGGCTGCGGTCTCGATCCCGAGAAAGTGCGCGCCACCGCCCTCGCCAAAGGTCTGATCACTGCGGAGGCCGCGGCGCGCCTGCGCGATCGTCAGGTCATCAAGTTGATCTTCAAGGCGGGATATACCACCCTGAACTCGGCGCCGGGCGAAGCGCGGCACGGCACCGGGATGTCCCTGGTACGCCGCTACGTGCAAGAAGCGGGCGGCAAGATTGCGCTCGCCACTGTGCTCGGACACGAGACTCGCTTCAAAGTCATACTGCCGGCGACGGCGCTCGCCGACTCGCAAGTCGCCTGAGCGTCGAGCGAATTTAGGAGTCGAGCGGCGCCAGCTCCACCAATACGGCGCCCGCCGCAACCCTTTCCGTCAAGCCGAAGGCAAGGCGCGTGACCACCCCGTCGTAGGGCGCCGTCAGCGTATGTTCCATTTTCATGGCCTCGACCGTCACCAAGGGCGCTCCCCGAACCACCTGCTGGCCTTCGGTGACATGGACGGCGACCAAAGTCCCCGGCAGCGGCGTGAGCAGCGAGCCTTCCTCCGCGCTGGCGCTCACCTGCAAGGCATCTTCCGTTCGCGCCAAGCGCAGCGCCGCCTGCCGCCCCGCCCGGAACAGATGCAGCGTCTGATCGACCTCGACGACGCTGACCCGCTGCATCTGTCCGGCGACTTCGACGTCCAACGCCTGCGCGCCGCGCGCGACGACGTGCAGCGCATATTCATGCCCCGGCGAGTGTCTCCCGTGACCCCGCGAGTGTTTTCCGTGCCCCGCAGCGCGTTCCCCCCGCCCCGCCAAGCGCTCTCCCCGCCCCGTAACGTGTGCGACATAATCATTCGGCTCTGACAACTCGATGATCACGGTCCGGTCCCCGAACACCCACGTGCTGCGCGGCGGCCCCGCCAGCCGCCAGCCGCGAGTGTCCGTCCACAGCGCATCGCACTCCGTCCGGCGGGTCGCGCACCACAGCGCCGCCAACACGGCATCGGCGTCGCCGGCTTTGGGCTCGCCAAAAGACAATTGCGCCGCACGTGCGTCGAGAAAACTCGTCGTCACGCCGCCACGCCGGAATTCCCCGTCGGCGAGCACGCTCAACAGCAGCGCGCGATTCGTGGTGACGCCCACGATCTCGATGTCCGCGAGCGCCTTGTGCAGCCGATCCACCGCTTCGCCGCGCGACTCGCCCCAGGCGACGACCTTGCCGAGCATGGGATCGTAAAACGTCGAGACCTCATCGCCCGCGTCGACGCCGATATCCAGCCTGAGACCGGGAGCGGCATCGGGCCAGTGCAGGTGCGTGATGCGGCCGACGCTCGGCAGATACCCATGCTCGGGATCTTCGGCGTACAGACGCGCCTCCATGGCGGTGCCATGCTGGAGGATATCGCTCTGCGCCTTGGGTAAGCGCGCCCCCGTTGCGATGCGCAGCTGCCATTCCACGAGGTCGATACCGGTGATGAACTCCGTCACCGGGTGCTCCACCTGCAGGCGGGTATTCATTTCCATGAAGTAGAAATTCTGGGCTTCGTCGACCAAGAACTCCACGGTCCCCGCGCCCACATAGCCCACCGCCCGTGCCGCCTGGATGGCGGCCTGCGACATCGCCGCGCGCACCGCATCGCGCAGCCCCGGCGCCGGCGCCTCCTCGATGATCTTTTGATGGCGGCGCTGCACCGAGCAATCGCGGTCGAACAAGCTCACGACGTCCCCGTGCGAGTCGGCGAATATCTGCACCTCCACGTGGCGCGCCTGCGGAAAATAACGCTCCAGCAGCAAGCGATCGTCGCCGAAGGCGGTGCGCGCCAGACGCTGCGCCGATTCGACCGCCGCCGCGACCTCGGCGGCGGAATTCACCACCTGCATCCCCTTGCCGCCGCCGCCGGCGCTGGCCTTGATGATGAGCGGAAAGCCGACGCGCTGTGCCTCCGCCATGAGTGCCTGCGGCGATTGATCCGCACCATGGTAGCCCGGGGCCACGGGCACGCCCACGGCCGCCATGGCCGCCTTGGATGCGCTTTTCGAGCCCATCGCGCGGATCGCCGACGCGGGCGGCCCCACGAAGATCAAACCCGCGTCGACGCAGCCTTGCGCAAATGCGGCATTCTCCGACAGGAATCCGTAGCCCGGATGCACGGCCTCGGCGCCGACGCGCCGCGCGAGCGCGATGATCTTCGCGATATCCAGATAGCTCTCGGCCGCGGGCGCCGGCCCCAGGTGGTACGCCTCATCGGCAACCCGTACATGGCGCGCACCGGCGTCAGCCTCGGAGTACACCGCAATGGCGGTCACCCCCAAGCGCTGCGCCGTGCGTGCAATGCGGCAGACGATTTCGCCGCGATTGGCGATCAGCAGTCGTCGGAGCATCGGCCGCCTCACATTCGAAACACGCCGAAGCGCGTCGCACGCATCTCTTGGGATTTCGTCAACGCCAGCGCCAGACCCAGCACGCGGCGCGTGTCGAGCGGATCGATGACGCCGTCATCCCAGAGGCGCGCGGACGCATAGTAGGGATGACCTTGGCGCTCGAATTGCTCGCGGATCGGCGCCTTCAGCTGCTCCTCCTCGGCATCGCTCAGCGTGCCCCCGCCCCGCTCCAAGGCCTCACGCTTGATGGTCGCCAATACGCTGGCGGCTTGCTCGCCGCCCATCACCGAGGTGCGCGCGTTCGGCCATTGAAACAAAAATCGCGGGCTGTAGGCGCGGCCGCACATGGCGTAATTGCCGGCGCCGAAGCTGCCGCCGATGACGACGGTGTACTTCGGCACCGCCGCGCAGGCCACGGCCGTGACCAGCTTGGCGCCGTCCTTGGCGATGCCGCCGGCCTCCGCGGCCTGGCCCACCATGAAGCCGGCGATGTTCTGCAGAAACACCAGGGGTATTCCTTCGCGGCAGCACAACTCGATGAAATGCGTGCCCTTCAATGCGCTCTCCGAGAACAGGATGCCGTTATTGGCCAGGATCCCCACCGTCGAACCATGGATGTCGGCAAAGCCGCAGACCAAGGTCGTGCCGTACAGCGCCTTGAATTCATCGAACCACGAGCGATCGACCAGGCGTGCGATGAGCTCGCGCACGTCGTAGGGCTTGCGCGAGCTCGGCGGGATGATGCCGTAGAGCTCCGCGGGATCGTATTGAGGTTCGCCCGCCGAAGCGGCGCTGGCGCCGCGCACCGAGCCGGCACCCATAACCGCGCTGATGCCGGACCTCATAGCGGCAGGCCGCAGCCGCGCCACCGCGCGGCGCGCGAACGCCAGCGCATGCGTGTCGTTCTCCGCGTAGTAGTCGGTCACGCCGGAACGCCGGCAATGCACGTCCGCGCCGCCCAAGGACTCTGCATCGATCTCTTCGCCCGTTGCCGCCCTCACCAGCGGCGGCCCGCCCAGAAACACGCGGCCTTGATTGCGCACGATGACGGCGTGGTCGGACATGGCGGGCACGTAGGCGCCGCCCGCAGTACACGACCCATGCACCACTGCGATTTGCGCGATGCCCTGTGCGGAAAGCCGTGCCTGATTGAAAAATATTCGGCCGAAGTGATCGCGGTCGGGAAATACTTCATCCTGCTTCGGCAGGAAGGCGCCTCCGCTTTCCACCAGGTACACGCACGTCAGCTCGTTGTCGCCCGCGATCTCCTGCGCCCGCAGGTGCTTCTTCACGGTGAGCGGATAGTAGGTGCCTCCCTTCACCGTGGGATCATTCGCCACGACCATGCACTCGCGCCCCGAGACGCGGCCGATGCCGGTAATGAGCCCGGCGCCCGGCAGATCCTCGCCATACACCCCGTGCGCCGCCAGCGCGGACAGTTCCAGGAACGGCGAGCCGGGATCGAGCAGCGCCGTGATCCGTTCTCGAGCCAGCAGCTTGCCGGCCCGGGTGTGCTTGTCGCGGGCCGCCGCGCTGCCGCCCGCCGCATTGCGCTGCAGCGTGGCCCGCAGGTCATCCACCAGCGGCTGCATGGCGGCGCGGTTGTCGGCGAATTCCTTCGAACGGATGTCGATTTTCGAGACGATCTGGGCCATTGGCTTTGTTGCCTTGAGAGTGGCAAAATTGTCCGACAGTCCGATTATCCAACGATTCGGGGTCCGATGACAATGGGGGTCCGGTGACCATGGCCAATTCCGCATATCGCGAGTTCAATTTCGGGCTCGGCGAAGTCATCGATGCCGTGCGCGACCAGGTACAGCGTTTCGCCGAGGAGCGCATCGCGCCGCGCGCCAATGAGATCGACCGCAGCAATGTGTTCCCGCGGGATCTGTGGCCGGAACTCGGCGAGCTGGGGTTCTTGGGCATGACGGTGAGCCCGGACTACGGCGGCGCCGGCTTGGGCTACCTGGCCCACACCGTCGCGATGGAGGAAATCTCGCGCGCGTCGGCCGCGGTGGGCTTGAGCTATGGAGCGCATTCGAATCTGTGCGTGAACCAGCTGGCGCTCAACGCCAACGATGCGCAGAAGCGCAAGTATCTGCCGAAGCTCATCAGCGGCGAACATGTGGGCTCGCTCGCCATGTCCGAGCCCGGCGCCGGTTCCGACGTGGTCTCCATGCAGCTCAAGGCGACCCGGCACGGCGACCGGTACGTGCTCGACGGCCGCAAGATGTGGATCACCAACGGCCCGGAAGCCGACGTCCTGGTGGTGTATGCGAAAACCAACCCGGAAGCCGGCGCACGCGGCATCAGCGCATTCATCATCGAAAAGGATTTCAAAGGATTCACGCCGGCCCAAAAGCTCGACAAGCTCGGCATGCGCGGCTCGAGCACCAGTGAGCTCGTGTTCGACGGCTGCGAAGTGCCGGCCGAGAACCTCGTCGGAGAGGAGAATCAAGGCGTCAGCGTCCTGATGCGCGGCCTGGACTACGAACGCGTCGTGCTGTCCGGCGGCCCGCTTGGGCTGATGGCAGCCGCCCTGGATGTCGCCGTGCCGTACGTGCGCGAACGGCGGCAGTTCGGCCAGGCCATCGGCACCTTCGAACTCGTGCAGGGCAAGCTCGCCGACATGTATGCCTCGCTCAATGCCTGCCGCAGCTATGCGTACATGGTGGCCTCGGCCTGCGATCGCGCCGATGCCACGCGCAAGGATGCCGCCGCCTGCATTCTGTTCTGCGCCGAGGCGGCGACGCGGGCGGCGCTGGATGCGATCCAACTCTTGGGCGGCAACGGGTATATCAACGATTATCCGACCGGTCGGCTCCTGCGCGACGCCAAGCTCTATGAAATCGGCGCCGGGACTTCGGAGATTCGCCGCATGCTGATCGGCCGCGAGCTGTTCGGAGAGGGCTAAGTGTCATGGGACAGGAGATAGTGGCCGATCTGTTCGCACCCCTCGACGATCATCCGGCGTACCGCCAGATCGCGAACGTCATCGAGCAGCGCATCGTCGCCCGCTCGCTGCGCACCGGCGACCCCCTGCCCTCCGAAATGGATCTGGCGCGGCAATTCGGCGTCAATCGCTCGACCATCCGGGAAGCGATCCGCGAGCTCGAGACCCACGGCTTGCTGGGCCGGGTCCGCGGCGAGAAGCGGCTCCGCGTCACGCGCCCGGAGCCGCGGCGCGTAAGCTCCGGCGTGAGCCGCGCCCTGGCGCTGCACGATGTGACCTTCCTCGAATTGTGGGAGGCGATGATGGCGATCGAACCCGTTGCCGCACAATACGCCGCGGCGCGCCGCACTCCGGCGCAGCTGCAAACCCTGGTGCGAGCCGGTGCGCGATTCAAGCGCGAGGTCGCCGATACCACGCAGGCCGTAGCGGCGGTAGTCGATTTTTTCACCGCCGTAGCCGCAGCGAGCGGCAATCAGGTTCTCGAGATCTCACAAGCGCCGCTCAATCTGTTGCTCGCCCCGGCGCTCACCCGTATGATCGATCGCGTCCCGCAGGCGCGTGCGCGCATCCAGACGGCGCAGGGCAAAATCGCCGACGCGATCAAGTTCCGGCGCAGCGAGCAGGCGCGCACCTGGATGGAGAAGCACATTCGCGATTTCAAGCGGGGCCACGAGCTCGAATCAATTCACACAGGCGATTCAATTCACACCGAAGGCGAGCGATGAAAAAGGCAGTCGACGATGGCGCACTCGACATTCTGTTCCGCAAAGCCCGTTCCTACAATCGCTGGGCCGCCGAGTCCGTGTCGGACGAGATCCTGCACCAGCTGTACGAATTGCTGAAATTCGGACCGACGTCGGCCAACTCCACCCCGGCGCGGTTCGTGTTCGTCAAGAGCGCCGAAGCCAAGTCCAAGCTGGTCGCCTGCGTCTCGCCGGGCAATGTCACCAAGGTCGAACAGGCGCCGGTCACGGTGATCATCGCCATGGACGAGAAATTCTACGAGAAGCTGCCCAGGCTCTTCCCGCAGAAGCCGGGCATGGCCGACGTGTTCAAGGATGCGGCCGTCGCCGAGGTAACCATGATGCGCAACTCGAGCCTGCAAGGCGCTTACCTCATCCTCGCTGCGCGCGCGCTCGGATTGGATTGCGGACCCATGTCGGGTTTCGACAACGCCAAGGTCGATGCCGCGTTTTTTGCCGGCACCCTGCTCAAATCGAATTTCATTTGCGCGCTCGGCACGGGCACGACGGAGCTGTTGTTTCCGCGCAATCCCCGCTTGGCCTTCGACGAGGCCTGCAAGATCGTCTAAGGGGATCGGTGGTAGCGGTCCGTGGAGATTCGCGTTCGCGTAGGTATGAATGCGCTGCTCATAGAATCTGCTCTCGCTCCGTGTCGGAACCGGTTGGATCATGCAGATTGGTGCTGAACGACACCAGCACCATCATCGACTCGCCGGTGTTGCGAAATGCATGCACTACACCGGGCGGTATGGTCAGCCGCCAGATCTCCCCCGCCGGCACGTCAAGATCGCGGATGGAGCCGTCTTCCTTGAGGCGGATCAGGCAGGGTCCCACCACGCTGGTGGTTTCGACGGCCGTTCGGTGCACGTGATTGCCGCGAACCTCATTCGGCTGAGTGAGCACCACATGCACGTTCTTTTGCCCCGCGAGTTCCGCGTCGCTCAATGGTTCGAACAGACTCCCGCGCGCGTCGCGATGGGTCTTCACGGATTGCACGACGACCCGTGACGTGTTCAACGTACTCATATCGCGAGATTATAGCCGAGCTATGCGGCTATCGCGCAGATCGCCGCCCGGTATGTCGCCGGCCCGCGAGCAGCACACCGACCACGAACATCATGTCCCACCAATCCAAGTCACCGCCGCCGCTCTTGCTGGGCGCCGTCACCGTCAGCGAGGTCGACGCGCTCGCCGAGTTGCCGCCGGCAGAAGCCGTCGAGAGCGCGTCTGCGGCAATCGTGTTGGCATACGTGCCCGCCGTCGCGCTCTTGACGGTCATGGTCATGGAACAACTACCCTTGGCTGGAATATCGGCGCCGGCCATGGTCACCGTGCTCGCGGAGCTGGTCAGCGTCCCTGACGAGCCGCTGCACGTCGTGGTCGGCGCCGGCGAGGTCTGCACACTCAGACCGGCGGGCACGGTTTCCGTGAAACCCGACTGAGTCAAGTCAAAGCCATTGGCATTGCTGAAAGTAATGGTGAGCGTCGAGGCAACATTCTCACCGACGCTGGCCGGAGAAAATGCTTCGGTAACCGTGGGCGGCGTCGGCGCGAACGTCAATGGCGTTGGGCACGCGGTCGCCGCCATCCCGGCTGAGGACGGCGCGGTGGTGGTTGCGCCGCTGGACGTGAAAGTCACCGTCGCTGTATCCGTGTTGGCGGCCGAGTCGGTTACCTTGAGCGTCAACGTCCCTGCGGCGCCCGTCGAAACGACCGTTACCTGCGCCGCATTGGCACCCGACTGAATGGTGACCCCGCCCGTGGCCGTCCAAGAATAGGACAGAGCACCTGTCACGTTGCAAGCCGCTACGCTGCCGCCGGCATCGAATACTGCATTGCTACCCGCGCTGACCGTCGCCGGCACGGCCACGGCCGCGATCGGATCGAGTGCCGCCTTGACGGCGTTCAGCGCGTTGACCATGCCCGCGCCGCATTGGCCCTGCACGCAGGAGCACTCTCCCGTCATCGAGTCGACCTTAGGGCACACCGGTAAATTTCCGGAGTTTGGAGGAAACGGGCTGGCGCTGGATTTCATGCGCGCAATCAGCTGAGGCGGCGTCAAGTTCGAATTGACCGCGCGCATCAACGCGGCGACGCCCGAGACGATGGGCGCCGAAAAGCTGGTGCCGAGATTGGGGTTGGTTTCATCCGTGTAACCGTTGGCGCCGGGCGTTGTCAGGCCGAAATTGATAGTCGTATCGATGGAGCGCAGGCAGGCGCCGGATAAGTTGACACAGTTCCCGGCCGGAGCTGAGACGCCCACCTCGGGACCTAAGCTGCTATACCCAACCTTGGTACCGACGTTGCGCAATCCGGCGACGGCGAGAACGCCAGAGCAATTCGCCGGCGCATCCACGGGACCGCTCTCGTTGCCGGCTGAAGCGACCACCAATACGCCCATGGTGGTCAGGGTATTGATCACGTTCTGATAAGTGGAGGGGCAGCTGCCGGAGCCGCCCAGGCTCAAATTGATGATGTCGGCGGGGTATGGATTGTCCGGGACCCCCGTCACCGACATGCCCGCAGCCCATTGCATGCCGGCAATGATGTCCGAATCGTAGCCGCCGCATTTACCCAGCGCCCGCACCGGCAACAGGTAGGGGTTCCACGTCATTCCCGCGACACCGACCCCGTTGTCGGTGAGTGCGCCCAACACGCCCATGACCCTCGTTCCATGCCAGGAGCTGTCCTGCAGGGCGCAGCTCGAGGTCGGAAACAGGGTGGTGTTTTTCTGATCGGTGCTGCTGATCCAATCGCCAGGATCCGACGGGTCCGGATCCCAGCCGTCGCCGTCGTTGGCGATGAGGAAGGTGCCGAGGGCTGCCCCGGTGCTCGGATTCAAATCTTCGCCGACGAAATCGTAGCCCGGGAGCAAACGCCCGCCTAAGCCGGCGCGAAGTAGATCGGGATGATCGAATCGAACACCGGTATCGACATCCGCGATGACGGTGCCCGTGCTGCCGGTGGTGATCGCCCATGCGGAAATCGCGTCGGTGGCCGACAAATCCTGGGTCTGAGTCCCGCCAAGCGTAATGATGGTCGCGCTGGGGGTCTGCATGAACCACTGGCCGCTGGCTCCCGCCGTGGGCACGAACAGCGGATCATCGGGAACCGCATGCGCGTACCGGCGCTGATCCACCTCGGCAAACTCAACGGCCGGATCGTGCCGCAATTTCTTGAGAGCCGCGTTGACGTCAGCGCCGTACAGGGTCTTTTGCAAAAATACTACATGCATGCTCGGCGTCATCTGCCGCGATCGGGCCACGCCGAGGCCGGTCCGCTGGGCGAGCCCGGCGACGTCCGCTTCCGACGTATTGGCTTGCACGATCTTGATGCTCTGCGCCTGGGTTCGGTGCCTGACGGCCTTGACCACGGTATTGCCTTCGGTCGCGCGAAAGCCCACCACCAATCGGCTGGCTTCCGGTCCGAGCTGGACGGCATGCGAGCGCACCGGATTCCATTCAGGCACGGCCGCGCGGGCCGGATCGGACATCAGGCCAATCGAGCCGCCGCAAGCGAGCGCGAGCAGCAGCCTTGCAATTCCTGGCATAAACACTCCAAGACCTGAGTAACGGGGCGAAACCGCCTTCCCTTGCTGCGATTCCGCGCACGCAGCCTAGCAATAATGCAGATGCCAGAATGAGAACTACCACCGCAAAACCGCCGTCGATTCTCAGGGCTTCCGCCGTACGGAACCAACCGTCGGCGGCTGGCGACAAGAGACCTGCGTTGCGCCATGCCGACGAGTAGAATGGCCGGCAGGAAAATCATGAATTATTGAGGGGCAGTTCAATGACGTACGATAATCGGCAGTTCTACATTGACGGCGCTTGGGTCGACCCGGTCGAACCGAAGGATTTCAAGGTCATCAACCCCGCCACCGAGACGGTCGCCGGGGTGATATCGATGGGCCAGCCTGCGGATGTGGACCGTGCCGTCGCGGCCGCGCGCCGAGCGTTCGACGGCTATTCCCGCACCGCCCCCGCGGAACGCCTCGCGCTGATGGAGCGCATTCTCGCCGCCTACAAGGCGCACTACGACGAAATCGCGCAGGCGATTTCAACGGAAATGGGTGCACCCATCACGCTCGCGAAGGGGTCGCAGACGCGGATCGGCGTCGGCCACATCAAGGCCATGATCGACGTGCTGCAAACCTTCAAGTTCGAGGAGATGCGCGGCACCACACGATTGGTGCAGGAGCCCGTCGGCGTCTGCGCCTTGATCACGCCGTGGAATTGGCCTATGAACCAGGTCGCGGCGAAAGTGGTGCCGGCGTTGGCCGCCGGCTGCACCATGGTTCTCAAGCCCTCGGAGTATTCGCCATTCAGCGCCATCCTGTGGGCCAAGGTCATGCACGAGGCCGGGGTTCCCGCGGGCGTGTTCAATCTAGTCAATGGCGATGGCCAGAACGTCGGGGCGCCGCTGTCTGCGCACCGCGATATCGACATGGTGTCGTTTACCGGATCGACTCGGGCCGGCACGGAGGTCGCGCGCAATGCCGCCGCGTCGGTCAAGCGAGTGCACCAGGAACTCGGCGGTAAGTCGCCGAATGTACTGTTGGATGACGCCGATTTTGAGCGCGCGGTGAAGCAAAGCGTGCTCCACGTATTCCAGAATTCCGGCCAGTCCTGCAACGCGCCGACACGGATGCTGGTGCCGGCGGCCAAAATGGCGGCGGTGGAAGCCATTGCCAAGCGCGTCGCCGAGAGCGTGGTCGTGGGTGATCCTAGTTCCGACAAGACCACGGTGGGCCCGGTGGTTTCCAAACTGCAATTCGAGCGCGTCGAAGGATTTATCGCCAAGGGAATTGCCGAAGGCGCACACCTCGTGGCGGGCGGCGCCGGCCGCCCTGACGGGTTGCCGACGGGCTATTACGTCAAGCCCACCATCTTCTCGAACGTACGCAACGACATGACCATTGCGCGCGAGGAGATATTCGGACCGGTGCTATGCATCCTCCCCTACCAGAGCGAGGAGGAGGCGGTGCAGATTGCGAACGACACGCCGTACGGCTTGGCCGCCTATGTCTGGTCCGAAGACAATGTCCGCGCGCGACGCGTAGGGAACCGCATTCGAGCCGGTCAAGTTGCCTTGAACGGTGCGTCGGGCGATATGCAAACGCCGTTCGGCGGTTTCAAGATGTCCGGCAACGGGCGCGAATACGGCGAATTCGGCCTGCGCGACTTTCTGGAGGTCAAAGCCATGATCGGAGTCGACGCCGCTTGATTCGAGCGGGAAACCGCCTCGATGGGCAGCCTGATGGCTGATCCCGCCGTTCTGCGGCTCGAGAAGCTCAGTAAGCGCTTTTCGCCGGATCGCCCGGCGATATTCGAGGGGATTAGCCTTGACCTGCGGCAGGGCGAATACCTTGCCGTGATGGGCGAATCGGGTGTGGGCAAATCCACGCTGCTCAATTTGCTCGCTGGTCTCGATCAACCGGATTCCGGCCGAGTGCTGCTGGACGGCGTCGATCTCTCGGCGTTGGACGACGATGCCGTCACTTTGCTGCGGCGCCGGGCAGTCGGATTCGTCTTCCAAGCCTTTCATGTGCTGCCCTATCTGAGCGTCGAGCAAAATGTCGCCCTGCCTCTCGATTTGTTGGGCGTAGCCGAGCCCGAACGCAGTCGGCGCACGCTGGATATGCTGGCGGCCGTGGGCATCGCCCCGCTCGCGCGGCGCTTTGCACGAGAATTGTCCGGCGGCGAGGTTCAACGCATCGCCATTGCGCGGGCGCTGGTGCATCAACCGCGTTTGCTCCTGGCCGACGAACCGACGGGAAATCTCGACCCGCGCAGCGCAGCCCAGACTCTGGCGTTGTTGCGTGCACAGGTAAAAGCAAATGCCGGCGCCGGCATTTTGATCACTCATTCGCGCGCCGCGGCGGAAACCGCCGATCGGATTCTGATGCTCGATGCCGAAGGCTTGCGGCCACTGGCTCCGGGCGAATGAACACGCGGCACG
>WNFP01002391.1_pt1 | contig 27535 bp, 25 predicted proteins | sample 5400201 | NCBI WGS metagenome assembly WNFP01 (sample SAMN13153355, study PRJNA577476) | soil metagenome | isolation source: 115 cm saprolite under Madrone tree | place: USA:California | collected 2016-06-14 | reverse complement strand
CTTCGGATATCGCACTCCAAGCCGGACGCATCGCGTCGTTGTGGACTGCCTTTGTGGAGTCAGCCCTTGTCCAGGCTCAGGACGGCGGCGAAAAGCTAAGTGGTTGAAATGCTTAGAAACAATCTGGCTGGGGCGCCAGGGATCGAACCTGGGATGACGGGACCAAAGCCCGTTGCCTTACCGCTTGGCTACGCCCCAGTAGCGGCCCCTCGTGAAAGGGCCGCAACCTAATCCGAAAGAGTGGACGAATTCAACTGGCCCACGCCGAAAGGAAATTCGTGGCTCACTGATTCACGCCGCGTCGCGCCGATGGGCGAGATACCAGTCGTAACTCAGCTTGAGGCCCTCTTCCAATCGGGTGGAGGCCCGCCAGCCCAGCGCACTCAGCCGCGACACATCCAAGAGCTTGCGCGGCGTGCCGTCGGGCTTGCTGCGGTCATAGACGAAGCCGCCGCCATACCCCACCACCTTGGCCAGGGTCTCGGCCAGTTCGCGGATGGTCAGATCTTCGCCGAGGCCGACATTGATCTGATCGTGGCCGCTGTAATGCTTCAGCAGATGGACGCAGGCATCGGCCAGATCGTCGACGTAAAGGAACTCGCGCCGCGGCGTGCCGCTGCCCCAGATCTCGACGTTCGGCGCGCCCGCCCGTTTGGCCGCATCGATCTTGCGCATCAGAGCCGGCACCACGTGGCTGGAGGTCAGATCGAAATTGTCGCCTGGCCCATAAAGATTTGTCGGCATGGCGGAGATGTAGTCGCAGCCGTATTGCTTGCGATAGGCTTGGCAGAGCTTGATGCCCGCGATCTTGGCGATGGCGTACCATTCGTTGGTCGGCTCCAGCGGACCCGTCAGCAAGCTGTCCTCCGCCATGGGCTGGGGCGCCAGCTTGGGATAGATGCAGGAGGAGCCCAGGAACAGGAGCTTCGCCACCTTGTTGCGATAGGCCGCCTCGATCAGATTTCCTGCGATGGCCAGATTGTCGTAGAGAAACTCGGCCGGCCGCGTGGCATTGGCCATGATCCCGCCAACGGTCGCGGCGGCGATGATGACCACATCGGGCCGTTGCGCCTTCATCCAATCTTCAACCGGCTGTTGGCGGCGTAGATCCACTTCGCGCCGCCCGATGGTCAAGCTCTCGCAGCCCTCGCGCGCCAGGCGTCGGACGAGGGCGCTTCCCACCATGCCGCCATGGCCGGCGACGAAGACGCGCCGTCCGACTAGCGCGAAAGGCTCAGCCCTCGCGGAGTTTGCGCTCATGCTCCTCGCTCACCGTCATCAGGTCGGCCGCCACCATCTCGGCCACCAATTCGCGGAAACCGGTCTTGTGGCGCCAGCCGAGCTTGGCGCGCGCCTTCGCCGGATCGCCCAGCAGGAAATCGACCTCCGTCGGGCGGAAATATCGGGCATCGATGGAAACCAACACATCGCCGCTCTCGGCATCCACGCCCTGCTCCTGGGTGCCGGCGCCGCGCCAGGCGATCTTGCGGCCGACCTCGGCGAAGGCGAACTCGACGAATTCGCGCACCGTATGGGTCTCGCCGGTGGCGACCACATAATCGTCTGGTCGTGCTTGCTGGGCAATCAGCCACATGGCCTCGACATAATCGCGGGCATGGCCCCAATCGCGCTTGGCATCGAGATTGCCCAGGTAGAGGCGCGCTTGAAACCCCTGATGGATGGAGGCCACGGCCCGGGTGATCTTGCGGGTGACGAAGGTCTCGCCCCGCGTCGGGCCCTCATGGTTGAACAGGATCCCGTTCGAGGCGTGGATGCCATAGGCCTCGCGGTAATTGACCGTGATCCAATAGCCGTAGAGCTTGGCCGCCGCATAGGGGCTGCGCGGCATGAAGGGCGTCGTCTCGCTCTGGGGGGCGGGCGCGCTGCCGTATAGCTCGGATGTGGAGGCCTGATAGAAGCGGGTGATGTTCTCGCGCTTCAGAATGCGGATCGCTTCCAGCAGTCGCAGCGTGCCCAGGCCATCGGCATTGGCGGTGTATTCGGGCGTCTCGAAGCTCACCTGAACATGGCTCTGGGCCGCCAGGTTGTAGATCTCGTCGGGTTGGGTTTCCTGGACCAGGCGAATCAGATTGGTCGAGTCGGTCAGATCGCCATGATGGAGGAAGAAGCGCACGCCCTTCTCATGGCTGTCCACGTAGAGATGATCGACGCGGCCGGTGTTGAAGGAGGACGACCGGCGCTTCACGCCATGGACGACATACCCCTTGGACAGCAGCAATGCCGCCAGATATGCACCGTCCTGGCCGGTGATGCCCGTAATAAGTGCGACCTTCTCCGCCATGATCCGCCGGCCCATATGCTGTCGGTTTATCTTATCGCGGGCGGCGCTCGAAGCCGGCCGGTCAGGGCGGCGACCCTAACCGATTTCCCCAGCCGGTGGAAGCCTGGGGCCCGAAACGCTACACTCGCCGGCGAGTCGGGAGTGTGAGGGTAGCGCAATGGCAAGCGAGCCGGGCAACGCAGATGGGGATAAGCCGGCGGACGACAACAAGCCTGGCAGAGGCCCGACGACACATGCCCCCGGTTCCGCACCGGTACCCGGCCGCGGGCCCTATTTGATCATTACGCCGTCCCCCGCCTCGGTCCTGCGTCGGGCCGAAGAGCCGCGGCCGAAAGCCGACGGCAATGCGACCCAAGAAGCTGCCCAAGAACCGGCCGCCTATTCAGGGGAACATACGCCCCCGCGCCTGGTCGACCCGCCGCCCCGACCACCGGCCGAGAAACCGACGACGCCTCGACCCAAGCAACCCTCCCTATCGGCGCCCTCGACCGACCGCCTGGCGACCATGCCGCCGCCGCCGAGGCGCCGCGGCGGCGGCCTGACCTTGCTGGTGGCGCTGGTCCTCATCGTGGGGGGCGGCTATTTTCTCTGGCGGGGTGGAAAGCTCGATCCCCTGCTCGCCTGGGCCAAGCCCTACACCGAAACGATTCGCCCCCTCATAGCCAAGATCGAGGCGCTGATCCCGGGGAGCGAGGAACCGGCGGCGCAGTCCGACGATGCCATGATCCTGGAAACCAAGCAGCTTCTGCTCAAGCTGGATTTCCAACCGGGCCCGATGAACGGCACGCTGGACCCGGCGACCGTCGCGGCAATCGAGGCCTACCAGGAAGCCGCCGGCCTGCCCGTCGACGGCCAAGCCAGCCAGGCCTTGCTGGACGATCTACGCTCTGTGACGAACCCGACGTCGAACTGACCGGCCTCAGAATTTGCGCCATGCCCCGCGCTCTGGCGCGGGCAGCCGCGTCTTTCAACTACAGCGCTAACCCGCCACCGCGCCGCCCGCCGCGATGGCGGTGGCGCGGATCCACCAGTTCTGGGCCACCACCTGCAGCGATGCCGCGGCCTTTGCCGCTGCCTCGGCGGCGGCAAAGAGGCCGAAGCAGCTGGCCCCGCTGCCCGACATCCGGGCGAGAAGACATCCCGGCGCGTTTTCGATGGCTGCCAGCAGATCGCCAATGTCCGGCACCAGCGCCACGGCTGCGGCGGTGAGGTCGTTGCGGGTCTCGCCCAGGCGCCGGGCAAGCTCGCCCGCATCGGCGGGCGCATCCGTCCAGCGCGCCGGCACGGAAAAACGGCCGTTGGACTCGCGGCCATAGCGGCGAAAGACCTCCACCGTGGGCAGCGGCCGGCGCGGATTGGCCAAGAGGAGATAGGCCAGCGGCAGCGGCGCCGCCGCCAATTTCTCGCCGATGCCCCCCACGAAGCTGGGCCCGGAAGCAAGACACACCGGCAGATCGGCGCCCAACCCCAATACCTGCTCGGTGCCGGGCAGCGGCAGACCCCAGAGCCGGGCCAACCCCACCAGCGCTGCCGCAGCATCGGCCGAGCCGCCGCCGATTCCCGCCGCCACGGGAAGCTGCTTGGCGAGATGAAGAGATGCGCCGCGAGTCGGATCGATGAGGCGCGCCGCGCGCAGCACCAGATTATCGGCCGTGGACAACGCCGGGGCGAAAGGCCCATCGAGGGTCAGCGACAGATGCGGGGCTGCCGTGATGGTCAGTTCGTCGCCCAGTTCGGCGAAGCAGACGAGACTGTCCATCAGGTGATAGCCGTCGGCGCGCCGGCCGGTGACGTGAAGGTAGAGATTGATCTTGGCGCGCGCCGTCAGGCGAAGGGCGGCTGCGGCACTCACGACGATCGCTCGGATGCGGGCTCGGGCTTAGCCGCCGGCGCCCGTGGCGTCCAGCCCGTGCTGCAGCTTCGCCTCGATGGGCTTCACCTGATCGGCGTCGGGCTTGAAGGCAAGTGCGCGCTGCCATTGAAAACGAGCCTCGGTATGGCGCCCGACCTTCCAGTAGATATCGCCCAGATGATCGTTCAGCACCGGATCGCCGGGTTCGAGCGAAACCGCCTTCTCCTGGTAGAGCACCGCCTTGTCGTATTGCTTCAGGCGATAATAGGCCCAGGCCAGGCTGTCGATGATGAAACCGTCGTCGGGTTTTTGCTGGATCGCGCGCTGCAGCATCTTGATCGCCTCGTCCAGATGCACGCCGCGATCGACCCAGGTATAGCCCAGGTAGTTCAGGACATAGGGCTGGTCGGGCTGAAGCTGGAGCGCCTTCTTGAAATCGGGTTCCGCCTTGGTCCATTGATCGCTGCGTTCGAGCGCGATGCCGCGGAAATAGAAGACCGACCATTCGCCGGCCGTGGGATCGCGCAATCGGGCGATCGCCGCATCGTAGGCCTTGGCCGCTTCGGCGAAGCGCTTCTCGGCGCGCAGGATGTCGCCCAACTCCACCGCGGCCTCGGCGCGATCGGTCCGGCTGTCCACCAGCTTCTGCAGATATGCAACCGCCTCGTCATCGCGGTCGAGCTTGTGCAGCTCGTCGCCGACCTTGATCTGAGCCTGCCAGCCATAGGGCGCATCGGGCGGCACCCGACGATAGAGGGCGAGCGCCTGCTCGCCGCGCGACTGGGCATCCAGCACGTCGGCCAGCAGCATAACGAAGAGCGAATCGCCGGGGCGCCCGGCCAGCGCCAATCGGGCCATCAGCAAAGCAACATCGTTGGAATTCTCGCCCTGCAGCAAGACCGCGAGATTGAACAAGGCCTCCGCCATGCCGTCGGCGGCCGTTGCCAGCACCGGCGCCGGCTTGCCGCCCGCCGCAATGGCCTTGCGCAGCGGTGCCGTCAGCAGGTTGCGCGGGTGGTTCTTATCGAAGGAATCGCAAAGCGCTTCGGCGCCCTTGCGATCGCCCTGGCGCAGGCGGAAGTTGGCGACGATCTGCACCATGCGGAAGGCCTGGTCGCTCGCCGTATCCAGGGCCTTGTCGTAGTGCTTGCCCGCTTCCAGCGGGCGCTTGGCCACATCGTTCAGCAGGCCAAGCTGCAATTCATACAACGGCTCGAAGCCGTTGACCTCGCCCAGCGGCGCCAGCGTTTTGTCCGCCGCCTCGAAACCCTTGGTTTTCAGCTGGGTCCAGGCCTGCAATGTGGGCGTCAGGAATCGCTCCAGGCCTTCGCCATGGATGCCGGCGAGATAAGCGTCGGCCGCGGCGTAATCCTTCGCCTTCGCTTTATCGAGCGCCAGTGCCACCCGCGCCAGACTGCCCAGCGCGCCTACCGATTCCATGCGCTTGGCGACGACCAGTGCATCGTTGATCCGTCCGTCGCTCGCCAGCAGATTGAAGCTCGTCTCCAGCAGTTGGCGATTGTCCGGATCGGCATTCAAGGCAAATGCCAGAAGATCGGCCGCGGCGGGCAGATCGTGGGAAATCTGGGCATGCCGGCTTGCCAGATAATGGCCAAGCGGCGAGGGCGTCAGCTGGGCCAAAGCGCCGTCGGTGGAGGAAGTCCCCGCGGCGGCGGCAAGCCCGGCCATCATAGCCATGGCGAGGACGGCAGCACCGGCGATGCGGGGAAGGCTTCGTTCGGTCGATTTCAGCACGGGCATGGGCTCCGTTTGGATAAAGGATGCGGCGGGGGTGGAAGAGGGTGGCTTAAGATAGTGCATGCAGCAGGCCGGCGCCACCCAGCGCCTGATCCCGAGCCTGTCGAAGGATGAAGCCGCCAGAACAGCTCACATATTGGGGTAATTGGGCCCGCCGCCGCCTTCCGGCACCACCCAATTGATATTCTGGGTCGGATCCTTGATGTCGCAGGTTTTGCAATGCACGCAGTTCTGGGCATTGATCTGCAGGCGCGGATTCAGGCCGTCCACATCGCGAACGATCTCATAGACCCCCGCGGGGCAATAGCGCTGCTCCGGCGCATCATAAAGAGCCAGGTTCACCTCAATGGCAATCGCGGGGTCCTTCAGTTGCAGATGGATCGGCTGGCTTTCCTCGTGGTTGGTGGCGGAAAGAAAGACCGAGGACAGGCGATCGAAGGAGACGACGCCATCGGGTTTGGGATAGTCGATGGGCATCGCCTCGCTGGCCTTCATCAGCTTGTTGTAGTCGGGCGTATGATGCAGCGTCCAAGGCGCGTGGCCGCGGAAAATATAGGTGTCGAGGGCCGAGCCCAGCAGCCCGCCCCAGAGACCGAGATGGAAAGCGGGGCGGACATTGCGCACGCGCTTCAACTCCGTCCAGACCCAGCTTTTCTTCAGGCGCTCGGGATAGGCGATCAGCTCGCCCGGCTCGTCCTGGGCCAAAGCCTCGAAGGCGGCCTCGGCGGCCAGCATCCCCGTCTTCATCGCCGTATGGCTGCCCTTGATCTTGGGCACGTTCATGAATCCGGCGGTGCAGCCGATGAGGGCGCCGCCCGGAAAGATTAGTTTCGGAATCGATTGGAATCCGCCCTCGTTCAAGGCGCGGGCACCATAGGCGATGCGCCGGCCGCCCTCGAACAGCGGGCGCATGGCGGGATGATTCTTGAAACGCTGGAATTCCTCGAAGGGGCTGAGCCAGGGATTGGTGTAGTCGAGTCCGACCACGAGGCCGACAGCGACCTGATTGTTCTCCAGGTGATAAAGGAACGAGCCGCCATAGGTATCGCTGGAGAGCGGCCAGCCGATGGTATGGACGACCCGGCCGGGCTGGTGCTTGGCCGGGTCGATTTCCCACAGCTCCTTGATGCCGATGGCGAAAGTCTGAGGATCGACGCCCTCACGCAGCTTGAACCGCTCGAACAATGTCTTGGTGAGCGAGCCGCGACAGCCCTCGGCGAACAGTGTCAGGCGCCCATGAAGCTCTACGCCGGGGGTGAAATTGGCGGTGGGCTTGCCGTCCCGGCCCACGCCCATATTGCCGGTGGCGACGCCCTTCACCCGGCCGTTCTCGTCGTAAAGCACTTCGGCGGCGGCAAATCCGGGATAGATCTCGACCCCCAGCCCTTCCGCCTGCCGGGCGAGCCAGCGGCAGAGGTTGCCCAGGCTGGCGATGTAATTGCCGTGGTTGTTCATCTGCGGAGGCGTGGGCAGACGGATGGCGTGCTTGGCGGTCAGAAAGACAAAATTATCGTCGGTCGCCGGGGTGAGCAGCGGGGCGCCTCTCTCCTTCCAATCCGGAATCAACTCATCGAGCGCGCGCGGCTCGATGACCGCGCCGGAAAGAATATGGGCGCCGATTTCCGCGCCCTTCTCGATGACGCAGACGGAAGTCTCGCGGCCCTGCTCGGCCGCCAATTGCTTCAGACGGATCGCAGCCGCCAGACCCGAAGGGCCGCCGCCGACCACTACCACGTCATAACTCATCGACTCCCGTTCCATCGTCTCGGACCCCTCCAGATCGCCCACGTTCTATGCCCCGCTTATGATCTATCGCAGAGCCCTCGAGGTTCACAAGGGCGCAATCCGATTGGCCCGTGGCCCGGGGCAGCGCCGGTCGTCATGCGGCGGGGCACGACGGCGGAGAGAGGGGCACGAGGAAAGCGCCAATTCCCGTGATTATCGATCCTCGCCCCGGCAGCGTGAGCGCGCTAGATTTCGGTCATGTCGACGTCGCCCACCGATCCGCGGGACTTGGCCACCCTGCTCGCCTGGCAGGCGGCGGCCGGTGCCGACGAGGCTATTTCGGAGGCGCCCGTCGATCGCTACAAGGCCGCCGCGGGCGCGCCGCCGCCGACCAAGCCCCTCGCGGCACCCGCGGCGCCGATTGCCAAGCCGGCGGCGGCCAAGCCCGCGGCCCCGCGCGTCGCGGCAAAGCCGGCGCCGGCATCCATCCCCCTCACCCCCGCGGCGGTCAGCGCCCGCGATTTGGCTGGCGCGGCCAAGTCGCTGGAGGAATTGGTGGAAGCCCTGGCGGCGTTCGACGGCTGCGCGCTCAAGAAGACCGCGACCAACCTGGTCTTCGCCGATGGCAATCCGAAGGCCCGAATCATGTTCGTGGGCGAGGCGCCGGGCGCCGATGAAGACCGCGCCGGAAAGCCCTTTGTTGGCGTCAGCGGCCAGCTTCTCGACCGCATGCTGGGCTGGATCGGCCTGAACCGGACGAAATTCTATATCACCAATATCGTCTTCTGGCGCCCGCCGGGAAATCGCCCCCCCACTTCCGACGAGGTGGCGGCCTGTCTGCCTTTCGTCGCCCGCCATATCGAGCTGGTGGCGCCGGCCATCCTGGTGCCCGTCGGAGGTCCGGCGACGGAAGCCTTGCTGCGCCGGGGCGAAGGAATCAGCAAATCCCACGGGCGTTGGTACGACTATCAGACGCCCGGCCTTGGCGCACCCATACCCGCCATGCCCATGTTCCATCCCGCCTTCCTGCTGCGCTCCCCGGCTCAGAAACGAGCGGCGTGGCGCGACCTGCTGAACCTGGAACAAAAATTGGGCGAGCTGGGGATTTCATAGGGCTAGTAGGAACCAGGTTAACACGTACTATATGTAGTGGTAGCTCCGGTTGATTTTGGGTTGCCCTGCCGTTTTTGCTCCTGTATGACAGCTTCAGTCATGAGAGAAGCGCCAACGCTATATCCCTGGCCGGGCCGGGGGCGAGCTTGGAATTGGGGACTAATTCTGGTTGTAGCGGGTCTCGCGGTCACTGCCTCTGCTGCGCAAGCGCAGCAAGTCAATGTGCCGACCCTGCGCTCAGAAACGTCCACCAACCAGGCCCCGTCCGTCGACCGACCGGAGACGGCTGCTCTGCCGCCCAGTCCCGATCAGGCGATCGGGACCGCGGTGGTGCCCCAGACCCTCGACATCACCGATGCGAACCGCTATCGCCAGATCTTCGATCTGCAGCGCCAGGGCCGGTTCCGCGAGGCGGAGGCGATCATGGGCTGGGTGAACGATCACCGGCTCATGGGCCATGTGCTGGCCCAGCGCTATCTCCATGCCGCCTATGCGGCCACCTATCGCGAACTCGCTGCGTGGATGCGGACATATGCCGACCATCCCGAATCCCTGCGCATCTATAATCTGACATTGAAGCGCCGGCCGGCGGGTGCCGCCATGCCGCCCAAGCCCGAGGTCGATCTCTTCCTCGCCGGAACGCCCGATTCCAGCGTCATCAGCGGCGATCCCCATTGGCAAGCGGGTCTTGCCGCCTGGCGCCGGTCCAATCTTTCCGCCGCCGCCCAGGAATTCGAACTGGCCGCCGCCGCCCGGAACGGCAACGCCTGGGATGTCTCCGCCGGCGCCTATTGGGCCGCGCGCGCCCACCTGAAGAATCGCGAGCCGGCCAAGGTCAGCAGCTGGCTTCGTCAGGCGGCCCAATTCCCGCGCACCTTCTATGGCCAGTTGGCGCGCCGCGCGCTCGGCCTCGATCCCGATTTCGATTGGACGGCAAAGCCGATGAGCGATGCCAGCGCCCGGGCGCTCGCCCTCAGCAGCAAGGGCCAACGCGCCCTCAGCCTGCTGCAGATTGGCGAACTGGCCCTGGCCGAGCAGGAAATGCAGGCCCTGTTGCGTACGGCCGGGCCCGACCTCGCTGCCGGGCTCCATGCGGTGGCCCAGATCTATCAGCTGCCTTCGATTTCGCTGGGCCTCGGCGTTCTCGCCGAGCAGCAGGCCGATGTGCATGCCGATGCCGATCTCTATCCCGTGCCCCATTGGCGCCCGGTCGGCGGTTTCACCATCGACCGCGCCCTGCTGTTCGCTTTGGTGCGCCAGGAATCGGCCTTCAACGCCTTGGCGGACAATCCCTCGGGTGCGGCCGGGTTGATGCAGCTGATGCCGGCAACGGCCAAATACCTGGGCGGGCGCCGCCAGGATCTGCACGACCCGGCGGTCAATCTGGGTTTGGGTCAGGAATATTTGCGCCGCCTGCTGGCCGACCCCGCGGTGGACAACAATCTGTTCATGATGGCCATCGCCTACAACGCCGGACCGGGCACGCTGGCGAAATGGCGCGCCGCCGATGCAACGCAGGATGCCCTCCTGTTCATCGAATCCCTGCCCAAGGATGAAACCCGGACCTTCGTGGAGCGCGTCATGGCCAATGTCTGGATCTATCAGCAGCGTTTCGGCCAGCCCACTCCCAGTCTCGACCATATTGCGGCGGGCGCCTGGCCGATCTATCAATCCCAGGATGGATTCGCCGCCGCCATCAACGGGACGACCGCAAGCGGGTCGAATTGACGAGACCCGGCCTTTCCAGCCGGTCCGTATCGCCGTCCTAACCGTTTCCGATACCCGCAGCGAAGCCGACGACAAATCGGGCCGCACACTCGTCGAATTGATCGAGCGCGACGGCCATCGCCTGGCCGATCGGGCCATCGTTAAAGACGACATCGCCGCCATTGCCGCGAAACTCAGAGGCTGGATCGCGGATCCCAAGATCGAGGTGGTGATCTCGACCGGCGGCACCGGCGTTACCGGCCGCGATGTGACGCCCGAGGCGTTCGAATCCCTCTTCGAGAAAAAGATCGACGGCTTCGGCGAATTGTTCCGCATGCTGAGCTGGCAGAAGATCGGAACCTCCACCATGCAGAGCCGCGCCGTGGGCGGGGTTGCCGGCGGCACTTACCTGTTTGCGCTCCCCGGATCGCCCGGCGCCTGCCGCGACGGGTGGGAGGATATCCTGCGCTGGCAACTCGATATCCGATTCCGGCCGTGCAACCTGGCCGAACTCATGCCCCGGTTGCGGGAGCATTTGAAGAAGGATCCGGCGCAATAGTTCTTGATTTGTTCCCGCCTAGGAGTCACGCTTCCGGGATGGATCAGGCGCCAGAAAACCGACCAAGAGGCAGCGGCTATAATGACAGCCGCGACCCCGACGAGGTCCAGCCAAGCGCCAGCAACCGCCTGCCCGATCTGCCGCGCAAGGGTCGCGGCGCGGTCTCCAACCGGCCGGGGCGCTATGAACGAGGCGATCGGCCGCGGGAGGACGATGGCTGGAGCGATCCAGCCGACGAAGACGATCTGCCGCCACTGGCCACCACCGTCACCATCGATGCCACGCGCAGCGCCATTGCCTGGAACGAATCCCCCGATCTCGGTTTCGATCGCTCCATCAATCCCTATCGGGGTTGCGAGCATGGCTGCGTCTATTGTTTCGCGCGGCCTACTCACGCCTGGCTCGGCCTCTCGCCCGGCCTGGATTTCGAAACCAAGCTGTTCGCCAAGCCCGACGCGCCGCGCCTGCTGGCCGAGGAACTAGCCAAACCCGGATACAAGCCGGCCTTGATGGCGCTGGGCACCAACACCGATCCCTATCAGCCCATCGAACGGCAGATGAAAATCACCCGGGGCGTTCTCGAAACGCTGGCCGCCTTCAATCATCCGGTCGGCATCGTCACCAAGTCGGCGCTCGTGCTTCGCGATGTGGACATATTGGCGCCCATGGCCCGCAAGGGTCTCGCCAGCGTAACGCTCTCGGTCACTACGTTGGATCGCGATCTGGCCCGCAACCTTGAACCACGCGCCGCCACCCCGCCCCGCCGGCTCGAAACCATTCGCCGCTTGGCCGAAGCGGGCGTCCCGGTGGGCGTGCTGGCGGCGCCCATGATCCCGGCGCTGAACGATGCGGAGATGGAGGCGATCTTCGAAGCATCGGCTGAAGCGGGCGCGACCGCTGCCGGCTATGTGTTGCTGCGACTGCCGCTCGAGATCAAGGATCTATTCGCCGAATGGCTCGCCGCCCACGCGCCGGGCAAGGCCCAGCATGTGCTGAGCCTGGTGCGCCAGACGCGCAGGGGAAATCTCTACGTCGATGAATTCGGCGAGCGCATGCGCGGCCATGGCCCCTACGCCGAACTGCTGCAGCGGCGCTGCAAACTGGCCCTCAAGCGCCTCGGTCTGGAGCATCGCCGCGTGAAACATCGCACCGATCTCTTCAAGGTGCCCCCGCGCAAGGGCCAGCAGATGACGCTGTTCTAGTAGCGGCTTCCGAGAATCGGGGGCGCGGCTGTAGACTCCACCCCATGCGCCGCCCCAATCTCGCCATCGAGCAGGCAATCGACGGACCCGTCGCGGGCATCGACGAGGCCGGGCGCGGGCCACTGGCGGGACCGGTGTTCGCCGCGGCCGTGGTCTTCCAGCGGACGCCGCCGCGAAAACTTCTGCGCTGCATCGACGATTCCAAGAAACTTCTGCCCGAGGAGCGCGCCGCCGTCTTCGACTGGCTGCCCGACTACGCACTCATCGCCGTCGGCCGCGCCAGCGTCGAGGAAATCGATCATCTCAACATCCTCTGGGCATCGATGCTGGCCATGCGCCGGGCCCTGGAGGGGCTGACCATTCGTCCCCTGCTAGCCCTCATCGACGGCGATCGGGCACCCGACATCGCCTGTCCCGCGCGCTGCGTCGTGGGCGGCGACGCCAAGTGCATTTCCATCGCCGCCGCCTCCATCGTCGCCAAAGTCACCCGCGATCGTGAGATGGCGGTGCTGGCCGAACACCATCCGGGATATGGCTGGGAACGCAACATGGGCTATGGCACCCCGGAACACCGACTCGGCATCGATCTGCTGGGCATCAACGCGCAGCATCGCCGCACATTTAGGCCAATTTCTGAGCTTCTAACCACAACATATTGATTTAATTTTCTTTATTGACGGCTGGACTCGGCTGAATCATGCTGCCCCGCCATGATCAAGCCCCTGACCAACCGCATTTTGAGCGGCGATTGCATCGAGTTGATGAGGGCTCTGCCGGAAGCTTCCATCGACATGATCTTCGCCGACCCGCCCTATAATCTGCAGCTGGAAGGGGAGCTTCACCGCCCCAACCACAGCAAGGTCGAGGGCGTCGAGGAATCCTGGGACAGCTTCGCCGATTTCGCGACGTACGACCGTTTCACCGAGGAATGGCTCGCCGCCGCCCGGCGCCTCCTGAAGCCCGACGGCACGCTCTGGGTCATCGGCAGCTATCACAACATCTTCCGGGTCGGCGCGCGGCTGCAGGACCTGGGCTATTGGATTCTGAACGATGTGGTCTGGCGCAAGACCAACCCGATGCCGAATTTCCGCGGCCGGCGCTTCACCAACGCGCACGAGACCATGATCTGGTGCGCGCGCGGCCGGGAGTCCCGATACCGCTTCAACTACGAGGCGATGAAATCCCTCAACGACGATCTCCAGATGCGCAGCGACTGGCTGCTGCCCATCTGCAACGGCGGCGAGCGGCTGAAGGATGCCGAGGGCAAGAAGGCTCATCCCACGCAAAAGCCCGAGGCACTACTCCATCGCGTCATTCTGGCGGCGACCCAGCCGGCGGATATCATCCTCGATCCCTTCTTCGGCACCGGCACTACTGGCGTCGTCGCCAAGCGCCTGGGCCGGCACTACATCGGCCTTGAACGCGACCAGGCCTATATCGCCGTCGCAGAAAAGCGCCTGAAATCGACGCCCGCCAACACCGATCCCGATGTGGTGGCCACGCCGGGCAAACGCGACGAGCCGCGCATCCCTTTCGGCTGGCTGGTGGAGCGCGGTTATCTCTCGCCGGGCACGCTGCTGTTCAGCAACAACCGGCGCTGGACCGCCAAGGTGCGGGCCGACGGAACCCTGATCGCCGCCGATTGCCGCGGCTCGATCCACCAGGTGGGCGCCCAGCTCCAGGGCGCGCCTGCCTGCAACGGCTGGCAGTTCTGGTGGTATGAGGTCGAGGGACAGTTGAAGCCCATCGATCTCCTGCGCCAGAAGCTACGCGCCGAACTGCACTAACTGTCGATCGTCCTTAGCGCGTGGTTGGCGACCTTCTTCATCAAGGTCGGCAGCGCCATGTCCGACAAGCGATCGATCGGACACCACACGCCAGTCTGATTTGCCCGTGCCCGGCCGGTGAAGACCCGAAGCTCCAGTTCGAAATGGGTGAAGCCGTGGCGCACCAATCCGGGCAGGGCCATCCATTTGGCAGAAAGCGGCGCCGAGGCTAACGCCTCCGCCGGCCCCCAAGGCCTCGCGCGCCAATCGGTCGACGGGAATTCCATCATGCCGCCGAGCAACCCCTCCTCTGCCCGTCGGCGCAGCAGCACGGATCCGTCGCGCCTGACGGCCCAGAAGACCACCCCATGGCGCAGCGGCCGCGCAGGCTTGGGCGAGCGTGCCGGCAGGTCGGCGGCGATGCCTTGGGCCAGAGCCTGACAATTCTCCGATATGGGACAAACCAGGCATTTTGGCTTGCCGACCAGACAGACGCTCGACCCCAGATCCATCATCGCCTGGGCGAAATCCCCGGCCCGGCGCTTTGGCGTCAAGGTCGCGGCCAGGCGCCGAAGTTCCGGCTTGGCACCGGGCAAGGGATCGGTGACGGCAAAGAGCCGTGCCGTCACCCGCTCGATATTGCCGTCCACGGGGGTTGCGCGCCGGCCGAAGGCGATGGCCGCAACGGCCGCCGCCGTATAGGCACCGACGCCGGGAAGTTTACGCAAGCGCACCTCGGTATCGGGAAACCGGCCGCCATATTGCTCGACGACCACCATGGAGCACCTGATCAAGGTCGGCCGCGGCCAGATCCTGCACTGTCGGCCAGCGGGAAAGAAAATCGCGAAAGTAAGGACCGACGGTCGCGACCGTCGTCTGTTGCAGCATGATCTCGCTGAGCCAGACATGATAAGGGTCGGCGCGCGCTCCGGGCTCCGCCCGCCAGGGCAAGCGCCGGCGGTGGCGATCATACCAGGTGAGTAGCTCGCGGGCGCGGCTCACAGATACCAGTCGTACTCGCGCCGGGCGATGTGATCGAGAAAGCGGGCGCGCTCGTTGATCTTCACCGCGACATAGGCCTTGAGATAGGCGGGATCGAAATAGCGGGCGAGCAGCTCGCTACCGGAGAGGCGGTCGAGCGCGCTGGCGAGGTCGAAGCGCATGTTTGGATCGGCCTCGCCCGCGACGCTGCCCGTGCGGGCATACCGGGATCGGCCTTGATTGAAATGCCGAGATGGAGGCCGGCGAGGATCGCCGCCAGCACCAGATGGGGATTGGCGTCCGCCCCGGCGACGCGATGCTCGATCCGGCGCGCCGCCGCCGGCCCCGCCGGCACACGGAAGGCGACCGCGCGGTTGTTGTAGCCCCAATGCCGGTTCAGCGGCACGAACTGCATGGGCCCGAAGCGCCGGAAGGCATTGGCGGTGGGGGCGAAGAAGGCGAGGGAATCCGGCATCGCCTGCTGCAGCCCGCCGATGGCCTGGCGCAGCAGGGGACTTCCTGCCTCGCCGCCGTCATCGAACTGATTGCGGCCTGTGGCATCGGTCAGGCTCACATGGACATGCATCCCGCTGCCCGCGGCATCGAGGAAGGGCTTGGGCATGAAGCTGGCCCGCATGCCGTGACGGGCTGCCGCCGCGCGCACGGCGCGGCGCAGCAGCACCGCATGGTCCGCGGCTGCCACCGGCGATTCCACATGCTGCAGATTGATCTCGAACTGGCTCGCTGCCATCTCCGAGGTCACGATGGAGGCGGGTATACCCTGGACGCGGCAGAAGGCCTCGAGATCGCCAAGGAAGGCGCCGAGATATTCAAGCTCATCCAGGCTGTTGGTATTGGTGGTCTCCAACCGCATGCCGTTGGGCAGGCGGGCGCGCTGCGGCCGGCCTTCGGCGTCGGGCTCGCGATCGAAGAGATAGAATTCCAGCTCGACTGCCATCACCGGCGTCAAGCCGAGCTCGCCCAGTTTTGCCGCTACGTTTGCCAGCACCTGACGCGGATCGACCAAAAGCCGATCGGATGCTGGCGCTCGCTCGCTGACGATGACCTGGGCCAGGCCGTCGCCGGCCCAAGGCACCGGCACCAGGCTTCCCGGAACGGGAAACAGCGTCGTATCGGGGTCGCCGTCGGTATAGCCGCGACCTGTGGGATCGGAATTGTCGCCGTTCACGTCCAGCAGAAAGTGGGATTGGGGCATCTGAAGGCCATCGGCATAGAGGCTCTTCAGCTTATCCACCGGATAGCGCTTGCCCCGCGGGCTGCCGCAGATGTCGATGCAAAGCGCATCGACATGGCGAATGGCCGGGTGCTTCTCCAGGAAGCCCTGGTGCTCGGCGAAGGATGGCATGTCTTTCATCGTCACCTCGAAGCCGATTGGTATCATGGCGGCCGCGGACTACGATAGCTGCCCCAAATGGAGGCGCGAAGACGGTGGCAGAGGGCGAGCGACGGGGCGGTATGCGGCCGATCGCCGCCGAATTGCCCCGCCTGATCGGCAAACCGCTGGGCAAGCGGGGATTCGGCGAGGGCGGCCTGATCGCCGAATGGCCCGCGGTGGTGGGCGAGGAGATCGCCCGCCATGCCGCGCCCTTCAAACTCGCCTTTCCCCGCGGCCAGCGCCGCGATGGCACGCTCACCCTGCGCGCCACCGGGGCCTTCGCCACCGAACTGCAGCATATGGCGCCCCAACTCCTGGAGCGGATCAACAGCTATCTGGGCTATGGCGCCATCGCCCGGCTGAAGATCGAGCAGGGTCGCCTGCCGCCCCGGGCGCGAGCGGCGATGCGCCAGCCCGTCCCACTGGTCCCGGCGGAGGAGTCGCAATTGGCAAGCGCCCTGCAGCCTATCGGCGATGACGATCTGCGCCGGGCGCTCGAGGGCCTTGGCCGCGCGGTCAAGGGGTTGCGCCGCCCCTCGAATCCTGCCAAATAGCCGCACGAGCAGCCATTATCTGGCGAGTCTCTGCGAAGCGATGGGTTTCATCCGCCGAGATAGAACCGGCAAGCCTCGCCAAGGAGTCTGAATGCGCAAATTGTTGATCGTCGTCGGCGCCCTGTTGGTCTGCGGAGCCGTGGCGTTTGTCGTATTCAAGCAGGTCACCCCGGCCAGGACCGAAACGCCGGCTGCCTCGACCCAGCCAACGCCTGCCGCAACGACGACAACGCCGCCGGCCGCCGGTCAGCAGACGGCCGACGCCAGCGAGCCGGCCCTCTATCCCGACGACATGTATCTGGGCAAGGCCGACGCCAAGGTTACCATCATCGAATATGCCTCGCTCTCCTGCCCCCACTGCGCCAAGTTCAACGCCGAGGTGCTGCCGCGCGTGAAGAGCGACTACATCGACAAGGGTCTGGTACGCTGGGTCTATCGCGATTATCCGCTGAACAACCCGGCCTATCTGGCGGCCGTACTCGCCCATTGCGGTTCGCCGCTGCGCTATTTCGGTCTGGTCGACAAGCTGTTCCGCAGCCAGGATTATTGGGCCGTACAACCCCAGCCTATCGTCGCCCTCAAGCAGATTGGCGTGAACGAGGGGATCGACGAAAAGACCTATGACGCCTGCCTCGCCGACCAGAAGCTGAAGGACAAGATCATTTCCCGACTGCAGGAGGCGAGCACCAAATACAAAGTCGAAGCCACGCCATCCTTCCTTATCGGCGGAAAACTGTATTCGGGCGAGCTGCCCTTCGACGACCTCAAGAAACTGATCGACGACGCCCTTGGCCATTCCTGACCTGCTTCGCCGCCGACTCTAGGTTTACCGTTGGTCCATTTCAGCAAGCTTCGCCTCACCGGTTTCAAATCCTTCGTCGATCCGACCGAGTTGGTCATCGCGCCGGGCCTGACCGGAATCGTCGGCCCCAACGGCTGCGGCAAATCCAATCTGGTGGAAGCGCTGCGCTGGGTGATGGGCGAGACCTCGGCCAAACGTATGCGCGGCGGGGAGATGGACGACGTCATCTTCGCCGGCAATTCGGCGCGGCCCGCGCGCAATGTCGCGGAGGTCGAGGTCCTGCTGGATAACGCCGATCGCAAGGTGCCGGCGATATACAACGAGCACGAACTGCTGGAGGTGCGCCGGCGCATCGATCGCGGCTCGGGATCCAGCTATGAGGTGAACGGGCGCGAGGCGCGCGCGCGCGACGTGCAGCTGCTGTTCGCGGATTCGGCAACCGGCGCCCATTCGACCGCGCTGGTCAGCCAGGGGCGCATCGGCGCCCTGATCAACGCCAAGCCCACCGACCGGCGCGCGCTGCTGGAAGAAGCGGCGGGCATCACGGGCCTGCATTCGCGCCGGCATGAGGCGGAGCTGCGCCTGCGCGCGGCGGAAGCTAATCTCGCTCGGCTGGACGACGTCATCGTCACATTGGAGAGCCAGCTCCTGACGCTCAAGAAACAGGCTCGCCAGGCCGTGCGCTATCGCAATATCGCCGGCCAGCTGCGCCGGGCCGAAGCAATGCTGCTGCATCTGCAATGGCAGGACGCGACCCAGCGCGCCGCCCAGGCCGGGGCCGCCTTCGCCGCCGCTGAAAGCGACGTGGCCGATTGCACGGGCCGGGCTGCTGCCGCGTCGACCCGCCAAGCCGATGCTGCATCCGCCTTGCCGCCCCTGCGCATGGCCGAGGTATCCGCCGCCGCGGAACTGCAGCGTCTCACCATCGCGCGCCACGGGCTGGACGAAGAAGAAAACCGCGTCATTGCCGCCACGGCGGAAGCCGGACGCCGCCGGGCCCAGATCGCCGACGACACCGGCCGCGAGGAAATCCTGGCCAGCGACGCCGCCGATGCCGGCAGGCGCCTGGTCGAGGAACGCGCCGGCATCGAAGCCGCCGAAGGCGACGCCGCGACCTTGGCCGACGAGGCTAGCCGCGCTCTCAGCACGGCGGAATCCACCGTCGCCGATAGCGAAGCCGAATTGCTCAGCGTCAGCCAGGCCGTTGCGACCGGCGAGGCGCGCGAGGCGGCTCTCGCCCGGCGCATCGAGGAATTGAGCCAGCGCCTGGCCCGCCTTCGCCAGCGCCGCGACGAGATAGCGATCGATCGCGCGCCGATCGAAGCTGCCGTGCGCGACAACGCCCAGCGCCAAGCGGCCGAGACATCGTTGGGTGCGGCCGAGGCCGCCCGCGAAACGGCCGAAACGGAAGCCGCCTCGGCCGCCGCGGCCCGCGCCGAAGCCACCGGCGCCCTGGCCACCGCGCGCGAGCCGATGGAAGCCGCGCGCGCCGCGCGCGACAAACTGGCGGCCGAGGCCGAGGCCCTGGCCGCGGTGATCGCCACCCATGATTCAGACCTCTGGCCGCCGGTGATCGACCGGATCACCGTCGCGCCCGGCTATGAGACCGCGCTGGGCGCGGCGCTGGGCGACGATCTAACGGCGGCGGCCGATGAGGGCGCCCCCCGATATTGGCGCGAGCTCGACGGCCAGGGGTCCCCGGCTTTGCCGACGGTCGCCGAACCCTTGTCGCGCCATGTTCAGGCGCCGGCTTTGCTCGCCCGGCGGCTCTCCCAAATCGGCGTGGTTGCCGATGAGGCGACAGGTCGTGCGCTAGCGCGCCAACTCGCCCAAGGCCAGCGTCTGGTCAGCCGCGAGGGCGCGCTCTGGCGCTGGGACGGATTCACCATGGCCGCAGGCGCGCCGACGGCCGCGGCGGTGCGCTTGAGCCAGCGCAATCGCCAGGCGGTTCTGGCCAGTCAATTGGCCGAGGCCGCCGCGCGCCTCGAGACAGCCGATGCGGCCTTCGCCGAGGCCCGCGGAATCGAACGCACCGCCAGCGAGCGCGATGAGTTGTCCCGCCAGACCCTGGCCGCCGCATATCGCGAGGCCGACCGGGCCCGTCAGGCGCTGGCCGAGGCCCAAGCCCGAGCCGCCCAGCTGGATGGCCGCTTGGCCGCGCTGGTCGAAACGGCGGCGGCAACGGAATCCAGCCTCGCCGAGAGCGAGCAGGACAGTAGTGCCGCCGCGGCGGAACGCGCCGCCCTGCCCGACCTCGGCCAGGCGCGCGCCCGACAGGGCGAACTCAAGGCCGAACTCGCGGAAAGGCGCAGCCATCTGATCGAATGCCGAGCCACCGACGATCGCTTGCGCCGCGAGGCCGAAGCCCGGCGCCAGCGCCTGACGTCGATCGAGGACGAATGCGCCTCCTGGCAGGAGCGCAGCGAGGCCGCCGTCCGCCAGCTTGCAGCCTTGGCCGAGCGCAAGCTGGATGTCGAACAGGAGATCGAGCGCCTGACCCGCCGTCCGGCGGAGATCGCTGAACAACGCCGGGCCCTGGCGGAACTGATCGATAGTGCCACGGCCACGCGCCGGGCCGCCGCCGATCGCTTGGCCGAAGCGGAAACCGAAATGGCCCAGGCCGACCGGGCCTTGAAGGTGGCGGAGGCCGAACTTGCAGCATCGCGCGAAAGCCGGGTCCGGGCCGAGGGCATCGTGGCCCAAGCCGCCGAGGCCAATCAGCTTCTGGTGGAAAGGGTGCGCGAGCGCCTCGAATGCGCGCCGGAAGAAGTGCTGGCGATCGCCGAACTCGATCCCGGCGAGGAGTTGCCCGAGCGCGAGCAGATCGAGACGCGCATCCAGCGTCTTGTTCGCGAGCGCGAAAACATCGGGCCGGTCAATCTGCGCGCCGAGACCGAGGCGAGTGAGCTGGAAACCCAGCTCTCCGGCTTGCAGAACGAACGCTCCGATCTGGTGAATGCCATCGCCCGGCTGCGCCAGGGCATCTCCAGCCTCAACCGCGAGGGCCGCGAGCGGCTTCTCGCCGCCTTCGAGGTGGTGAACAAGAATTTCGGCGAATTGTTCGTGCGCCTGTTCGGCGGCGGTCGCGCCCATCTCAGCCTGACCGAGCATGAAGATCCGCTGGAGGCCGGCCTGGAGATCATGGGAAGCCCGCCGGGCAAGCGCCTGCAGATCATGTCGCTGCTCTCGGGCGGCGAGCAGGCGCTGACGGCGCTATCCCTGCTGTTCGCCGTGTTCCTTGCCAACCCGGCGCCAATCTGCGTGCTGGACGAGGTGGATGCCCCGCTGGACGACGCCAATGTCGACCGTTTCTGCACCCTGATCGAGGAAATGGCCCATACCACAGCGACCCGCTTCCTCGTCATCACCCATCACCGCATGACCATGGCGCGCATGGACCGGCTTTACGGCGTCACCATGGCCGAGCGCGGCGTCTCCCAGCTGGTTTCCGTCGATCTGCAGCAGGCCGATGGGTTGCGGGCGACGGCATGAAATCTCGGTGTCATTTCAGTAACTTGAGCGCTGCCCGGGCATGCTTGACAGGCCTGGGGGCAGCGCTTATGGTGCCGCCGCTTTGCGGTTCCGGAATGGAGCGCACCGCGGGGCCGCCTGCTGCGGGCGACCGATGAGCGAGGGGGAACCTCCGACCCGGTCGAACGATTTTGACGAGCGCTTGCGCCGGTTGCGCGAGCGGACGCCCACCGAAGACGAGGCGGTCCCCGGCCCAGGCTTGCCGTCCAGGACCGCCATGGGTTTCGCCTTTCGGGCCGGCGTCGAGTTGATGGCGGCTTTGGTGGTCGGTGGGGGGATCGGCTGGCTGCTCGACCATTGGCTCGGGACCCTGCCGCTGTTCCTCCTGATCTTCTTCTTCCTGGGCGCGGGTGCCGGCCTGCTCAACGTGTTTCGGGCGGCCAAGGAAATGAACCGCGGCGACTGAGGAAGACCGACTTGTCCACCGGCCCAAGCCCTCTCGAACAATTCGAAATCAAACGCCTCTACGAGATCCACATCGGCGGCATCGATGTGTCGATCACCAATTCCGCCGTCTTCATGTTCGTCGCGATTGCGCTGGTGACCGCGTTCCTGACGCTGGGCATGCGCCAGCACGCGCTAATTCCCGGTCGCTGGCAGTCGATGGTCGAGCTCTCCTACGAGTTCATCGCCAAGATGGTGCGCGACAACGTGGGCAGCGACGGGATGCGCTATTTCCCCTTCGTCTTCACGTTGTTCATGTTCATCCTGTTCTGCAATCTGATCGGGATGGTCCCCTTCGCCTTCACGGTGACCAGCCACATCATTGTGACCTTCGTCATGGCCGCCGTCGTCTTCCTGGGTGTCACCGTCATCGGATTCATTCGCCACGGGACCCATTTCCTGAAGCTGTTCGTGCCCTCGGGCGTACCTATTTTCCTGCTGCCGCTTCTGGTCGTCATCGAGCTGCTGAGCTATCTGACGCGCCCCATCAGCCTGTCGGTTCGGCTGTTCGCCAATATGATGGCCGGCCATACCATGCTGAAAGTATTCGGCGGCTTTGTCGTCGCGCTCGGCGTTCTGGCGGGCTGGGCGCCGCTGGCCTTCGTCGTGGCGTTGACCGGGCTTGAAATCGGCATTGCCATTCTGCAGGCCTATGTCTTCGCCATCCTGACCTGCATCTATCTGAACGATGCGATCAACCTGCATCATTAGAAATCAACATGGTTCCACCAGCTAGAAGGATTGAATGATATGGACGCAAATGCCGCCAAATTGATCGGCGCCGGCCTCGCCACCATCGCTCTCGCCGGTGTGGGCATCGGCATCGGCAATATCTTCGGCAGCTACGTTTCGGGCGCGTTGCGCAACCCGGCGGCGGCGCCGAAGGTTTTCGGCAACGTTCTGCTCGGCTTTGCGCTGACCGAGGCGATCGCACTCTTCGCCCTCGTCATCGCGATGCTCGAACTGTTCGTTTTCTAATCGTCCGATATGCCGCAGCTCGTCTTCGCCGACTATGCGCCGCAGGTGGTGTGGCTCGCCATCACCTTTGGCGTGCTTTACCTGATCCTCTCGCGCCTGGCGTTGCCGGGTATCGCGCGCACCTTGGGGGACCGTGACGCTCGACTGACTGGCGACATCGAGGCGGCCGAACGGCTGAGGGCCGAAGCCGAATCAGCGCTTGGCGCATATCAGAAGATCATTGCGGAAGCCCGCCAGAAGGCTCAGGCCGAGTTGAAACAGGCGGCGGTAACCCTTGCCGCTGAGGCGGCAAAGCGCGAATCAGCCTTCACCACCGAGGCCAATGCCAGAACGAAGGCGGCCGAAATGGCGATTGCCTCGGCCAAGACGGCGGCACTCGCCGATATCCGCAATATGGCCGGCGAGGCGGCGCGTCAACTGGTAACCCGGCTAGCCGGCGCGGAGCCGGCGGCGGCCGAGGTGACGAGCGCGCTCGCGGCGGCTGAGCGGGACAGTCGCTAATGGAATTCCTTCACGATCCCGAACTCTGGATTGCCGTCGCCTTCGTCGTCTTCATCGCCGCGGCCGGGCGGCCCATCGCGCGCGCCATCAACAAGATGCTCGACGAGCGTGGCGCCAGGATCAAAGCCGATCTCGACGAAGCAAGGCGGCTACGCGACGAGGCCCAAGCTCTGCTGGCCCAGTATGCGGCGAAGCAGAAGGACGCCGCCCGCGAGGTCGCCGATATCCTGACCCATGCGCGCGAGGAAGCCGAAATCTTCCGCAAGGAAGGTGTTGCCAATCTGACGGCAGCCTTGGCCCGGCGCGAACGCATGGTGCTGGACAAGATCACCCAGGCCGAAGCCCAGGCCGTGGCCGAGGTGCGTGGCCAGGCGGTGGATCTGGCCGTGGTCGCCGCCGGGCGCATTCTGGAAGAGCAGATGAAAGGGCCCCGCGCGGGCGACTTGATCGATCAGGCGGTCGCCGAGCTCGACCGCAAGCTCCACTAAGCGCGTCTGTTAATCCCAAAATAGAAAACGCCCCGGCGGAAACACGCCGGGGCGTTTTTCATTTGCGTCCTATCAGAGAACCTTGAGAACCGCTTCGGCGCTCGACACCTCGTAGGCGCCCGGCGCCTCGACATTCAGCTTCTTGACCACGCCGTCGTCGACGACCATGGCGTAACGCTGGGAGCGCAGCCCCATGCCATAGCCCGTGCCGTCCATGGTCAAGCCGACAGCCTTGGTGAAATCGGCATTGCCGTCGGCCAGCATCATCACCTTGTCGTCCACATGCTGGTCCTTGCCCCAGGCGGACATGACGAAGGCATCGTTGACCGAGAGGCAGGCGATAGTATCCACGCCCTTGGCCTGCAGCTCCTTGAAATGGTTCACGAAGCCCGGCAGGTGCTTGGCCGAGCAGGTGGGCGTGAAGGCGCCGGGCAGCGCGAAGACCACCACTTTCTTGCCCTTGAAGAACTCGTCCGTGGTGAGGGTCTCCACGCCGTCCTTGGTCTTGTGCTGCAGCTTGGCAGACGGAATCTTATCCCCGACTTTGATTGCCATGATTCATCCTCTCCTGGCTGAAAAAATATAAAGCGGAATGGCCCGTGAACTTAGATAGGCATGGCCTGTAACCGTTCAACCGGCGCCGGTCAATCTTGGAAATTCAGGTGCCGGATTCTGGCCTGTTTTGCCACATCCGGGCGCCCAAAACGGGATTGCCGCCTCAGCCGCCGCCAGCCCGGGACACGGCCTCGCGCAGCGCACTTTCGCTCAGCACCGGAGGCAGCGGCAGGCCCTGCTGGGCGCGAGGACCGTACACGGCATTGAAGGGAATGCCGTATCGCCCAAAACTCGCGAGATAATGGCCGATGGCCGGATCGGGGCGGGTCCAATCGGCCTTCAATCCTACGATCTTGCCTGCGGTGAGCGCCTCGGCCGCCCAGCCCCGGTCCAGGACGAGGGCCCTGTTGACCTGGCAATTGATGCACCAATCCGCCGTCACATCGACCAGCACGACCTTGCCCTGCCCGATCAATTGGGCCAGCGCCTTATCGCTGAATGTCCGCCAGGCGCCATCGGCAGGTGCCGTGGGCTGCGGCGCCCCGGCGAGCAGCAGAGGCGCCAGCATGGCAAGCACGCTGGTGACGACGAGCCCTGTCCGGCGCAGCCTCGGTTGAAGTTGGCGCAATGCCAACAGCAGGCCCACCGCCACCAGCGCGGCCGCGGTCGCCAGGCTCGCGGTGCGGCCGACCTGCCCGGCCAGCGCATAGAGCAGCCATAGCGCCGTGCCTGCCATGGCCAGGCCAAGCAGGCGCTTTAGCACCAGCATCCAGCGGCCCGGCCGGGGCAGATGGCTGGCAAGGCCCGGCCAGGCGGCCACCAGCAGATAGGGGGCGGCAAGGCCGAGGCCGAGCGCGAGAAATATGACAAAGATGTCCACAGTTCCGCCCGCCAGGGCGAATCCCACGGCCGTGGTCAGGAAGGGCGCGGTGCAGGGTGTCGCCAGCAATGTCGCAAGCCCGCCGGCCAGGAAATCGTAAAGCAAGCCGTGCTGTCGATCGGTAGCCTGGGCTAGGCGCTCGGCAAATCCCGGCAACGGCAGTTCGAACCAGCCCCAGAGATTGCCGGCGAACAAGGTCAGCAGCAGCGCCATGCCGGCAAGAAAATGGGGCTGCTGGAATTGCAGGCCCCAGCCCACAGCAATGCCGGCGGCCCGCAGCACGGCGACAGCAGCGGCCAGAATGAGGAAGCTCGCGAGCACGCCGGCAGTGCTGGCGAGGAAGCTGAGCCGCACCTGGGATTTCGCGGCACCCCCATGGCCGACGAAAGCCAGCAGCTTGAGCGACAGTACGGGCAGGACGCAGGGCATGAGATTGAGGATCAACCCGCCCAGCAATGCCGCGAGCAGGGCGGGCCAGAGCGCCGAGCCGGCGCCGGCCGCAGGAAGAACCCTGGCCTCCATGCCGCGCGCGCCATCGACGACGGTCAGGACGATCGGCGTGCCGGCAAGCGCCGGGGCCTTCGGCTCGCGCCGCACGGCGATCTCAAAGACCCCATGCCGGCCGCCGGCATTGAGGGTGACCTTGGGTGTGGAAAAATAAAATCCGCCCGGACCCTCCACGATCAAATCGGGATGTTCCAGCGGCAGGGCCGAATCGACCGAGACGATCAATCGCGGATGGGCCTCGTCCCCCGTCGCTACCGCCGAGAGCAATTTCAAGCCATGGGCAGCGCCGTCGCCGGGAACCTCGTTGGCATATCGGTCGATCAACTGGGCGAACTGCGTTGGCGCCGGCACGCTTCCCGCCAAGTCGAGCGCGAGGCGCGCAGTGTAGGGAATACAAATTTTCTCACAGACGAGGTAGTTGACCTTCAGCCGCAAGCCCAGAGGTTGTGTCGGATCGGCGGGCTTGGCCGCGATGGGGAAGACGACTTCGTCCTCGTAGCCGAATGTGTCCAAACCGAACAGGGTGAACCGATGGGGCACGGGCCAGGAAAAATCGGCCGATGCCAGATTGGTCGATCCCGCCCAATCCACGCTGACCGGAAAACCCGCATCCCCCGGCGATCGCCAATAGGTCTTCCAGCCGGGCGAAAGAGCGAATTGCAGGCCAAGCGGCACAGCCCCGCTGCCCCCGCTGCCGGTAACCGCCGATATCAGGCGCACCTTGGCCTGGGCCGTCGTTGCCCAGGCGGAAGCAGGCTCGGCCGCTGCCGCGCCTGCGAACGCCAGCAACAGCCCGAACGCCAGAACTGGAAATGAAATCAAACGCTTCATCGCCCGTGACTATAGGGCCAGATCCGCCTGCCAGCCTCACAAAACCTTAATGGACCGTCACAAATCCGTGTAATATCAGCCCTTGTGCGCATGAGATTTGCTACCTAGGTCAAAGCCATGGCTGAACAATTCAGCGACGGCTATCTGATGGGCCAGCTGCTGGTCGCTATGCCGACCATGCGCGATCCCCGCTTTACCCGCAGCGTGATCTTCATTTGCGCCCATAGCGCTGACGGGGCCATGGGCCTGGTGGTGAACCGCCTGGTCGGCTCGCTGACATTTCCCGATTTGCTGGCCCAGTTGGGGATCGATCGCACCGGAGCCGGCCGCGACATTCGCGTACATTTCGGGGGACCGGTGGAAACCGGGCGCGGCTTCGTCTTGCATTCCGCCGACTACAGCGACGACGGCACCATGATGATAGGCGATCGGGTGGGCCTGACAGCGAGCATCGACATCCTGCGCGACATCGCCGCCGGCGGCGGGCCCAGGCAAAGTCTGCTGGCGCTGGGTTATGCCGGTTGGGGCCCGGGTCAGCTCGATCTCGAAATCCAGGCCAACGGCTGGCTCTCCGCCCCGGCCGACGACGCCCTGCTGTTCGACGAGCGCCTGGACGACAAATGGGAACGCGCCATCGGCAAGCTCGGCGCCCGCGCCGAACAGCTATCCGGCGAAGCCGGCCACGCGTGATCGCCCCGCGGGCGCCCAGCGAACTCTCAGCCGAATAGCTTCGCCGCGATCTCTGCCACGTGCTTGCCCTGGAAACGCGCCAAGGTCAGCTCGTTCGCACTTGGCTGGCGCGAGCCGTCGCCCGACGTGATCGTGCTCGCACCGTATGGCGTTCCGCCGGTGATCTCCGCCATCGTCATCAGTTCCTTCGCCGAGTAGGGCAATCCGACGATGATCATGCCCTGGTGCAGGAGAGTGGTGTGGAACGACTGGATCGTCGTCTCCTGCCCGCCATGCTGGCTGGCCGTGCTCGTGAATACGCTTCCGACCTTCCCGATCAGCGCACCGGACATCCAGTGGCTACCGGTCTGGTCGAGGAAATTGCGCATCTGCGCGCACATGTTGCCGAAGCGGGTCGGCGTGCCGAAGATGAT
>WNFP01000590.1_pt1 | contig 27546 bp, 31 predicted proteins | sample 5400201 | NCBI WGS metagenome assembly WNFP01 (sample SAMN13153355, study PRJNA577476) | soil metagenome | isolation source: 115 cm saprolite under Madrone tree | place: USA:California | collected 2016-06-14 | reverse complement strand
CCCGTCGGGCTCACTGAGAGCTCCTTGATGCGCCGGAGCCGCGTGACGAGCCGCGGCGAGCCGGGCGGCCGCGCGAAGCCACGCGCCTTGAGTGTCCTCTCAATGGTGTCGATGAGGACGGCGCCGTTGGAGGAGCGCTGGGCCAGCTCGCGGACGATGTCGATGATCTCGTCGTGGGGCGCGGTGTGCGCCCCGGCCGGGGGCAGAGGGTCATGGTCGCGCGGGTCGGCGCGTCGAGGCTCGGCGACCGCCACGACCGATGCCCGTCCGGCACGCGGGCTTCGGCGGCCGTGCCGCCCGCGGCTCCTCCCCGACGGCGGGGCCTGGCGCGCCGCCTCGTCGGGCGTGTGGGTAAGCGAGCGGGAGGAGAGCCGGCGGAAGGCGATGCCGAGCCCTGCGGCCACGTCGCCCACCGCGTCGAAGGCGCGATCATCCGACACGATCTCCAGCACGTCGCCGGGCCGAGCCGCAGCCAGCCACGCGCCCGCGCTCACCGCGATGCGGAGATCGCTCCAGTCCCGCACGCCGGTCGAGGGCGCGCTGTGGACGAGCTGGGCGCCATGGCGGGCGAGCATGCGCGCCGTCTCGTGGCCGATCACGCGCCAGTTGCCGACAGCGACGAACTCCGTGCGGAAGCCGAGACGGTCGATGGCGAGGAGCTCGACCACCTGGGCGATGCGCTTGGGCTGGCTCGCGTTTTCGACGTCGTAGAAAATCGCGCGACGGGTTGCGGGTAGAGGCGGCGAAGGCGTGGGAGCCGGCACGCGCGCCGCGAAGGCAAGCTCGGGCGTGGCGAGCGGTGTGACAGGCTCGTGCTCCGCGGCGGGCTCCGGGGAGGGCGCTGGAAGCGCGTCCTCCGGCGGCGGAAACGCTGGCGGCTCGTCGGGTAGGGCCTCCGGAACGGGCGTGACTTCGCGGCCAACACGCGGTGTTGGAGCGCGACGGCGTGGGGCTCGCTTCGTACGTGTCATGCCCGCATCATAAACCGTCTTGCCCGTGGAACTGGCCTGCTGTGTTCTGCGCGCGGCCGACGCCACGGGCCCCCGGGCTGTTGCTACAATGTTCAGTCATGCGACGCGAACAAGGATTGTTCGGGAGATGGGTTTGGGCACGACTCTCTGCGATGCTCCTGGTCATTGTCGCCGTGGGCGGTGTCGCGGACATCGGCGGCGCGCAGCAGTCTCCTGCGACCCCGCCGGTCCTGCGCGCGCCCGACGTGGCCTACGAGCCCACGCCGATGGAGGTGGTGCATGCCATGCTGCGGCTGGCCAAGGTGAACGCCGGCGACGTGGTGTACGACCTCGGGTGCGGCGACGGGCGCATCGTCATCACGGCGGCGCGCGAGTACGGGGCGCGCGGCGTCTGTGTCGATATCGATCCCGCGCGCATCGCCGAGAGCCGGGAGAATGCGCGTCAGGCAAATGTCCTCGAGCGCATCCGGTTTCTGACCGAAGATCTCTTCGCGACGGACCTTGGCGACGCAACGGTGGTCACGCTCTTTCTCTCGCCCGAGTTGAACCTCGCGGTGCGCCCGAAGCTTCGGCTCGAGCTCAAGCGCGGCTCTCGCATCGTCTCGCATTGGCACCACATGGGTGACTGGAAGCCGCAAGAGACCCTGAGGATTCGAGGCGACGACGGTCGCGAGGGTCATGTCTATCTCTGGACCGTCCGCTGAAGCCGGCGGCTCAGCCGGAGCGGCTTGCCCCGAGCGCGGCCGCGATGAATCGTGGCGCCTGGTCGTGGACTTTCACGATTTCCGGCAGGAAACGGATGTCCACGAAGCCGGCCGTCTCCGTGGCGTCCTTCCACTGCCCGGGAGTGAGAAATCCGCCGCTCGGGCGGTAGCGCGGGTGGAGCAGTGGAGACCTGAAGGTTTCCGTCAGGTTGAAGACGAACTCCGATTCGATCGGCTGGCGCGCGTGTGATCGCACGCACTCCGACAGGATGAGGCGGCCGCCGGGCTCGAGAACCCGGAGGATCTCGCCCAGCGTGAAGTCCAGATCGCGGGCGACGTGCAGCGTGTTGACGGCATAGACCACCGAGACGCTCCCCGGCAGGACGCCCTGATCCCCGAACGCGCGGTTCATGTCGAGAGGCCCGAAGGTGGCGCGCGATACGTCTGGGAGCCGGGCCCGCAGCGCCTGCTCGCCGCGACGCAGGAACGCGGGCACGAACTCGGTGAAGCGGTACTCGGCGAGATCGCCGAGCCGGCCGGCCGCTTCCAGCCGCTCCAGCAGAGCCAGGGCGCCGCTGCCGAGCCCGCCGCCCAGCTCGAGGATCGTGCCGCCCGGCCGGGGAAGCCATTGCTCGACGGCGAGCGCTCCCAGGCGGTTGTTGACGACATAGAGGCCGTTGTCATTGGAGAAGTAATCGATCCAGAGGCGGAGCCGCCGGGGGGAGAAGAGCACCTCCTCGCCGGTCACCCGGCCGCGCAGGAAGGCCGGGTAATCCCGCGCGACGGTCTCCGCGAGGGTGTAAGCCGGAATCCACGACGCATCGAGCCGCTTCTGCTCCTCACTCACAGGGGCCGGGTCGAGGGAAGGGAAGACGCGGAGCGACCGGTACCGGGATGCGCCGCCGCCGGGAGTCTCCTCGACCAGCCCGCGGGCCGCCAGGAGTCTCAACATCCAGTCGAGCGGCACGAGCGCCCGAGGAGCCTCGAACCCGGCGCGGACCGCGATTTCCTCAACCGTGCCCGGCTCGCGCGTCGCCGCCTCGAGCCCAGTCTCCGCCGCCGTTCGCAGCACGAGCCGGTAGATGAACTCGTCGTAGAGAAGGTGCATCCGGAGGTACGAGGCGTCGAAGAGGGACGCGACGTCCGGCGGAAGCAGCCGCTGGAGGATCGCCGCTGCCGAGAGCGCGTCGTCAACGCCGGCGGGCCCGGCTGTGCGCGTCCCAGAGTCCCGGCTCACGCGGACACCGGATTCCAGATGTCGAAGAAGTTGAACCACTGCGTCGGGTGCTCGCGGACGATGTTCTCCAGCACGGCGACCCAGGCGCGCGCTGCCTCCACCTCGCCTCCGCGCTGGACGCTGATTGGCTCGCTCACCTTGATCCTGTAGCGATAGTCCGCCCCGAGAAGGCAGAACGCCGGCACCAACGGCACGCCGACCGCGCCGGCCAGGAGGTATGGCCCGAGCGGAAAGGGCGCGGGCTTTCCGAAGAAGGGCATCAGCGCGTCTCCCCGGGTGCCGAGCGCCCTATCCGCCTGGACGGCGACCACCTCGCCGCGCCTGAGAGCGGCGACCAGCTCCAGCGAGATCGTGGGACGCGAGCGGGTGACGAAGCGGACACCATCGCCGTTCCGGCGCACCCACTGCTCCAGCTCGCGGGCCTCCTCTTCGGCGACGACGACGTGCGTGGTCCGGGCGGCGCGTCCGGCCAGGAGCCGCCCCGCCAGCTCCCAGTTACCCACGTGCGCGCTCGGCGAGATGAAGCCGCCCTCGGGCCGGATGGCGCGTTCGCGGTCCTCCACGACGGCCACCTGGGAGGCGAGGCGCTCCATGGGCTGCCTGTTGGTCGTCACGAGGTCGCTGAAGCACATGGCGAAGTCGGTGAACGTGGCCACCGTCAACGCGTCCAGCCGGGATCCCTCCGCGCCCGTCACTCGCGCAAGCGTATTCCTGATGGCTTCCCGCTCCGCAGGCATGCGGCGCGGGGCGAGTCGGCCGAGCCGGCGGGCGAGGGCGAGCCGCGCCGGTCTCGGCAGCCAGCCGAAGGCCGCCGCCAGCCGGTAGAAATCGGCCCGGTTGTAGGCGTGCGAATACCAGCGGGGTCTAGGGGCCACCCGGACCGGCGCCAGCGACGACGGCATGCCTGCGCCTCCCGCCCCGGCGCTACTGCCAGTGGATCAGCGCCTTGATCTTGGGAAACTCAGGAGCCTTGCCCTCGACGTCGACGACCCGCAGGGCCCCGTCTGGCGTTTCGAGCAGGAGGTTGTTGTTGCTGAAGCTCACGTACTTGCCCCACGCCTTCGGTATCGTCACTTCGTATTTCGGAGTCGCGCCCTGCGCATGGGCCCGGCTGAGCCATGGGCCCGTTTCCGGGAGCCACGGCTTGAAGGCGATGACGAGCAGCGCGGCGGCGATCAGGGTCAGCACGGTCTTGGTGTAACGGTCGGCGATCATGGATTTCCTCCTGGCAAGCGGTGCACAGCGCATTCCTACGTCACCCCGCCGTCGACGGCCAGCACCTGGCCCGTGATGTAGCTGGCCGCGTCGGAGGCGAGGAACGCTACGGCATTGGCCACCTCCTCGGGCGTTCCGGCCCGGCCGTAGGCGGTCATCCTGATGATTCCCTCGGTGATCTCAGCCGGCAGGCTGTTCGTGAGATCGGTCGGGATATAGCCTGGCGCGACGGCGTTGACGGCGATATTCCTCCCGCCGTACTCCTTCGCCATCGCCCTCGTGAATCCGATGATCCCGGCCTTCGCCGCGGAGTAGTTGGTCTGGCCCGCGCCGCCGACCAGCCCGACGACGGAGGTGATGTTGACGATACGGCCGTAGCGCTGCTTCATCATCTGGCGGACGGCGGCCCGGCTGCAGTTGAACACGCTCTTGAGGTTCTGCTGGATGATGACGTCGAAGTCCTCTTCCTTCATCGAGGCGAGGAGGCCGTCGCGCGTCGTTCCGGCGTTGTTGACGAGGATGTCCAGCCGGCCGTAGAGGTCGATGGCGGCCTTGACCGTCTCCTGGGCGGAGGAGAAGCGGCTCACGTCTCCCTGCACGGCGGCCGCCTCGCCGCCGCTGGCCTTGATCTGGGCCACCACGTCGTCCGCGGCTGTGGCGCTCACGTTGTAGTTCACGACGACCCGGGCGCCCAGGGCGCCGAGCGCGATCGCGCAGGCCCGGCCGATGCCGCGGGAGGCGCCGGTCACGAGCGCCACTCTTCCCTCGAGGGTCGTCACCGCGGCCTGTCGGGGATTGTCGGCCTAATTGCCGACCTGGACCGGGGCGCCGAGCTCGCGCAACATCGCGATGGCCGAGAGGTAGGACAGCCTGCCGGTGCGCGGATTTTCCGAGGGCTCGTTCTCGATCTCGATGACGAGGCGTCCGAACCCCCCCTCGACCGTAATGCGGTGCTGGTTGCGCTTCTGCCCGGGGACGGCAAAGATCTTGATGCGCGTCTTCTCGGGCCCGATGCTGGCGAGCGACACCGCCGCGACCACGTTGACATTGGCGGGGAAGGCTTTGACCGCCTCGGTCGCCGGCCCCTCGAAGACGAGCGTCTCCTCGGTGATGGTGTCGAGGTCGATCTTCTGCTGCTCGATCCACGGCGCGCCCGCCAGGCCGCGCGGTGGCTTGCGGGTCTCCATGGTCACGGAGGCGATGGTGCCCTCGCGCGCGCCTTTCATGCCGTCGAGACCGGCAATGGCGCCCGAGGGGACGAGGATGCGGCAGCCGTGCTTCTCGGCCAGACGCGCCCATTCGTCCAGGACGCCGACGAGCCCGCCTACCGAGAGGACCATGATGTGCCTGCCCGCCGCCAGGACCGACGGGGCGAACTCGCGAAGCGCCGCCTGCGTGGCCGCTTCGACGACCAGGTCCGACTCGGCGATCAGCCGATCGAGCGTGAGCGCCCGGTGACCGCTTGCGGTCGCGGGATTGCGCACCGTCACGCCCGCCAGCGCGACGCCGGGGATGCCCGTCGTGATGGCCTGGGCGATGTGAGTGCCGATGACGCCCATGCCGACGATGCCGACCTTGATCATGGCGCTCACGCCTCCCGAACGGAGGATAGCAATGGGCCGGGAAGGCGGCAAGTGGCGTGCTAAAATGCCGCACCAGAGGCGCATGGATGCCCGTCGCGGATAGGCTCAGACAGCCCCTCGACCGGCTCTACCGCGAGTTCGACTGGACTCTGCGCGTCGGGCAGGACGCGATACAGTTCCCCCTCCGCTACACCGACCCCGCCGACATCGAGCTGGCAGGTCTCTTCGCGTCGTGCATGGCGTACGGGCGTGTGGACCTCTTCGGCGCGCAGGTCAGCCTGGTGCTCGATCGGATGGGAGACTCCCCGGCCCGCTTCGTGTGGGGCTTCGACCTCGAGAAGCACCGGAACGTGTTCGCCGGCTTCAACTATCGCTTCAACCGCGAGCGTGACGTGCTGGCCTTCTGCCTGGCCGCCCAGCGCCTCCTCGTCCGGCACGGCTCGCTCAAGGCGTTCTTCCGCGAGGGCTTTTCTCCGGAGCACGCCGATGTCGGCCCGGCCATCGAGCACTTCGCAGCGGGCTTTCGTGGCCAGGACCTCTCGGCCGTCTTCCCGCGCAACAGGCTCTCGTACGGCTTCAAGCACTGGTTCCCGCTGCCGTCCACGGGCGGGGTGTGCAAGCGCCTGCACCTCTACCTCCGCTGGATGGTCAGGCAGGAGGTGCCCGACTTCGGAATCTGGCCGGAGATTCCGGCCTCCGCGCTCCTCATCCCGGTGGACACCCACATCGAAAACATGGCGCGCTCCATCGGCCTCACGCGCCGGCGCAGCCGCAATTGGCGGATGGTCGAGGAGATTACCGCGCGGCTGAGAAGGCTCGATCCGGACGACCCCGTGAAGTACGACTTCGCCCTTTGCCACAAGCGCATGTCGGGCCAGTGCCTGAACCGCCGCGACGCCGAGATCTGCGCGCCCTGCGGGCTCAGGCCTGTCTGCGTCCACTGGCGGGGCAGCCGCTGATGCCGTCCTGGGCCGTCGTCCTCCTGGTCGCGCTCGTGGTCGCGGCCGGCCTCGCCGCCTGGGCGCTCTCCCGCGTCGCGGCGCGGCTCGCAGAGATGGAGGCGCGTCGCGGACAGCCCGATCAGTCCCTGCTTCTCCTCCAGCGTGAGGTCGAGGCCGCGCGGAACGAAGGGCAGAAGGGGCTGGCAGAGACGGCCGCCTCGCTCCGGACGGAGCTCGCCCAGTTCTCGGCCCAGATGACGTCGCAGATGGGGCAGGTGGGGGCGAGCGTCCAGCAACAGCTCCAGCATGTGGGCCGCGTGGTCGGCGACGTCCAGGGCAGCCTCGGCAAGCTCGGCGAGACCAACCAGCGCATCTTCGAGGTGGGCAAGAACATCGCGGGCCTCGAGCAGATCCTGAAATCGCCCAAGGTGCGCGGGGGCCTCGGGGAGACCTTCCTCGAGAACCTCCTGTCCCAGATGCTCATGGGGCACTACGAGCTCCAGCACCAGTTCTCGACGGGGGACCGCGTGGACGCGGTCGTCCGCATTGGGGACCGCATGGTGTCCGTGGACGCCAAGTTCCCGCTCGAGAATTTCCAGCGCATGATCCAGGAGTCCGAGGATGCCGCGCGCAAGCCGTGGCGCCGCGCTTTCGTCCGCGACATCAAGGCGCGGGTGGACGAGATCGCGAAGAAATACATCCTGCCCGACGAGGGCACCTACGACTTCGCCCTGATGTACATCCCGGCCGAAAACGTCTACTTCGAGGCGATCACGAGGGACGAATCGCTCGACGAGGACCCTCCGGGGGTCTACGCCACCTCCAAGCGCGTCATCCCCGTGTCGCCGAACAGCCTGTACGCGTATCTTCAGGTGATCGTGCTTGGCCTGAAGGGGCTCCAGATCGAGCGGAGCGCCCAGGAGATCCAGGAGCGGCTCGCGCGGCTCGGCGGCGACCTCGAGAAGTTCAGGGACGCGTTCGACCTGGTCGGCCGTCACCTGACGAACGCCCGCACCAAGTACGACGAGGCGGGCTCCGCGCTGAACCGCGTCGAGGCCAAGCTCGAGGGGATCGAGAAGCCCCACGAACAGCGCTCGCTTCCGGGCGTCGGCGAATAAATGGGAGTGGCGCCAGGTCTCGCGCCCGACCAGTTGTGATACGATGACGTCCATGAACCCGATACCCTTCCAGGTCTTCGGAATCAATCTGCTCGTGCGCCTCATGCCGGAGCCGCCGGCCGACGTGCGCGTCCACTGTCCCAAGGGCTCGCCCATCCGCTACGGCGAGGTGGTCGGGCGCGGCGACGGGTTCGACGAGGGCGCCAACGCTTTCCGAGAGATGCCGGCCATCAAGAGTGTCGTCGCGTTCGAGGAAAACCCCGAGGAGATCGAGGGGCACTTCTTCTATCTCGCGGGCGAGGAGCATCGCGTGATCCGTCTCGACGCGATCATCCTCTCCTTTCCGCTGGAGTAGCCCCGCCCCGCTGTGAGCCTGCTCTCGCGCGTCTTCGAGCGTATCAACGCCGAGGAAGTCGTGGAGCTCACGCGCGACCTCGTCCGCATCCCGAGCGTCTACCGTCCCGGCGAGCCGGGCGCCAACGAGGCCCAGGCCGCCGCCTTCGTCGAGTCCTGGTTCAAGCGCGAGGGCCTCCCGGTCGAAATCCAGCAGGTCGCTCCCGGACGCCCGAACGTGCTGGCTTGGGTTGGCGAGAAAGGGCCGGGCGGGCGCTGCCTCCTCCTCGAGGGACATACCGACGTCGTCACCGAGGGCGACCCCAAGGACTGGACGCGGCCGCCTTTCGCGGCCGAGATGGCCGACGGCCGCATCTACGGGCGGGGGGCGGCCGACATGAAGAGCGGGCTCGCGGCCGCCATGGTGGCCGTGGCGGCGTTCAGGCGCGCGGACGTCACGCCCAAGGGCAAGCTCGTGGTGGGCGCGCTCGTGGACGAAGAAGACGCCATGCTGGGCGTCCACCACCTGGTCAAGACGCCGGCCGGCAGGGAGCTGGACGCGGCGATCATCTGTGAGCCCGAGCAGAACGAGCTCTGCCTCGAGCAGCGCGGAGTGGTGTGGGCGCGCATCCGGGCCCGCGGCAAGATGGCCCACGGCGCGATGCCCGAGGCGGGGGTCAACCCCATCGCGGCGCTCGGCGCCATCCTCACGCGCGTGCCCGCGCTGGAGAAGCGGCTGCGCAAGCAATGCGAGAAGAGTCGCTATCTCAAGCCGCCGACGGTGACTCCGACCATTCTCCAGGGTCCGCCGCGCGGCATCGGAGCGCCGCAGTCCAATGTCATCCCCGCGGTCGCCGAGCTGACCCTCGACGTGCGCCTCACGCCGGGCATCGGGTCCGAGGCCATACAGTCCGAGATCGAGACGCTGTGCCGCGCGGCCGAGGCAGCCGTGCCGGGCGTCAAGCTCGAATGGGAGGCGGTCAATGCTTTCAGGCTGGCGACCAGGGTCGACAAATCCGAAGCCCTGGTAAAGGCCATGATTTACGGGGTGAGAAAAGCGACGGGGTCGGCGCCCCGGTACGGCGGCGTCCCCGGCTCGACGGACGGGACGATATTGTGGATGGAGCTGGGCATCCCCATCGTCACGTGCGGCCCCGGCAACCGTCTCATCCCGCACCAGGTCGACGAGTATGTCGAGACCAAGGAAGTCGTAGATGCGGCAAGGATTTACGCAGCGTCGGCTCTGAAGTACCTCGAATCGTAGGCCGCCCCATGGACCACGCGGACCATCCGCGTCTCCGGCCGCTCGAAGCCTTCCCGGTCGAGCAGGACGGCGAGCGGCTCATCGCGCTTCGGGACCCGTCGGGCTTCACCGAGCAGGTCGTCCTCCTCCCCATTCCGGCCCTCGACATCGTCTCGCTCTTCGATGGGGACCGCTCGATGGCCGAGATCCACGGCGTCATCTCGGGCCGTCATGGGGCGGAAGCGCCAGGCCTCGAAGACATCACCCGCTTCGCCGAACGGCTCGACGATGCGGGCTTCCTCGACAGCCCGCGCTTCACCGCGCGGCGGCGCCGCATCGAAGAGGCGTGGCTCGCGAGCCCTTCGCGGCCGGCAGCTCACGCGGGCGGCGCCTATGCGGGCGAGGCCGACCTTCTCCGGGGCCAGATCGACGGCTTCTTCGTTCACCCCGCGGGGCCGGGGCTTCCCGCGCGGCGCGCGGCGCCCACGCGCCTTCGTGGGCTCATCGCTCCGCATATCGACTTCCACCGGGGAGGGCCGACGGATGCGTGGGCCTACCGGGAGCTGCTGGAGTGCTCGGACGCGGATGTCTTCGTCATCCTCGGCACGTGCCACGGCGGCATGGCGGATCCCTTCGCCGTGACGCTCAAGCCGTACGACACGCCTCTGGGCGCCGCGGCTGTGGATCGCGCCTTCTTCGAAGCGCTCGAGCGCCGATACGGCCTCGACCTGCTGGCCTCGGAAACGGCCCACCGGAACGAGCACTCGATAGAGTTCCAGGCCGTCATGCTGCGGCGGCTCCTGGGGGAACGGCCTTTTACCATCGTGCCCGTGCTGGCGTCCTTTCTCCACGAAGCCGTGTGGAGCGGCGGCGAGCCGGAGGCGGACCCGCGCGTGCCGCGCTTTCTGGACGCGCTCGCGGAGAGCATCGCCGCGTCGGACCGGAAGGTCTGCGTCATCGCGGGCGTGGACCTGGCCCATGTCGGGCCGCGCTTCGGCGATGCCCAGCCCAATACCGAGGCCGTGCTCGAGCGCGTGGCCCGCGAGGACGGGGCGATGCTGGAGACCGTGAAGGCGGGTGATGCCACGGCATTCTTTCGATCGGTCGCCGCGGACGGGGACAGCCGGCGCATCTGCGGGCTCTCTCCGATCTACTCGTTCCTGCGCGCGCTGCCCGGCGCGCGGGGCGACATTCTCCGCTACAGCCAGGCGCCCGATCCGCAGGGCGCGGTGAGCTTCTGCGCCGCGGCGTTTTCCTGATGGCCTCGAGCGATCCCTCGACGTGGAAGCTGCCTCGGCTCCGGATCGACCGCGACGGTGGATGGTTCCACGAGGACGAAGAGGTCACCCACGAGGGAATACTCGCGAGCCTTCGCCAGAGCCTCCAGGTCGACTCGGCGGGCCATTTTCTCCAGATCGGCCCCGTGCGGGTGCCGGTCGAGGTGGAAGACGCGCCGTTCGTGGTCGTCCGCTTCGAGGCGGACGGAGAGGGCTGGGCCCTCTGGCTGAGCGACGGGAGCCGCGAGGCCCTCGACCCCGCAACCCTGACGCTGCGGAGTGGGGAGGTGCCCTATTGCCGGGTGAAGGATGGACGCTTCGAAGCGCGCTTCAGCCGCGCGGCCGCGTGGCAGCTGCTCCAGTGCGTGGAGGCGGGGGCGGGCGGCGGTCCACCGACGCTCGCGGCTTCCGGCCGGCGCTATCCGCTGGGCGCCTGACGGCGGACCTCGTTGAGCGTCGCCAGCATCTCATCGTGAATTCTGCCGTTGGACGCGACGACAGCCGGCGCGCCGAGATCGACCGGGCCTCCGGCGGGTGTCGTCACACGGCCCCCCGCTTCCTCGACCATGAGGCAGCCGGCGGCCACGTCCCAGGGCCCAAGCTTGAGCTCCCAGAAGGCGTCCAGCCTCCCCGCTGCGACCAGCGCCAGGTTGATCGCGGCCGAGCCCATCTCGCGCACGCTCCTGCAGCGCACCATGAAGACCGCGTGTTCGGCCAGGTTGTTGTCGCGGACCTTGCGGATGTCGTAGGGATAGCCGGTCGAGAGCAGGCTCTCGTCCAGCGTGGGCGTCTCGGATACGCGCATCCGCTCGCCGTTGAGGAAGGCGCCGTGACCGCGCCGCGCGGTGAAGCACTCGTCGCGGTTGGGATCGTAGACGACGCCGAGGACCACGGAGCCGTCGATCTCGAGGGCAATGGACACGGCGAAAAACGGCATCCCGTGAGCGTAGTTGGTCGTGCCGTCGAGGGGATCGACGATCCAGCGATGCGAGCCCGTGCCTGCCCGACCACCGCCCTCTTCGGCCAGCACCGCGTGATCGGGGAAGCGCTCCGCTATGTGCCCGACGATGAGCGCTTCGGCCTGGCGGTCCATCTCGGTGACGATATTGCTCGGGCTGCCCTTGTAGTCGATCGTGCGCAGGGTGCCGAGACGACCGAGAAGGAGGCCGCCGGCGCGCCTGGCGGCGTCCACCGCGACCTCGAGGAAGGGATCGGCCATGTCTGTTGAAGGTTAGCACACGCGGGCGAAGCCTAGCCCACGCGTGGATTGACGGTTGTGCGACCCTGTGCCCCGGAGGAGAGCCATGCGCATCGTCGTGATGGGATCGGGCGGGACCGGCGGCTACTTCGGCGCCAAGCTCGCCCGCGCGGGTGAGGACGTCACCTTCGTGGCCCGCGGCGCGCATCTCGACGCCATCCGGGCCCACGGGCTCCGCGTGAAGTCTGCCGCCGACGGGGAGTGGGTGGTCCGCGCGCCCGTCGTCGAGCGATTGGATGGCCTGCCGCCCGCCGAGATCGTGCTCTTCTGCGTCAAGTCCTTCGACACCGAGAGCGCGGCCGAAGCCATCAGGCCCGTCGTCGGACAGGAGACGGGCGTGCTGCCCGTGCAAAACGGCGTGGACAACCTGGACAAGATCGAGCGGATCCTGGGCCCCGGCCACGCGATGGGCGGTGTCGCCCAGGTGCTGGCGACGATCGAAGGGCCGGGCGTCATCAGCCACAGGTTCCTCGGGCGCATCGTCTTCGGCGAAATGGACGGGCGCCGGAGCGAGAGGGGACAGGCATTTCTTGGTGCCTGCGAGCGGGCCGGGATCCAGGCCGAGATCTCGTCGACCATGCTTCGCGCGCTGTGGGAAAAGTATGCGCTGATCGCGGCGCAGGCCGGCATGACCGCGCTGACGCGCAGCCCGGCCGGCGTCGTCCGGTCCGTGCCGGAGACGCGGCAGATGTATCGCGCGATCCTCGACGAGATGATCGCGTTGGGAAACGCGGCGGGGGCGGGTCTCGACGCGGCGCTCGCGGAGCGGACCATGGCGATGCTCGACGGCATGGGCGCCGCCTTCACGTCCTCGCTCCATCACGACCTGGCGCAGGGCAAGCGCCTGGAGCTCGAGGCGCTGCACGGACACGCCGTGCGCCTCGGAGAGCGCCATGGCATTCCGACGCCGATGCTCTTCGCCGTCTATGCCGCGCTCAAGCCGTACGCGGACGGTCCGCCGCAGGCGGCGCAGGGCTAGGTGGGAGGCCGCTCGGCCGGTCCCGGCTACCGCTGGGTCATCGTCTCGACGCTGTCCGTCACCGAGACGATCTCCTGGGGCATCCTCTACTACGCCTTCGGCATTCTCCTGGCCCCGATGGAGCGCGAGATGGGCTGGTCGCGCGCCGAGAGCACGGCGGCCTTTTCCATCGCGCTCCTCGTCTCCGCGACTTTCGCCGTTCCCGCCGGCCGCTGGGTGGATCGCGGCGGCGCCCGTCTCATGATGACGCTCGGCTCCTGCGCGGGCGCGGCGCTCCTGGTCGCCTGGGCGCGCGTCGAGAGCCTGCCCGCGCTCTACCTCATCTGGGCGGCCGTCGGCGTGACGATGGCGGCCGTTCTGTACGAGCCGGCATTCGCGGTGCTCGCCAAGTGGTTCGTGCACGATCGCGAGCGCGGCTTCACCATCCTGACCCTGGCGGCCGGGCTCGCCAGCACGATCTTCAACCCGATCACGAGCGTGCTGGCCGGATCGCTCGGATGGCGTCACGCGGTCATCGTGCTCGCGGCCTTTCTGGGCGTGACCACGATTCCCTTGCACGCGTTGCTTCTTCGCGGCAGGCCGGTCGCCGCGGCACGGGGCGCTCCGGTGGGCGCCGAGGCGCGTCCGGGCGGCGAGCCGGCAGACGTCAATGCCCGAGCCGCGCTCAGAACCGCGACGTTCTGGTTCCTCGCGCTGGCGTTCCTGATCCAGTCATTCGCTCACGCCGGCATCAGCCTGCATTCCGTTCCCATGCTCATCGAGTGGGGTTACCAGCCAACCTTCGCGGCGACGGTGATCGGCCTCGTGGGCGCGATGCAGGTCGCCGGCCGGCTGGTCTTCGCGCCCTTGCGCACCAGGCTGTCGTCCCGGGCGGTGACGATGCTGATCCTCGCGTGCCAGAGCGCGGCCTTCGTGATCCTGTGGGGCGTGCCGGGAACCGTTGGACTGTTCGCCTTCGTGGGCCTCTTCGGGATCAGCAACGGCATGGCCACCCTCGTGCGGGCCTCAATCGTCGCCGATCTGTGGGGTCGCACGCACTACGGCGCCATTGCGGGCGCGCTGTCGGTGGCGTCCACATTGGCTCGCGCGGTGGCGCCGCTCGGCATCGGCCTGGCCTACCTGGCCTGGGGCGGCTACAAGCCGATTCTCATTTCGCTGGCCGTCCTGTCGGCGTTGGCCATGCTGTCGGCCGGCCGGGCGCTCAGAACCGCAGGCTCTGTTCCCGCTCAGGTCGCGTGATCGGCAGCACTTGAGGTTGACCACGAGCGCTGAGTCCGAGAGAATCACCGGACAAGGGAGAGCCTTGCTGGCCTCGGTGTCGGTCGCGCCGCTCAAAAAGGGGGAGAGAGCAAGATGAAATACGGGGTCGTCTTTCCGCAGATCGAGTTCGGGAACGATGTCCAGGCCATCAAGGACTACGCGCAGACGGCCGAAGGGCTCGGCTATGACTACCTCCTCGTCTACGACCACGTGCTTGGCGCCCACCCGAGCCGTGAGCCGAAGCTGACTGGACCGTACACGTACGAGCATCCGTTCCACGAGCCGATGGTGTTGTTCGGCTTCCTCGCCGCGGTCAGCGCGAGACTCGAGCTCGTCACCGGCATTCTCATCCTGCCGCAGCGCCAGACGGCGCTCGTGGCCAAGCAGACGGCGGAGGTCGACGTGCTCAGCGGCGGCCGCCTGCGGCTTGGCATCGGGATAGGCTGGAACTACGTCGAATACGACGCGCTCGGCGAGTCGTTTCAGACGCGCGGGCGGCGCGTCGAGGAGCAGATCGAGCTCCTCCGCAAGCTCTGGACCAAGCCGCTCGTCACCCACAAGGGCGCGCACCATTCGGTCGACAATGCGGGGATCAACCCGCTGCCCGTTCAACGCCCCATCCCGGTCTGGTTCGGGGGCGCCGCGGAGCCCGTGCTCAAGCGCGCCGCGCGGATCGGCGACGGCTGGATGCCGGCGGGCAGGCCACCTGACGACCGCATGAAGGGCTATGTCAGCCAGCTCCAGGGCTACCTGACGGCGGCCGGCCGCGATCCAAAGCGGTTCGGCATCGACCCCTGGATCAGCATCGCCGGGCTCGACAAGGACGAATGGCGCCGCCGGGTGGAAGCGTGGCGCGCCCTCGGGGCGACGCACCTGGCCGTGGATACGATGCGCGCCGGCTTCACGTCGCCGAAGGCGCACATGGACGCGATCCGCTCCTTCCGCGAGGTGTTAACCTAGGGCCGATCAGCGGGGCAGGCCGGGGCTTCCGGCCGGCACGGCGTAGAAGTTCATCGTCAGCGAGACCGCCGTGTAGTAGCCCATCAGGACGATCATGTCGGTGACGCTCTCGTGGCCGAGCGCCTTGACGGCGCGATCGTAGAGGCCCTGGGGGACGAGCCGCCCGGCGGCTAGCGCCATCGCCACCTCGTAGACCGCCTGCTCACGGGCGTCGGTGAACGAGGCCGGGAGGCCGGCGACGATGGCCTCGACCGTGGCGGCGGGCAGGCCGACTTCCAGGCCGCGCTTCTCGTGCGCCGCGGTGGGGTAGGCGGAGTGCCACCGGCTGGTGATGACGAGGACGGCGATCTCCCGCTCGCGCTCGGAGAGCGAGGACTGGCCCGGCGTGAAGTGCTGCCCGATCGGCGCGGCGGCGTGCACGAGCTTCGGATTGTGCACCCACACCTTGTACGGGCCCGGCAGCCTCCCGCGCGGGCCTTCGACGAGAAAGCGGTAGCCCTCCCGCTGCGCCGGCGTCATCCGGTCGACTGGAATCTCGGCGTAACGTCCGAACGTCGGCGCATCGCTCATGCGTGAGTCTCCCTTTCGACCGGCTCGATTCGGCGCTTCGTCATCGCTGGTATCCGTACAGACGCCAGACTCCCTGCTCCCGCCGCGCGACTTCCGGCTCGTGCTTCCACGAGAGAATCGGCATCCACGTGCCGAGCCCGCGCAGTCGCCCCGAGACTTCGCCCGTGGAGAAGACCCACGCATGCTCGCCCGCCGTCCGCACCTCGTCAAGGTGCACCTGCGCCCGCACCCTGTCGTAGAGGGCGAACATCACGCGAAGCTGATCGGCAATGGCGGGCTTCGTGACCGAGTCAGTCCGATACTGATTGGAGATATTGCTCAGCACTGCCGCCCGGTCCATCGCCTGGAAGCGCTCGATCGCGACCGTGAGCGCCACCTGAAGCTCGAGAGCGACCTTGGGCGAAGCGGGAACCCACGAGGGAGCTTTTCCCTGATCCTGCGCGTCGGACGCGAGCGGTGAAACCAGGATGACGACGAGAAGCGCGAATGCTCGACGCATGAATCAGTCTAGGCAGGCGTCGGCGGCCGTGTCAAAAGAAGCGGGTCGGGAACACTCGCCCCGCGGGCGGCGCCGGGCCGGCCTCGGTATACTGTGCGGGTGTCTCCCGCCCGGCGCGTCCTGGGTTACCTCCGTCCTTACGCCGCCCGCTACGGCGCGGGAACCGCCTGCCTCGCGCTCGCCACGGCGCTCTCGCTGGGCATACCGTGGCAGGTCAAGGAAGCGGTCGACGACCTCCGCGCCGGCGGTCACACGCTCGGCTTCCACGCGGCCGTCATCGTGGGCCTGGCCTTCCTGCAGGCGCTGGCGAGGCTCGGCTCGCGCTTCACGATCCTGGGGGCGGGGCAGTGGGTCGAGCACGACGTCAGGCGCGATCTCTACGCGCACCTCGAGACCCTGCCGCCGGCCTTTTACCTGACCCATCGCACGGGCGACATCATGTCGCGGGCAACCAATGACGTCCAGGCCTTGCGCGCGCTCGCCGGCTTCGGCGCCGTGATGCTGGCGGGCACGACGTTCACCTTCGCGGGCACGCTGGTGGCGATGTGGAGCATCGATCCCCGGCTCACGCTCTGGGCGCTCGCGCCCTCGCCGCTCCTCGTCTTGCTCGCCCGCCGGTTCAACCACCAGGTCGACGTCGAGTCCACCGCCGTCCAGGCGCAGCTCGGCACGCTCTCGGCCAAGGTCCAGGAGAGCCTCACGGGCGCCTCCGTCGTGCGCGCCTATACGATGGAACCGCGCGAGATCGACGCGTTCGGCCGGCTGAACGGCGAGTACCTCGAGCGGAGCCTCCGACTCGCGCGCACGCAGGCGGCCTTCTCCCCCATGCTCGGGCTCATCTCCGGCCTCGGCGGTCTCATCATCCTGTGGGTCGGGGGCACGGAAGTCCTCGAGGGGCGCATGACCCTCGGCTCGTTTGTCGCTTTCAACGGTTACCTGGCCTATCTCGCGTGGCCGACGCTCGCGCTGGGCTGGACACTTGCCAATCTCCAGCGCGGGCTCGCCGCCATGACCCGCATCGCCGAGATCCTGGAGGCCGCCGGCCACCCCGCGGAGCCCGAGCGGACCGCGGGCCTGCCCCTGCTGCATGGGCCCATCGAGTTCAGGAACGTCTCCTTCGGCTATGACGGCCGCGGCCAGGCGCTCGACGGCGTCAGCTTCACCGTGGCCGAGGGAGCGACCGTGGTCGTCGTGGGCCCGACGGGCAGCGGCAAGTCCACGCTGGGTGCGCTCGTGAGCCGGCTGTACGAGCCGCCGCCTGGAACGGTCTTCGTCGGCGGCCACGACGTCAGGGAGCTGCCGCGCGAGCGGCTCAGGCGGTCGATGGGGTATGTCCCGCAGGAGGCGTTTCTCTTTTCGCGCTCGATCAGCGACAACGTGGCGCTTGGCGACGAGGCGGCGCCGGAGGCCCGGCTGCGCGCGTCCGCGGAGACCGCGGGATTGGGCCCCGAGATCGAAGGCTTTCCAGAAGGGTGGGCGACCGTTGTCGGCGAGCGCGGGCTGACGCTCTCCGGCGGCCAGCGCCAGCGGGTCGCTCTCGCGCGCTCGCTCGTGGCCGAGCCGCCCATTCTCGTGCTGGACGACGTCTTCTCCGCGGTCGACGCAGGCAAGGAGGCGGAGATCCTTCGCTCGCTCCGCGCCGCCGTGGCGGGGCGGACCACCCTCGTGATGACCCACCGCCTGCGCGTGGCGCAGGAGGCTGACCGGATCGTCGTGCTCGATGAGGGACGCGTCGTGGAGCAGGGCACTCACGCCGCCCTTCTCGCCTCGGACGGGCTCTATGCGAGGCTCTGGCGCGTCCAGCAAATCGAGCAGGAGCTGGCCAGCGAAGAAGCCGGAACGGCCGAATGACCGACCAGGGACAATCCTCCCCACAGACCGCGGAAGCAGCGAGCGCGAAAGCGCGAGCTGAGGAGCGAAAAGGGGGGAGTGCGGGGGCCATTTCGAGGCCCCCGCATCCGGAAGATCAGGATGCACTGGGGAAAGCTTACGATCCCCGCCTCATGCGGCGGCTTTGGCAAGTCACGCGCCCGCACCGCCGCCTCGTGCTGCTCTCCATGCTGCTGTTCCCGGCCGTCGCCGCGCTCGAGCTGCTGCAGCCGTGGCTGACCAAGATCGCCATCGACCGGTACATTCTGACCGGCGATTGGCCCGGGCTCAGCCGCATCGCGCTGGTCTACCTGGCGTGCCTCCTCGTCCTCTACGGACTGCGCGTCGCAGTCTCGTACCTGACACAGCTGACCGGTCAGCGGGTCATGCACGACCTGCGCGCGGCGCTCTTCGCCCATCTCCAGCGCCAGGACGCGGCTTTCTTCGACCGGAGCCCGGTCGGACGGCTGATGACGCGCGTCCTGACCGACGTCGAGGCCATCAACGAGCTCTTCGCCAGCGGCGCGATGGCCGTGGTGGGGGACGTGCTGACGCTCGCCGGCATCGTGGGCCTGATGCTCTTCCTCAATTGGGAGCTGGCCCTCGTCACCTTCGCCCTCGTGCCCGTGCTCGTGGTGGGGGCCGCCTACTTCCGGCTCAAGGCCCGCGACAGCTACCGCCGGGTGAGGGTACGGCTCGCCCGGCTCAACGCCTTTCTCCAGGAATCGCTCCAGGGCATGGCCGTGATCCAGCTCTTCGCCCGGGAGCGGCGGGAAGCAGAGCTCTTCGCCGGGCTCAACGGCGATCTTCGCCGGTCGCAGTTCCGGTCGACGTTCTTCGACGCCATGCTCTACGCGGGGGTCGAGGCGATCGGCTCGACGGCAGTGGCGCTCCTCCTGTGGTACGCCGGCGGCCAGGTGCTGACGGGCGCGCTCACGTTCGGAGGGCTCGTCGCCTTCCTCGAGTACACGGGGCGCTTCTTCCTGCCCATCAGGGACCTGGGCGCCAAATACACCGTCATGCAGGCCGCCACCGTCGCCGCCGAGCGCGTGTTCGGCCTGCTCGACGCGGAGCCCGCCGTCAGATCCCCGGCGGGTGGCGCTGTCTCCGGCGCACCCGGCGCGCCCGCCCTCGAGTTTCGGAACGTCTGGTTCGCCTACGAAGGCGAAGCGTGGGTCCTGCGGGATTGCTCGTTCACGGTCGCCGTCGGCGAGCGCGTGGCGCTCGTCGGACCGACCGGGGAGGGCAAGAGCACGATCGTGCGGCTCATGACCCGCGGCTATGACGTCTCGAGAGGACAGGTGCTGGTGGACGGCCGCGACGTGCGCGAGTGGGACCTGCGCGCGCTCCGCCGCCAGGTCGGCGTCATTCCCCAGGAGGTGTTTCTCTTCACCGGGACCGTCGAGGACAACCTCCGGGTTGGCGCCGGCACGGCGGCGCCGGGCGAGGAGATCGCGCGCGCGCTCCGGGCGGCGCGCGCGGATAGGGTGGTCGCCTCGCTTCCGCACGGCCTCGGCCAGGAAATCCACGAGCGCGGCCAGAACCTTTCGCAGGGCCAGAGACAGCTGCTGGCGATCGCCCGCGCGCTCCTCTATAATCCGGGCGTCCTCGCACTGGACGAGGCGACCTCGAGCGTGGACCCGGAGTCGGAGGCGCTGATCCGCGCGGGGCTCGAGGAGCTGTTGCGTGGCCGGAGCAGCGTCGCCATCGCGCACAGGCTTTCGACGATACAGACGGCCGACCGGATACTCGTGCTGCAGCACGGGCGGGTCCACGAGACGGGCCGCCACGCAGAGCTCCTGGCGCGCGGCGGTCTCTACGCGAGGCTGTACGAGCTGCAGTTCGGAGACGTGAGACCGTGAACGAATTCCAGCGCCGCGTGTGGCGGCTCGTCGTGAAGATCCCCAGGGGGAGGGTCGCGACGTACGGACAGATCGCGGCGTGGCTCGGCTGGCCGAGGCGCGCGCGCATGGTGGGCATGGCGATGCGCCACTGCCCCCAGGGGGTGCCGTGGCAGCGCGTGGTCAACGCCCAGGGGGCTATCAGCGCCCGGGCAGCCGTCGGCAGCATGCTGACGCAGCGTATCCTGCTCGAGCAGGAGGGCGTGGGGCTGCGAAGAGGCCGCGTGCCGCTGACTCGCTATCGCTGGCAGGGTCCACGAAGGGCTTCTCGACCACGCCGTCGTCAGGGAGGCTGACATGCGACTCGGCTTGAACATGGGCTATTCCGGCTCCGCGCTCCGGATCGACGTGCCGATGGTGCAGGAGGCGGACCGCCTCGGCTTTCACTCGGTGTGGTCGGCGGAAGCGTACGGCTCCGATGCGGTCACGACGATCACCTGGGTGGCTGCGGTGACCCAGCGGATCGGCGTCGGTACCGCGATCATGCAGATCCCGGCGCGGACACCGACGCTCACCGCCACCACCGCGATCACGCTCGACCAGCTCTCGGGCGGGCGCTTCCTGCTCGGCCTCGGCGTCTCTGGGCCGCAGGTCGTCGAGGGATGGCACGGCGTGGCCTTCGGCAAGCCGCTGGCGAGGACGCGCGAGTACGTCGAGGTGATCCGCTCGGTCTGGCGCCGCGAGAAGCCGGTCGAGTTCAAGGGCCAGTACTACCAGATCCCGTACGCGGGCACGGACGCGACGGGCCTGGGCAAGCCGCTCAAGTCCATTCTGCATGGGCGCCCCGACATTCCGATCTACCTTGCCGCCATAGGCCCGAAGAACGTGGCGCTCGCCGCCGAGATCGCCGACGGCTGGCTACCGGTCTTCTTCTCGCCCCAGCGCATGGGCGTGTTCAAGGAGTCGCTGGATTCGGGCTTCGCGCGGGCGGGGGGAGGCAAGTCGCTCGCCCGGTTCGACGTTGCTCCCACCGTGCCCGTGATGCTGGGCGACGACGTTGCGGCGTGCCGCGCGCTGGTGAAGCCCCGGCTCGCCCTCTACGTCGGCGGCATGGGCGCCCGCGGCCGGAACTTCTACAACGACCTCGTCTGCCGCTACGGCTACGAGGCGGCGGCCAAGTCCATCCAGGACCTCTACCTCTCGGGCAAGAAGGACGAAGCGGCGGCCGCGGTACCCGACGCCCTCGTGGACGAGGTGGCCCTCTGCGGCCCCAAGGAGCGAATCCGCGAGCGCCTCCAGATCTGGAAGAGCTCGGGAGTGACAACCATGATCTGCGGCGTGGCGAAGGTGGAATCGCTGAGAGTCATGGCGGAGCTGGCGCTCTGATGAGCGCGTCGTGAAGCCGGCGACGCTTCGCGTCCAGTCCGCGCTCGCCGAGCTGGGCCTGGGCGGCGCGATCGTGGAGCTGGCCGTGGAGGCGCGCACCTCCCAGCAGGCGGCCGACGCCGTCGGCGTGAGCGTGGGGCAGATCGCCAAGTCCCTGGTGTTCACCGTGGACGGCGCGCCCGTCATGGTAATCGCCTCAGGGGTCAACCGCGTCGACGAGCGCAAGCTGGCGCGGCTGGCCGGGGGTAAGGTGCGCCGCGCCGATGCCGAGACCGTCAAGCGCGCGACCGGCTACACGATCGGTGGCGTGCCGCCGCTCGCCCACGATACGGCGCTGCCGATCTGGGTCGACGAGGATCTCTTCCGCTACGATCGAATCTACGCGGCCGCGGGCGTTCCCGAGTGCGTCTTTCCGCTGACCCCCGACGAGCTCGTGCGCGCCACGGGCGGGAGCGTCGCCGACGTGAAGGAATCGAAGTCGTCCGTCAAAGGAGAACGGCCATGAAGCTCAAGGACAGGGTTGCGATCGTCACGGGAGCGGGCTCAGGCATCGGAGAGGCCACCGCGCTTCTCTTCGCGGCGGAGGGCGCCAGGGTCGCCGTCGTGGATCTCAAGCCCGACGCCGCCCGCGCGACGGCCGAGCAGATCGAGCGGGCCGGCGGCCAGGCCCTGGCCATCGCGGCCGACGTCAGCCGCGCCGAGGACAACCGCGAGGCGGTCGCGCAGACCGTCGCACGGTGGGGGCGTCTCGACGTGCTGTACGCCAATGCGGGTGTCCCCCAGTGGCCGACGGCCGTGGACGAGATGGACGAGAGCGTGTTCGACCGGATCGTGGCCGTGAACGTGAAGGGCGTCTTCCTCGGCGTCAAGTTCGCGGTGCCCGTCATGAAAAAGCAGAAGAGCGGCGTCATCCTCATCACGGGCTCCACCGCGGCCTTCAAACCGCGGCCCGGCGGCCAATGCTACGCCGCCTCGAAAGGGGCGGTGACGACGCTGGGCCAGAGCCTCGCGGTCGAGCTGGCGCCGTTCGGCATCCGCGTGGTGGTGATAGCACCCGTGGCTACCGAAACGCCCATGCTGCCCACCTTCATGGGCAAGAAAGAGTTAGACGATGAGGGCATGACGCGCTACAAGGCAACGGTCCCGCTCGGGCGGCTGAACCAGCCCGACGACATCGCGAAGGCGGCGCTCTTCCTGGCCTCCGACGACGCAGCGATGATTACGGGCAGTCCCTTCATCGTCGACGGCGGGCGCTGCGCGTGAACGTCGTCCCGCTGGCGGCCGATTCGCTCGGCGTCCGCTCGATGGCGACCTATGTCGAGTGCGGGCAGACGCGCGTCCTCATCGACCCGGGCGCGGCGCTGGCGCCCAACCGCTTCGGGCTGCCGCCGGCGGACGAGGAGTGGGACTGCCTCAAGCGCTCCAACGACCGCATCTCGGCCTATGCCGCGCGGGCCGGCATCGTCTTCATCAGCCACTATCACGACGACCACTTTCGCCACGATCCCGGCCTCTACGAGGGGCGCACCGTGTGGGCCAAGGACGCGAAGCGCATGATCAACCCCCGACAGGCGCAGCGCGCGGGGGAGCTGTGGCGGTCCATCGCGCGCGGTTGCCGGCTCGATTCGGCGGACGGCCGAAGCATGGAGACCCTGGACGCGCGCCTGTCCGCCTCGCCGCCCCTCGCCCACGGCGTGGAGGGCACGGGCCTCGGCTACGTGGTGGCGCTGACCGTGACGGACCTGCGTGAAGGCACGCGCTTCGTCCACGCCTCGGACGTGCAGGGGCCGCTCTCGGCCGTCGCCGCTGCCTACCTGATCCGCGAGAAGCCGGACATCGTCTATCTTTCGGGCCCGCCGGCCTATCTCGAGCAGCAGATCGGCGCCGCGCTCGTCGACCAGGGCATCGACCACCTGCTGCGCCTGCTGGACCAGACGGACTGCCGCGTGATCCTCGATCACTACGCGCTGCGCGCCGCCGATTATCCGGAGCGCTTCGAGCGGCTCTGGCGGACGGGCAGGGTCGTGACGGCGGCCGGGTATCTCGGTCTTGCCGACGAGGCGCTGGAATCGAAGCGCCGCAACCTCTGGGCGGGCCGGCGCAAGCCCGCAGCGCCGATGGAGCGGAGATTGAAGAGTGCCGGGCGCTCCGCTATCATCGACATCAGACGTGAGACTCCAAGAGCGAAAGGGGGATTCCGGAAATGAGCGAAGGGAAATCGCCGGGCGTCGGAGAAGTGGCTCCCGGCTTCACGCTGAAGACCATCGGACTCAAGGAAGTGAGCCTGAAGGACTACGCCGGGAAGAACGTCGTCGTGCTCTTCTACCCGCTGGACTGGACCCCGGGCTGATCCAAGTGCATGCCCGCCTTCGATAAGCGTGTGAAGGATTTCGAGGCGGCGAATACCCAGGTTCTGGGTATCAGCACGGACAGTCCCTTCAGCCATGAGAACTGGGCGAAGTCAGTCGGGATCTCGAACTACCCGCTCCTCTCCGATGTGCAGCGGTCGGTCAGCAAGGACTACGGCGTCTACTGGCCGGATTGGAACGCGAACGTGCGGGCAACCTTCATCGTCGACAAACAAGGCAAGGTGGCCTTCGCCGAGCGCTACGGCAAGGGCGAGCTGCCGGACCCCGACAGGATCCTCGCCGAGGTCAAAAAGCTGGGCTAGTGTCGCCGGGCGCCGGCCGGGGGCGGGGATGCCTCGGCCGGCGCGCGGCGTGATGTCAGCGCGACGCCCAGCAGGATGGCGCCTCCGCCCACCAGTCCGCTCAACGTGATGCGCTCTCCCAACAACGCCCACGCCAGCAGGACGCCCACCACCGGCTGAAGGTTCAAGAAGACGGCTGAGCGGCTGGGGCCGACCGCGTGGACCGCCTCGTACCACCAGATGTGGGCGATCGAGCCGAGGATGGCCTGGTAGACGACGACTCCCCACGCCACGGGAGAGGTGAAGTCGGGCGGCGGGAACAGGCGCGCGGTGAGGAACGGCAGCGGGAGGAGCATCAGCGAGCCCAGGATGTACGCCGACGTGGTGGCGACCACGGGCGAGTGGCGGGCGAGCACCCGCTTGCCATAGACGGTATACACGACCCAGCCCACCTGCGCGGCGAGCAGGATGAAATCCCCAGGCCGGAGGTTCAAGTGCATGACGGCGCGCCAGCTGCCCTTGGTGATGATGAGGGCGACGCCCGCCACCGAGCAGCCGATGCCCGCCCACTGGAGCCGCACCAGCCGCTCGCCCAGGTAGAGTCGCGCGCCGATCGCGACCATGATCGGCGTGGCCGGCTGCAGCAGCACGGCGCTCGAAGCGGTCGTGAACGCGATCGCCAGGTACGTGCCGCCCGTCGAGATGAAGATGCCCGCGAACCCAAGAAAAGCGAGCGGTCCCAGGTCGCGCCACCTGAGCGCCGTGAACTCTGCAGCGCCGCGGCGGAACAGCAGGATGCCCAGGAACACGGAGGCGATGCCGCAGCGAAGCCCGACGAGAACCAGGGGCGGGAAGCTCAACAGCGCGAGCTTGGCGAAGGCCGGGTAGGAGCCCCAGAGGACGGAGATGAGCGTCAGCGCCGCATACGCGCCGGTTTGACCCGGGCCGAACACCCGCCTATCATAGCGCGTCCGTCATGTCCGACTACATCATCGAGCGGCGATGCTGGCTGCCGAGGCCGCGCCCAGACGTCTTCGCTTTCTTCGCCGATCCCCGCAATCTCACTGCCTGCCAGCCGGCGTGGGCGCGCCCGACCTGGATCAACGAGCCGCCGCCACGGCTCGACGCGGGCGCCCTGCTCGATTTCACCGTGCGCGTGGCGTTCGTCCGGACACGCTGGAGAGTCATGGTGCGTGAATTCGATCCCCCATTCCGCTTCGTGGATGCCCAGCTCTGGGGGCCTTTTGCCCGCTGGGAGCACCGGCACCGGTTCCTCGAAGGACCTGAGACGGAGACGGGAAGCGTCCCGGGCACGTGGGTCGAGGATCGTGTGACCTACAGCCTGCCGTGGGGACCGCTCGGCCGAGCGGCGCACGCTCTCTGCGCCGGGCGCCGGATCGCGGCACTCTTCGACTTTCGCGACGCCTGCCTCAGGAGCCGCTTCGGCCCGGCGTGAGCCGGCTCAGGCCGCCGCGGGGAGCCGCCTCAGGCCGCTTTCGGGAGCCGCCTTAAGCCGCTTGCGGAAGCTGGATGCCGAGGACGGCAAGGCGCGGGCGCACGCGCTCGGTGAGAAGCCCGATGCGCGCGAGGTTGGCGATCATGGCCGCGTGCATGTCCCGCTTGAAATACTTCCTGAAGGCCGCGTAGTCGCTGCGCGCCGCCACATCCCTGCGATAGGCCTGCACCTCGCGGAGCTGCGCCTCGGAGAAGCCCATGTCGCGGTAGGCATCGGCCGGGAAGAAGCCCGTCAGCACCTTCTCGATGGCCGTGCAGGTGAAGTCCTCCATCTCCTGCTTCTCGGTGGCCGACGCCTCGCGGATCACGCCGGGAAGGGCGAGCATCCCGAAGCCCATGTGGCGCGACTCGTCCTGGAGGATGCGGCCGCAGATCTCGCGCAGGAGCGGGTCGTGGGCGCACTCGCCCATCATCTTGAACATCGAGACGGCGAACGTCTCGGCAACCAGCTGGAGCGCGATGGTCTTGATGTACCAGCGGGAGTCCGTCAGGATGCAGTCGAAGAGCACCCGCTCGTTGTCCGGCATCGGGTAGTGGAGGCCGTCCAGCCGCTTCGCGATGTAGCGCTCGAGGACCTCGTTGTGCCGCGCCTCGTCCAGGACCTGGGTCGCCTGGAAGAACTTCTGGTCGGCGCCCGTGACCATGTTGACGAGCTGGCTGCACGCCAGGAGCGCTCCCTGCTCGCCGTAGACCAGGACGGACAGCCGCCAGGCCGTGATGCGCCGGTTCAGCTCGACGCGCTCCTTCTCGGAGAGCTTGTCCCAGATGGGGCTGCCGTAGATGTCGACCAGCTCGTCGGCGAGCGTGCGCCCGTCGTCCGGCTCGGGCGTCTCCCAGGCGATGTCGCGCGAGGCGTTCCACTGGTCGCGCTTGGCCTTCTCGTAGAGGCTCCGCATGTCCTCGGCCTTGACCGAGTAGTCGTATTCGAAGACGGTGTCCATCGGGCTGGAGATGACGCGGCGGTCCATAGAGCCTCCGGTTTTCAGGAAACCGATCAGGGGAAACCAGTCAGTACGATTTCTGAACCCATTGGTTTTTACCACGCGACCGGCGGCCGCGTCAAGTAGACTCCCGGATCATGAACGCGAGGCGCCAGGCGGTCCGCGACCAGATCCTGCGCACGGCGGCCGACCTCTTTCGCGAGCGTGGCTACCGCGCTTCGACCCTCGACGACATCGCCAGGCGCCTCGGCATGTCCAAGACGTCGCTCTACGGCCACTTCCGGGCGAAGGAGGAGATGCTCGCGGCGATCTCCCGGGAGACCATCGAGAGCTTCACGCGCGAGCTCACGCTCGTGCTCCGCTCGAGGCTCGCGCCCGAGGACAAGCTCCGGCGGGTCGTGCGCCAGCACGTCCGCTTCGTGATCGCCAACCGGTCGTTCCTGACCGTCTTCTTCAGCGAGGAGCCGAATCTTCCGCCGCGCTTCGCCCGCCAGCTCGCGGCGCAAAAACGCCGCTACGACAAGGGGGTCGAGTCGATCGTGCGGGAAGGGATTCGCCGCGGGGCGTTTCGGGAGATGCCGTCGCGGCTGGTGGTCTTCGCGCTCCTCGGCATGCTCAACTGGCTCTACAAGTGGTACAACCCGTCTGGCCGGTGGGGAGCGGAAGAGATCTCGGCCGCGCTCCTCACGCTGGTCGAGGGCGGCCTGCTCGCGGCGCCGCGGCGCGGCCCGCGACTGTCTCGGAGGCTGCGGAGGCTCCGGCGGGACATGCAATCGGTGGAGCGGGCGCTCGATGGCTGATCTCCTGGGCGCCCACATGTCCATCGCCGGCGGCCTCCACCTGGCGCTCGAGCGCGGGCGCGAGGCCGGCTGCTCGGTGGTCCAGATCTTCCTCAAGAACCAGCTCCAGTGGGCCGCGAAGCCGTACACGCAGGAGGACATCCGGCAGTTCACGGCCGCCCGGAAGGCGACCGGCATCCGCACCGTGTTCGCCCATTCCTCCTACCTGATCAACCTCGCGTCGGCGGCGCCCGCGGAATGGAAGCGCGCGGTCGAGGCGTTTCACGACGAGCTGGAGCGCGCCGAGTCGCTCGGCCTGCCCTTCGTGATCATCCACCCGGGCTCGCACAAGGGGCTGGGTCTCGACGAGGGCATTCGGCGCATCGTGGCGGCGCTCGACGAGGTGACGGCGAGGAC
>WNFP01000832.1_pt1 | contig 27550 bp, 27 predicted proteins | sample 5400201 | NCBI WGS metagenome assembly WNFP01 (sample SAMN13153355, study PRJNA577476) | soil metagenome | isolation source: 115 cm saprolite under Madrone tree | place: USA:California | collected 2016-06-14 | reverse complement strand
ATTTTGCGGAGATTTTTCCACTCTGTAACTTCATTGTGACTTCCCGGCCAGGCAGTAAAGCCAGCGATCCGCTTCGCGGCACCGGCGTTGCCGTGAAAAAGCTCTTTTGTTATGATTTTAAACAGAGAAACTATCGACACGGGAGCGGTAGCCGCATCTTCTTTACTAAGCTCACGGATATCGCCATTTCAGCCTCGGAAATACGAGGGCTGGTAGAAGAGGGTAAATCGATTCGGTACTTGGTGCCTTCGAGAGTCGAGACTTACATCAAAAAACAGGGCCTCTATCAAAATCGTCGGGAGGAGCGTAAGAGCTTTGGCAGCGATTAGCTCGTGGGACAAAGCCCTTCTCTTGACGCGCTTCGCCTTGGAGAAAAAGGCTCGTGATCTCGTGGTGATGGAAGTCCGCGAAGTGACTTCCATAGCAGACTACTTCATTATCTGTTCAGGGAGCTCCGATCGACAAGTTCAAAGTATTGCGCAAGGGATTGAAGAGAATCTAAGTGGGGCCGGTCACCCGCCGCTTTCGGTGGAAGGTGCCAATCGCGGCCATTGGGTATTGATGGATTTTTCCGACGTTATCGTTCACATCTTCTACGAGCCGGTGCGCGAGTTCTACGATCTCGAAGGGCTATGGGGTCACGCGCCCCGAGTTGAGCTGCCCGAACCTTATTCAACCCTGGCCGATCAGTTTCAAGCCGCGGATAATCCGTTGTCGTAAACACAGAATGGACGCCGCTTTGACTTACGCTTGGAGCGGGCGCTTTCGCGCGGGAATCGCGAAGGAAGGGAAAGCCTCTTGAGCACAAAGCAGCCGGTGATCCTGGTGATCTTGGATGGATGGGGGATCAATCCAAGAAAAGAGGGTAATGCAGTTGCTCAGGCTTCGATTCCGAACATCGATAGGTTGACTCGGGAGTTTCCGGTATCGAGTCTTTCTATGTCGGGAGTGGATGTCGGTTTGCCTGAAGGCCAGATGGGAAATTCTGAAGTTGGCCACATGATCCTCGGCGCCGGCCGCATCGTCTACCAAGATCTTACGCTCATTCACAAAGACATTGATGAGGGGGGTTTCTATAGGAATAGGAATCTTTTGGATGCGATGAGAAAGACGCGGGATAAGAGTGGCCGGCTGCACTTGATGGGTCTTTTGGGAGACGGCGGCGTGCACAGCCATCAGCGTCACATGGAAGCGTTGATTGAGATGGCGCGGCGCGAAAAGGTCGGGACTGTTTTTCTCCATCTCTTTCTCGACGGCCGGGACACTCCGCCGAACAGCGCCGAGCAGTTTATGCTCGATCTCAACGAGAAGCTGAAGGCTTATCCGGAGGTTCGGATTGCTACGGTGAGCGGGCGATACTATGCGATGGATCGCGACAAACGGTGGGACAGAACCGAGAAGGCTTACCTGTGCTTGACCGAGGGAGTCGGAAACAAAGCGGATTCGGCGTTGGAGGCGATTCGGAATAGTTATAAAGACAAGGTTACAGACGAGTTTGTTCTTCCGACCGTCATCAGTGGTGTGGTGCCCGAGGGATTGATCCGTGACGGCGACGGGGTGATCTTCTTCAATTTTAGAGCCGATCGAGCGCGGGAGTTGACCCGCGCGCTGACGGAAGAGGATTTCAGCGAGTTTCCGCGCAAGCGCCGCTTGGCTCTTTCTGCCTTTGCAACGATGACGCAATACGACGAAACCTTCAAAGTGCCGGTCGCCTATCCGCCTAGGGAAATCAAAAAGATTTTAGGGGAACTCGCGAGTCAAGCGGGGATCCGCCAGTTACGTATCGCTGAGACGGAAAAATACGCGCACGTGACCTACTTTTTCAACGGTGGCGAGGAGAACAAATTTCCCGGCGAAGAGCGTATTTTGATCCCTTCGCCAAAAGATGTGGCTACTTATGATCTCAAGCCCGAGATGAGTGCGCGCGAGGTGACGGAGGCGCTGGTCAAGCAATTGCGCGATCAGGATGTCGGCTTGGTCATCGCTAATTATGCTAATGCCGACATGGTGGGCCATACGGGGAACTTCGAGGCGGCGGTGCGGGCTTGCGAAGTCATTGACGAGTGTATTGGTAAAGTCGTGGATGCGGCCATGAGCAAGAAGGGCAAAATGATCATCACTGCGGACCACGGCAACATCGAGCAGCTGATCGATTATGATACCGGCATGCCGCACACGGCCCATACCATCAATCGGGTGCCGGTGATTTTGGTCGACGAAGAGCGGAAAAAGAGCCGGCTCAACAAAGGAACCGCCATCGATGTTGCGCCCACAGTTTTGCAGTTGCTCGGCTTACCTCAACCCAAGGAGATAACCGGTCACTCGTTGATCGTCGATTCCTAATCAGGGTGGGGTTGTCCTCCGCGATTAGGTGGGCGTTCGATTCCATCGCAGACTCTTCTGTTTGCCGTCCCCGATCTGCTAAAGTCGGATTGCTTTATGGATCCGGCGCTACAACCCAAACTGACGGATCGTTTCGATGGGCTGGTTGATTGGCTTTATCCGCCCCGTTGCCGTGCTTGCGGCGGTAGAATCTACGGGCGCGATGCTGAGTACTTGTGCAGCGCGTGTTGGCCTCAGATCCGGCTTGTTGCTCATCCATTGTGCCGCCTGTGCGGACGCCCGTTCTTCGACGCCAGCGGGGATGACCATCATTGCGCTGCTTGTTTGGCCCGCCAGCCCTATTTCGTCCGCGCTCGAGCTTGGGGCTGCTATCCTAGAGACGAGAGGGCCGAGCATCCACTCCGCCAGGTAGTGCAAAAGTTCAAATATGGCCGAAAAGTCTCTCTCGGTAAACCATTAGGACGGCTCATGGCACAAGGTTGTCAGGAATTTTTAAGGGAGTGTCATGTGGATTTGATTATTCCTGTTCCCCTTCATCCGAAGCGACTCCGCTGGCGAGGATTCAATCAGTCTTTGTTACTAGCACGGCAGGTAAGTCGCTTATACGAGGTGCCAGTCGATCCATTTGTGTTATGCCGCGAAAGAGAGACGCCACCGCAGACACAACTGGCGGAAGACGAGCGAAGGAAAAATGTAAGGGGCGCGTTCGCGACATATCCCGGGAAATTATTGAAAGGGAGACGCGTGCTTCTGGTGGACGATGTTTACACTTCTGGCGCAACAGCCAATGAATGCAGCCGCGTCCTGGTCCGAGGCGGGGCGAGGGAGGTCTACGTATTAACCTTGGCGCGAACGGTTTAGACTGCTTGGGGCCGGGCTCATATCTGTTCTTGGGGAGATTAATAATGGCTTTGGATGATCGAGCAAGATGGGATGAAAAGCACGCGGCGGAACACGCGACGCAAAAACCCTCAACCTTTTTGAAAGAGATATTCGAAACCGACTCGTGGCCCCTCCCAAAAGGTCGAGGATTAGACATCGCCACCGGAAAGGGACGTAACGCGATCTTTTTAGCGGAGCGCGGTTTTGAAGTGGTCGGGATCGATATCTCGCCGGTTGCCCTGGAAATGGCGCGCCGAGCCGCCCAGGAAAAATCCCTAGCAATAGACTGGCAAGAAGCGGATTTAGAGCGTATCGAGCTTCCCAAGGGGGATTACGATCTGGTTGTGAATTTTAATTATTTGCAGCGGTCCCTGGTGCCGCAAATCAAAAAGACGCTCAAGCCCGGCGGATGGGTAATCTTTGAGACCTATTTGACCGATCAATCGAAGATCGGCCATCCGATAAACCCTTACTATCTTCTTCTCCACAATGAGCTGCTAGATTTCTTCCGTGATTTTCGTGTTCTCTACTACCGCGAGGGAAAATTCCTACAATCGGGGGAGGGCGAGTTTCGCGCAGGGCTTTTGGCTCAGAAGGGAAGTTAGAACGAGTTTCGATAGTGTACGTAGTCACCGGACCGAATGAGCGCGCGACGCGTGACGGAACGCGCGTAGAGGTAGATCCAGGAATTGATGCTCTTGCCGTCCTCTTGGATGATCGTCACTCGTTTGCGCTTGAATCGGTGCCCTTCATATTCGTCCAAAATTTCGAAGGCCCGCTGTGGCTCACTAAACCGATAGATCTCACCTATGACGTGATCGGTGTGCCCACGGGACGGTACGGCTCCGGGATAACGACCAAGATCGTAAAGCTTCCCTTGAAAGGTACCGGTGCCGACTAAAATAGCCTGCGTCTCCAATAGGCGGTGGAGGGGATCGTTCATTTGACTTCGGAGAGTCCCGTAAACAAATAGATAAGCTTCGTTGTCCATGAATGAGTTCATGCAGACTCTCCGTAGCGGGCCGTGCGAAGGAGGAATTCAAAGTTGGAGATATCGAGGGGATCGGTCACGACCGGAGTTCTACTTTACCGACTAATCGATCTTATCGTTTAAGACAAGAGCTATTCAAGAGACATTCGCCGCTATGCTAGGCAAGTCTGCTAATGTCGTTCTACGACAGCGGGGATGGTTACCGCGTAGTAGTTGTCTGAGATGCCGTCGTCCGCTTGCAGCGTGTTACTGCACCGTCGTTAAACCGTTTGAGTCGAAGCCGCGTTTCGTCATCTTAACCCACCCGAAGGAGGCCAAACACAGTTTTGGCACCGGCAGAATGGCGTATCTCTGCATACGGAACTCGCTACGGATTGAAGGTGCCGACTTTTCCGAAGACGAAACGACCAATCGTATGATTCAAGATCCGGACTTGTTTTCGGTTGTTCTGTATCCCGGTCCGGGGGCGACAAATCTTTCGATGGTGCCAGCCGCTCAGCGGGCGGCGCTCGTTCCGACCGGCAGGGAACTCAATGTGTTTGTCCTCGATGGAACATGGAGGACAGCGGGTAAGATGATCCGCTTAAGCCGAAATCTACAGGTCCTGCCACTCGTCTGTTTTGTTCCTCCCACCCCTTCGGCCTTTCGCATTCGGCGACAGCCTCATCTCGACTATTACTCGACCATCGAAGCGATCCACCACGTTATCGATTTGTTTGCTCAAACAGAGAATGAGAATCCCGCAAAGCCGCGGCTACACGACAATCTGCTCGCGGTATTCGGCACCGCCGTAAGCCGCCAACTCTATTACACGGACCGTTCGTAAGCCTCGAAGAATGCCCGCATTGTGCCTTAGACTCTGGGGGTTGCATATCTATCTAAATATCTATATATTGTGATGAGAAGGTATTTGAAATGGACTTTGTGCGTACTCTCAAGGCCTTGGCCGACCCCATACGGCTTCGCGTGTTAGCGGCGGTGGCGGAGGAAGAGTTGACGGTAGGCGAGGTCCAGGAGGTGGTTGAGTCGGTGCAATCTTCGGTTTCCCGTAATCTTGCGATTCTCCGTGATGCCGGTTTCGTGCAAGATCGCAAGGAAGGGACGAATGTCTACTTCTCTGTCCGACGAGACATGCCCGAACCGGCAGGCGAGTTTTTCAAGTCGCTTCAATCACGTATAGCTGAGTTGCCGGAGGCTAAAGGGGACCGGGCGCGCCTAGAAGACTGCCGACGCCGTCGATTACACCGCTCGCAAGGCTATTTTGAATCGGTGGCCGGTGACTGGGAGCGCATTCGCAAAAACTATTTTGATGATCAGGTCACCTCTCTTGCCATCGAGAAGCTCCTGCCTCGCAATCTTGTCCTTGCCGACGTCGGATGCGGAACCGGGAGCTTGACGGTGGAGCTGGCGCGATTCGCCGAGAAGGTCATTGGCGTGGATCTCTCCCAGGAAATGTTACGGCGAGCGCGAAATGTCGCTAAGGAAAGACAGCTCCGCAACGTCGAGTTCCGCCGCGGCGACGCTCTGAAGTTGCCGTTGGGATCGCGCAGCATTGACGCAGCGTTTTGTGTCATGGTGTTGCACTTTCTATCAGATCCACAGCAAGCCGTTGCCGAGCTTTGCCGGATCACGCGCGGCGGCGGTTCCGTGATCGTCGTCGACCTTGTGCAACACAATCAAGAATGGATGCGCGAGCAGATGGCCCATCGGTGGCTGGGTTTCGAGAGAAATTCCCTGGAAGAGTGGTTCCGCGATGCCGGAGTCACTGAAATCACCTATGAGCTGACGGGCACCTACGCCGGGGAAAAAATGGCCCGCAACGGTAATCGCCCGGTAGAGATCTTTGTGGCGCGGGCATTGTTACCGATGAGCGAGGGAGCTCAACGAACAAGAAAAGCGAACAAATGAGCAACACTGAAAACACCCTACGACGACTGTTAGCCCAACGAATCCTTCTTTTCGATGGAGCGATGGGGACGATGATCCAGCGCCTTAAATTCGATGAGCAGGATTTCCGGGGTAAGAAGTACGCGAATCACAATCGGCCCTTGAAGGGTTGCAACGATTTGCTGAGCGTCACTCAGCCGGAGGCGATCGCGCAGATTCACACGGCCTATCTCGAAGCCGGCGCGGACATCATCGAGACGAATAGCTTTAATTCGACCGCCATTTCTCTTGCTGATTATGGCTTGGAAAGCCAAGCGTACGCTCTAAATCTGGCAGCATCTCAGGTGGCGCGCCGTGCCGTGGACGCGTTCAATCTCCAAACGCCGAGCCCCAGGTTTGTCGCCGGGGCTATTGGCCCGACGAACCGAACGGCATCTTTGTCACCTGATGTGAATAGTCCGGCTTATCGGGCCGTGACTTTTTCTCAGTTAGTTGAAACCTATGGCGAGCAAATTCGCGGACTGATCGAGGGCGGAGTGGATCTTTTGTTACCGGAAACCACATTCGATACGTTAAACCTGAAGGCGTGCCTTTTCGCCATTGAGAAGCTTTTCGAGGAGAAAAACGTTCGACTGCCGGTGTTCGCCTCCGTGACGATTACCGATAGAAGTGGGCGGACTCTTTCCGGGCAAACACTCGATGCGTTTCTCGCCTCGATCTCGCATGCGAGTCTGACGGCGGTTGGAATCAATTGTGCTTTTGGCCCGGACTTAATGGCGCCGTTCGTTGAAGAGCTTGCGCGGCTCAGTCCTCTGTTCGTCTTCGCCTATCCCAACGCCGGCTTGCCGAACGAGTTCGGCGGCTACGATCTGGGTCCCGGCGATATGGCCGAGGCCATGGGCGCGTGGACTAAAGACGGGTGGTTGAACTTAGTCGGAGGTTGTTGCGGGACGACACCTGAGCATATCAGCGCGATTGCCGATACCATCCACGGGAGCCGGCCGCGCGTGCCGCCGAAGCCGCATCGGTTTACCCATCTCAGTGGATTCGAGAGCCTGACCGTCCGCCCGGAATCCAACTTCATCATGGTTGGTGAACGAACGAATGTTGCCGGTTCTCGGAAATTCGCTCGCCTGATTCGCGAAGAGAATTACGAAGAAGCGCTCTCCGTCGCTCGAGAACAGGTCGAAGGCGGCGCCAATATCATCGATGTCAACATGGACGAAGGCATGCTCGACTCGGCAGCGGCGATGACGCAGTTTTTGAATTATGTCGCCTCCGAGCCGGATATTGCCAAACTGCCCATTATGGTCGACAGCTCCAAATTCGACGTCATCGAAGCAGGGCTGCAGTGCGTCCAAGGCAAGGGCGTGGTGAACTCGATCTCTCTTAAAGAGGGCGAGGAGGAGTTCAAACGGCGCGCGCGACTGATCAAGCGCTACGGTGCGGCGGTGGTCGTTATGGCGTTTGACGAAGAAAAACAGGCCACCACCGTCGAGCATAAGGTCAATATTGCGCGGCGGGCGCACAAAATCTTGACAGAAGAGATCGGTTTCGACGAAGGCGACATCATTTTCGACCCCAACATTCTCACCGTGGCTACCGGGATCGAGGAGCACAACGACTACGCCATTAACTTCATCGAGGCGACTCGGCAGATTAAAGAGTTGTTCCCGCGCTCTCATGTTTCAGGCGGCGTGAGCAATATCTCTTTTTCGTTTCGCGGTAACGACCGGATGCGCGAGGCGATGCACGCAGCGTTTCTCTATCACGCGATCCAAGCGGGCATGGATATGGGAATCGTCAACGCCGGCCAGCTCGCGGTTTATCAGGAGATTCCGGAGGATTTATTGCGAAGGGTGGAGGATGTGCTGTTCAACCGTAGGCCGGATTCCACTGAGCGGTTAGTGGAGTTTGCCGAGCAGGTCAAGGGTTCGGTCAAGAGCGCGGCCCAGGAAGATGATTGGCGCAACGAAACCGTTGAACAGCGACTGTCCCATGCACTGATCAAGGGAATCGTCGATTACATCGAACCGGACTTGGAAGAAGCCCTCAAGAAGTACGATCGGCCTCTGAAGATTATTGAGGGTCCGCTGATGGATGGCATGAACGTGGTGGGAGATCTTTTTGGCGAAGGCAAGATGTTTCTCCCTCAGGTGGTGAAGAGTGCCCGCGTGATGAAGAAAGGCGTAGCGTATCTCACGCCGCTCATGGAGGCGGAAAAACAGGCGGCGAAACAGGTTGAACACCGTACCAAGCTGGTATTTGCCACTGTCAAGGGCGATGTCCATGATATCGGCAAAAATATCGTGGGAGTGGTGTTGGGGTGCAACAACTACGAGGTTATCGACCTTGGCGTTATGGTTCCTGCGGATAAGATCATTGAAACCGCGATCCAGGAAAAGGCGGATATTATCGGCCTAAGCGGTCTCATCACTCCATCGCTGGACGAAATGGTGCACGTTGCCGGCGAAATGGAACGCCGCGGTTTGAAGATTCCGCTGCTCATCGGTGGCGCGACGACGAGCAAACGGCACACGGCCGTCAAAATTGCACCGGCATATGGGCGTGAAACGGTTCACGTGATCGACGCATCCCGCGCCGTGCCGGTGGTGGGCGCGCTAAGCAATCCCGAAGCGCGTAGAGGATTGGACGAGAAAAATCGCTCGGAGCAAGCGGAAATGCGAGAGCAATTCGCGAATCGCTCAGCCGCCCAGCTGCTTACCTACGAAGAGGCGGGACGGCGCAAGCTCCACGTTCCTTGGGACCCAACTCATATTGCCGTGCCCGAATTTACCGGCGGCAAAGTGCTTACCGATTTTCCGATTGCGGAGTTGGTTCCCTACATCGACTGGTCACCCTTTTTTCACACTTGGGAGATGCGAGGGCGTTACCCGGACTTGCTCGACGATCCGGTTCGAGGGCCCGCGGCGCGGGAACTGTTCGCCAACGCGAGGGAGTTGTTGGACGAGATCGTACAAAAGAAGTTATTCAAAGCCGATGCGGTCTACGGCTTTTATCCGGCCAATAGTGAAGGGGATGATATCCTTCTCTACAGCGATGTGTCGCGGGTGAAAGAGTTGACGCGGTTTCACACGTTACGCCAACAGAAAGAGAGCTCGAGAGGGAAGCCGCAGTTGGCGCTGTCTGATTTTGTTGCGCCCCGCGCCGAAGGTTTGATCGATTACATCGGCGCGTTTGCCGTTACCACGGGTCATGGGACTCAAGAACTGGCGGAGCGGTTTGAGCGGGAAAACGATCAATACAACTCCATCATGGCGAAAGCTCTGGCGGACCGATTAGCAGAGGCTTTTGCCGAGTACCTGCACAAGCGAGTTCGCATGGAGTGGGGTTACGGTCAACACGAGCATTTGACCCATGAGGATCTGATCGCCGAGAAATATCGTGGTATCCGGCCAGCGCCGGGCTATCCAGCCTGCCCCGACCACACCGAGAAACCGATTCTTTTCGACTTATTGAAGGTTCATGAGGCGACGGGTATCGCTTTGACTGAAAGCTACGCGATGTTCCCCGCCGCTTCGGTGTGCGGGCTCTATTTCGCCCATAAAGAAGCGCACTACTTCGCCGTGAGCGCGATTGGCAAAGATCAAGTCGAATCCTACGCCGCAAGAAAAAGTATGACGGTTGCAGAGGTAGAGCGTTGGCTTGGACCGGTGCTGGGATATGATCCGGCGCGCCGGTAGTGAGTGATTTAGTTGCCGCGCGATCTACGCGTAAGGGACGGGAACCAGCTGATCCGTCGCTGAACGCACATCTTCTTCCCAGAGTTGCAGTAGCTTTTTGGTGATGGAGCCAGGTTTACCTTCGCCAATAGGTTGTCCATCCCATTGAACCACCGGCGCCACCTTAATGGAGCTGCCGATCAACATCATTTCGGCGGCCTGCCGCCCTTCACTGACCGAAACATCCGCAAGTCGGATCTCTTTGAGGTCACCTTGGGCAACCAGACGCTCGGCAAGCTTTAGCATTCGCTGGATGGTGATTCCGGAAAGGATCGCGTCGAAGGAGGGATGGCGAAAAACGCGGTCTTGCGTGACAAATGCGACATTCATGTTCGAGCTCTCTGCGATCATGCCGCGCTGATCGATGAACACACCATTGTCGGCGCCGTGATCCTTGGCTTCCAGCACGACTAAAACATTGGGCAAATAATTGGTTGACTTGGTGCGCGCAAAAAGTGGCGGCTTGATGGGGACCTGACTCGTAATAACTTTGATGCCTTCGGTATAATAGCTTTGTGGGTAGAATTCTTGCTTGAAGACGATGACGTAAAAGCTGCTCCCGATGCATTCCGCCGGCCCTAGGGCAAAGCCGCCGGGTCCCGCCGATAACCAATAACGAACCGAGCCGTCGTGTTTGCCGCTAGCGGCGGCGGTGTCCAAAATGATTTGTCGCAGCTGTCCTCTCGGGAACGGAAGCGGAATCCGCGCCAGCTCCGCGGAACGAAGCAATCGATCAAGGTGAGGATCTAATTGATAGAGCATCCCGTGACTCAACGTGGCTGTATCGAAGACAGCATGGCCACGATGGACCATATGATCGTCGAGCGGCAGAACCATCAGCGCTGGGTCAGTGACAATACCGCCGAGAACGCTGGAATACATGGAGTAAAAGTTCGCCGTTTTGGAATGGACGGCTTGAGGGAGACGAGCGATGGCCTCATCCGCCGTGAAGATCCGAGTTTTCTTCGTATTCGACATACGAACGATTTGGGAGATTAGGCCAGAAAAACGAGATCTTTGAACCTCTTGATCTACGGCCACGCCGGCATGTCAGATTTCATTCGAAAGATAAAGAGAAACAGCAATTAGCTGTCGAGTTCCGGTTTGGGAAGCGCGACGAAAGGAACGCCCTCTTCGGCCAATTCAGCTGTTTCCTTGGCCGTGGCCGTACCGTGGATGGGTCGCTCTTCCGACTTACCCTGATGAATCTGCCGAGCCTCTTCCGCGAAACGAGACCCGACGTCTTCAAAGTTTTGCCTGACGTAATGATGTACCTGAAGCAGCATTTCCTTGAACTCAGCGGGCGATGGTGGTGTCGGAGGCGTTGCCGCCGGCTGCTCTGCCTTTTTTGGAGGAGCCGGCTGTTCCTTCTTGACGTGGACGGCGCAGGCGTGGGGCACTTTCTCTACCCGCTTGGAGCCGCATGTCGGGCAAGAAATCAGTTTTTTATCGGCCTGCTTTTGAAAATCTTCAAAGCTTGGGAACCAGCCCTCGAATTGATGATTTTTCTTGCATACGAGATTGTAGACGACCATACGACCCTTTATAAATAAGTATGAATAGGGTTCTTCTATCAGCTTGTCAAGGGAGCAGTAATGTTGTTGCCGGCGAAAAGTGCCAAATGACCGTGGCTTCGGAGGACCGGTGTGGTGGATTTTCTCCGTTTTTCCGGTAAGATCGCTTACCGATGGGTAGTGAATTCGCGATAAAGATCGTGCAGAAGGTGTGCGAAATCCAACGCGATATTTGGGATGGCCTGTTGGGTTCCGCCTCGCCGTTGATGAAATGGGACTGGTTGGACAGTTTTGAGCAAACCGGCTGCGTCAGCGAAGAGACCGGCTGGTTGCCGCATCATCTGGTAGTTGAGGCGGGGAGCAGAATTGTCGCCGTCTGTCCCATGTATCTCAAACTCCACAGCATGGGAGAGTTTGTTTTTGACTGGGAATGGGCGGAGGCGGCACATCGGGTCGGTATCCAGTACTACCCCAAGATGTTGGTGGGAGTGCCGTTTACACCAGTGACCGGCCCGCGTTTTCTGACTGCGTCGGGGGAAGACCGTAAATCTCTCATCCGTCTCATGGGTCAAGCGCTTGCGAAAGTCGCCAAGGACAACAAGATATCTTCCATTCATGTGAATTTTTGCCTGGCGGATGAGCAGGAGGTACTCGAGGAAGTTGGGTTTTTCCCCAGAGCAGGTCTGCAATTTCACTGGCAGAATCAGAGCTTCAGAACATTCGACGACTATCTAGGTAGCTTTCGCAGCGATCGGCGCAATAAGATCAAACGAGAGCGACGGGAGGTCGCTCAAAGAGGAATTACTATCCGTGCCTTTGAAGGAGACGCTCTCACTCGATCGCAAGTGCATACGATGTTTCGCCTTTATAAAGGCCATGTGGATCGGCACTACTACGGTCGCCAGTATCTGACGCGAGAATTTTTCGATGAGATTCACCGACGCCTTGCTGCGTACGTTTGCTTGATGCTGGCTGAACGAGAGGGGAAAATCATCGCCGGCACTTTCAACGTGCGCGATGATACAGCCATGTACGGCCGTTACTGGGGCGCTTTTGAAGAGCAACCTTTCCTGCATTTCAACGTCTGCTACTACTCCGCCATCGAGCATTGCATACGGATGGGTTTGGAGCGTTTTGAAGCCGGGGCTGGTGGCAGTTTCAAGCAGCTTCGAGGTCTGGACCCTGAGCGCACCGGGAGCGTTCACTACATTGTCGACGGAAAGTTCCGGCGGGCCGTGGAGCGATTCCTCCAGCAGGAGCGCGAGATGATCCGTCAAAAGCGGGAAATGCTGCTCGACGGAAGCCAGCTCAAACGCGCCTCCCAGGAGCCTTAGATCTTCGACAGTTTCCTTGACAGGTTCATGGCTTTCTTTTAACGTCGGCTTCGGAGATGTGGTCGTGAAATCCTCCGTGACGAACATCATCGAGCCCTTGATCTTTTTCGCTGTGCTCTTGATTTTGTGGGAAGTCTTGGTCGAGGTGATCCAGGTTCCATCTTTTATCTTGCCGCCACCGGGAGACTTGTGGACTTCTTTCATAAAGAAGTTGCCTATCCTGGGCCATCACTCTCTGATTACATTCGTCGAAGCGGTGGGTGGATTTACTCTCTCCTTGGTCCTCGGGGTGACGTTCGCCATTGCCGTAGTCTACTCGCGCCATCTCCAGAATACGCTCTACCCGCTCATCGTGATTCTCTACGCTATGCCGAAGAGCGCCTTCGCGCCGCTCATGGTGATCTGGGTCGGTTACGGGCTTACTTCTAAGATTGCGATCGCTTTTCTGGTGGCCTTTTTTCCGATCGTCGTGAATACCGTCGTGGGACTCAAAGAAGTCGAGCCGGAGCTTTTGGAATTGGCTCGCATCAACCGCGGATCGCAGTTCGATGTCTTCAAAAAGATTCGGCTTCCGAATTCGATACCGTTCATGTTTGCCGGAATCAAAGTCGCGATCGTTCTCTCCGTTACGGGCGCCATCGTGGCGGAATTTGTCGCTGCCAATGAAGGGCTGGGCTATCTGGTGCTGCAGGCCAACTACAGTCTGGATACGGCATTTGCGCTCGTAGTCCTTCTTATTTTGGCCGTTCTGTCGTTGGCTCTTTTCTGGCTAATCGAAATCATTCAAAAGAAAGTTGCCCCCTGGAGCGCTGAAGTTCGCCAGGTCGAAGGCTCTTTCTAAAATATTATGGAGGATAATGATGGCATTGCCGAAGAGGCATTTTTCTCCCTGGTCCCCCGCGGTCATTACTGCATTGGGAATTGTGCTGCTCTGTTTCACATACGCCTGTTCCGACGCCGCTGAGCCCAAGCCCGGTACGATACGGCTCGATTTCATCATCGGGGGCAAGCACGCACCGTGGTACGTCGCACTGGAAAAAGGATTTTACGCCAAGCGCGGTTTGGCTCCGAGCATTCAAGCGAGCACCGGCTCCGCCGACACGGTGCGCACGGTTGCGTCGGGGGGTGCGGATTTTGGCTTCGCCGACATTGCGACAATGATCGTTGCCAAATCCCGCGGTATTCCGGTGCAGGCCGCCGCTCAGTTTGGTTATGTCGGGGCGACCATTCTCTGGCGTGACGAAGGTGTGATCAAAGGAATCAAAGACCTCGAAGGAAAATCTTTGGCGATCAGTCCCGGTCAAGCTCAATGGTTTCTAATGCCGGCGTATTGCCGCATCAATAAGATCGACTTCAAATCGATCAAGATTCAAGAAACGGCAGCGCCGATTCAACCGGCAGCGTTGGCGACCAAGAAGGCGGACTTCATCATCATGTTCCGCGCTTCCAACGACGAAGTTGCCGAGCAAGCCGCCACGAAAGTCGGGGTCAAACTCTCGCGAGTGTTCATGAAAGATACTGGCCTCGATATTTACGGCACCAGTCTGATCGTAAAGGATGAGGATGTCAAAAAACGCTCGGATTTCGTTCGAGCCTATGTCGAAGGGACGTTGGAGGGATTGCGCTATTCCCGCGATCATCAAGAAGAGTCGCTCAAGATTCTGCTCAAGCACAAACCCGAGCTCGATCCGGCGCTCACGACCTTGCAGCTCAAAAATGCGCTGACGGAGGTGTTCTTGCCGTTCGAATCCGCACAAATCGGCTTGGGTTATATGAAGCCGGAGATCGTGGAGAAAACCGTAAGGGTGACCAATGAGTACTTCGACGTCGGTCGGAAAGTGGCGGCGAACGAAGTTTTCACGAACCAATTCATCAAGCGCTAATTCGTGAGAGCCGCCAAGGTATCTCAGTGTCCCCGCTCATCACGGTCCAGAATGTCTCCAGGGTTTTTACGAGCGGCGCGAAGACGGTTTATGCCCTCGAAAATGTTTCATTTGAGATCCAGGCCGGCGATTTCGTTTCCCTTGTGGGCCCGAGCGGCTGCGGCAAGAGCACACTGCTCAAAATCGTTTCCGGGTTGCTTCCAGCTTCCTCCGGAAGCATTGCGGTCAGTGACAAAGCGGTGGATGCGCCGCTGGAAAATGTCGGCATGGTCTTTCAATCGCCAGTTCTGCTAAAGTGGCGCCCGGTACTGGGAAACATTCTCTTACCTGTGGAATTTGCGAAACTGGACGTGTCCAGGCACATGGATCGTGCCCGTTCACTGCTCAAGCTAGTCGGCTTGGCAGGCTTCGAGGAGATGTATCCGCATCAGCTTTCCGGCGGAATGCAGCAGCGCGTGTCTCTCTGTCGTGCCTTGGTGACAGACCCGCAGCTGCTGCTCATGGATGAACCCTTCGGAGCGCTGGACGCCATGACGCGCGACGAGTTGGACATTGAGTTGCTGCGAATCTGGCACGATAGAAAAAAGACCGTGCTCTTCGTAACACACAGCATCCAGGAAGCGGTGTTTCTCTCAGACCACGTGATCGTGATGTCCGCCCGACCGGGCAGGCTCTTGGAGCAGATCTCGATCGATTTGCCACGGCCGCGAACTATGGAGATGATGAGTACAACGAAATTTGGCGAATACTCTCTGAGGATACGCGGCCTGCTTCAGGGTGTTGACGGCCCTCCCGCTGCTATCCCGGGGTCCACCGCATGAATTTGCTTCCTTCGTAGGCTATACTGACAACCTCGATCTCTATTCAGTTAACACGCACAGATATTCCACCTCTCGAATGGCACCATCCGGTAACATGACCTACGCTAAGGCAGGCGTCAGTATCGAAGCAGGCGATGAGCTGGTGCGCCGCATCGGTCCCATCGCATCGCGAACCAAAAAGATTGGAGTTCTCGCGGGTGTGGGGGGATTCAGCGCGCTCTTCGATTTAAAGAGTCGAGGCTATCGCCATCCGGTGTTGGTTTCTTCCACGGACGGTGTGGGGACCAAGCTCAAGGTGGCGTTTAAGATGAAGAAACACGACACCGTCGGTATCGATCTTGTGGCCATGGGCGTGAATGATATTCTGACTCAAGGAGCGGAGCCGCTTTTTTTCTTGGACTACTTCGTCTGCGGTAAGCTCAACGTCGACGTGGCCGAAGTGGTTGTACGTGGTATCGCCGAAGGCTGCCGGCAGGCAGGCTGTGTTTTGATCGGCGGCGAGACCGCTGAGCATCCGGGCGATTTTCCTAAGGATGAATATGATTTGGCCGGCTTTGTGGTCGGAGTCATCGAAAGCAAGAGAATGATCAATCCCAAGTCAATCGTGCCGGGAGATGTTTTGATCGGGCTTCCGTCCAGCGGTCTTCATAGCAACGGTTACTCGCTGGCGAGAAAGGTTTTGCTCGACGTCGGCAGGTTGAAGCTCCATAGACGGGTATCGGAATTGGGTAGGAGTCTGGGCGAGGAGTTGTTAGAGCCGACGAGGATCTACGCGCAGATTAGCCGGAGTCTGTTTGCCCATTATCCGATCAAAGGCGCGGCTCATATCACGGGCGGAGGTATACCGGGCAATCTGCCGAGAATTCTGCCCCAAGGTCGGCGTGCTTGGATCGACCGACGCAGCTGGCCGGTTCCACCGGTGTTCGATTTGATTCAGAAAATTGGGCGCCTTTCGAGGGATGAAATGGACCGCACGTTCAATAACGGTCTGGGCATGATCCTCGTTGTCGGTAAGCAGCAGGTGGACGGCGTCACATCGATGCTCAAAAGAATGCGCGAGAGGCACTTTATGATTGGCGAGATCAAAAAAGGAACGCGCGAAGTCGCTTTTGCTTCCTAAGGGATTTCTTATGGCACGACCGGTTCCCATCGCCGTATTGATTTCCGGCAGCGGCACCAATCTTCAAGCCATCATCGATGCAGTCGAGGCGCAAAGACTGGACGCGAAGATCCAGCTCGTGCTCAGCAATCGCGCTGAGGCCTACGGACTCGTGCGGGCCAAAAACCACGGGATTCCCGTCGAGGTTTTGGATCACAAGAGGTTTCCCAGCCGAGAAGCCTTCGATCAAGCGGTAGTTGATATTTTGCGAGCCCACGACGTGGAACTGGCAGTGCTTGCCGGTTTCATGCGGCTACTATCCCCTGTGTTCGTAAGTGCCTATTCCAACCACATTATGAACATCCATCCGGCATTGCTTCCCGCATTTCCCGGACTCCATGTGCAGAAGAAAGCTGTGGAGCACGGGGTGCGCTTCTCAGGTTGCACGGTGCATTTTGTCAACGAGGCTTGCGACGAGGGGCCGATCATCATTCAAGCTGTGGTTCCAGTGTTTCCGGACGATACGGAGGAGTCTCTGGCCGCTCGTATCCTGGCGCAAGAGCATCGCATTTATCCTCGGGCCATCCAACTCTACAGCGAAGGCCGACTGCGCGTCGAAGGCCGCAAAGTTTTGGTGGATGGACTTGCCGAAAAAGAGCATCAAACCCTCATCCTGCCCCCCCTCGAAGGATGAAAAAAGTTAAACCCCTGCTAGTATTTCTCATAAAGCTCCTGGTCAGCGCCGGGCTGATCGTCTTTTTTCTCACCCGTATTCATATCGAACGGTTCCTGGGAACGCTCACTTCAGCCAAGTTTTCTTACATTGCGCTGGCGTTGGTTGTCTACCTTCTCTCCCAGGTCTTAAGCGCCGGGAGATGGATGATTTTGGCCCGTCCTTTGGGATTTAGGAATCCATTCAAAGAAATCGGTGCTTACTACCTCATCGGAATGTTTTTCAATCTGTTTGCGCCAGGAACGGTGGGAGGGGACGTGAGTCGGGTTTACTATCTGGCCCGGAATGACAAGACTCATTGGGACGAAGCGGGGTGGGCCGTTTCGACGGTTCCCGCCGCCGTTTCCGTGTTTATGGATCGCGCCGTGGGAATGGCGGTGCTGGTTTGGCTTGGCGCCATCGGACTCGCATTTTTCCCCGAGTATCCTGTGCCAGCGCCCATCCGCTCGCTGACATTTGCCCTTGCTGTGGGATTGGCTGTCGGCGGGGCGGCGATGCCTTTGCTTCGGCGCTTTCTCCCGAAGGACGGCCACCCAATCGTGGTGAAATTGAGATTTGCTTTGAGGGCTTATCGCACGCAATGGGGAGTTATTCCCCAGGCGATACTTGTTTCTTTTCTGCTGCATTTGATCCAGGCTTGGATCCATTTACTGGTGGGACAAGCCCTTCAAATCGACATCCCTTTTTCCTACTGTATTATCTTGTATCCGCTCGTTGGAACATTTGCGGCGATCCCGATCAGTCTCAACGGTCTTGGTTTGCGAGAAGGGGGATATCTTTTCTTGCTCGGTCTTATTGGGATCAATTCCGAGAAGGGAGTCGCTTTCGGGTTACTGCTGTTCCTGATTGTCGCTGCGGATAGCTTGATTGGCGGATTGGTTTTTTTGGTGAAGAAGAGTTCTAAGCCGACGCCGGTGGCAATGAATGTTACGTCAGGTAGTGGATAAAGAAGGTGGCGAGGCCGGGAAAGATCAGAAGTCCTATAAAGTCGGTAAGCATCGTGTCGAATACACCCGCCACCGTAGCAGGGTCGAATCCGAGTTTTCGCAGCGCCGTTGGTACCAAGGCCCCGCCCGTAGCTGCGACGAGCATATTAAGGAACATGGTCAAGCCCGCTACCAAACCCAGGGCCGCATTTCCTTTCCAGACCCAAGCTACGATTCCTAGACCGAACCGAATAATAAGCCCTTGATAAGTTCCGGTGGGAGCGCTTTCAGTGTCTTGGACGCTCTGCGAGTGGAAAAGAAGATTTCGAAAAGTTGCCGTACTTCGGGCGGCTCCAACCCTTTGAACAGCACCGCGATGTCGCCGGGGTGCTGTTGGCCGATAAATCCTAGCACTCGGTCCCGCGTGGCGGTGGGCAGCATTTCTCGAATGGTGGCGTAATCCAACTGTAAAGGCTTTATCTGATTCTCTTGCAAGGCCATCCGCGCCTTCTTAACCATTAGGGTGCGGATTTGCAAATCTGGGCAGCCTCCGGGAGTGCCCTTAAATGCATCGCGGGAATTTGATATCTTGGCTTCGCGTGAAAGGCATCCGCGGAGACGAAAACGAATGTTCCATAAACAACCCTGGTTGGGCATCTTGAGCCCCGCAACGATCCTCTGCTTCTTGTGGGTCGGTCTGTTGCAATATGGCCTCATGGTTCCAGTGGCCGAGCCGGCCAGTCTCGCAGCCCTGGACAATCGTCCGCCGTCGTTTTCCGTCATCGCAAAGAAGACCATGCCGGTTGTGGTGAACATTTCGACGACCGCGCAACGCTCCCCGCGCAGTGGCTCCAATGACCCCATCGACGAGTTCTTTAGCCGTTTTTTCGGTGATGCGCAGCCGCGGGAAAATAGTCAAAGGAGTTTAGGTTCCGGCATTCTTATCAGTAATGATGGCGAGATTATTACCAGCTACCATGTGGTGCGCAATGCCGATGCGATCAAAGTGAAACTCGCGGATCAAACGGAGTATGAAGCTCGATTGGTCGGGAAAGATGATAGGACGGATCTCGCCTTGATTAAGATCAGGAGATCGGGCGGCAATCTTCCCTTCGCACGCCTGGGGAACTCGAGTCAGTTGGACGTCGGCGATTGGGTGATGGCCATCGGCAATCCCTTCGGTTTGGAACATACGGTCACTGCCGGTATTGTCAGCGCCAAAGGTAGAGTGATCGGTGCCGGTCCCTACGATAACTTCATCCAGACCGACGCCTCAATCAATCCCGGCAACAGCGGGGGGCCGCTTATCAATGTTTCCGGGGAAGTTGTCGGAGTGAATAGCGCTATCTTTAGCCAAACAGGAGGCAACGTCGGTATCGGCTTTGCGATTCCGATCGATTTGGCAAAGAAGGTTGTTGATCAGCTAAGAAAGAACGGCCGGGTCGTGCGCGGTTGGTTGGGGATCCGAGCCCAAGACGTCTCACCGCAATTGGCCGCATCGCTAGGGCTTACGCGGAATGCGGCCGATGTGGCCGTTGTCACGGAGGTAGGAGAAGGCAGTCCAGCGGCCGAGGCGGGCGTGAAGCCTGGGGATGTTATCGTGGAGTTTAACGCCAAGCCGGTTCCCAAGAGCCAAGATTTTCCGTCGTTGATCGCGGAGACGCCGCCGGGGCAGAAGGTGGTGTTGAAAATCGTTCGCGATAAGAAAGAGCAAATCGTCTCAGTGAAGATCGGTGAACTGCCCGACGAAGGAGACGCCGTTCAAAAAGCAGAGGCCAGGGATCCGGAGATCGGAGTTCGGGTCCAGCGGATTACGCCGGAGACGGCACGTCGCTTGGGCTTAAATTCGACCAAAGGAGTGTTGATCGTAGAAGTTCAGCCCGGGAGTCCGGCGGATCAGGCAGGACTGGAACCCGCCGACGTGATCCGCGAAGTCAACCAACGGCCAGTCAACAATATTAGTGATTTCGAGCGTGCTGTCCGACAAGGGAGGCGAGGAGAGCGAATCTTGCTTCTTGTGCAACGGGGGGATAACGCTGTATTCTTTGGGCTCAAGCGTAAAAGTTAGGAGGACTTATGTTTGGACTCGGGCTTCAAGAACTTTTGGTAATTCTGGTTATTGCCCTGGTTATATTTGGACCGAGCAAACTTCCGCAGATCGGCAGTGGCTTGGGCAAAGCGATTCGGGACTTCAAAAAAGGCGTGAGCGGCGACGAGGGCGAAGACTCAAGCTCAGGTAACGACGCAAAGAAGGAGAGTCCCAAAGACTTGCCGCGTTAGTGTCCGACGGACCGCTTGTGCGACGAGGAGCCAGTGGCAGCGTCGATATCCGGCCTCGTCGCGATTTCTTTTCCCCACAGTTGCTCTTTTGTAAACTCTGCTTTGGTCGACTGGGCTGAGTGTCTAAATTCATAATTTCCAGCAAGTTGGGTTGCTCTGATCGAAGTTAGCGGGAAATATGCTGGAATTTCGTGCACGAGAAGAAAAATTTTACGACTTCTTTAAGACCTGCGGTTACCTGCGGTAAGAAAGTGGTGGAAGGCGCTATCGAGCTAGAGGCGTTGTTGAAAAATTTCCATGATGTGCGCGCGCGCGTGAACATGAACATTAGGGCGATCTCATCACACACGATACCATCGAGAACTTGAACCGGACTTCGTTACGCCCTTGGATTGAGCAAGTGGAAAGAAATCTATGAAACCATGGAGCGCTGCGATGATGTCGCCAACGTGCCAGAAGGAATCGCGCTTAGGAATCGTTGAACGCTCCGATTGAGATAGCGGGTGCCGTTTTATCCGGCTCGACTACAGCTCCCGCGTCGAATGAAATCCGTTTTTTTGTTTCGTACCGAGTAGAACCGTGTAGAGCGAGCTCTTGGAAAGTTTATAAACTTTGTCCACGGTGAGGTCGGCCATGGCAATAAAAGGCTTGAGTCTCAGATCGGTTCGCCAGCCTAGCCAGCGGGTAATGGGATCTAACGCTTGGGTCAAAGATCCCAACAGAGGAAAATCGCTAGTGAAGTGATTCACGATGACGATTTTTCCGCCGAACTTGCACACCCGCTTTGCTTCTTCGATCATCCGAATAGGATCAGGGACGACGGTTACGACATGGAAGGCCATGACGTAATCGAAGGTGTTTTCGGGAAACTCTAGTTCGAGCGCATTCATCTCCATAACTTTGAGGTGCGACCAACCGTTCTCTCGGATCTTCTGACGGGCTCGGGCTAACATGTCCGGAGCCAGGTCAATGCCCGTGACCTCGCAATGGGCTGGATAGGCAGGAAACGACGTGCCGGTTCCCGCGCCCACTTCTAAAACTTTTGCGCCGGATGGAATCTCAAGATCTTCTATGACCCGTTCCAAACGGGAGTAGAAGATCTTGCCGAAAATTTTGTCGTAAAGCGGAGCGAAGTCCGAGTATAAGCGACTTTCGTGTGCCTCAATATCACCCATGATCCCAACCCCACCCCTCGAAATGTGATTTAGGCATCCCGAATGTCCCTACCCTGCTTCTTGTAGAAAATCGAGATATCCCGCTTGCGAAACCTCCACTGCTTACCTTTTTTGAAGGCCGGCAAAATGTTTTTACGGGCGAATTCATTCACGGTGTCTGGGCTCAGATCCAGTATTACCGCAACTTGTCTGCTGTTCAATAGCTCCTCTTCTCTTTCCGTCATAGCATCTCCCCCCCTCCGAGGATGGTTTCCATCGCCCAGTGCTTAAAAGTTTTTTTTTTCTAACAAGTTCACTCAAGGCTGTCAAGGCAAAGTACGCTGTTAGAGCGTCGGCGCCGATGATTGCGCCCTTTTACGCTTGCAGCGGCCCTCTATCTAGCTATCAGTCCGGTTGTCTTTCTGGAAATTGGCGAAGACGCGAATCGGAAGGATCATCATGTCCAATCCGGCGAACTGAAGCTTTTGCTGTAACGTTGCAGGGGTGTGATTGTGTAGGAAACGGCTCAAGGCATTTTCCTCCTGAAAGACGAGCTTGCCGGAAAAAAAGACGGATTTTGGAAAGTCGTGGACGACTGCGGTGCAAAGCTCTTCCAGCTCCGCCATGAGATCGACTCCCAGGGAGTAGCGATATTCCGCATACCAACCGAGGCAGTTGGCGAACTCGACAAAACTCTTGAGGTCTTCCTCTTTGGCATGCCGAAGATTATCAATCTCTTCGTGCCCTTTGAACTGACCGGAATCGATAACGCCGACCGAAATAACAACCACATTCTTAAAATGATTCGGAAATAATCTTGGAATGGTAAGCAGTGCATGAACCGCGACACCGTCGAAATCGCGCACGATGATCGCGGCGGTGGGGGCCGTTGGGTTCTTCGGCGGAACCGGCTCCTTTAGGTTTGGTTGAAAGGGGATGGTCAGAAGCGTATCGTCGAGGCTCTTGAGCGCGCGCCGGACTTGATTATAGTGAGAGCGGACGACGTAGCAGAGCGAGATAAAACAAAAAGTGACAAGCAAGGTCACCCAGCCACCCTCGGCGAACTTGATCGTGACAGTAATGATCAAGATCGTTCCGGTCAGGAGCAATCCAAGCCCGTTGACGCATAACTTTCGCAGCCAAACAGATTGGGTTCTCCTCACCTCCCACCAATGTCTGCACATGCCGAGCTGAGAAAACGTGAAGGTCAGAAAAACATTGATGCTGTACATGACCACCAAGAGATTCACTTTGCCCTGGGTATAAAGAAGGAAGCCCAGCGAGGTCAGGCCCATGAACCAAATCCCGTCGCGGGTGACCAAATGATCGCTCAACAGAGAGAATCGGTGTGGTGCCCAAGAGTCCAAGGCCATGTTGGAGAGCACCCGGGGACCGTCGATAAAACCGGCCTGGGCCGCCACCAGCAACAAAGCCGCTTCGGTAACCAGCGTTACGATGACCAACGAAGCGGCAACAGAGGTTTCGCTTCCGAAAACTACCCCGTAGACTTTGGCCAAAAGGCTGGCGTTCAAGGTCTTGCCGCTTTCCTGGACCACCTGATGCAATAGGTAGCAAAGCAAAATTCCGCTGGCGGTGAAGGCGAGAGACACCGACATGTAGAGCATGGTTCTCTTTCCGGTCTCTACGCGCGGTTCGCGGAGGATCTGGAGGCCGTTGCTTACGGCCTCGATTCCCGTGTAAGTCCCGCCCCCGAGACTGTAAGCGTGGAGGAGGATCGCAAGTGTCGCCCAAATCCCGATGCCGCGCATATCGGTCAAGGATTCTTGGATCGAAGTGGAGGCGACTGTGGGAAGCTCCCCGATCCGCGTTCCCACCCCAAGGCTGATAGCCACTATATGAGTCAGCACGAACAGAAGAAATATAGGCAAGAGAAACTGCACCGATTCCTTAGTGCCCCTTAGATTGAGAAAAATCAGTCCGAGGATGAGGAAGACTTCGGTAAATAGTTTTAGCCCGTGCACCGACGGCGGGAGAAAGCTAAAAAGCGCGTCAGCGCCGCTCGCCACGGAGATGGTGATGGTCAGCATATAATCCACTACAAGAGCTGAACCCGAAACCAAGCCCGCCTTCCAGCAGGTAGTGCTGTCCCAACGCCAAGTAGGCCTCTTCCGGTCCGTAGGCCGACGAACTTAAGCCATCGGCGCCCAGTCCGACCCAAGCCAGAAACGCAACGAGTGAGATCTGATGAAATACCTTCGGATCGAGAGGATTTTTCGGCTTGCCAAGTACGAGGTCCTTAAATGAAGCTAAGTAACTACGTTCCACGGTTGCTCTCGACCATGCCATGAGAAACGTACGGCAGCAAGGGATCCACGGCGCGTCGCTACTTAGAATGCGCGGTATCGGAAAGATATTACTGTTAAAACCTAGCTTGCGCCTTTAGTAGAGTTCCTTTAGCATAAAAATTGCGATATTTCGGGCGGCTAAAAGTAGACGCAATCTCATTGTTTTCACCACCACCTATGAGAAAGGCCATCAAGTTCCTGGGCGTGATCATCTTCACGCTGGTTCTCTTTTTTACTGTAGCCGCGGTTGCCTTCTACTACTTGATCCGCGTCGGCGAGTTCCAGCGATTCGTCGTTGAGGAAATCGAGGCGAAGACGGAGCTGAAAATTCAGCTCGGAGAAGCCGAGTTGGAGGTGGGCCGCATTTTGGGAATCGGCTTTCGTGACTTTGCGCTGTCCGAGCCCGGTGCGTCGCGGCCAGCCATCACGGCCCAACGGGTAACGGCACGCGTGGCCTTGCTGCCACTCTTCCAGCGAAAGGTGGTCCTTTACGGCGTACGTCTTTACCGACCGACGGCACGGATGGTACGCGATAAAGAAGGTCGTATTCCGCTCCTCGACAAGCTGCTCAATCTCCCTTTCTTGAAACAAGAGGCGACGCAATTTGGCCTGGATCTGCATGCCATCGGAATCCAAGACGGCGAGGTCGACTTTGAAGATCAGCAAGCCGAAAGCGGGCCCCGAACGCTACGATATCGCGATATTGATCTGGATCTCGAGCGGATTCGCGGTCAAAAGTTGCAGGACTTTGTCAGACAACTGGTAAAGCTGAAGCAACCGGAGCCTCAAGGAACGGCGTTGGACTTTGACCTGAAAAGCGCCATCGAAATCGAGAACAAGAAGACCACTGTGCGAGCGAAGGGAAGGATGGTTTTCCCCAAAGAGACTCTAGAGTTTCGCAAAACCTGGTGGAATGCACAAATGCAGTTCGAAAACCTGCCTAGTGAGTTCGTGAGGCAGTACTTCGGGAGTCCATGGCCGGAGAAAGCGGTAACTGGCGTTTTCGCGCCGCGATTTCACATAGAGGGCAATCCTACCAATCAGGTTCGACTTCAAGGTGCGCTGTCATTTAAAAATGTCGTCATCAATGCTCCCGATCTTTTTGGGGGTCCTCTGTCGCCCGGTGAGGGGCAAGCAGAGTTTGACGTCGATTGGAAACCCCAGCGGCTCGGCATTTCCCTCTTTGACTTCCGTTCAAAAGATCTAAAGTTCACAGTGCGGGGCGAAACACGGGTGACCCCTGCCCATGACATTCATGTGCAGTTGAACCTGTCCGCACCTTGGCTGCCTCTCGTTGTGCTGCGTAAGTATCTCCCGCTGAAGATGGTCGGTTCGCCACAACTGGAAGGCTTTGTGGGCAGCCTACAAGAGGGCCAGCTACAACTGAAGCAGGTCGGTCTCAACGGGACCCTCGCCGAGATTCGAAATGTAGCGGAGAGTGCGGCTAAGGGGCGGGTTTGGTTTGACGCGGAGTTACGCAACGGCGGAATGAAGCCGAATGCGGGAGGTTATCTTGCCCTTCAAGGCGTGCAGGGGCTCCTCCGTCTCGAAAAGGGAGTTCTCACGTTTCAAGATCTGAACGGAAACTACGGTCAATCGCGATTTACCGATTTCGACGGAAGGTATGAGCTGGTACCGGGAGGCAAAGGGAATTTGGAAATCCGTGCGCTCGGCGATGTGGATCTGACGGAACTCCGTGAACAGATCAAACTAGGAGTATTCCCCTCTCAGATGGCAAAGCTTTCCTCTTCAGTTACCGAACTCGGAGGCAAGGGACGAATACGTCTTAGTCTGCAGCGGTTAGGGGAATCGGCGCCTCGTTTCGAGGGAAAAGTCGCATTAGAAAACGCCCGCGTACGTTTCGATGATATCTCCCTTACCGAAGTCAGAGGAGACCTCGCGTTGTCACCTACCGAAATTCATGCACAAAAGCTGCGCGCGTTGCTTTCCAATTCCCCGGTTGAGATTCAATTGTCGCTGATCAATTACGCTTCGGACGCCGGAAGCTTCGACCTCCAGGTCGAATCCACGGGCGGCGTTAAAGCCGGAATAGTGACCCGTCTACTTCTTTCCACGGGGTCCTTGGAAGACCCCGGTATTGTGCGCGGTGCAGTGCGTTATCAAGGCTCCTTGGGGGATAAGGGTGATCGGAGATTCACCGGCAACCTGGATCTGTCCGGCGTAAAGCTTGATCATAAGCCTCTCTTGCAACCGCTTCGAGAACTGAGCGGCCGAGTGAACTTCGATGAAACGGGCATTGATTTTCAGAGCTTGAAAGGACTGCTTCTGGGTACTCCTTTTGAATTCGGCGGGCGATGGCGGTACACGCAAAAACCGCAGTTGGTCTTCAGTTTTGCCGCACCGTCGTTAGACGTCGCTTATTTGCTTTCTCAAATCGATCCGGAGTCCACTGAGTGGTACGAGACCCTTACCGCGCAAGGCAAAGTCAGCCTGCTCAAAGGTCACATTCGAGGTTTCGAGTTCACCGAGCTCAAGACCGATCTTAACGTCGATCACCGAGTGTGGCGCCTTGAAAACTCTGTTATGCGCTCGGCCGGTGGGGTTGTGCAGGGGGTTGCCACGATCGCGGATAATCCTGATCTGGTCAAGTTTTCACTGGAGCCGAAGATCCAGGCTGTTTTGGTTCAAGGCATGCTGAATTGGTTTGAAGCGAGCCAAGTTGAGGTGACGGGTAAGGTCAATATGACCGGCAACCTGGAATCGGCCGGACAGGATGGCACGGAGCGAAAACGGAATTTAAACGGAGCATTAAGTTTGCGCATAGAGGACGGGACGATTCACCGTCTACGCGCGCTGGTGCAAATTTTGAACCTCTTGGATCTCTCCCGATGGTTTACTCTGCGGATGCCTGATCTCAGGAAAAATGGCATTCGTTTTCGCAGTATTTCGGGCGACTTCAAAGTGAATCAGGGGGCGTTTTCGACCCAGAACTTGATTGTCGATAGTGATGATTTGCGCATGACGGGCGGCGGCAAAATCGATGTGGCGAATGACGAAATCGATTTCGTTCTTGCCGTGCGTCCTTTTGCTGGAATCGACACGGCTATCGGTTACATTCCCTTGATCGGTCGAGGCATCGCGGCCATTAAAAACTCGTTTTTGGTTGCAAGCTTCAATGTCCGCGGGCCGTTGGAAGATCCTACCATTACGCCGGCGCCGCTCAGCACTTTGTCGGAAGTTTTCTTCGGGGTGTTGGGTATTCCTAAAAACATGATTGGTCTGGGCGACGAAGGAAAAAGAGAGGAGCCACCGAAAGATCAGCAAGTCGAACCCACAAAGGAAAAGCCGCCGGCGCCGGTCCAATGAAAAACGAGCTCACACTTTACACGAGAAAGGATTGTTGCCTTTGCGAAGAGATGAAAAGCACTATTCGCCAAGTGGCCGAACGCTTTCCTCTCGCCATCCAGGAGTTCGACGTCGACACCTCCCAAGAACTCCAAGAGCAATACGGTAACGAAGTGCCTGTGCTTTTCGTCAATGGCAGAAAGGCCTTCAAATATCGGATAACGGCGAAAGAATTGGAAAACCGATTGAAGAAAGAAGCAGTGGTCTAATTGACTCTCAATCTGTCCGGATGTTTGCCTTCAGTTTTAGGTATGCCTAGGCGATCAAAAACAAGTCTGGTTTGGCCAT